>FWPU01003064.1_pt1 | contig 43545 bp, 38 predicted proteins | sample 2228361 | NCBI WGS metagenome assembly FWPU01 (sample SAMEA103939777, study PRJEB20133) | metagenome | reverse complement strand
TCTCACCCCTTCCCTCTCCTGACGGAGGTCAGGAGAGGGAAGGGGACAGGGGGAGGGGTGAGGCTGAACAGATACCAATATCCTTATAATCATGCAACTATTTGCCCTGGGGAGGCGTCATGTCTGATGCCGGATTGGCCCGGCGTGTGCGTTTTGGGGCAGGCGCCGGGCCCGTGATCGGCTTACGCATCTGGGTCGGTCCGGATCTGTGGCGAATCGGCCCGGCCTGGGCGGTGCTGGCGGCCGCCGTGGCAAGCGCCGCGTCATTGACTGCCGGCGCGTTCCTGCTTCGCCTGATCGGTGCGGCGTTCCTCGCGGATTCAGTTTGGGGCGTTGTATGGCGGATGACGTCGCTGCCGTCGGCAGAGGAATCCGGCTTGCCGGTCGAAGCCGTGCGCTTGCCGTATTATCAACCCACCGGGCCGGCCGGACGCCTGCTGCAATTCCTGCGCCGCGTGATCGCCGATGCGAGCTGGCGCGAATTGTTTGCTTCTGTCGCAGCAGCCCTCATCCTGAGCGTTCTGCTGGGCGTGCCGGCTTTGCTGTTAACCCTCGTGGCCTGGGCCGTGGCCCTGTGGGGCTGGTTCCTGGCACAGATGGGCCGGCAGCCGGCCGCCTGTGATGCACTGCTCAATGTGGGATTGCCCTGGCTCCTCGGCTGGACGCTTGCCCTGCCCGAGTCGGCGCTATGGAGGCCGACGGCCATACCGTTTGCGACGTTGGCGCCTGGCCTGGCCTTCACCGTCTTGGGATGGGGTGCACGCCGCGCCTTCCTGTCATCGGGCCGACGGTCGGTCGGCTTGTGGTTGGGCCAGGCAGCCGTGATCGCAGTGCCGATCGGTCTGCAGAATCCGATCGCCTCGATCGTGGTAACCTTGCTTCTGCTGCCACCCGCCTGGCTGATCTGGCAGGGCAGGCTGACCGATACCGATCTGGGCCAGGCCTTGTCATACAGTGGCCCGTGGTGGCTGGCTGCCATGTTGGTATCGGCAGTGACTCTGAACATGAGGTAAGCGACGTGTCTGACTGGCTGATGGAACTGTGGCAAGCCTATGCCGGCGCCTTCTTGGGCACGATCCCGACGCCTGACCTGATGAGCGTGCTGGACATCCTCCTGGTCGCGCTGATCTTCTACGGCATCTTGCGCATGTTCCAGGGCACCCAGGCTGTCTCGCTCCTGCGCGGCATCCTGCTCGTCGTGTTGATTGCCACGCTGGCGGCCAGCCGGCTGACCGCGTTCAACTGGCTGGTGCGCAACTCATTGCCGATGATCCTGGTGGCGATTCCGGTGATCTTCCAGCCGGAGTTGCGCCGCGCCCTGGAGCGTCTAGGCCGAACGGGATCTTTGATCGGCCGCTCCAGCCGTGAGACCATCGTGCAGCGGGTGATCTTCGAGATCGTGCTGGCGGTCGAGACGCTGGCGCGCGAACGCACCGGTGCCCTGATCGTGATCGAAGGGACAACCGGTCTGGAAGAATATATGGAATCAGGAGAGCGCCTGGATGCCAAAGTCTCCGCGCGTTTGCTGACGACCCTTTTCTTCCCGGGCACCGCGCTCCACGACGGCGCGGTGATTCTGCGCGGCGATCAGATCGCGGCTGCGGGCTGTGTGCTGCCGCTGACGACGCGCGATCTGGCCGACAGCTCGCTGGGCACGCGGCATCGCGCCGCGACCGGCATCACCGAGCAGAACGATGCGCTGGCCATCGTCGTGTCCGAAGAGACCGGCATCATCTCGGTCGCCCGCAACGGCCGATTGGTCCGGCGTTTTGACGGACAACGGCTGCGCCGGGTCCTGGAGACCTTCTACCGGCCGCGTCGGCTGTTCGAGGGCGAGGGGTGGCCATGAGACGCTGGCTCTCGTATTTCGGCTCGGCGCTGCTCTCTCTGTTGCTGGCGATCACCGTTTGGATCGTCGCGGTACGCGAAGAGAACCCGCGCGACTGGTTCAGCGAGCCGATCGTTGTCACCCGCGTGGGCCTGGCCGAAAACCTCAGCCTCTTCGGCGAAGTGACCAACCAGGTGCGCATCGAGATCCGCGCACCGAAAAGCCGCTGGCGCGACCTGAGCGCGCGCGACTTCACGGCCTGGCTGGACCTGGCGGGCTTGCCGGCCGGCGAACACGACGTGCGCGTTCAGGTGAAATCGCCAGGGCCTGAGGTTCAGGTGCTCACCGTCAATCCGGAACGGGTGCGAGTGCGCATCGAGGCGCGCCGCGACAAGCCGGTGCCGGTGCAGGTCAATATCATGGATTCGGCCGCTTTCGGTTACGACTGGCTGTCGCCCGTGGTGTCACCGACGCACGTGATCGCTTCCGGATCGGCATCGCAAGTGGAGCAGGTAGAGGTTGCAGGCGCGGAGATATACCTGCGCGGCGCGCGGGCCGATGTGGAGCGCACGCTACGCCTGACGCCGCGCAACAAACTCGGAGAGCCGGTCGGCCTCGTGACATTATCGCCGACCGAAGCCACCATCACCGTGCCGATCACCCAATTGCCCGGCTATCGCGAGGCGGCTGTCCTCGTGGAGCCGTACGGGCAGCCCGCCTCCGGCTATGCCATCAGCGGCGTGTCGGCGGAACCGAAGCTGGTGACTTTGTTCGGCGATCCGGCTGTGATGAGCGGCATCAGCGGCTATATCACGGTGGCAGTGGACGTCACGAATGCCAGGGCCGATGTAGCCGAGAGGGTGCCGCTGCGATTGCCGGAAAACGTTTCCGCGTTGGGCACCCAGAGCGTGAGTGTGCTGGTCAACATCCGGCCCATCTCCGGCGCGCAAACGGTGCGGCGTCGGCCGGTGATCCAGGGCCTAGCACCTGGCCTGACCTATACCCTGGGCATTGACTACGTCAACGTATTTCTGGCCGGCCCGGTGCCGAAGTTGGATGAACTTAAGCCCGACGCCGCGCCGGTGATCCTCGATTTGACCGGGCTTGGCCCTGGCACCCACGTCGTGGAGCCGAAAGTGCCGACGCCTGAAGGGGTGCGCGTCGAAGGATTGACGCCGCAGACGGTCGAGGTGATCATCGGCGCACCGGTCACGCCCACCGCGACCCCCACCGTGGTGCCGTCGCGGACACCGATCGCGGAAAATGACGCGCGCTACTGGCGCCGAGCGCCGTGAGGTTTTGATATGCGTAAACCAATCGTGGCCCTCGTGGGACGACCCAACGTGGGCAAATCTACCCTGTTCAATCGCCTGATCGGTGAGCGCCGCGCCATCGTCCAGGACGAACCCGGCACTACGCGCGATCGGTTGTACGGCGAGGCCGAATGGGCCGGTCGCACCTTCATCGTGATTGACACCGGCGGACTGGACATCGCGGCCACAGAAAAAGCCCCACAAAAAGGGGATCGGCCTGCCACGCTGAGCCTCTCGTCACAGGACTACGTGGCAGAAATTCGCGCCCAGGCCGAAGAGGCCATCGAGGAGGCCGATGTCGTCGTCTTCCTTGTGGATGCGCGCGATGGCGTCACCGCGGCCGACCAGGACGTGGCCGACGTCCTGCGGCGCTCGGGCCGGCCGGTGATCCTGGCCGCCAATAAAGCGGATAACCCGTCTCGGCGGCAGGCTGCCCTGGAATTCTACGAACTGGGGCTGGGCGAGGCTTACCCGATCTCCAGCCTGCACGGCACCGGCACCGGCGACCTGCTGGATGCGGTCGTCGCCGGTTTTCCGGCCGCTGCGGAGGAAGAAGAAGGCGCCGCGGTGCGCATCGCGATTGTCGGCCGGCCCAATGTGGGCAAATCGTCACTGCTCAATGCGCTGCTCCAGCAGGAGCGGGCAATCGTCAGTCCCATTCCGGGCACCACGCGCGATGCCCTCGACACGCCGCTGCGATGGGAGGGACAGGAGATCATCCTGATTGACACGGCGGGCATCCGACGTCGTGGCCGCGTGGAGAGCGGCGTTGAGAAGTACAGCGTCCTGCGCGCCATCAATGCCATCGAACGTGCCGACGTGGCGCTGCTCGTGCTCGACGCGACGACCGGTGTCACCGCGCAGGATGCGCATGTGGCCGGTTACATTCTGGACGCCTTCAAGAGCGTGGCAATCATCGTGAACAAATGGGACGCGGTCGAGGACAAGCAGAGCGACACGGCCGACGCCTTTGCCCAGGCCATTCGCGCCGAACTGCGGTTTCTGGATTACGTGCCGGTGCTCACCGTGTCAGCCCTGACCCGGCAACGGGTGAACAAGATCCTGCCGCTGGCATTGTCCATCGCAGAGCAGCGCAGGCTGCGCATCCCCACCGCCGAGCTCAACCGGCTGATTCGCGAGGCCGTGCAGAACCATCCGGCACCGAACCGGCGGGGCAAGCAGCTCAAATTCTTCTACGGGACACAGGCCGAGGTTGAGCCGCCGACCTTTGTCCTGTTCGTCAACGATCGCGAACTGGTGCATTTCTCCTACGTCCGCTATCTGGAGAATCAGATCCGGCGTGCCTATCCTTTTACCGGCACGCCGTTGCGGCTGGAATTTCGCAATCGCCGAGAAGGACAAGATTGAACGGATGAAGCAGAGACTGGCTCGTTGGGGCGCGTGGCTGCAAGTACGCTGGCTGGAGACCATCATGGTGATCGGCCTGATGGGCATTGCGGCCTGGTTCGGCCTGGTGGCTTACGGCTTCGTGCCGAAGCCGCCACCGACGCCGACTCCGCTTGTCGGCCAGTTCGATGGCCTGGCAGCCTATCGCCATGTGCTGGTGCAGACCGATCTGGGGCCGCGGCCGACCGGCTCGGAGGCGCATCGCAAGTCAGGCGATTACATCATCGCACATCTGAAGGAGACCGGCTGGCAGGTCGAAGAGCAGCCCTTCATCTACCGTGAGGTGCCCGGCCGCAACATCATCGGCCGGGCAGGCAGCGGCCCGATCGTCATCGTCGGCGCGCATTACGACACGCGACGCCGTGCCGACAATGATCCGGATCCGGCCCGGCGTAGCGAGCCGGTGCTCGGCGCCAACGACGGCGGCAGCGGGGTTGCCGTCTTGTTGGAGCTGGCGCGTTCGCTGAATAAGCCGCGACTGAAGAACGAGGTGTGGCTGGTCTTCTTCGATGCAGAAGACAACGGCGGGCTGGACGGCTGGGAGTTCATTGCCGGTTCCCGTTATATGGCCCAAAACCTCACCGTCTTGCCCAGGGCCGTCATCATTGTGGATATGGTCGGCGATGCCGATCAGCAGATCTACAAAGAACGCAACTCATCATCGGCGTTGCAGACTCAGCTTTGGGAGATCGCAGCCCGGCTGGGCTACGAGCAGTTCTTCATCTCAACCTACAAGTGGAGTATGACGGACGACCACACGCCGTTCCTGCGGCGAGGGATCCCGGCGGTGGACATCATTGATTTCGACTATCCTTATTGGCATACCACACAAGATACGCCCGATAAGCTCGCGCCGGCCTCGCTGGAACGAGTCGGGCGAGTGCTCAAGACGTTTCTGGAGACACAGGGCGTGCAATAGAGAGAGGGAAGGGGAGGTTCTGATCGCCATTCGTTTACATAATGTAGAGCCGCCGCCGGAAAAAGCGATCCTGGTCGGCGTAGAAATCAAAGGCAAACCCACGCCGTGGAGTCTGGCCGATTCGCTGGCCGAACTGGAGCGATTGGCCGCGACGGCCGGCGTGCAGGTCGTAGGCGTGCTCGAGCAACGCCTGGAGCGGCCCAATCCGGCCACTCTGATCGGTTCGGGGAAGGTAGAGGAGCTGGTAGCGTTGCGGGCGGATACAGGCGCGCAGCTGATCATCTTCGACGAGGAGCTGTCGCCGGCCCAGCAGCGCGAGCTGGAACGGGCCATCGGCAATGAAAACGTCAAGGTCCTGGACCGTACCGCGCTCATCCTGGATATCTTCGCCCAACATGCGCATACTCGCGAGGGCGCGCTCCAGGTCGAACTGGCCCAATACGAGTATCGGCTGCCGCGGCTGACGCGCGCGTGGACGCATCTGGCGCGCCAGGCGGGCGGCGCGGCCGGTCGGGGTGGCACGGCTGGGGTGGGGTTGCGTGGCCCCGGCGAGACCCAGCTCGAGGTAGATCGCCGGGAGATCGGTCGGCGTATCGCGCACCTGAAACAGGAGCTGGAAGAAGTGCGCACCCACCGGGCCAACTACCGACGCCGTCGCTTCGAGGAGGGTATCCCCGTGGTGGCGCTCGTCGGCTACACCAATGCGGGCAAATCCACGCTGTTGAACGCGCTCAGCGGGGCCCAGGTCTATGTCGCCGACCAGCTCTTTGCCACCCTCGATCCCACCACGCGGCGCATCACGCTGCCGGGAGGCCGGGAAGTGCTCATCACCGACACGGTCGGCTTCATCCAGAAGCTGCCGACGGCGCTGGTGGCAGCGTTTCGCGCGACTCTGGAGGAGATCACCGAGGCCGATCTGATCGTGCACGTGGTTGACATAACGCATAAAAACGTCCAGGAGCAGGTCGCCACGGTGTTACAGGTCCTGGCAGAGCTTGAGGCCACAGAACAGCCCATCATCACTGCCCTCAACAAGATAGACCGTTTACCCGTGCCGGATGCGGAGCGCATCTTAATGGCCGATCTGCCGAACAGCGTGCCGATTTCGGCGCTGACCGGGGAGGGCCTGCCGGTGTTAACGGCCAGGATCGAAGAGATACTGAACGACACGCTGATAGACGTGACGGTGCTGTTGCCGTATCAGCGCGGCGACCTGCTGGGGCTGTTACACCAGCGCGGCGTGGTCGAGCGCGAGGAACACGGGCCGGAGGGCACACGGGTCTGGGGCCGGGCGCCCGCCAGCCTGGTGCCTCGCTTTCGGCCGTATCTGTGGCCGGATCGGAGAAGCCAACATCGAAACTGACTCATTTCATTATGTCATGTTGTATGATATGCCACATGTTCACACTATGGATGTTATGTCGAATATTGCACTGAATCGCACGCGTAGCTCGACATAAACCGCATTCGGGCCGGCTTTCTATGCAGACTTTCTTCCGAACCAGACCCACACGTGTGATGCAAATCATATCGTGACGCCTATTACGGTATTCAGCCCAAGTCGCGTTATAATTGAGTGTATGGGTTGTGCGACAGGCTCGGCTCGACCGAATCGTGGGAGAAATTGGGCGCATCGGTTGCTGTTTGTAAATTGATTTTTTATTATTATGTAAACTATTGAATGGATATCTGTCGGTGTCTTTGCGACGAAGTGCCTTCTTGTTGGTGGCGGCGGTACTCTGCGCCGGGGCCGTGTTTTGGGGTGGCTACCTGTTGGGTGATCAACGCGCCCGGGCTGCCGCCCGCGCCGACACGGCCTCCGATTTCGACCTGCTGTGGCGCGTGCGCGTTCTGTTGCGCGATCGCTTCATGGGCGAGATCCCCGACACGCAAACGCAGCTTTACGGCGCCATTCGGGGCCTGGTCAGTTCGTACAAGGATCCATACACCGTCTTCCTCGAACCGACCTCGCGACGCTTCGAGCGTGACGAGATTCGCGGACATTTCGGGGGCATCGGTGCGACGTTGGGCCGCAACGATGCGGGCGATCTGATCCTCACCGTGATGCGCGATCGGCCTGCCGCACGCGCTGGCGTCAGAGACGGCGACATCTTGCTGGCAGTGGACGGCAAGGCCATCACTCCCCAGATGAGCGTCCAGGATGTGGTCGCTCTGGTGCGTGGCGATGTGGGGACGCGGGTCGTGCTCACCATTCGGCGTCCTGGCGAGGCGGCCCCGTTCGATGTCACCGTTGTCCGTGAACGGATCGAGACGCCCAGCGTGGAATGGCGGGTGCTGAGCGCACCGGATCATATCGGTTATGTCAAAATCAGCGTCTTCGGCGAGCGCACGAATCAGGAGCTGGAGACCGGTCTGGCCGAGCTGGCCGGCCAGGGTGTGGACCGCTTGGTGCTCGATCTGCGCGGCAACGGCGGCGGCCTGGTGGATACAGCCGTAGACATCACCAGCCGCTTTCTCGCCGACGGCATCGTGCTCTATGAGGCAAAGCGTGGCGGGGAAGAGCGTTACTATCCGGTCAAGAAAGTCAACAGCCCGGCCCAAAAGTGGCCGCTGGCGGTCCTGATTGATGCAGGTACGGCCAGTGCATCGGAAATCGTGGCCGGCGCGTTGCGGGATGCGCGACGCGCCACGTTGATCGGCGAGAAGAGTTATGGCAAAGGCTCGGTGCAGGAGGTGCACGAGCTGCCTGATGGCTCCTCGCTGCATGTGACCGTGGCGCGCTGGCTGACTCCCGCGCGGCACCAGATAGACAAAGTCGGCCTCACGCCGGATGTGGTGGTCAATATCTCGGCCGCCGATCGGGAAGCGGGCCGCGATCCGCAATTGGCTCGGGCTCGAGCCCATCTGGCCGGCGAGCAGTAAACAGGTCGCACGTCGGGACATCGAGCGGTAACTGGCGCGTGCGCATGCAGAACAGGTTTAACGGTGAGATATGAAAGAGAACAATTCGGCGATTTTCGTTAAGATTTTTCTGAGTGCCATGTGCGCGCTCATCCTGGCGGTGACCGCCTTCGGCCTGGGATTCAGCGCGGGCATCGCCAGTGCGCGTCCGGCGGCCGTGGCGCCGGTTACCGGGCGGGAGGTGCCACAACCCGACGACAGTCTGGCAGCCACGTCGTTCCCCTCCCCTACCCCACTGCCCGCGACGGCGACGCCGCGGCCGCTGCCTACGCCGACGCCCACCCAGGCATCGCGGCCGACAGCCGGCAACAACTCCGTTGAGGAGGATCCGTTCGACGAAGAGCTGCTTCGCGAGGTCTGGTCTCTGCTCAGGAAGCAGTTCTACGGCGACCTGCCGCAGGGCAAGGAGGTCACCTACAACGCCATTCGCGGCATAGTCGAGCGCCTTGGCGATCAGCATACCGCCTTTGTAGACCCCAAAGCGGCCGCCCTCTTCAACGCGGATATGCAGGGCAGTTTCGAGGGCATTGGCGCCCAGGTGGAGCTGGCGGAAGGCGGGGGAGTGCGCCTGCGCTATCTGTTTCCCAATCAGCCGGCCGAGAAGGCCGGGCTTCAGGTGGGCGATGTGATCCTGGCCGTGGACGGCAAAGACATCACCAAGCTCAGTCTGCTGGAGGCCATCAGCTTGATACGCGGCCCGCGCAACACAAAGGTGGTGTTGACCATCCGCCGCGGCCAGGAACCGCCATTCGACGTGACGGTCGTCCGTGATCGGATTGAGATCCCCGTCATCAAGACCGATGTGCTGGCCGATGGCAAGATCCAATACGTGGCACTGAGCGAATTCAGCAGCATCGCGCCGGCCCGGCTGGCCGACGCAGTCAACAAGGCACTGGCGCAGAAGCCGGTTGGCCTGATCCTGGACCTGCGGGGTAATCCAGGGGGTCTGCTGGACGCTGCCGTACGGATCGGCAGCTATTTTGTGCCGGAAGGCCCGATCCTGATCGAGCGGATGAAAGATGGGAGCCAGAAGACGTACGAGCGGCAGGGCCGTTACTTGCTGGATGATACGCCCCTGGTCGTGCTGGTAGATGGCGGCAGCGCCAGCGCCTCGGAGATCGTCGCCGGCGCGATCCAGGATGCCGGTACCGGGGTGTTGATCGGCGAGAAGACGTTCGGCAAGGGGTCGGTGCAATTGCCCAATACTCTCAGCGACGGCTCGCAGCTGCGGGTTACTATCGCCCGCTGGTTCACGCCGAAAGAACGCGAGATCCATGGGATCGGGCTGACGCCGGACATCGAGGTGCCGATGACCAAAGAGGACGTGGAAGCCAAACGCGATCCGCAGTTGGAGCGCGCTGTCCAGTATTTGCTGGAGAAGAGCACCCGATAGGGGCTGGAGGTTCTGTGGCTAGGCAAAGCAAAGGAGAGGAAATCAAGCTGATCGCCACCAATCGCAAGGCGTATCATGACTATTTTCTGGAGGATACATACGAGGCGGGCATCGTCTTGACGGGAACGGAGATCAAATCGGTGCGCGCGGCACGCGTGAACCTGCGCGATGGGTTCGTCCAGGTGAAGGATGGCGAGGCCTGGCTCATCAACGTGCACATTTCGCCCTATGACTTCGGCAATCGTGAGAATCATGAGCCGCGGCGTGAGCGCAAATTGCTGCTACACCGGCAGGAGATCCGCAAGCTCCAGAGCAAGGTCTCGGAACGAGGTTGGACCATCGTGCCGTTGCGCATGTACATCAAGGATGGCCGGGCCAAAGTCGAGATCGCATTGGTGCGCGGCAAAAGGCTGTACGACAAGAAGGATGCCATTGCCGAGCGCGATGCCGACCGCGAGCTGCGGCGAGCGATCAAGGAATGGGAGCGCGAGTAACAAATCAGGGCTTTTTTTCCATCAGACGCGACTTGCATAATGTGCTCTGTTGTGGTATAGTAAAAATGTCCTGGGGATGACTGGTCTCGACGGGGCAAATGGGTCGTAGGCTGCAAGCCGAGGCGCTCTCACCTCGTTAATCCAGAGCACAAACACAAGTGCCAAGAGCACAAACGCGTTCGTCTTCCCGTCTGCTCGCGCCAACGCGCTCGCGCTGGCCGCGTAACAGAGAGGCAGCGAACAAACTGGTCGCCGTAGGGTGACCACGGTGCCTGCGATGGGTCCAGGCGGCGTCGTAGCGCATCGTCATAAACCGTAAGGTGCAGCCCGCAAACGCCGATACGTGGGCCTAAGACCATCGGCTAGCCGGACTAGTGGACGGTGGTTGCTGTCGGACCGTCCGGCGAAATCCCAATCAGCAACTAAGCTTGTAGACGCTTACGGTCGTTTGTTTCGGACCCGGGTTCGACTCCCGGCATCTCCACCAGCAGCCATGAAGAGGACCGCACAGGCGGTCCTCTTCGTTTTTCTGGGCTGGCTGCATTGACGAAATGCGCCCCCGCGTGTTATGATCCTGGCGCCCGAGCCGACTGCCTGGCGGCTGGTAGCCGGCCTTCGGTGACGAAATTATCTCTAGAGAGACCGACTTGACCCTAGCTATTGGTGGATTGCCCTTTCCTCAAACCGGCTCCTTCACGGAGGAGCTGGCCCTGGCCGCGCGCCTGGCGCGCGAGGCCGGCGAAATCGTCAAGACCTTTTATCAGGTGTCGCCCAATGTGCGGTGGAAGGACCCGACCGAGCCGGTCACCGAGGCCGATCGGGCCGTCAACGCGTATCTGGTCAAACAACTAAGCCAGGCTTACCCCGGTGATGGCCTCCTGGCCGAAGAATCAAAGGACGACCCGACGCGGCTGACCAAACGTCGGGTCTGGATCATTGACCCTCTGGACGGCACTCTGGAATTCATTGCCCGCAACGGCGAATTTTGCATCATGATCGGCCTGGCGCTCGACCAGGTCCCGGTTGTCGGTGTCGTCTATCAGCCGATCAATGACATCCTTTACGCCGCCGCGCAAGGGACAGGCGCCTTCGTCGAGGAGTTCGGCGACCGCTTTCCCTTGCGCGTCTCAAAAGAGGCCAACCCCAAACGACTGCGCATGGTGGTCAGCCGTTCCCATCGCGCCCCCCTGGTGGATACCATCATCGCGCGCGCCGGCATTCAGCGGGTGCGCAGCGTCGGCAGCGTGGGCCTGAAGATCGGACTGATCGTCCGACGCCAGGCCGACTGCTATGTGCATCCCAATCCAGGCACGAGAGAATGGGACACTTGCGCGCCGGAGATCATCCTGCGCGAGGCCGGCGGCCAGATGACCGATTGCTGGAATCGGCCTCTGCTGTACAATCAGCCCGATGTGGTGCGCCATTTCGGCCTGCTGGCCAGCAACGGCGTGGCTCACCCGCATCTTGTCGAGGCTGTCGGCCGCGTTCTCGATGAAGCTGGCGTCGAGCCCGATTTCGGCTTTCAATGAGGAGCGCAGGATAAACGTGATTTTCGGGGCAGCAATGGGCATGATTGCCGACCTTTCCGGCAGCTTCGGCATCAAAGCCGCCGCGCGCGGCGCCGATCACGATCCGGCGACCGGTGTGGACGTCAGCACCACCGACAGGCGGGATGGCTCTGCCTGGTGCCGGGAAAGCACGCGGCCCATCACCCTGCGCGAGGTGATGGACTGGGAGCCGCAACGACAAAGCCTGCTCTTGCGCGTGCTGTTGCCGGTCAATCATCTCGTGCAATTCGGCGTGGATCCGATCACACTGACCGATCCCCAAGGCCGTAGCGTGATACGCACCGTTTTCGACCCCGCAGCTCGCAGTATACGGTTGGAGGTGCGACATACTGGCGATGCTCGTGACGCTCTCATGGAGATCGAGCTGTGCGATACACCGCACAATCAGCTCGAGGCGCTCTGGCTGACGTTGCAAGATCCGCTGGCGCCTCGCTTCGACACCGATGTCATGCCTGATGGCGTGTCCACCATGCGCGGCACGGTGCGACGCAATCTCGCTGCAGAGGCAGCCGCGCAGGCGCACGGCCTGGCGCCCGGCCAGGTACGGCGCGGCCTCGGCGATTTCAGTCGCGCGGTCGAGCAGATGGAAACCTTCATGCTGTGCCTGGGCCACACGAGCTATATCGTGCAGCCGTTGTACTACCATACGGCAGTGCTTTTTGAGCGCGTCGGCTTCAGTTACCTGCTCGGCCAGAAGCGCATGGAGGAGATCCATGCCGGCTTTGTCCCCGGCGGGCCGCTGCGCGCACGACTGGACGGCTCCTCCCCGTTTCGTACGCCCGCTCTGGCCGATACCGTGCGCGGCCGTTCCTGGGCCATTCATGATGGCATTCTCGGCGAGCGGTGGGATCGCGTGCGCATGATCAAGAGGCTGGGAGTTCGCGCCGGGGTCAACACGTGCCCCGGTGTGGCCTGGTAATCCCCTAGACCATACATGTTCCACGGAGAGACAGAGAACCATGGAAAAGATCCGCATCGGAGTGATTGGAGGCAGCGGCGTTTACGATATGAGCCAGCTCACCGACATACAGGAAGTGAGGCTGGAGACGCCGTTCGGCGCACCGTCCGACGCCTACATCGTGGGCCGGATCGGCGGACAGCCTGTGGCCTTCCTGCCCCGGCATGGCCGCGGCCATCGGATCAGCCCGACGCGACTCAACAGTCGGGCGAACATCTACGGCTTCAAGATGCTTGGCGTCGAGTACCTGATCTCGATCAGCGCCTGCGGCAGCCTGCAACCGACCTACAAGCCCGGCGACATCGTCGTGCCCGATCAGATCTTCGATCGCACGCGACTGCGGCCCTTGAGCTTTTTCGACGACCCGACGGTGGGCACGGATGGATTGGTTGTGCATGTCTCCGTGGCCGACCCGTTCTGCCCCTTCCTGAGCGAGGTCGTGGCACACAGTGTGGAACAGACCGGGCACACAGTGCATCGTGGCGGCACTTTCGTCACGATCGAAGGCCCGCGCTTCAGCACCAAAGCCGAAAGCCGCTTCTTCCAGCAAATGGGATTTGCGATCGTGGGCATGACCGCGGTGCCCGAGGTGTTCCTGGCGCGCGAAGCCGGCATGAGTTATGCGACCATGGCGCACGTGACCGACTATGATGTGTGGCACGAGACCGAATCACCGGTCACCGTCGAGATGGTTGTGCGGCAGTTGCTGGCCAATGCGGAGGTCGCCCGTAGCGCGGTGGTCAACGCCGTCCATGCGCTGCGCGATGCGCCTCCCACCCCCTATGCCGATGCACTGCGCGATGCGATTATTACCAACCGGAGCATGATTTCCCCGGCCCTGAAAGCCAGGCTTGATCTGCTGATCGGCAAGTATATCGGGTGACTTGACGTCAGCCCGATCGGTTTCTTGTCAGGTTGGGTCTGGCTTTTGCTATTCCCTTCCCCGCTCTCCCCTGCCAGGGAGAGCGGGGAAGCTTTTTATAGGGTGCGGAATGGAGGTGCGGGTCAGATGCCGTATGCCTCAACGGGAGTTCGCGTAGATGGTGGGTTGTTTTTTGGTAATTTTGTGATTTTTTTGGGTGTAGTGCATTGACTACACGAAATATATCATCATAAATCAACAAAAAATTGGCGATGGGCCACTTTGCCGCCCACCGCCAACCCTCACCTCGCACACTATGAGCTCGCCGATCGCAACACAGCCTCAATCATTGCCTTAAATTCCTCATAAGGCACGGCGCCCTCCACCTTCGTGCCGTTGATGAAAAAGGTCGGCGTCGCCTGGACGCCCAACCGCGCGCCTTCGGCGTGCTGACTCTGCACCTGCGGGATGAACTGGCCGCTATCCACGCAACGGCCAAACTTCCCCATGTCAAGGCCGATCTGCGCGCCGTAATCCTTGAGCGCAGACCGGCTGAACACATTTTGAGCCGGCGCCGTGCCAGAGCGGTTGAACAGAACTTCGGCGTAATCCCAGAAGCGTCCCTGATCGGCGGCGCAGTAGGCGGCGTTGGCCGCCTCGCGGGTGCTCGCGCCCTCAATGATAAAGCTCCGATACTCGAAGCGCACCTTGCCGGTCGCTTCATATTCCTGGCGCAGCAGCTTGCCGGCAGACAACGCGAACAGGCGACAATAGGTACAACCGAAATCGGAATACTCCACGATCTGCACGGGCGCATCCACCGGGCCCCATGCCGTGCCCGCACTGATCACGCCGCTGGTCTGCACAGGCCGGTTCATGGCCTGCATCTGTAACAGGATCACAGCCACCACGATCAATATTACGGCGCCGATCACGGCCCACAGGACAAGCGGCGAACCGACCTGCTTTTTAGTCGCCTGTGATCGGGCGAAGCCTGTGCCGGCCGACTTCGGCATCTGCACACGTTTTGCCATTCTTTATCTCTCTCCGGGGTATGGTCAATCAGGACGGTGATTCCGGCCTGGCGGCAATATTAGAAAACAGTATACCACAAAAGGAAGCCCGACCATCAAAATGAGGCCGGCGTCTGAGGACCAGGAGAGGACAGGAGACAGAAGAGGAGACCTCATCCCCGCGGATTTGGGCAGACACTTACCGTTAATTGACAAGGAGCAGGCTTTGCCGTATGATGACCGGTGCCCGGTGAACGGGCAGAGCGATCTGCATGAGAGAGTCTGAAGGACGGGCGACGATGACTCTGCGAGCGCCGGCATTTTCCTGCTTCGGCGGGCTCTGGCGCCGGCTGGGCGTTTGGGTGGCCGGGCTGACGGCGCTGACCGCCACCGCCGCCGTCATCGGCTGCGCGCCGCTGGAATGGGCCGTTGGCCTGCTCGTGGCCGCGGGACTGGCCACGGCTACGGCAGCGCGACCGATGGCCGGGATCACGGCCGTCGCACTGTTGATCCCCTTCGGCAGGATCATCGCGCTGCCCGTGCCGGGCATGAGCAGCGTAGACCTGCTTGTGCTGGCCGTAATCGCCGGCTGGACTGCCGGACAGATCGCGTCGCGCGAGATCCGCCTGCGTTGGCCACCGCTCGCCATAGCCCTGGTCGGGCTGGTATGGGTGCTGGGACTCAGCCTGACGCAGGCGCAATCCTGGCGTGAGGGTGTGCCCGAGTGGCTCAAATGGGCGGAATTCGCCCTTCTTTACATGGTAGCGACGCAGTTGTTGACGAATTTTCGGCGGATGCGCATGGTGGTCGGCGCCCTGCTGGTCGCCGGCCTGATCCAGGCCGGCCTGGGTGTATATCAGTTCTGGGGACAGGTCGGCCCGCAGGCGTTCGCACTGACAGGTGGTCACCTGCGCGCTTACGGGACGTTTCAGCAGCCGAACCCGTACGCTGGCTATCTGGGCTATCTGGCGCCCGTGGCCGCCAGCCTGGCGCTCGCTCCGTTCATCCGCTGGACTCAGAGTCGGCAGGGGTGCGATCTGGGGAGGGCGGCAGGGCTTGGGACCGGAGCGCTCGTTCTGGCGGCCGGCATCGGGATGAGCTGGTCACGCGGAGGCTGGCTGGCGTTGAGCGCGGCCTGGGCAGCCGTCGTCGGGTTGAGCGGCCGGCGCGCGGCCATCGCCGTGGCGGGCCTGGGGATCATTGTCGCAGCAATCATCGGATTGGGAGGAGGCCACCTGCCCGGTCCGATCGCGGCCCGTGTGCACGACCTGGGAGATTACCTGATCGGCCCGGATCCGGCGCGCACCGAGATCACCGATGCGAATTTCGCCGTCCTCGAACGGCTGGCGCACTGGCAGGCGGGCCTGGCCATGTTCGCGGATCATCCATGGCTCGGCGTGGGGATCGGCAACTACGCGACCGCGTACCCGGGATATGCGCTGCCCCGCTGGTACGAGCCGCTGGGCCATGCGCATAATGTTTTCATCAATTTCCTGGCCGAGGCCGGCGTGGTGGGCCTGGCAGCATTTGCCGTCTTCTGGCTGGATGCCTGGCGCCTGTGCTGGCGGACGGCCAGACGGAGCGCGGCAGCAGGGCCTGGCGGCACCTTCCCGCGCGCGTTGGCCGTTGGCGTGCTCGGCAGCCTGGCCTATTTGACTGTGCACAGCGTTTTCGACAATCTGTTCGTGCAGCACATGCAGCTTCAGCTGGCGCTGCTTCTGGCGTGTGTTGTCAACACCGATCGAGATGAGGCAATCTGTTGATCTTTCTGACCAGTTGTTTGAACGGGCTGCGCGCCGGTCGGGGGCGACGCGAGCTCGAACGCTTTTTGAAGTTCTCGGTGGTCGGTACCTGGGGCTTTATCGTTGACTTCAGCGTGCTGAATTTTCTCATTTTCGTGGCCCGCTTCCCGCCCTGGCTTGCCAATACATGCTCGTTCACCGTGGCCGTGCTGAATACATTCACGTTCAATCGGCTATGGACCGTCCCTGAAAGCCGACAACGGCTGGTCAGCCGGCAGCTGGCGCAGTTTTTCGCCGTCAGCCTGGTCGGCTACGCGATCAACGAGTTCGTGTTTTTGAGCAGCCACGCGCTCGTCTGGCAACACCTGGTGCCCATGGCCTTTGCCTGGAACCTGGCCAAGGCGACCGCCAGCGGCGTAGGGCTGTTCTGGAATTTCAGTGCTAACCGTCTGTGGACGTGGCGCGGATTGTAGCGGAGTTGCATGTTGTCCGATTCCCGCATCGCTGCCAGCTCGGAGCTGCCGCCCCTGTTGGGGTGGATCACCCGGCTGCCGATCATCAATCGCCTGGGGCTGGCACAACGGCCCCAAGAATTCACGCGCTTCTTGAAATTCGCCACCGTGGGCGCTTTCGGCATGGTCGTGGACCTGTCGGTGCTCACGTTCTCCAGGGAGGTGCTGCGTCTGCCCCTGGAAGTCGCCATCGGGCTCGGCTTCACCGTGGCCGTGCTGAGCAATTTCACCTGGAACCGCCTGTGGACCTTTCCCGAAAGCCGGGCCCGGCCCATCGGCAGCCAGATGGTGCAGTTCGCCATCGTCAACGTCATCGGCCTGGGCATCAACGAGGTCGTCGTGCTCGGCCTGCATCCGGTGTTTGCCCTGCTGTTGCCCGATCCGCCAGCCTATCTGGCCGCCAAGGTGATCGCCATCGGCATCGTACTGTTCTGGAACTACTTCGTGAATCGAGCGTGGACCTACCGCGGCATCCAGTGAACGCCGCAGGGAGACGCCAGTTTGAAGATCGCCATTGACTATACCCCGGCCGTGGCCCAGGGCGCCGGCATCGGCCGCTACACGCGCGGGCTGGTGACTGCACTGGCCGACATAGACACTACTAATCGTTATGTCTTGTTCTGTGCTGCGTCCCTGCCGAAGTCGGCGCAGTGGCCGGCGAATTTCACCTGGCGGCACAGTCCGCTGCCGGCGCGCTGGCTGACCATCGGCTGGTATCGGTTACACCTTCCGCTGCCGGCCGATCTGCTGGCAGGGCAATGCGACCTGTATCACGCGCCCGATTTCAACCTGCCACCCCTGCATCGCGCGCGCGGCATCGTCACGATTCACGACCTGTCTTTCCTGCGCGTGCCGGAATGCGCTGATCCGAGGCTGCGGGCGTTTCTGGAGCGCACGACGCCCGTGGCGGTGGCGCGCGCCAGCCGCGTCCTGGCCGATTCCGAAAACACTCGCCGCGACCTCATTGCCCTGCTCGGCGTGCCGGCCACGAAAGTCAGTGTCGTCACGCCCGCGGTCGAATCGCGTTTTCGCCGGGAAACGGACGAGGCCCGGCTCGCCGCAGTGCGGGAACGCTACAGGCTGCCGGAGCGCTTCATCCTCAGCCTTGGCACGCTGGAGCCGCGCAAGAACTTCATCGGGCTGATCCGCGCCTACAGCCGGTTGCGCCACCTTCGCACACTGCCCCATGCGCTGGTGATCGCCGGCCGGCCTGGCTGGCTCTACGAGGCGATCTACCAGGCGGTCGAGCGCGAGCATCTGACCGACGCTGTGCGCTTTCTGGGCTTCGTGGCCGATGCCGACCTGCCAGCGCTGTACTCGCTGGCCGATCTCTTCGTCTATCCATCTCGCTACGAAGGGTTCGGCATTCCGGTGCTCGAAGCGATGGCGTGCGGCGTTCCGGTGATCACGAGCGACAATTCCAGCCTGCCGGAGGTGGCAGGCGACGCCGCGCGACTTGTCCACGCGGAGGATACGGATATGCTGGCACAAGCGATGGCCGCGGTCATCGAGGATACTGCGCTGCGCCAGGCCATGGTTGAGCGCGGCTACGCCCGGGCTCGACGTTTCACCTGGCATAATTCGGCGCGAGCGCTACTAGAGGCATACCGGGCAACAGCGGCGTGAGGTATCCGATGGAGTCACCCTATCTCCAGGCGCGGCAGCGCCTGATCCGCGGCCGCCGACGCTGGCTGCTGCTGGGCCTGGCCGCCGTCATCGGGCTGGTCGGCTACTACGGGCCGTGGGTGCCGCACAAAGCAGCCGGCCTGACGATCATCGGCCTCGATCTGGCCGAATATGTCAAGTTTTTGCCCGACGTGATGGCAGGCCGGGTGGCGTTGCAACGGGAGATCTTCTACCTGCCGCTCTTTGCCCCCAGTGTCACAGCGGCGTTGATCGCCGGTCGCCGCGGGGTCCTGCCTGTCTGGCTGCGCACGTTGTTCGCTCTGGCCAGCATCCCATGCGCGGCCGCGATGTTGCCGCCTGCCTGGAGTCCGACCGTGCTGTTGCAGCCGGAGTTTCGCGTGCAAGTTGTGGCCATTCTGCTCTGCTGGCTGCTGGTGCCCGGCGTGCTGATCACCCGCTATCTGCCGGAACGCCTCATCCTGGCACTTGTGGCGCTGCTCGATCTGGCGGCGGCGCTCGGCCCGGCCTGGGGCTTTCTGCGGGTGCATCCCGGCATCGAAGCGCTCTATCGCCAGACGCTCCCGCTGGGTTGGGGTTTTTGGGTCGGCACGACCAGCTTCCTGGCCGCCGCAGTCTATGCGTGCGGCGAGATGCTGCGGCCTTCGTAGGCAGGGGCCATCCGAACAACGGGGAACTTCTATGCGCATCGTAGATATCATCACCAGGAAACGAGATGGCGCGGAGCTCTCCCGCGCCGAGATCGAGTGGTTCGTGCAGGGTTACGTCAAGGGCGACGTGCCAGACTATCAGGCCGCGGCCCTGTGCATGGCGATCTTCTTTCGCGGCATGACGCCGCGAGAAACCGCCGATCTGACCGAGGCCATGGCGCACTCCGGCGCGATGCTCGACCTGCACGACGTGGCACCGTTCATTGTGGACAAGCATTCGTCCGGCGGCGTGGGCGACAAGACCACGCTCGTCGTCGCGCCGATGGTTGCCAGCCTGGGCATCCCGGTCGGCAAGATGTCGGGCCGCGGCCTCTCTTTCTCCGGCGGCACGCTCGACAAACTGGAGTCTATTTCCGGCTACCGGACCGACCTCACCATCGAACAGTTCAAGGCGCAGTTGCGCGAGGTGGGCGTAGTAGTCGCCGGCCAGACGCACGAGCTGGCACCGGCCGACGGCAAGCTGTACGCGCTGCGCGATGTCACCGGCACGGTGCCCTCGCTTCCGCTCATCGCCAGCTCGATTATGTCCAAGAAGATCGCCGCGGGCGCCGATGCGATTGTGCTCGACGTGAAGGTCGGTCGGGGTGCGTTCGTGGAGAATCTGCCCGACGCGGTGGCCCTGGCCGAGCTAATGGCACAGATCGGCCGGCGTCTGGGCCGCCGGATCACCGCGCTGCTAGGTGACATGAGCCAGCCATTGGGGCTGGCCGTGGGCAACGCGCTGGAGGTGGCCGAGGCGATTGCCACGCTGCAGGGCCGTGGTCCGGCCGATTTCCGCCAGCATTGCGTGGACGTGGCCGGCGAGATGCTGCTGATCGCAGACCCCCCCGGTCCCGGCGCTGACGTCGAGATGCGGGCACAACAGGCACGAACGCGAGCGGCTACTACGCTCGACAACGGAGCTGCCTGGGCCAAATTCCGCCAGTGGATTGCCGCGCAGGGCGGCGACCTGGCCTGCGTAGACGACCCCGGCCGGCTGCCGCGTGCTCCGATCGTGCGACCGCTACTGGCACCTCGATCCGGCTACGTAGCGCGGCTGGATGCGCGCGAGGTGGGCTACACCGTGGTCGAACTGGGCGGTGGCCGCGGCCGCAAAGGCGATCCGATTGATCCGGCCGTCGGAGTGGTGGTCGAACCGCAGGGCAAGGTGGGCAGCCGGGTCGAGGTCGGAGAGCCGTTGCTTTGGGTTCATGCCAGGGATGAGGGCACTTGCGGAACGGCGCTAGCACGACTGGCCGGCGCCTACGCGTTCAGCGACGAGGGCGTGACCGCACCGCCGCTCGTCTACCACGTGATCCGTTGAGGCCGCGGGCCAACGCGGCTCAGCGCAATGCAGCCATCAGCCCGGCGCGCGATGGCCGGCCATGCTGACGGATGTCTGCGGCCAGGCCGCGCAACAGCCGCCGGGCATCGTCGCCGGCCCGCGCGGCCGCCGCGGCCAGAGCGGCATCGTCCCACCGTTCGCCGGCCGACGGCACCGGCTCTACATGGCCGGCGACGTGTGACACGCCAGCCCGTGCCAGGATGGGCGCGGCGGCAGCGACGGTCGCATCGGTCCACGGCCCGATCACGGCCAGCACGTCCGGATCAAGGGCCAATGCCTGCGCCTGTGTCGCAGCCGTCGGCCCGAACAGGTCGTCGTTGAAAGCAACTACCGTCACTCGATACCGCCCCAGCTCGCCGCCAGCATTGGCTTCGGCCACCGCCGCTTTGATGGCAGGCAACACCGCATATCCCAACGGCCGTCCCGCACCCTCGAACGGAGCGATCACGCCGATCTTCACCACGATCGCGGCATCACCGGGAAGCGCACAGCCGGCAACGAGCGCGCAGAAGACGAGGAGAAGCGCAATTTGATGCTTGGGGCTTGAGGCCTGACGCCTGACGCTTGACGCCTTACGCTTCACGCCTCACGCCTCACCGCTGATAGCGCGCCATATTCGCCTCATGCTCGGCCAGCGTTACTGCGAACACATGAGAGCCGTCGCTGGTGGCCACGAAGAAGCAGTAGCGCGTGTCCGCAGGGTTGGCGGCCGCTGTGATCGCAGAGAGGCCTGGATTGGCGATCGGTGCGGGCGGCAAGCCCGGCCTCAGGTAAGTGTTGAAGGGCGATTGCACCTGGGCATATGCCTCGACCGAAGGCGGCTTCCACCACCATTCGCCCGGCCGTCCGGCTGCGTACTGGACAGTTGGATCGGCCTGGAGATAGGAGCCGCCTGTCTCCTTGCTGCACGCGCCGCTCAGGCGATTCCAGTACACCGATGCGATCAGCGGTCGCTCGTCGGCGCGTCGCGCCTCGCGTTCGACGATGGCGGCGATATTGATCACCTGGTCCAGGCTACGACCGCGCTGTGCGGCAGCCTGTTCGATCTCTGGCGTCACGCGGCGCCGGAAATTGTCCAACATGCGTTGGATCAGATCGGCCGGAGTGGCCCGCGCGGGCAGCCGATAGGTATCGGGAAACAGGTATCCCTCCAGAGTCGTCGCACTGTCGGGGATGAAGGGATAGTCGCCGAGCGCACGCGCCGACGCGGCACCTCCCCGCACCACCGATAGGAACGCCTCACCGTCCATCACGCCCTGCATGTTGAGCAAATCGGCAATCTCCTCGGAACGCAACCCCTCCGGGAACGTGACGACGATTTCCTGGATGCGCGGCCGTTGGAGCTGTGCCGCGATTTGCGCCATCGTCATGTTCGGCGCGATCTCGAAGTCGCCGGCCGCCAGCCGCTTGTCGAGGCCGTTCACCCGCATGTAAAGACGAAACAGGGCGGCATCCTTGATCAGGCCCTGGTCCTGCAAGCGCTCGCTGATCGAGAGCGCAGTCTCGCCGAGGGCTACTTTGAACGGCCGCGGCGTAGCGTCGTCACCGGCCGTCGCCTCAAGCGCCGATCCCTGCAGGCGCAGGTAGATCTCCAACAGGCGCAATTCCAGCGTCTCAGGCCGCAAATCCAGCGGTTGCTCGGCTGTCGGCTTGACGAGCGCGACCTGCGGCGGCCGGGGGGCATCTTCGAGCTGTGCGGCAACGAAGCTCACCAGCACAAAACCCAGCACGGCAAGCGCCGTGATCGGTGTCAGGAATAAGGCAAAGCGCAGCAATCCATGAACGACGCGATGAAAAAACTTCACGCACCCTCCGTCGTGCGGTGCCTGGTTGCCAGAAAATCGCGCAGGAGCACAGCAGCGGCCGCCGCATCCAGGGGCGTGCGACCGCCGCTCTCGCGCATCAGCGCCGCGGCGTCGCCTGTAGTATGGCTCTCGTCCCAAAATGCCAGCGGTACAGGCAGCACGGCGGCCAGCCGGCCCGCGTAGCGCTGCACCCAACGCGCCTGCGCGCCGACCTCGCCGTCGCGGTCGAACGGTATCCCCACCAATACGCCGACTGCGCGCTCGCGTTGCACCAGGGCGATGATGGCGGCAAAATCCTCGGCGCGCGTGCGTTGCCGGCGCAGCACGGTCAGCGGCGACGCCAGCATCCCCAGCTCATCGGAAACGGCCACGCCGATGCGCACCTCTCCCAGGTCGAGTGCCAGCAGGCGGCCAGCCGGAAGCTCGCTCGCAGGAACGACCGTCATGGTCGCATCGCCAGTTGGGCCGCGGCATCCCAATCCGTGAGCACGCGAATGCGCCACGGCAGCCGCGGCAGATTGACCGGAACGATGTAGGGCAGCCAGTCCGGCCCCAGGTGAATATCCGGCGGCTGTGCCAGCTGAAACCGCTCCTGCAGGACCGCAGCGGCGTCTGCCGCCGAGAGGCCGACCACGGCGCTGCGCACGGCATTCGAATCAATCCCCCGCAGCAAAGTACCCTGCGCGGTCAGCTCGAAGGTGATCGTCTTCGCGTCGGGCACGGCCACTGCGCCCGGGATGAAGCGAATCGTATCCGAGATCAGCCGGCTACCGCGCGGCATGGCATCTTGCAGGCGACGCAGAGCGATCTCCTGGGCCGCGCGCAGGTCTACGCTCAACCCAACGGCCTGCACCGTCATGTTCAACGTCAGCTCGTCGGCTACTTCGCCGACAAACGGCGTGAAGGTGGGCGAGAGCGCCAGGTAATTCACCGATTCGAGCGGGACAAAGGTGCCGGGACCGATCTTCTCCACGAGCCGTTCATAGGCCGTCTTCTTGAGCTGTTCGAAGAGCTGCTCCTGCAGGGCCTGTTTATCGTCTTCCGTCACCACGCCCATTTGAGCCAGGGCACCACCGCTGGTCGGTGCGTCGTTCGCCGCCACGACCGACAGCGACAGCGGCCCTTCGATCTGGGTGATCGTTCCGGCGCGCACATTGCCGCCAGGGCCGGGCAAGACGGCTTCGATCGGCACGGTTGCCCGACCGCCCGGCGCGAGCGGGACATCGGCCATGGTCACAAAGCGCACGTTGTTGCCGGTTGCCGTGGCCACGACGGTGCCTGCCGGCACCGTGATCTCGCGCGACGTGCGATTGGCCAGGATCACCTCGCCGCCCGCCTTCCTGGCCGGTTCCCAGCGTCGGCCGGTGGTGCGCGCCTTGCCCTCGCCGGCGACCTGCACGCTCAGGGGCCGCGCCGGCACGACACCGGTCGCCGCATCCACAGCAGCATCTTGCACCGCGGTGAGCGGCACGCGCACCTGGAACGGCTCAGCCACGGGCATCACCGTGATTGTCGCGGCGGGAATGACTTCCGACAACACGTACAGTATGGCGGCCACCAGCGTCAGCAGGCAGACGGCCAATCCCAGCTCCGCCCACCAGGGACCAGGCTGACGTTTGAAGGCGCGCACAAACGGCCGGGGGTGAAAGCCGGTCGGCGAATGCGGGCTGAAGATGCCGGCAGCGAACGGCGCTACAACGGCGCCAGGCGTCGGCGGCTGAGACGGACGAAGGCGCGGCGGCCGCGGCTTGCGCCAAATGGCGCGCTCGGCCCACCAGCGGCTGCGGAAGGTATGCACGCCTGCATCGGCCGCGCGACGACGCAACCCCACATCGGTCGTCAGCAACGCCACCTGAATCTGGCGGGCCGCAGCCTCGCGTCGCAACGCCACCAGATCGGCCATGGTCAGGCTCATCTGCGGTGGCACGACGAACAGGATGCGCTGCGCCCGGCTGACCTGCAGACGCGCCAGGATGCTGCCCAGGGTATCTTGCCCGGTCAGCTCTATCGTTTCCAGCATCCTGCGCGTCAACTCCTTGTGCCCTGGCCGGCGCCCCGCGATCGGCCGGCCGCGGTCTCTTTCAGCGCCTGGGCGACGAGATCAGGCGCCAGGGCCAGCGCCTCCGGCAGTTTGTGCAGATCACGACCGCCGGCCTGCGCCAACGACGGCTTGCCACCGCCGCCACCACCCACCATGCGCGCGACGCTCTTGACCAGTTCGCCCGCATGCACGCCGCTCTTGACCAGGTCATCGGTCACCGCGGCGATGATCTGCGGCTTGCCATCCACCGCAGTCGCCAGGATGACGACCGCAGAGCCGAGTTTGTTCCGGAGCCAATCGCTCATATCGCGCAGGGTCTGGACGTCGGCGCCTTCCACCTGGGCCGCGACAACATGGACGCCCTTGACTTGAATCGCCTGCGCCGCCAACTGCTCGGTCTGCTGGAAAGCTAGCCTGGCTTTCAGCCGTGCGTTTTCCTTCTGAAGCGCCTGCACTTCAGCATACAGGTTGCGCACGGCCCGGTCGAGCTGATCGGGCGAAACGCGCAGCAATGCCGCCGTCTGATCCAGCAGGCGGAGGCGATCCTGCACCAGTGCCATCGCGCCGCGGCCGGTCACTGCTTCGATGCGGCGCACGCCGGCACCCACACTCTCCTCGGAGACGATGTGGAAGAAGCCGATCTGGCCGGTGCGCTGGACGTGGGTGCCGCCGCACAGCTCCTTGCTGAACTCCTCGCCTTCCCAGCCGACTTTGATCACCCGCACTTCGTCGCCATATTTCTCGGTGAAGAGCGCCATGGCGCCTTCGGCGACCGCGTCGCGGTAGCTGGTACGCTCGACGACCACCGGATAGTCTGCCAGGATCGCGTTGTTCACCGAGGCCTCGACCGCATCCAGTTCGGCCTGCGTGAGCATCGTCGAATGCGTGAAGTCGAAGCGCAGCCGCTCCGGTTCGACCACCGAGCCGGCCTGGTGCACGTGTTCGCCCAGGACATAGCGCAGCTCGCTGTGCAACAGGTGCGTGGCCGTGTGATTGCGCATGATGTCCCAGCGGCGTTCTTCATCCACGTAGGCAACAACCGGGTCGCCCACGGCGGGCATGCCGACCACCACTTCGCCGACGTGAACGATCAGGCCGGGGACCGGCCGGCGCACATCGTCAATCCGAATCTCCCAGATCGGCTCCTCCTGGCCTTCGACGTAGCGGCCGATATAGCCCCGATCCGACACCTGGCCGCCCGATTCGAGGTAGAAGGGCGTCGCCGGCAGGACAACCTCCACTTTGTCACCCGGCCGCGCGCCGTACACCGGCTGGCCGTCCCGGATCAACGCCGCCAAAACAGTTTCGGTCTCGAAATGATCTTCGTAGATGTGTTTAACACCGGCCGGCGATAGAAGGCCATCGCTTTTGAGATGATGCAGGAGATCCAGATACATCTGGGCGTCCTGGGCATCGGCCGCGCCGAATTGGGCGGCCGCGCGCGCCCGCTCGCGCTGTTCGGCCATCGCCTTCTCATATCCTTCGATGTCCACGGTCATGGCGTGATCGCGCGCCACATCTTGCGTCAGGTCGAGCGGGAAGCCGTAGGTGTCGTACAGACGGAAGGCTTCGATGCCCGGGATCGTCGTCTCGCCCTGCGCCTTCAGTTGGGCGACCAGCTCGCCCAGCCGCTCCAGCCCGACCGTGAGCGTCTGGTTGAAGCGCGTTTCCTCCTGTTCGATATTGGCCAGAATGAACTCGCGGCGCCGCACCAATTCGTCGTAATGCGCGCCCATGATCTCGATGACCGTCTTGGCCAACTCGGCCAGAAACGGCGCCGTGAAGCCGAGCATGCGGCCATGCCGGGCCGCGCGGCGCAGGATCAACCGCAACACATAACCGCGACCCTCGTTGGCCGGCAAGACGCCATCGCCCACCAGAAAGGTGATGGCGCGAATATGATCGGCGATCACCCGATATGACACGAGCCGGGCCTCTCGCTCGGCGTCGCTATGGCCCAGGAGCTCCTGGGTGCGGCGGATGATGGGGGTGAAGAGGTCGGTATCGTAGTTCGACCTGACGCCCTGCAGTACGCTGACGATGCGCTCGAAGCCCATGCCGGTATCCACATGTTTTGCCGGCAGGGGGACCAACCGGTCGTCGCGCGTGTGGTCGTACTGGATGAAGACCAGATTCCACAGCTCGACGAAGCGCTTGCAGTCACCGTTGACGCGGCAGACGTGGCCGGGCACGCCCTGCTTGTTGCACGCCTCCGGGCCGAGGTCGAGGTTGATCTCGCTGCACGGGCCGCAAGGGCCGGTGTCTCCCATTTCCCAGAAGTTATCTTTGCGGCCGAAGAACAGGATGTGATCCGGGTTGATGTCGGTCTCGCTGCGCCAATAGCTGGCCGCCTCTTCATCGCGGCCGAGGTCGCCTTTGTCGTCCTCGAACACCGTTGCCCAGAGGCGCTCTTTGGGCAATTTCCAGACATCGGTCATCAGCTCCCACGCCCAGGCAATGGCCTCTTTCTTGTAATAGTCGCCGAACGACCAGTTGCCCAACATCTCGAAAAAGGTGTGATGGTAGGGCGAGCGGCCGACATCTTCCAGGTCATTGTGCTTGCCGCTCACGCGCATGCACTTCTGGGAGTCGGCCACGCGGCGGGCTTCCGGCTCACGCAGGCCCAAGAAAATGTCCTTGAACTGGTTCATGCCTGCGTTGGTGAAGAGCAGCGTCGGATCTCCGAGCGGGATCAACGACGCACTGGGCACGATCTGATGTCCCTTGCTGGCAAAGAAATCCAGGAACTGCTGCCGGATCGCGGCGCTGCTGAGGAAACGTTTTTCGGTCATCTGTATGTCCTTCGGACACAAACAGGCCGCTGCCAGGCCAAACGCCCGCGCGGCCATGTGGCCTCTCATCTAACAATCAGCACGCGCCGGGGCATCCGACGCGTGTACAGGATATTCTACGGCAAGAAGGGGGCTTTGTCAAAGCAACTGAGGGAGGCTGAGCGGCGCGCAACGCGCCAATCATGCCGACGTCACGACGTAAGTGTTCACCTTTGCAATGTGACAGCCCCCACCCCTGACCCCGCCCTCGCTTGCGGGGGATCTCTTCTCTTGAGGGTTTGGGGGCCGCTGGGCGGCCCCCAAACCCCCCATTTGAACAGTTTCCCCCTCTCCCGCAGGGCGGGAGAGGGGGAAAGGGGGTGAGGGCGTTGCCCGAAATGCGCAATCTACGGGATAACGGTGAACACTTCCATGCGGCTGAGCCAGGCGGGTGTCCGGCCCAGCCGCGCTCGAAGCTAATGGATCTTCTGTGAACGCACCTGCACGACCGCTTCGCCCTCGGCCTGGAAGTACTCCACGGTCCAGGTGTGATTGCCGGCGTAGATCAGGACATCGCGCTGCACGGTCGTCAGCGGATGAATGCTCCAGTTGTCAATCACCAGAATGCCGTCAATCCAGACGCGCACCCCGTCATCGGAAGAGGCCGTGACCCGATAGGTGCCGTAATTCATGTAGAACACGCGCGTCCAGCGCGCCGAGAAGTTGTACTGGCCGAGCGTGCCCGGAGCCGGCGACGTGCCCGTCCAGTTGAAGTTGATGTCGGCATCGCAACGGTTGAGTGTCACCGGCCCCACCAGATCACGATTGTTGAAATAGTCGGCGTTCCAACAACTGCCTGGCGGCGGCGGTGGCGGAGGCGGTGGCGAAGGCGGACACGGACAGACATAGCACCAGCACGTTGGCGGAGGCGGCGGATAGCCGCAGCGGTAAATCACCAGCGTCTGGCCGGCGTAGATGCGGTTCGGATTCCTGATGCCGTTCCATTGCTGCAGCTGCCAGATCGTCACGCCGTAACGCCGGGCGATGCGGGTGAGGTTGTCGCCCCACTGCACGCGGTAGTAGGTAGGCGTGCACCAGGCCGGCGAGCCCGGTGCAGAGACCTGCGCCGAACCGGCCGCAGCAACCGGCGTGAGCCCGACCACCAGGATCGCGGTGATGAGAAGGATGGCGCCGAGCCGGCGCCAGCACGCAGTGATCATACATCTCTCCTTTCCACCGAGGTGAGCAGGATAATGAATGCGATCATCGTCCAATGGACAAGACGCCATTTGCTCCGAATGGTAACGCACGAAACATGGCCAGGCCGCCGATCAACCATATCATATCACAAGTTCGATGCAAAGTAAATACCCGCCTGCGCGCTGGTGCCTCGTCAGGCTAGATTTTACAGTTTGCGGCGTCTGCCCCTCCACCCCTCTCTCCCATACGCGTCAACTTAAGCTTTGTGACTTGCTATCGGCTCGCCGGTCGGCCCCCCTACCCCCCCCAATCCTGGGGGGAACCGGCGAGTTGCTGTGGTGGCGGCCTTTGTCAATCGCGGCCCGTGTGTGTATAATGTGAGCAGCACTTTCGGATCGAGCGCCGCTTTGTCCCAACGATTCCTAAACATACTCAGCCTCCCATTGATCCTGTTGCTGGCTGGCTGTGGCGGCCAGATCATCACGCGCCGCACGCCGACACCCACGGTCACGCCGACCGTGGCGATCGTCGTGCTGGCTACGCCGCGGCCGACCGCAACCCCGGCGCCTTACACCCCGGCGCCCACGGCGACGCCGACGGTAACGCCGACACCATTTATCTACACGCTCAAATGGGGCGATACGTTGTTGGCGCTCGCCATCGAGTTCGGCACGACAGTGGAGGCCATTCAGGACGCCAACGGCATCACCGATCCGCGCGGCCTGCTCGTCGGCCAGCAGATCATCATCCCGCGGCCTGTCTCAGAGACCGCCGGCACGCCCACCGCGACCGCCACGCCGCTGCCGTTTGCGATCGAGAATGTGACCTTCAACTATACGCCCATCGGCGGCCTGTGGGGGTTCGGTGAGATACACAACACCACCGGCACCGACCTGGAACAGGCATCCGTCGTCATCACCCTGTTGGACAGCGCCGGCAAACAGTTAGCGCGCGGCATCGGCCATGCCCAGGTAGAACTGATCGCACCGGGTGGCCGGGCGCCGTTCGCGGTGCACTTCCAGGAACCGCCGGCCAGTTTCGCCAGCTACACCGTCGCCCCTGCCGGCGGCGTTCAGGGCTATCTCGGCGCCTACTACCGCGACTTGACCCCGCGGAACCTGCGCGGGGAAGGCCAGCGTTATGCTGCCTATACCGTGACAGGCACCATCGCCAACACCGGGCCAGAAGATGCGGTGGGCGTCACCTTCACCGTGACGCTGTACGATGCCCTGGGTCGCGTCATCGGCACGCGCAAAGCCATTCCTGAACACAACGTCATCCCGCGCGGAGGAGAGACGAACTTCTCGGTCACGTTGACGCCGGCCGGCGGCCCGGTGCACAGTTTCCGGGTAACGGCGCTGGGCAGGCGCAACTTGACGCCCGTGCCTTCCCCGCGAGTGCCCTGAGAACAGCACCATGAGACCCATTGCACCAGAAGCCCCCCTGCTCTATCGCCTGCTGCAACGTCTACTGCAGTGGATCATTCAGATCACGACGAAAATTGAAGTTTCCGGAATGGAAAATATCCCGGCCAACGGGCCGTTCATCCTGGCGACCAATCACCTGCACGTATTTGACCTGCCGGTCGCCTTCGCCTACAATCCCCGCCAGGTGAGCGTTTTCGCGGCCGACAAGTGGCGCGGGAAGCCTGGCGGCTGGCTGATGCAGACGGTGACGCGGACGATCTTCGTTGCGCGCGGCGAGCCTGATCGCCGCGCGCTCGGCCAGGCATTGGAGGTGCTCAAAGCGGGCGGCGTGATCGCTATTGCGCCCGAAGGAACGCGCAGCCGCACCGGCGGTCTGTTGCCGGGAAAAAGCGGTGCGGTCTACCTGGCCGCGCGCGCCGGCGTGCCGATCGTGCCGACCGCGATGTGGGGGCAGGAACAGGTCATGGCGGGCTGGGCACGGCTGCGCCGCACGCCGGTACACCTGCGCTTCGGCCCGCCTGTCTTCCTGCCGGCCGATGCGGCGCGCTGGCGCACGGTCGAGCTGGAAGCGTATACCGAGCAGTTGATGCTGACGCTGGCCCAGATGCTGCCGCCGCAATATCGCGGCGTGTACGCCGACAAAGTGAGACAGATGAGCAGTCAACCCAGAAAGGAGCAGATGTCATGGAGTACCGGTCACTCGGCCGAACAGGCGTGATGGTTTCACCACTGTGCCTGGGGACGATGAACTTCGGAGGTCCGACCCCCAAAGAGGAGTCCATTGCCATTCTCGATCGCGCGTTGGACGCCGGAATCAATTTCATTGATACGGCCAACGTCTACAACGGCGGCGAGAGCGAACGGATCGTGGGCGAGGCGCTGGCGCGCAACGGCAAACGGGATCAGGTGATCCTGGCGACCAAGGTGCACGGCCGGATGGGCCCAGGACCGAACGATGCGGGCAATTCACGCTATCACATCATCAAAGCCTGCGAGGACTCGCTGCGGCGGCTGCAGACCGATCGCATTGACCTCTACCAGCTGCATCGTCCCTCGCAGACGATCCCGCAGGACGAGACGCTGCGGGCCTTCGACGATCTGATCCGGGCCGGCAAGGTGCGCTACATCGGCTGCTCGACCCATCCGGCCTGGATGGTGATGGAGGCACTGGCGATCAGCGAGCGTTATGGCCTGGCGCGCTACATCAGCGAACAGCCACCCTACAACCTGCTGGATCGCCGCATCGAGAACGAGCTGGTGCCGCTCGCCCTCCGATATGGGCTGGCGCTCTTGCCCTGGTCGCCGCTGGCGGGCGGTATCCTGGCCGGCCGCTATCCGCTGGATGCTACCACATACGAGGAGGGGTCGCGCGCAGCGCGCGCCGGCGCCATGTTCCAGGCGCGTGTCAGCCGCCGGGGGCGCGAGGTGGCCGCCAAAGTAGCCGAGATGGCTCAGGAGCGCGGCATGACCGCCTCGCAGCTGGCGCTGCTCTGGGTCAAAGACCAGCCGGGGGTAACCTCGCCGATCATCGGCCCGCGCACGCTGGCACACCTGGAGGATGCGCTGGTCGTGCTCGACAAGCATCTGGACGATGCCGATCGGCCTCTCTTCGACGCGCTGGTGCATCCTGGCAATGCCGTAGCCGATTTCCACAACAGCAATGACTGGATGAAGGCACGCATCACCGACTGACGAGGGGACGGGGTGACTGGGGGAAGCTGCCAACAGCGATCAGCTTTCGCCACGTCACCCCACCACGCTCGCCAGCGCCCCCCACTCCGCCAGCGTCAGCGTCTCAGCCCGGCGCTGCGCCGCGATCCCGACGGCAGTCAACCAGGCTTCGGCCTGACCCGTCGCAACGCCCAATCCGGCGGCCAACGCATTGCGCAGCTGTTTGCGCGGCTGACTGAAGCCGGCCCTGGCCACGCGAAAGAACGCTTCGGCCGTCACGCCCGGCGTCACCGGGTCTCGTCGCCGCGTCAGCCGCACCACTGCGGAATCCACTTTCGGCACCGGATAAAAAGCGCCCGCCGGGATACGCCCCACGATCTGACCCGTGCAATAGAACTGCACTCCGAGCGCCAGCAGGCTCATGTGCGGCGGGGAGGCCACCATCCGCTCGGCCACCTCCCGCTGCACCGTCAGCACCAGCAAATCGGGCGGGGGACTCGACTCCAACAGATGGCGGATGGCGGCCGAGGTGATATAGTAGGGGAGATTGGCGATGACTTTGTAGTGGGTATTGCGTATTGCGTCTTGCGTCGCACCAGTCGCCGATTCGCCACCTGCCGATTCGCTGATATGCCGATTCGTTGATGCAGCCATCAAGCTCCCCACGTCCACCTGCAAGATATCCGCATGGACGATGGTCACGTGCGGCTGGCCGGCAAAGCGTTCGCGCAAGAGGGGGATGAGGCGGTCGTCCAGCTCCACGGCGATCACGCGGTCGGCCTGCCCCGCGATCAGCTCGGTGAGCACGCCGGGCCCAGGGCCGACCTCCAACACGATGTCGTCCGGGGTCAGGTCGGCCGCGGCAACGATGCGGGCCCGGTGCGCCGGGTCAACGAGGAAATTCTGGCCCAGGCCCTTCTTGGGGCGGACGCCCAGGGCGGCAAGCTGAGAGAGAAGGGAATGCGTGCTCACTACAACACTTCGACCGGCCTACCTGAGCCAAAGCAAGGACGAAAGCGAGATCGGGATGATCCGGGGATCGTAGACAACTACATCATCCTCCATGGTGACCAGCAGGCCAAACGCCGCGTTGTAAACGGTTTTCTCCAGGAAAGCCCGCAGGCCGCGCGTGTCCTCGTGAGGATCAATGCGCCGCCGGTACTTGACCTCAACCGGTATCCGCCGCATGCCTACGGTGAGGACGAGATCCACCTCCGGTTCAGGCCCGCGCGCCGGAAAGTGAGCGATGTCCAGATTAGGGATGGTGCCCAGAAAATAGCCCAGGGTGCTCTCAGCCAAATGGCCGGCCAGGTCAAAAAGGTGCGGGTTGGCGATCAGGCCATCGGGATCGAGCGGCACGACCTCCTGGAGCCAGCTCGCCCGCAACGACAGATCGCTGAGACAGACCTTGGGCGGCGACTTCTGTCGTTTCAGGCGTATTTCCAGGGGCGGAATGAGCCGAATCAACAAAGCGCCGTCCAAAAAACGCATGTAGCTCAAAATGCGATTCCAACCAACGTTGGCAGCCAGTGCGCCCTGGATCTCGGGCACAAACACACCCAGTCCGGGCGACTGCCCTGCATAGCGACAGCAGAGGCGAAAGACCTCCTCCAGGAGCTTTTCGTCGCGTTTCACTCCTCGTGTGCCCAGGCGCAAGTCGTGCTGGATGGCTCGCCGCACGATAGTTTCGTTCAGGTAGTCGGCCATTTCGGGCCAGGGGATATCGTAACGCTCTTGCGCCTGCGGATACGCTCCCCGCTCAGAAAAAGCGACGAAGGCCCGCCTCCGCGGCGCGACCTCGCGGTGGCAGTGCGCTACCGCTTCGCGCCAGAAGTCAACATGGACGATCGCGTCCAGTCCGTTGTCCGTCTAGAAAGGCTTATGGCTTTCACCGTATCGCAGTTCGGCGATCTCGCGCAGCAGCAACGGCCCCAGGTCAATCGTGGTCACCCGACCGGCCAGGCTATCACGCCCGGCCTCGATTCGCAGCGATGAACTCCCGGTGACCAACACGCGCACTTCATGGTTATCTACCAAATGCTTGATCTGGGACGCCCAATCTTCGAGGTTCTGAACCTCGTCGAGCAATATGTAGGCGATTTGACCGGCACGCGCACTTGCGTTGAATGTCGTCCCCAACTTGTAACTCTCGAACCAACGCGCAATGGCCAGGATCGGGTCCTGCAATCCTTTCATGCTAGGGATTTCGTCAAAGGAAACATACAGGATCCGGGTAGGCGCTATGCCCTCCGACAGGAGGGTCTCCATCAACTGCCGGAGGAGCACAGTCTTGCCCACTCGCCGAGGGCCCCGAAGCACAGTGGCAGGTGTCAGACCAGAGGTCAGGAGACGATAAAGGCGGCGAAAAGCCCAGCGCCGAAAGGCAGGCACGCGGGGCGCCGGCTGCCCGGCCCAATGGGGATTCAGGCGTTCGAGGTCCTCTGCCAGTTCAAGCGGAAGCAGACCGGAGAACAGGTTCCGTTCGCGAGCGTGCTGCATGGTCTCACCTCCATTTTCCCCGATCATGTTCGGTTAGTCGGGCAGTCTTTCCTGGAACAGGCTCCTACTCTTCGTCCAGCCGCAAGATGGTCATAAACGCTTCCTGCGGGATCTCCACGGAGCCGATCATCTTCATGCGCTTCTTGCCCGCCTTCTGCTTTTCCAGCAGCTTGCGCTTGCGAGTGATGTCGCCGCCGTAGCACTTCGCCAACACGTCCTTGCGCAGCGCCTTGACGTTCGCCCGGCTGACGATCTTGTTCCCCACCGCCGCCTGGATCGGCACGTCGAACTGTTGACGCGGAATCACATCTTTGAGCTTGCTGACCAACTTCATCCCCTTCGTGTACATCTGATCACGGTGCACGATCATGCTGAGCGCATCCACGGGGTCCTTGTTCACCAGCACGTCGAGCCGTACCATGTCGGCCGGCCGATAGCCCTCGAAATGATAATCCAGGCTGGCGTAGCCACGCGTGCGTGCCTTCAATTCGTTGTAGAAGTCAGTCAGAATCTCGATCAGCGGGATGTGGTAGCTGAGCAGCACCCGACGTTGATCCAGGTATTCCTGCGCCTTGAACTCCCCGCGGCGTTGCGTCACCAGATCCATCACCTGGCCGATGAACTCTGTGGGCGTGTATACATCAATCTGCACCCACGGCTCGCGAATCTCAGCGATCTGCGTCGGATCGGGCATTTCGACCGGGCTGTCAATGACGATCTCGGTGCCATCGGTCTTGGTGATCTCATACTCCACGCTCGGCGCGGTGAACACCAGATCGAGATCGTATTCCCGCTCCAGGCGCTCCTGGATGATCTCCATGTGGAACAGGCCCAGAAAACCGCAACGGAACCCGTACCCAAGTGCCTGACTCGTCTCCGGCTGGAAGGTGAGCGAGGCGTCGTTGAGCTGAAGCTTGGCCAACGCCTCGCGCAACGCCAGATAGTCAGCGGCATCGCTGGGGTAGGCACTGGCGAAGACCATCGGTTTCATCGGTCGGTAGCCCGGCAACGGCGTTTCGGCCGGGTTCGCCTGCCAGGTGAAGGTATCGCCCACCCGACATTCGCTGACGGTCTTCAGGCCGGTCGCCACATAGCCCACCTCACCCGCCTCCAGCCGATCGGTCGGCCGCATGTCGGGCGCAAAGATGCCCACCTCAAGCGGCTCGACCACCTGGCCGGTGGCCATCAACCGCAGGGCCTGACCTGACTCCACCCAGCCATCCACCACCCGAACGTAGGCCACCACGCCTTTGAAAGGGTCATAGTGGCTGTCGAAGATCAGCGCGCGCAACGGCTGATGGCGCTGGCCGTGGGGCGGTGGCACCTGACGCACGACCGCCTCCAGGACGGCCGGCACATTGGTGCCCTCTTTGGCCGAAATGCGCAGCACATCGGCCGCATCCACGCCCAGTACCTCCTCGATCTCCTCCGCCACCGCATCGGGCTGCGCCGAGACGAGGTCAATCTTGTTGACGACCGGCACGACTTCCAGGTCATGTTCCATCGCCAGGTACAGATTCGCCAGTGTCTGTGCCTCGATCCCCTGCGTGGCGTCCACCACGAGCACAGCGCCTTCGCAGGCCTGCAGTGCCCGGCTGACCTCATATGCGAAATCCACATGGCCCGGCGTATCTATCAGGTTCAGCTCATACTGTTGACCATCCGACGCAGTGTAGTTCATGCGCACGGCCGAGGCCTTGATCGTGACGCCCTTCTCACGCTCCAGATCCATGCTGTCCAGCACCTGATCCACCATCTCGCGCTCCGAGATGGTGCCCGTGATCTGCAACATGCGATCCGCGAGCGTGGATTTCCCGTGGTCAATATGAGCAATGATGCAAAAGTTACGTATGTATTGTTGATCCATCTTCTTCCGCCAGATACTCGGTCCGAAGACCCGCCACACAATGGTGACAGTTGCGCAACCCTGGTGCATGCCGACCATTGCCGATACCATTATACCCCAAGCCCACGCGAACCAGGAAACAAGGACCAACAGCAGAGAGCTCCCTGGATTGCAGCCGACAATGAAGGCCGCCCAAACAAAAAGCGGCGACCGCCCGTCTGAGGCGTGACGCCGCCTTACCAGCACAACACAGGCTACTGCGGATCAGCCGGTTTCTCGCCCCAACTTCTCACGACTGATGACCGTGATCCTGGCCCGGCCGAGACGTACTGCGCCGGCCGACTGCAGCGCTGCCAGGCAGCGCGCCACCACCTCGCGCGTCGTGCCCACTTCGGCCGCCAGCTCGGCCTGGGTCAGGCGCACCAGGTCGCCGTCCTGGCTGGAATTCTGCAGCAACGCCAGCGCCACCCGCTCGGCAACCTTGCGGAATGACAGATGTTCGACCAGCGCGCTGAAGTGCGACAGGCACTCGATGGCAGCCTGCCAACCGGCCTGGCAGAGCACCGGATCGGTGCGGGCCAACGCCTGGAAGTCATAGCGGCCGACAATGAGCACATCCCCGGCCGTAACGGCCACGACATCGGCCAGACTCTGCATGGGCATGGTCAGCAGGCAAATCCCGTTGCAACTATTGCCGGCCAAACTACACAACACCTGGCGTCGTCCACGCTCGGCTGTCTTGATGAACTGAAAAGAGCCTGAAAGCGGAAAGAGCACGACCCCGGCCGGTGCACCCTCGGCGAACAGCACCTCATTGGCTTCCACATGCCTGATCAGCCCTTGCGTGAACAGCCTGGTGCGGCTTTCCTCCGAGCAAGTGATCAGAACCGGATTCGTGATCTCTTTCGGAACCAGGACCACCTGTGATTGCATGCTTCCTCCTGCGTGGTGAACATCCGCCAGACTTGTACAGCATAGCACCAAAAGCCCGTATCGTCAAGTTATTGAGTAAATCAAGTTACATTTTAGCGCGGAAATACGCAATCGTGCGCTCCAGGCCGACTTCCACAGGGACCTGGGGTTCCCACCCCAGGATCGTGCGGGCGCGCGTGATGTCAGGCCGGCGCACGCGCGGATCATCCTCCGGCAGGGGCTTGAAAACGATGCCCGCCCGATTGCCCGTGAGCGCATTGATCATCTCCGCAAAGGCCAGGATTGTCACCTCGGTCGGATTGCCGATGTTCACGGGCTGCGTCTCGTTGGACATCAACAGCCGGATCATGCCCTCGATTAGGTCGGAGACGAAGCAGAAGGAACGCGTCTGGCTGCCATCGCCGTACACGGTGAGCGGCTCCCCGCGCAGCGCCTGGCCGATGAAATTGGGCACCACACGGCCGTCGTTCAGCCGCATCCGCGGCCCAAAGGTATTGAAGATGCGAATGATGCGCGTGTCCACGCCATGCACGCGGTGATAGGCCATCGTGATCGCCTCCGCGAATCGCTTCGCTTCGTCGTACACCCCTCGTGTGCCGATCGGGTTCACGTTGCCCCAGTAGCTCTCCGGCTGCGGATGCACGAGCGGATCACCATAGACTTCGGAGGTCGAGGCCAGCAGATAGCGGGCACCTTTGGCCAGCGCCAGCCCTAGCGTGTTGTGGGTGCCGAGCGAGCCGACCTTGAGGATCTGGATCGGGATGCGGGCAAAGTCCACCGGGCTGGCCGGCGACGCCAGATGCATCACCACATCGAGCGGGCCGGGTACGTAGATGTACTCCGTCACGTCGTGAAAGATGAACTTGAAGCGCCGATTGCCGGCCAAATGGGCGATGTTGTCCACCGTGCCTGTGATCAGATTATCCATGGCCACCACCTCATGTCCATCGGCCAGCAGCCGATCGCAGAGATGGGAACCGATGAAACCGGCGCCTCCGGTGACGAGAATGCGCATATGCCCTCCAGGTTGCGTGAGGCGTGAAGCGTCAGACGTGCAACACACAAACGTGGTATAATGTGAATGGCTTTGCTACTTCGGAAATCCCAGCAGGGAGGCGAACGTGTTGCGAGTGAAAAATCTGACGCGCGACGCGCCGTTGGTGGAGCACGGGCGCGTCGCCGATACGATCTGGACGCGGCTCAAGGGGCTGATCGGCGTGCGCGAACTGAAGCCAGGAGATGGCCTGGCGATCATCCCGTGCAACGGCGTGCACTGTCTGTTCATGTCCATCCCGATTGACGTGCTCTACGTCTCGGCCGATCACCGGGTAGTGGCGCTCGACGCTGAGATGCAGCCCTGGACAATCGGCCGCTTCCACCGCGCCGCGGCCTACGTGATCGAACTGCCTGCAGGCACGATCAGGCGCACAGGAACCGCCGTGGGCGATCAGCTGGCGGTGAGCTATTGAGCCCGATCCCTCGCCACCCTATAGCCCCATCATGAACTGATAGATCTTGTCCTGCATGCCGGGCAGGTTCTCGTGGCCGAAATCAGGATAGATCGCCTGCGTCTTCGGCGCAGTGATCTTGTTATAGGCCGCGAACTGGCTGGATGGCGGGCAGATCGTGTCCATCAGGCCGATGCCCCAGAGCACCTCGGCCTTGATGCGCGGGGCCAGGAACTGAATGTCCACATAGCCCAGCTTCGTGAAGATCTCCTCCTCTCGCTCATGGCGCGGGTCGAACAGCCGGAAATAATCCCGCAGCTCCTGATACGCGTCTTTGGCCTGGTCTATGTGCCAGACCCGCTGATAGTCGCTGAGGAAGGGGAAGATCGGCGCCGCACGCGCGATGCGCGGTTCCAGCGCAGCACATGCCACCGTCAGCGCGCCGCCCTGGCTGCCACCCGTCGCGCCCACGCGACCCGCATCCACATCCGGCATCGCCATGACGATGCGGGCCAGCTCCGCCGTGTCCAGGAAGATTTGCCGGAAGAGCAGCTTTTCCGGCCGGCCATTGAGAGCATCGTTCAGGCCGCGCACGATGTGACCGCGCAGAGTGTTGCCGGTCACATCGCCGACATCCTCGGAGAGACCGCCCTGGCCCCGGCAATCCAGTGCAGCCACCGTGCAGCCGCGCGCGACATAGCCGAGCTTGTCGGCCCAATCTCCCGAATTGCCGCTGTAGCCGTGAAACATCAGGATGGCCGGATGCGGTGCGGACGCCTGTTTGGGCCGCAGCAGCTTGGCGTGGACGCGCGCGCCGCCGACGCCGGTGAAATACATGTGGAAACACTCGGCGAAGGGCGCCTGGAACGCGGCCGGCACCAGCTCGACCTGCGGATCGAGCGCCTGCATCTCGGCGATGGCGCGATCCCAATACACATCGTGATCCGGCGGCCGTGGATTGGTGCCCATGTACGTGAGCAGCTTCTCGAACGGAAGGTCAAAAGTGAGTGGCATGATGGTCTCCTGGAGACAAGAATTTAGTGTTCTTCGATCAGGCCATCGAGCCTGACCACGCCGAACGGCGGCAGCGACAGGGCCAGACGGCCGGCCGTTGCACGGCGAATGCGACCAGGCCGACGGCGAAAACGTTCTGGGGCGCGCATCGCCTCGAGGGCATTGTCAGCAGTTAACATACGAACACGCACCTGAGCCGGCAGGCCCCTCACCAGCACCAGTTGGTGCTCCTCTGTCAGATTGGCTGCCAACACGCGCAGGCGATTTCCCTGGCGCAGCGCCAGTCCATCTACGGCCTGCGGCACACTGGCCTGCACGACCACCAGTTCGCCGCCCGAAAATCCGGCCACATCGGCCAGCACATGGTACAGGGGAAAGACACAGCCGGCCAGAGCCTGGAACGGCGGGGCTGGCGAGCCGGCCGGCGTCTCCATCACCCCGCGCCAGCCGGTCGTCTCGTAGTAGGTGATGCTCGTTGCACCCCCCTGCGCCAGGTATTTCAGACTACCGACCGTCCAGCCAGCACCGAACAGGGACATCTGCCGGTGATCTACCGACGCGGGCAAGGCTCCGGCCGGCATGGGCGGTTCTTCGCCGCGCGCGTGGGGATTGAAGCGGCGCCGGAGGGTGACCGGACTGACCAGCACCGGCCGGCCCTGGGCCAGGCGACGGGCGTTGGCAACGACCGTCGCCTGAGTGCGCAGGGTCTCAACCAAAGAAGCATTATCGAACGCGTGCTCCTGCGGGTGTATGGCAAATGTCAAGGCATCCACCTGGTCGAGCGGCGGCAGGTTGCGCGCCAGGAAGATGTAATCGGCGTTGGTACCCGAGGCCAGCCGCGCGCCAGGATAGTCTGCCAGCTGGCGACGGCCGGCCGCTACGATCTCGCCGATCGGCGCGGCCCCCCGGAACGATTCGCGCGTCGGAAAGAGCAGAAAATATGAGACGGCCGGCCTGACCCCGGCCAGTGCTCGGCGCAACGCAGCCAGCTGCCGATCGGCGTCGGCGGCATCCACGAAGAGCGCCAGATGCAACGATGTATCCAGTGCGGCCGCGGCCGCCACCGCGCGGTCGAGCACGGTCGGCCAACCCGCCTCGACCAGGCGAATATCGGCCCGCAGATGGTCCAGGTGCAGTGCGCGCAGACGGATGAGCTGGCGCGGCGAAAGCGCCTCGCCGTGGCTGGCCATTCCCAGCCCGAACCGCGGCAGCGCGATGCCCGGCGCAGCGACATGGACAGCCAGGACCGGCCCGTCCGGCCGGTGTCGCCGAGGCGAAGCGGCCTCGCCCTCGCAGCACGGCGCAGTCGCCGAGAGCGAGGACGGGTGCTCATGGCGCAGCGTCAGCGTGACAGCTTGTTGCACGCGCTCGCCGGCCCGCACGGCAACCGGGTAAGGCAGGGCCAGCGGTGTGCAATAGGTCTTGAACGAGGCATCGGTCCAGTTGCGCTGATCCTCCATCTCGAAGAGGTCGCCCTCAAAGCCCAGATCGGCCCACACGCCTGGCAACACCTCATGGCTCAGGGCCGTCATCGCGCTGAAGGGCGGCACCGGCTGGCTCGCGACGATTTCCTCCGGCAGGACACACGCTTCAACGGTTCCGTCCGCATGGGTGACCCGAGCCGCCGCGCCCGCAGCCTCAGCTGCGTGCAGCACGCAGAAGCCGATCCGATTGCGCAAGAAGTCGCGTCGCGCTACGCCGTCCATGCTGAACCGGATCGCGCCGTCGGCCAGACCCACGATCTCGCCGCGCCAGGCGAAGTCAACTTCGTCCTGACGGTGCACTGCGTCGAAGCGGATGCGGAAACTATCTTCGGCCGTTTGGATGGAGACGTTCGTCAGTTCCGATGCTACCGTGCCCCAGTTCTGATCGCGCACCGCAACGTAGATGCGGCGCAGTACCTCGACCCGTCCCAGGCAGATCGTGCGCAGGCCGCCCTCCTCCCAGATGGCGGTCAGCGGTCCGGCGCGCAGTGAGATCCGCGCGGGCTGCGGCTCATCGCGACCGTAGTACAGGACGCGTTTTGGCAATGAAGAGACGTTCATTGCGGGATGTACTGGCGGAGATAGGCGATGCTCTCTGCGATCCAGCGCGATTCCAGGGCAACCGTATCCGCCAACGTAGTTTGTTCCGGCGGCCACAGTTCCAGAATGACGTTGTAGTGAGCGCCTGCCGCATCGAGGGTGCGCAGGAGCCAGGAAGTATCGAGCTGGCCCTGGCCCGCCGGCCGGCCTTCGACAACAAACCCCATCCGGTGCCAGACCCGGCGAACGACGAAGTCTTTGTAATGCAGGCAGACCGTGTGCGGCGCAAGGATTTCGGTCACGTAGCGCCAGCCCTCGGCCACGGCGAACGAGTTGACTGTATCGAGCACGACCCCCAACCAGGGGCTGCCGACTGCATCGAGCGCTGCTTTGAGGGCAAGAGCAGGCAGTTCGCCGTTTTCCAGGCCGACTCGCACGCCGGCAACCTCGGCGGCGGGCAATATCGGCTGCAAGCAGGCGGGGATCTCGTGAGCCGCTGCGGTGACGCCGCCGATCTCCGGCACAGTGCGTAACAGCCGGGCGCCCAGGCGATGCGCCAGTGCGATCTGTTCGCGCAGGTGATCGGGCTCCAGCCCACGCGTTCCCAGCTCCAGCTCGACACCCCACGCAGCGGCCTGTCGGGCCAGGAGCGCCAGCTCGGCCTCGGACAGGGCGGCCAGCGGCAGATTGGGCCCATACTGCACGACGTGTAACCCCAGTTCATGCGTGCGGCGCAACAGGTCGAAGGCGCTCATGGGGCGTTCAGGCGAGGCCGCCCGCCCTCCGAACTCGAACCCGATCGCCCACATAGTCGCGTAGGAGCCGATACCGAGCTTCATGGTTTCTCCGGAACCAGGAGTGGCAACGGATCAGACCGATACGTTGCGGATGCGGGTCAAATCGCCGCTGGCCGCTGCCTCCAGCACTGGACCCATGTAATCATCCACCATGTCGGCGGTCATCGGCACGGGCATGTTCTCCAGCTTGCTTTTCAACTGCGGGTTTTTGGCAGCCGTCAGGGCGCGCGCGATGTGCTCATGCGTGAAGCCAGGCACGTCGGCCAGACGGGTGGGGAAGCCGACGGCCGCTGCGAAGGCGATCATGCCCTCGGCCACGGCCAGGCCCAGGTCACGGCCTGCCAGCCTGTCCAGGTCCGCTGTGATGTAGCCGGCCTGCCGATAGATCTGGCCGACGAGGCGCAGCGGCGCCTCGATGGCCGGCGCGAAGAAGACGGTCCAATAGGGATTGAGCATGCCGCAGGCGCGGCCATGCGACAGCACATCCACCAGCGAGAAGCTGGTGAGATGCGCGCCGTTCGTGCCGCCGATCATGATGGCATAGCCGCCCAGGTCGGTGGCCAGGCCGAGCGCCTCGCGGCCGACCGGATCGCGCGGGGCTGCCAGCACTGCGGGCAGGTACTTCACCACCAGCCGAATTGTCTCCTGCGCCACGGCCGCGGCCTGATCGTACTCCGGCTTGCCCACGGCCGAATAGAGCACCTCCAACGCGTGGGAGATGCCGTCCAGCGCGCCGTCGGCAGTCAGGCCGGCCGGCGCGTCGAAGGTGGTCTCGTAGTCGAAGACCGGACGCTGCGGCACGATCGCCATGTCAATCACCAGCTTTTTCTGGCCGGTGCGGAGATCGGTGATGTTGGAGTATTTGGTGAGGTGGGCCGCCGAGCTCGCCGCGGTCTGGATGGCGACATGCGGCCGCAGCGTCTTGCCCTGACGCTGGGCGGCCGCGGTGACCAGGCCCGTGCCGAAATAATCCTCGATGGTGCCGCCCAGGGTGCGCAATACTTCGGCCGATTTGACGGCATCAATCGTGCTGCCGCCGCCGAAGCTGACGATCACATCCGGATCGGTCTGGATCAGCATGTCGGTGATGCGGTCCAGGTCTTCGCGCGGCGCGTTGGGCGCCGCGCCCTCTGTCTCGGCGAGGATGGTGACGCCGGCATCGCGCAGTGCAGCCCGGATCGTTTCCATGTAGCAATCGCAGCCCGGGAAACGACAGCCCACGAAGACGGCTCGCCGGCCCAGCGCGGCGGCCACTGTGCCCACCTGCGGCAAGACGCCCAGGCCGTGCAGGTAAGCATCACCCTTGAACTGATACAACAATGTGCGTGCTGTGGCGAATTCGCTCACTGTGCTGCCTCCACAAATCAACAGGTCCCTAGGAGGGTGCTGAAAAAGTCCGTGCATGGGCCAGGCCAAAACTCGCGCGAAAACGCGTTTTCTGGTAGAGTAGGGCTGTTAGC
>FWPU01003063.1_pt1 | contig 43605 bp, 35 predicted proteins | sample 2228361 | NCBI WGS metagenome assembly FWPU01 (sample SAMEA103939777, study PRJEB20133) | metagenome | reverse complement strand
GCGCATCCCGCAGTGCTCCAGGGTGTGACCGGGTTTGCGTGGCTGCCCAATACGTGACTATCTATCTAAAGTTGGTATGACTATATCATTGTCGTTGTTCATGCTGCCCTGAACCGCTTGCCGCAACGTTCAGGGTAGACGACGAAACGTTGGGGAAGCGCGTTACGTCGGCTAGTTGCTCTGCATACAAACCATGACTCGTCGTCCACGCCCGCCTGTGCCCAAATTTCGCCGCCCGTCTCGACCCCTCGTTGCGCGCATACTGGCGCCGATCTGGCGCGCGCTGAAATGGCTGATGGTCGGGCTGGCAGTGTTGTTCGCGCTCGGCATCGCCGGCGCGCTTGGCCTCTACTGGTATTACGGGCGCGATCTGCCGCCGCCGGAGCTGATCGATCAGCATCGCGGGTTTGAGAATACCCGCATCTATGCGCGCGACGGCGCGACCCTGCTCTACGAGATCATCGGTCCCGGCGCGCGCATTCCCGTTGCTCTCGACCGCATTCCCCAGATCTTGCTTGATGCGACGGTTGCGGTCGAAGACGCCAATTTCTATGCCAATCCCGGCGTCGATCTGCCGAGCATCCTGCGCGCGTTCTGGCAGAATGTCTTGGCGGGTGAGACTGTCTCTGGCGCCAGCACGATTACCATGCAGTTGGTGCGCAATATTCTCTTGCCGCCTGAAGAGGCGCAGCAACAAACGCTCGAGCGCAAAATCCGCGAGGCGATTCTGGCCATCCGCGTTGGCCAGGAGTACAGCAAAGCGCAGATTCTGAGCCTCTATCTGAACGAGGTCTACTACGGCGCGCAGGCTTACGGCGTGGAAGCAGCCGCGCAACGCTATTTTGGCAAGCACGTCTGGCAACTCAGCCGCGGGGAAGCTACGTTGCTGGCCGGGTTGCCGCAATCTCCCAGCAATTACAATCCATTCGAGAATCTAGAGCTGGCCCGCGCTCGTCAGCAGATTGTGCTGGGCCGGATGGTGGAGGCTGGCTTGCTCAGCTCAACCGAGGCGGAAGCTATCTTTGCCGAACCGATCCGGCTGGTAGCGCCTCAGATGGAGATCAAAGCGCCACACTTCGCGTTTTATGTGCGCAATCTGCTCGAGCAGCAATATGGCGTAGAGATGGTGCTGCGGGGCGGCTTGCAGGTAATCACTACCCTTGATCCGTTCTGGCAGGCGCAGGCTGAAGAGGTTGCGCGCGCGCAGATCGCGGCGCTGCGCGCCCGCGATGCCAGCAATGCCGGCGTGGTGATGCTTGATCCCAACGGCCAGATTTTGGCGATGGTTGGCAGTGTTGACTACAACGCGCCTGATGGTCAGGTCAACGTAACCCTGGCGCTCCGTCAGCCTGGTTCGGCGCTGAAGCCGTTTGTCTACGCGGCAGCCTTGCAACGCGGCTGGACGCCGGCGACCCTGATTTGGGACGTGCCGACAGGCTGGCAGATCAATGGGGTGAACTATCAGCCGCGCAATTATGATGGGCGTTTTCGCGGACCGGTTAGTCTGCGCGTAGCGCTGGCGAATTCGCTGAACATTCCAGCGGTGAAGGCGCTGGATATGGTGGGGGTGGAAAACTTCGTGAACCTGATGGTTGATTTCGGGATCACCAGTTTTACCGATCCATCGCGCTATGGCCTGCCGATGGCGCTCGGCAGCAACGAAGTGCGCTTGCTGGAACTGACCGGGGCGTATGCCGGGTTGCGCGCCGGTGGCCGCCAGGTGCGCCCAGTGGCGATCTTGCGCGTGACGAACAGTCGCGGCGAGATCCTCGGTTCGTGGCAACCGCTGCGAGGCCGGCCTGTCCTTGGCCAGCAGAGCGAGCAGATCGCCTTCCTGATCAGCGACATCCTCAGCGACAATGCCGCCCGGAGGCTGGTCTTCGGACGCAACAATGTCATGGAGCTGCCCGGCATTCCGGCGGCGGTGAAGACGGGAACGAGCAATGACTATCGCGATTCGTGGGCGATTGGTTACACCAGCGCAATTGTCATCGGGGTGTGGGTGGGCAATAACGATAGCCGACCGATGGCCGAAGTGGCTGGCGCAAACGGCGCCGGCCTGATCTGGCGCGAACTGATGCTCCGCTATCACGCGAACCAGCCGGCGCGGGCCTTTACTCCGCCCGATGGCATTGTTGAGCTGCCGGTCTGCGCTGAAACCGGCGGCTCGCCTACCCCGGAATGTCGGCAGGTGGTTACGGAACGTTTTATCGCTGGCGCCGGGCCGGTGAGCGCGATCACGTACCAGGCGATCCGGGTTGGCGGTGATGGTTCCTGTCTCGCTGCCTCGTACACCCCGCCCGCCGAGGTGCGCGTGATCCAGGTCCCGATCTATCCAACCGAAGTCGCCGAGTGGGCACAGCGCAACGGGCTGGGCGCGCCAACCGCGTATTGTCCGCCGCCGCGCGCGCCCGATCAGATCATCGCCCTGATCGATCTGCCGGAGAGCAGCGTCATAACCAGCACCATGCTCTTCGTCAATGGCACGGCGCGCGGCCCGTTCATTCTCGACATCGGTCAGGGCGAGGCGCCGCAGGAGTGGCAGATCATCGGCGAATCCCGCGCCCCGGTCGAAGGAGGCTTTCTCGGCGCCTGGAACGCGCGCAACATGCCGGCTGGCGACTATACCGTGCGCCTGCGCGTGATGCTCCCCGATGGGATTGCAATCGAAGACCGTCGTCGGATCAGCTATGCGCCGTGACTGGCGACCAGCGCCTGTTGCCAGGCCGCTTCGACCTGCGCGCGCGTTTTGGCCTGGGTTCCGCTATTGTCGATGATGACATCGGCCCGGCTGAACCGGCTCTCTTGCGGCGGCTGAGCGGCAATGCGCGCCTGCGCTTCAGCCAGCGACATGCCGCGAGTGGTCATCAAGCGCTCGATCTGCTGTTCGGGCGGGCAGGTCACCACCCAGACCTGATCGCACTCATCGGCCCACCCCGACTCGATCAGCTTGATCGCATCGATCACCACGATCGGACGCTCAACCGGACGCAGGCGGGTGGCGTAACTCCCGGCCTGCGCCACTTCATCGAGAAAGCGGCGGATCTCTGCCCGCACTGCCGGATGCACTATGCTCTCCAGCCGTTTCAGCGCTGCCGGGTCATTGAAGACCACCTCACCGAGCTTGCGGCGGTCGATGGAACCGCCAGGAGCGGTCAGAATGCGCGGACCGAACGCCGCAACAATCGCCTGATAGACTGGTGTGCCCGGTTGTTGCAGGCGATGCGTCACCCGATCGGCATCAATCGTGCGCGCGCCGAGCGCGGCCAGCATCGCCAGCACGGTGCTTTTGCCGCAGGCGATGCCGCCGGTCAATCCGATCAGATAGATGGCGCGCTGCTTCATACCGCCAGCTCCACGTATTCTTGCAACACCAGCGCCTCATCGCTGATACCGGCCAGGTCGAGCAATTCGCTGATCAACTGAGCGCGCCGTTCAGCGTCGCGCCGGCTCCAGGTGCGACTCTTGATCTCAAGGAAGGGACCGGCATCGGACTGGCCGCTGAGCGTATCAAGATTGATGGCAAAATCGTGATCGCGGTAGAGGATGCGCCAGCGCTGCCGCCGCTTCTCCAGCTCCTCAATCCGGTCGGGCTGGAAATACTCGCGGTAGAAGCGCACAGTGTGATCTGCCGACGCGGTGTAGCGCGCGCGAGAGAGCATCATCGCCTTCGGATGATCGACGCGCCGCGCTTCGGCCATCAGGGTCAACGTATACTTCGGCTGCGGGCGCGCGCCCGGATCGGTGCGATGGTCTTCGCGGATACGGATGCGCTCGCCGTTGGCGAACATGAAATAGGTGTCGTACTGGGTGCGTTCACTGGCCTTGGTCACCGTAATCACCGGATGGCGCAGCAGCGCCAGCACGCGCTCAACGTCAGCCGGTTGCAGGCGCGCCTTGACCTGGATCTCGAAGATCTCGGCCTGTTGCACGCCGCCCAGCGCCAGAATCTTGGCCAGCAGGTTGCGTTCGCGGGTCGCGAGAAACTCGTTGATGCGCGTCGCAATGGCCTGGGCGCGGGCGATAATCTCATCTTCGTCGAGCGTCTGCAACTGGCGATCACGCAGCAGGAACCTGCCGTCCACCAGCACGTCGCGCACATCGGCTGCCCGGCTGCTGTAGACCAGGTGCGAGTAGATGGCGTCGGGCGAATAGGTGTAGCGCGGCGCGCTGTGGAGCCGATCCAGCTCGACGACGGCAATGTCAGCGCGCTTGCCGACGGCGAGCGAACCGATCAGGTGATCGAGATGAATCGCTCGCGCTCCCCAGCAGGTGGCGAGCGCGAAGGCTTCCCGCGCCGGCACCGCCGTCGGATCGCCGCTCAGGCCCTTGGGCAGCAGCGCAGCAAGCTGAATCTCGGTGAACATATCCTGATCGTCATTGCTGGCCGGGCCATCGGTGCCGAGACCTACCCGCACCCCGGTTTCGATCATACGGCGGAAGGGCGCCACGCCGCTGGCCAGCTTCAGATTGCTGGTCGGGCAGGGCACTGCGCCGGCGCGCGCCTCGCGCAACAATCGCAGATCGTCTTCAGTGGCATGCACGCAGTGCGCCGCAATGCAGGGCACGTCGAAGGCGCCCACCCGTTTGGCATAGCGGATCGGCGTTACTTCGCGGTCGCGGATGCTCTCTTCAACTTCGCGCGCCGTCTCGGAAAGGTGAGTGATCAACGGCACGCCAAACTCGGCGCATAGCGCTGCCGCCTGGCGATAGATGTCATCGGTGCAGGTGTACGGCGCGTGAGGGGCCACGGTGGCCAGAATGCGCGGATGGCCGCGCCACTCAGCCATAAACCGACGGGCGCGCTCGATCCCGGCATCGAACGAGTCGGCATCTGGCGTTGGCAGACGCATCACCGTCTGACCGCAGATTGCCCGCATCCCGGCCTGATCGGCAGCGCGCGCCACCTCCTCCTCGAAGTAGTACATATCGACAAAAGTTGTGGTACCGCCGCGAATCATCTCGGCGCAACTGAGCAGGGTGCCGGTAAAGCTGAAGTCGGGGTCAACAAACTGGCTCTCGACTGGAAACATATAGCCGAACAGCCAGACATCGAGCTGCTGATCGGCGACGAGGCCGCGCAGCAGGCTCATCGGCACATGCGCGTGCCCGTTAATCAGACCGGGGATGATCGCGCAGTCGCGACAATCGATTGTCTCGCTCGCGCGATAGCGAGCCGCTAGCTCGGCGCTCGGTCCGACTGCCACAATCACCCCATCGCGAATCGCCACCGCGCCATCGGGAACGATGCGCCAGTCACTATCCATCGTTACGACGGTTCCGCCGGTGAGCAGGGTATCGACATGCTCCATGCAATCCTCCCATTCAGCCAGGTCTCTTCCTGACATTGTACGGGAAAACTGCTGATGTTGCGATCGGTCTGATTGCGGAAGCGGTGAGCGCGATCGGCGCGCTCAGGCAGCGGAAGCCGCGTCTGTGACGGCGGGCAGAGGTTGTGATTAGATACCGAAATGATTCAGCTTGGTGAGATAATCGCGGCCATCGTTGGCGGCATAGACGCGAAACGCGCTGAACTGGCATGTCACCCTGCGCATCAGGCCTGCCGCAACCCCTACATCCAGCCGTGATCGGGGTAAGCGGGGGATGATCGCGTGCCCCACCGGCGAGTTGTTGACATAAAACCAGTGGTGACTCGCCACTGCAACGATGCTCAGTTTGTTTGCTTCACCGGGGCGAATTGCAGGAGCCGGCACGCGATTGAGATAGATGATGAAGCCGTTTCGCCCATCATCGCGCGTCTGGACAACCGAGGCCTGCCGGCTCTGCTCGCGGATGCGCATGAAGGCAGAACAATTATCGCTGATCTCCTCGAAGACGAGCAATGGCCCGTCATCGTTATCTTGCCATTCAACGAGACGGGCATGCACAGAGAGCAGGTAGGTGTGCGGCGCAAAACACGACGAGTCGCCACCCATGAAGACTGTATCGTGCAAGCGATTCACCAATCTGAGCGTGTAGACCCCGTTCCGCATCGAACGACGAATGCGGCAGACGCCATCGTCTTTGACGCCAATCCCCCAGCTCTGGTAGTTGATAGTGAAATCATCGGCGAAAACCAGTGCCCACGAGGTCTCAAGCGTGGCGATGTCGGGCGCGGTTTTGTCGGTCACATCGAGCGCCAGCCGCGACGGATACTCGCGATAGCGAAACAGATCGATGCTGCGCAGCACGTCCACCGGTGTGCCATACGCGATCCAGCTCTCGTTTGCCGCGTACAGCAGCAGATCAGTTTGCTGCGGCGTCAGCGAGAGCACTTGCGCGATGCGGATGACCGTTGCGCGATCGCGCGGGGCATACTGGCCGGTCATCCAGCCGCGAACGGTGCGCTCGCTTTTGTTGATCGCGACCGCAAGATCCTTCACATTCTCGTAGCGCGACTGCACGGCAAAAAACACTCTGAGCAATTCCGCGAACGTGTACTGAAGTTTGGTCACGGCCGTGCTCTAAAGCGATGGCAGCGACAGATTGTTGCGGCTGAGTTGCCGTTTCCGGCAAGACGGCCTTATTACCCCTCATTATACTGAGTCTTGAAGCCACTCTCAAGGAAAAAAGCCCTAAAGGATCGTCACCTGTCAACCAGAGCGACTCACACATGCGGTGAGTCGCCAGGGATCTGTTTGTCTATCAAGCGCTACCTAATCATCGAACAGGCAATGGAAAACGCATTGAACAGATTCAAGGTAGGTTTGGACGCATGGCGAGACGGTTCCAGCGCGGAGTGTGTGCTGGCTATCGCTCAGTCGATGAGCGCCAATGTTGCCTATGTGGCATCATTCATCGGTGTAGCAGGGCTAGCCCTGGCATTGTTGTTCGGGGGGCCAGTTATGATTGGCATCATCCAGGAGCTGTTGAGGGTTGTTTTACGTTTGTTTGGAATGGATCTGCTGGTTGCTTCGCGGTTGCGGATATTGAATGCCGGAGATGATCCGGCCTCTCGTCAGTCAGCTCGACGAGTGGTTGATCTGTCGGAAATCGCTGGGGTTTGTGATGTTGAACGAAAGGTTTTATTCATTGTTTCGCTCTCGCGCGGGTCAATGTTTTGTTTGTTAGAGATTTTAGGAAATAAAGGACAGATACACATAGCGATTGCTGGAAACCTCCGGTTCACCCACAGCATTTCGTTTCATCTCGCCGCTTTGATTGTCGAATACAGCCCGTCGTTCTAAGGCTGGCCGCGCCTGCGCTTCTGCTGGCATTGCGAACCGCGCTCCGCGCGGCGCGGCAATCCCCGGCGCAGGCGCAGCGCTCTCGCCTCTGGCCATTGCGTTACCAGCGCAATGCGCCGGATATGCCGCGCAAATCGTTGATCCATATTCGTGACGACGGATGGGCAGGGGCGATCGGTCGAGTCGCCTCTGCGTCATCACCTTTGCGCGCAACTCAGGCCGCTCCTCACATGCGCGATCTACCGCTGGCGGCTGATGAGAAGTGTACCCTGTGAACATGGACACAGGAACATTGCTTGATAACGTTCAATTGCATTGTAAAGATCAGTGAATGTATAATAGCAGCACATCACGCTAACAATCCTGTTCATGCGGTCGTTCGTTTTTTACCTCAAGGGAGGATCCAAATGGATCAGTTGCTGAAGGATTTGCTGACGTTCAGAAAGATGTTGACGCCGTTGATCATCCAGGTCCTGTTCTGGATCGGAGTTACTGCCGCGATCTTGTCGGGTCTGGGCGCCATCGTGGCAGGCTTTAACGCGCCCTTCGGTGGTGGCGCGATTGTGTTTGGCGGTCTGGTGCAAATTGTGCTGGGGCCAATCCTCATACGGGTGTTCTGCGAGCTGGCTATCGTGTTTTTCACCATCAATGATACGTTGACTGATATTAAGAATTCGCTGAAGAACCGGACTAACATCTGACCATGCCACAGAACGGTCAGCGCTGGCAGCCTGGTGGTTCCCCTACAGTTATGTTGAAACAATGTCGTTTCAACATCGAATCGTTCTCGCATTCGGCCTGCATAAATGCCTCAGGGCAACCGATGCCACTTGCGCATTTTCACGACTTGTGCTATACTTTCGACCGAAATCGATCCCCAATAGCTCAACGGTAGAGCAGCTGACTGTTAATCAGCGGGTTCCTGGTTCGAATCCAGGTTGGGGAGCCAGACAAGGGGTTGAGCACTGCTCAGCCCCTTATCGTTTTGTCTGCTATCATGCGACAAATCCTTGTCGTGTGATGGAGCAGTCAAATGCAACCCGATGAGTTTCGTCGTCTCGGTTATCAGATCATCGACCTGATTGCTGCGTATCGGACAACCATTGCCGGTCGCCCGGTCTGGTCGCGCGCGCAGCCCGGCGAGGTACGTCGCCAGTTGCCGTCAACGCCGCCCGAATTGCCCGAACCGCCCGAGGCCATTCTGGCCGATGTCGAGCAGATTATCATGCCGGCGCTGTCGAACTGGCAGCATCCGCGCTTCTTCGGTTACTTCCCGGCAAACGCCAGCCTGGCCTCGTTGCTTGGCGACATGCTGAGCGGCGGTCTCGGTCAGCTCGGCCTGAACTGGCAGGCCAGCCCGCCGCTGACCGAACTCGAAGAGCTGACCACCGACTGGATGCGGCAACTGCTCGGGCTGAGCGCGGCCTGGCGCGGGGTGATTCAGGATACGGCCAGCACCAGCACGCTGGTAGCGCTGTTGTGCGCTCGCGAGCGCGCAACCGATCACGCGCAGACGCGGGGCGGGTTGCAATCGTATCCGCAGCCGCTGGTGGTGTATGCCTCAACCCAAAGCCACAGCTCGGTAGAAAAGGCGGCGTTGCTGGCCGGGTTTGGCCGCGATCATCTGCGTCTGTTGCCGGTTGATGCCCAGTATGCGCTGCGGGTTGACGCGCTGGCCGATGCCATTGCCGACGACCGCGCGGCGGGCCGGTTGCCCTGCGCGGTGGTGGCCAGTGTCGGCGCCACCGCTACCACTGCCTGTGATCCGATCGATGCGATCGGCGCCCTGTGCCAACGAGAGGGAATCTGGCTCCACGTAGATGCGGCAATGGCCGGTTCGGCGATGATCTTGCCCGAGTGCCGACCGCTCTGGCGAGGGATCGAGCTGGCCGACAGCCTGGTGCTCAACCCGCACAAATGGCTGGGCGCGGCGTTCGATTGCTCGCTCTACTATGTGCGCGATCCGCAACATCTGATTCGGGTCATGTCAACCAACCCGAGTTATCTGCAAACCACCGCCGATGGCGCCGTCACCAACTACCGCGACTGGGGCATTCCGTTAGGGCGACGTTTCCGCGCGCTCAAGCTCTGGTTCCTGTTGCGTTGTGAGGGCGCCGAGGGCTTGCGCGCCCGTTTGCGGCGCGATCTGGCCAATGCGCGCTGGCTGGCGGCGCAGATCGACGCGACGCCGGGCTGGCGCCGGCTGGCGCCCGTGCCGTTGCAGACGGTGTGCGCGCGCCACGAGCCAGAAGGTCTTACCGGCGAGGAACTGGATCGCTACACGTTGCGCTGGGTCGGCGCGATCAATGCCAGCGGCGCCGCTTACCTGACCCCGGCCATTCTCGATGGGCGCTGGATGGCGCGGATCAGCATCGGCGCGGAAGCGACCGAGCATGCCGACGTAGCGGCCTTGTGGCAGATCATGCAAGAGACGGTTCGGCGCCTGAGTGATTGATTGGCCTTTCTGTGCTGATCTTCGGCCATAGGCCCGATAGCCCCTGCTGCCAATGCTGCCACCGCTGGACGGTCAGGATGCACAGAACATGAGCAAGTCAGGATATCCCTGCGCCGCTCAGATGATTGCGTGGAGCGCGGCGGGGCAATCCCCGGCGCGTGGAGTGCGATCGCCTCCGCCCCCGCTCTTCTGTTGACGACCGAAAGGCAAGGACACTTCGCGCAGGTATATGATCGATGTTCATGAATGAACAGGGAGCGACACAGCGTGTCGCTCCTTGCAACGTTGTTATAAACCGACGCGCCGCTTCCAGGCATCCAATTCGTACACGGCCAGCGCGTTGACAAAAATCTGGACGGTCTTGTCATCGGCGGTAGTGACCGAGACGAAATAGGGGACGCCCTGCTCAACCCATGCCATTGTGATCAGGCCGGAATCGGTGACCACGATCCCTTGCGCGCCCCGGAGCAGGGTCGCTTTCACCCGATCGCTTCCGGCCACCGGCTGGTTCTGCTCCCACACTGCGCGCGCCGGTTCGCCGCCGGCGATAGTGATCGTGGCGGCGCCGCCGCGAGGACGGAGCGTGACTCGAAAGCCCTGTTCGTCGGCAGCCGGCGCCGGTTCAGGCAGCACGTCATAGCTGTCGGCGAAGGTAGGCGGGAGCAGGTACTGCACACTGACGACCGCGCCGGGCGGGGCCAGCTCTGGCGGGGAGATGAACGAGCGACCGGCGCAGCCGGTCAGGATAATCAGGGTTGCGATTGCGATCAGGTAGCGCATACGACGGCTCATCTTTTCCAGGCGGATCGGACTGTCAGCGAGTCGCAACAATGCCGGTTCTTTCGTCACGGCTGCCAATCATACCACGTATTATCCTGGCAGCGATGTGTCTCGATCGGCTTCTGCCGCGCGGCGCAATGTCAGGAAAGCCTCTTTAAGCTGCTGACTCACTGAACTATCTGGTTCGCTCAAGACGAGCTCTTGATAGGCATCTAAGAATTGTAGCCGTGATCTATGGAAGAAGTGCAAAAAATGACGAAGGAAACCAATACAATCCAGGACAACAATTTCAGTTCCACCGGTTTGTTCATGACATTTTGTTGCGTAAGATTTCACCTCATCGGTAATAATGTCGGTAGTTATTATGATATAGTTGTGAATGTTATGTGAAAACCGCTGTATCTTCTCGATCGCGCGATCAATATCATCAATAAGTACCCGTCTCGCCTTCATCTCATAGACAGTAACAATATGATTGTCATCTTTAAGGCAGATTTCAACATCGCCAAGAGATCCCGTTTGTTTGTCAGCAGCATTGTGTGCCTGGAGCGGTAGTATGCGCTCATTGAGGTATTGCTCTACAGCGCGGTATGCCGCCGCAACAACCAATACTGGCAATCGGCTGGAGTTCCGGCATTTGAGATGTTGTTCTATCAGATGAAGAATCTCCTCAGCAGAGAGTGGTAGCGCTTCATCTGGAGCTTGTTTAGCGAGCAAATCACGAATTCTTGCTAATCCCTCTTCGCGCATGAGTAGTAAAATGCAAATAATCTCAGCTAACAAATCCTCCGCTGAAACTCTCTTGTTGTACACATCATCAAGTAGCTGCACTGTTGCGGTATATACCTGTTTGGGTCTGCCAACTAACTCAATATCTGGAGTGAGCGGTCGGTTAAGATTGCGGAAAGCGGGGGTAAGGAAAGCTGTTGTGGAATTGAGTGGTAAACTGTTCTCATTGATAAAGCGATAAACGAATTTTTCGTCATACGATCGACCTGAAAAGGCGTCTTCATCTCCAATTTCGGTATATGGTTTTCGCGGGTCGATATCTGGCCGATCGATTTTGGCCAGCAGGCACGCGATCAGCAACCTGGGGCATGCTCGATTGCTGGTCTGGCGACAAACGTCGTTAACTCTGCGACGAATATCATCATCTGGGATGAATGACCGGTTTCTCTGTGTATCAGCCCGTTCAAACATCGTCGCGAGAATGGTCGATGGATCACCCATGGCCCTATCCTGTTCTTACAACAATGTCGCGCGCTTCATCGTATCAGGGTCGTAGTTTAACCATACAACTTCAGTTCGCTTCCCTTTTGTAGAATGAATCGTTTTCGGCACGGCCACATGCTTATGCCACTTCGGAGATGGGTACAGGTCATTCATCAAAGCGCAATCATAGCCTGAAATAGCCACCAGTCCCTGAACTGAATTCAACACTGACGCTAACTGACAATGATCATCGTCACTCATTTCGTAAGCGTAGGCTTTGGTGTCACTGCGTGTTCCGTGGGCATACGGCGGATCACAGTAAAACAACGTTCCCGGCGCGTCATACAGGCGAATAACCTCAATTGCCGGTCGATTCTCAATCTGCACACGCAACAGGCGCGCGACAATCTCTGGCAGGTCATCAATCGCGCCCAGCCATCGTGAGACAACACCTGCCATCCCTGCTCTACTCGCGGTTTTGCAGTTTGCCCATCGACCCAGTGAAGCAGACTGAGCCAGTCCAGTGCGCACCTGGCGCGCGCGCACATAGAATCGGCGCGCCCGCTCGACAGGATCAAGAGCGGGATCAATTTCACAGGCGAGCGCAAATTCTTCACGAGAAAACGGCGTCAGCGTGATGGCTCGCATGAGCCGCTCTGAGTCATCACGCAATACGCGAAAAAAGTTAACGACTTCGCCATCAATATCGTTGTACGTCTCAACTGGAGATGGCGCGCGGTTGAGTAAAACGGCTGCGGAACCGCCGAACGGTTCACAGTAGTGATGACACGGCGGCAAGAGCGGCAGAAGCCAGTCAAGATGGGAAAATTTTCCTCCATACCAGCCAAATGCTATCAGTCGTCTTTTTGTGGGCTGAATGACTGGAGAGGGAACACCTTTTCGTTTCATTGTTTCGTCCTCTCGTTGGCGCTGAGGTTCACCCATGCAGCGCAATGCCGCAGGCAGATCCGAGTGCCATATCCGCCGCTTCATTCCCGGTAACGTTGGTGCGGCACTCTGGCGAAGCGGCGCTTTAAGCTGTTTCCGATTGCCACGAACGGCAGAGCAGTGACAACGATCCTACTCATCATCAATTGGTAACTGGCGTTGGCGGGCAATCTCGCGCAGGGCACGGGTCAGACTCTCAAGCTGGCGAAGCAGCAGGCGCACTTTGAACACTGCTCCCTCGTCACGCTCGATCCATTTCAGGAGATCGCCCTCATGCACTGCGCGCGCCAGCCGATCGCTCTCGTCAACCATCTGATCGAGCGAGCGAATCCGGAATACGCGCGCCTTGTTCTTCGGCTGGTTCTCGATCGTCTCTTCCTCAACCGTGAGGTAATCAGCCGCAGCCGGATCAGACTCGTCATCCCACTCATCATCGGTGGCAGCCAGATCCGTCATCGCTGCCGGCGTATGCGCCAAAGGCCCGCCGCTGCTGCCGATCGGACTGGCCTTCACGCGCAGCTCTTCGCCCTGTTCGAGCGCCTGCAGGGCAACGTCGAGGGTCAGGTTCGGATTGGCGGCAAAATAGGTCGTCAATCGGCTGAGTTCGGCAGCCGACATACCCTCTTCGACTGCGAATCGGGCCAGATCGATCTGGGTTCTGGGGTTGGTGATGCGGCGCAGATGTTGGGCCTGCGTCACGTTCAATTCGCCGCGCCGGATCATCTGCTGCACCTCTTCCGGCAAGTCGAGCAGTCCAAGGTAGCGGCGGACGGTGCGCGCGCCCAACCCGACCGCCTGACCAACCGCCTCGTCAAGTTCGTGTTCGGGCAGTTTGCCGCGCTCAGCAATGATGTGCTCGCGCAGGCGGGCAAACGCGCGCGCCTGTTCAATGTCGTTCAAGTCCTGGCGCTGGACATTCTCGATCAACTGGCGCAGCAGGAGATCCGGGTCATCGCGATCGAGGACAATGCAGGGCACCTTGCTGAGACCGAGCTGAATGGCCGCCGCGCGTCGGCGCCCGCCATAGACGATCCGGTAACGACCGCCGCCGACGGGTGTGACGCCGATGGGCTGGAGCAGGCCATATTCGGCGATCGTCGCGGCCAGGCCGGCCACATCACCCGGCTCTTCGCGCACTCCGGTTGGATCGACTTCTAACTGGCGCGGATCAAGATAGAGTAACTGCATGGCAGTGGGTTCTCCTGACAATCGAATGACCGGGCATAGCCGGTCATTGGTTGCGTTTCTTCTATCCGAACAATTGTGCCGAGTATAGCAGAGGAAACCGGTTCTGGCAAGCAACCACCGTTGTCGCTGCGCGCTTGCCCGTTCCATTGCTCCGGCGTATTATTGTTTGTTGTGGATGAGTTTTCTTGTTATCGGCGAGGCAACCGATGTTTGATCTCAGCGGGCGCACTGCCATCATCACCGGCGCAGCGCGTGGCATCGGCTACGCAATTGCTGCCGCTTTCTGCGAACGTGGGGCGACCGTCGCCATGCTCGATCGCGATGCCGCTGCGGTCAGCGCGGCAGCAGCGCAGCTTGGCGCAGCGGCGACTGGCTTTGTTGTCGATGTAGCCGATGCCGACGCAGTGACCGCGGCTATCGGCGACGTGATTGCTCGATGGGGCAGGATTGACATTCTGGTCAATAATGCGGCTGTGCTGACCTCGGCGCCATTGCTCGAATTGACCCCAGCCGAGTGGGAACGGACGCTGGCCATCAATCTGAGCGCTATCTACTATACCTGTCGAGCGGTGTTGCCAGCCATGATTGCCGCCCGCTATGGTCGGCTGATCACGATTGCCTCGGTCGCGGGCAAGCGCGGCGGCGGTATCCTGGGCAGCGCCGCCTACAGCGCGGCCAAGGCCGGCGCGATTGGCCTTACCAAAGCTATCGCGCGCGAACTCGCTCCATATAGCATTACTGCCAATGCGATCTGTCCTGGGCCGGTGGAAACGCCGTTGTTGCAGGCGATGACACCAGCTCTGCGCGAACGCGCACAGGCGCTCATCCCGCTCGGACGCTTCGCCCAACCATCCGAGATCGCTGTTGCCGCCGTCTTTCTGGCCTCGGCAGAAGCCGGCTACATTACCGGTGAAACGCTCGATGTCGATGGCGGGATCACGATGGATTGAGCGAGCAGACGCTAATTGCAAGCCAATCTATTTAGATATGGTAAAATTGGACGAAACAGCATCATCATGGCGTCCCTGAGCAGATCATGAACGAACCAACAATCGCTGCGCTGACCCTTTCTCAGGCGCGTCAACTCCAGCGCTTCTTCCTGCTAACGGCGGCAATAGTGGCCGCTGTCGCCGTCGTGGCTACGATTGCCGCGCTGTTCTGGCCCATCTCCACCCTGATTGCGCTGACAATCATCGACTGGTTGCTTGTGCTCGGATTCTTGCAATCCTGGGCGCAGGCACGCGGCGGGCAGATGCGGGTGGCGCTCACCACGGCCTACATTGCGTTGATCGGGTATGGCCTGCTGGGCGCGGTGGCGCTCCCCAATCTGGCATCATTGATGGCCTTTGCGCCGATCATTGCGGTGGTGCTGGCGCTGCCGTACCTTGGCGGGCGCGCGCTCAGACAGGCGCTGATCGGTGGCTGGGTTGCGGTGATCGTAACGTTAATAGTGGGCACGCAACTGCGCCTATTTCCGCCAGTTCCAGCGGCGCTGGAGATACCCTTCCAGTTTGTCGGCGTGGTCGGCATCAGCGCGATTTTGCTCTTGCAACTCTGGCTCTTTCACGAGCGCCTGATGGGAGCGGTTGTGCAGTTGCGCCAGTTGAATCGCGAGCTTCAGCAGGAGCGAGCTGGTTTGCAAGAGCGGGTCGCTGAACGCACTGCCGAGTTGCAAACTGCGCTAGCTGAAGTTGAGCGACAGATGGCTGAGCAGCAGCGCCTGCTGGCCGAAAACGAGCGCCAGCGCGAATTGATTCGCGGTCTGAGCATGCCGGTGCTGCCGGTAGCCCGCGAGACGCTGGTCATGCCGCTGGTTGGCGAACTCGACGCCGAGCGGATCAGGCTGGCGCAGGCAACGGCGTTGCAGGCAGTCGAACAGACCAGCGCGCGCCACCTGGTGCTCGATATTACCGGGATGCCGTTTGTCGATACTGCGGTGGCGGCTGGGCTGATCAGTCTGGTGCAGGCGGCGCGTCTGCTCGGCGCGCGCGTCACGCTGGTCGGTGTGCGCCCAGACGTTGCGCAGACGATGATAGCGCTGGGCATTGATCTGGGCGATGTGGCAACGGCGGCTGATCTGGCTTCTGCGCTCAAGCGTGAACAGACGGCAGCGCCCAGGTGATCGGCTGCCGTCTGTCAGAAGGGCGTCGTGCTCGTTGTCATCATCGGAACGATCGCCGTCGGCGCTGCCGCTCAGCCAGCCAGCGATCGAAGGCCTGCGACAGCTCTCGCCAGTTGAAGATTTTGACGTCGGGCGCAACCTGGTTTCGCCGGATGATGACCCACGACCACAAGATCGCCTGGCCGATAAAGACGAAGATCACAATCCCGACCATAATCCAGAAATCCGTCGTCATTGCTGGCCTCCTGTCCAACACCATCCGTTTGACGTATCATACTCCGATTGTGTTTGAAATGCAACCGGCGCGATGCCGGTCAATGTATGTCCATGGTACAACGCGCCGCTGCGCTGCGCCAGTGGAACCATCCCAAACCACGTTGTGGTATGCTGAAGGTCAGGCCAGCGGTGATGCGCCCGGCTACTGACTGATGATATGCGTTTCGATCCATTCTTCCGCCAGGCTGACAATAGCCGCTGCCAGACATTCTGCCACTGGTGACCGAGAACGAGAGGAATGCAGGAGAGAACGCTTGTGATAACTTGACCCTGGTGAACTTCGCGCCGATCACCCCACGATTGCTCGCTGTCGCCTGGGCATCGTTCCCTGATTGCTGACGGAACGGCTATTCCGGGAACCTCTATGACACGGCGCATGCTTGCCGTATTCCGCTCCGCTGCAATGCTATAATCGAAACGCATGTTGCCCGTCAGGGAAGGCGGGAAGGTATGAGAGGAAAGGATAGGTTTGCATTGCGCAGGTTCATCTCTGTCATTGTTGCGCTGTTCTTGATCGGCTGCGCCGCTCCGCCTTCGCCCACGCCCACGCCGCCGCCAACCGCGACACCAACCCCACCGCCCACGCCCACGCCGCTTCCCACCCCAACCCCATCGCCAACTCCGCAGGCAGTTCCGGCTGGGCGCGCGATCCCGGCAGCAATTCAACAAACGGCAAATCTTTCTACGTACCGGATGCAGTTGACGCTGCGTGGCAGCGGGCTGATCGGCGGCTTCAATTTGGGCGCTACGGTCACCGATCTGCTGGCGCTCGATGGTCAGTTTGCCGGAAATGATGTTGCGTTTACCCTGCGCGGTTTTCTGGCCGCGTTTCTCGGCGCTGATGTGACGCGCGGCTTGCAGGCGATTACCGTCAATGGCGTAAGCTATGCGCGCGGCCCGCTCACGTTTTTGGGAGTGACCGACGATAACTGGTATCGACTCTCGGCTGAGCAGAGCGCGCTGGCGACACCGCCGGCGCAGGTGAATACGACCCTCCTGGCTGTGAGTCAGGCCGGCGCTGATTTTTCCCGTTTCACGATCGGCGCGACCGATACCCGCGATGGCGCGCGCTGTCAGGAGTATCGCGGCGATCGCGAGGCAACGACGGCGCTCTTTGCCAGTCTTGATGCGGTTGGTCTGCCAACCCGGGTGCCCGACAGCACTATTGCCGATGCGCAGGCTCAGATCTGGGTCTGTGAGGATGGCTATCTGCGCCAGTTGACGATCAATTTCGCCGGCACAGCGACCGATCCGCAGGGTCAAAGCCTGCCCTTTTCGTTCGCGCTCGATGTGCAGGTGAGCGACATCAACGGCGAGATCCGCATCACTCCGCCGCCTGACGCCCGTGACCTGCCGACATCAGGAGGAATTACGCCGCGCCCGTGAAGGCGTTGCGCCGCTCTCGCATCCAGCAGTGTCGCAGCAACAGTGTTCACCCTGTTCGAGCGTCCGCAACCTTTCGCGCCGGGCAAGCGTATCTCTGGGGGAACAGTGGTAAGATGGGGGTGTCTGTTCGCCGTTGACCCGGTTCGATTCCGGGTGCGGGCTGCGCGGGGCGGCTGGCCCTGCTGATCACAAGGAGCACGCCGATGCGCATCTCTGTTCGCTGGTGGATGGGGTTGATCCTCAGTCTATTGCTCGTGACGCCGGCGCTGGCGCAGGGCCGGCTGGTGATCGCGGATCCCGGTCGGCGGCTTGATGAGGCTGCGGTGCAGGCCGCAGCGGGGCCGCTGATCCGGCGCGGCGCTGAGGTGGCGGTGTATGTGGTGGATCGCGGTGGCGAAGATGATTTTCAGCGCCGCCTGATCGGCGATGGGCTGGGGCGCAGTGATGGCGCCGTTCGCTCCCGCCTGATCGCGATCTACGTGGCGGTTGAAAGCCGCTACAGCGCCATCTGGTTCGGCGAGGAGTGGAGCGCAGCGCTGGCCGTCAATGACAACTACGAGCTGATCCGCACCGGAAAGCTGAATCCTGGTCTCTCTGACGGCGATTTTACCCGCGGTGTCACGAGCGCGCTGACAGCAATCGAAGAGGCGATCGTTAATCCGCCCCGACCCGGTGGCGGCGTTACTATCAACACCGACCTGACGCCGGTCGTGATTGGTGGCCTGGGGCTGGCGGGCGCAGCCGCAGCGGGAGCCGGCGCGTACCAGTTGCGCCGGCGTCGCCAGACCCGCCGCGCGGCGGAACAGCGGTTGCGCGACGCGCGCGAGCGGGCTGGCGCCGTTGTGGTGCAGCTTGGCCAGCGTTTCCAGACTGCCGCTGAGAAGGCGCAGTTTGATCGGGTTTCCTACCATCCAGATGCAGTGGCCGAACTGGCTGACCTGCTCGTTGCCGCCCGCGATGCGTTTACGCGCCTGAAGATCGATTTTGACGAGATCGGCGAACAGCTCAACCGCGCGGCGCAACCGTCGCTGGAAGCCCTGGCGACGGCTACCGCCGCTTACGAACGAGTCATCGAGCAGGCGAGCGCTGTGGCCGAGCGGCTCGATGCGCTCGATCAGCGCCGCGCCGCGCTCGATGCGCTGGCGCGCAAGGCCCACGAGGAGCTTGATCAGGCAAAAAAAGTCCTGACCGGCGTCGCTGAACGTCTGCCGGCGTTCGGGAACGAGCTGGCCGATCACGCGGCTGTGCTTGCGCCCATCCAGCAGGCGATTCATCGCGCAGAAGCGGCGATGGCGCAGTTCGCGGCTGAGGAGGCAATCGCGGCTGCGCAGGCGGCGTCGGTCATTGGGGCTACACTGACGGATCTGCTCGATCGATATGCAACCGCGCGCGCAGCGGTTGCTCAGGGGCGGCGCGCGGCTGAGCGACTGGCGGCAGAAGGGTATCGGATGGATGGCGGGCATGCGGCGCTCGATACGGCGCGCGCGGCGCTCGATCGGTTGGCAAGAGCGTTGCAGCAGGGCGCGCTGACGGAGGCCGGCCAGGCGATTGCTGACGCAGAAGCTGCGCTGACGCGCGCGCAGCAAGACTGGCTGGAGCTGCCGAGCATTCGGGCCGACAACGAGCGCCGCATCGCAGCGCTGGCTGAGCGCGGCCCGCAGATTGCCGAGCGGATCGCCGCCGGTCGCGAAGCTTTCGATCTGGTTGATGAGTTTGCAGAAAGCGCGTGGTCGGATATTCGCGGCAATGGAAGTGAAGCCGAAGCGGCTGCCGAGCGGGCATTTGAGCATTGGGAGCAGGCCAAAGCCGCTAACACTATGGAAGCGCAAGAGTTTTTAACTGCGCGCTCGTTTCTCGATGCCGCCGAGCAGGAACTCGATCACGTCGAACGTTTGATCGGCGCGATCATCGATCGGCTGCGCGCCCTGGAAGAAGCGCGGGCGATTGCGCGCGATCTGCTGGCGGAAGCGGCCCGTTCGATCGCAGCCGGGAAAACCTTTGTGGCTGCGCACAATCCCGATGTCAGCCCGCAGGCAGATCAATGGCTGGCGCAGGCGGCGGCGCTTTTGCAGACGGCGCAGGCTGAAGCGGCCAAAGAGAAACCCGACTGGCTAAAGCTGGCTCGCGATGCGCAGGAGGCCGATCGGTTGGCCGATGCCGCGCTGGCCAGCGCGCGCGATGAGATGGAACAAACCGCGCGCCTGCGCGAACGCGCTCAACAGCTTCAGCAACTGGCGACGGCTGAAGTGCAGAAACTTGTTCATTACGTGACGGTTCACGACGCCGATCTATCGCCTACAACTCGTCAGCAGATCGAACAGGTGCGCCAGCGTGTGCAGCAGGCGTATCGCGCCCTGCAGCAGGCTGTTCAGCGTGAAGACGAAGCGCGGCGGCAAGCTTTGCGCGAAGCGATCGAGCAGTATCAAGCGTTGATGGCGCAGGCTGGCGAGGTCTATCAGGCGGCGCACAGTGATGTGCAGCGTCTCGAAGAACTGCGCGCCGCGCTCAATCAGACCCTGCAGCAGGCGCGGGAGCGGCTGGATCAGATCGAGCGAATCTGCGCGACCTTGCCGACAACGATGGCTGCTGCCTACACCGGAAAACTGACCGCGTTGCGGCAGCGTTTCCACCAGATCAGGTTGCCAATCACCGGGGAAGCAGCCATTAGCGCCACGCTGACTGAGGCCAGCGCAATTGTTGCCGCTGCCGATGAGTTGCTGGCTGAACTGCGGGCCGCAACCGCTCCGCGACCCTCAACCCAATCAACCGACAGCATCGGCTCGATGCTGGGGCGGACTACCGGCGGTTGGGGGCACAGCCGGAGCTGGAGCAGACCACCATCGCCGCGCAGCACCTGGAGCAGCTCTTCATCACGGAGCAGCGGCTGGAGTAGCCGCGGCGGCGGCGGCGGTTCGTTTGGTCGCGGCGGCGGCGGCGGTTCATTCGGTCGGCGTGGCGGCGGTGGCGGTTGGTAATTCCAGCAGCGCAGGTTGCTCATCGGCGAGCGTTTCCCACGGCAAAAGCGCCTGATCGCTGGTGTCAGTCACCGGCGCTCTGAGCAACAGTCGCGGACCGTAGCGGAAGAAGAGGCCGTGTCGGCCACAGCGCAAGTAATTTCCGGTAGGGGTGAGCGCCTGAGTGCAACGTGGGCAAGTGAGGTTGATGTTCATGGGTCGGCTCCTTCAAAATCACGCGCCGCTCAACCCTGCTGGGTGAGCGGCGCTGCATTGCCCGGCCTCTTTACCGGTAGATAATCTGTCCTTAGCTATTGTACAATATTCCTGTTACAGTGTATAGCGGTTAACGCACTGAAACCAGAGGCGCCAGGCGCGTTTCGCAGAGCCATTGGCGATCAACACCGCTCTCACGCTCGATTGCGCCGGATCGAACACGAGTTTCCCGCGCTCTGTGGCATCTTCGGCCAACGGTGATAGCGTGTGCACGAAATGGGCTGTCTGAAGACCTGGATGAAGGAGAGAACGAAACGCAATCGGCGATCTATCGCGTGGTCGTTGTGAGCATATCTCTTCCTGGGCACCTACGGCAAGCATATTCCGTGAAGGTCTGTGAGAACCAGGATGGGGCTAAGTTCATGCGGAGGTGTCATGGCCAAACATCCGCTGGCAATGGCCCTGGCCAAAGTAATCATCGCGGCGGCATGGGCTGATGGTGAACTGGCGCTGGAAGAAATCAATGATCTGAAGCGATTGCTGGCTGAGCTTGGCCAGACCAGCGGCACTTTTGCGCTGACCGCAGAAGAGTGGGCTGAACTGGAGATCTACCTTCATTCGCCAGTGGAAGCGGCGGAGCGAGCGCGTCTGATTGCCGATTTACGCGACCTGATCGTTACTTCTGCTGAGCGGCAGCTTGCGCTCAACGCGATCGATCGCATGCTCGCGGTTGATCGCGTGCTCACACCGGCAGAACGCGAGGTGGCCCGCGAAATCCATGCTGCGCTTGATCACGATCAGCAGAACCTGCTAGCCCAGTTCGGTCGCGCTTTTCGTCTGGCGCTAGGCATCCGAGCGCGAGGACCAAACCGCGAGGATCTGCTGGCCGAATTTTTGCGCAATCGCATCTACTATTCGCTCCATATTCGGCTTGGTCAGCAGATCGACGAGCTGGGCATCGACCACGATGAATTGTACGCGCTGGCGCTGGCCGGCGGGCTGCTGGCGCGCGTGGCGCGAGTCGATGATCGGGTGACGCCGGCTGAACGCGATCAGATCGTCAGCATTTTGCAGGAATGGTGGCATCTCGACCACGAGCGCGCGACGCTGGTGACCGAGATTGCGCTGGCTGAAACGGCAGCCAGCCTGGATTTCTTCCGTCTGACCAAAGAATTCGCCGATTCGACGACCGTGGAACGGCGTGAGCGGTTCCTCGATGCGTTGTTTGCCGTTGCGCTCGCCGATGGCGAACTTTCCGGCGCCGAGAGCGCCGAAATCAGTCGGATCACCGCGGCAATCAATCTTCCCCACGATCGATTTGTGGCCGCGCGCATGCGTGTGCCGCATCAGCCTGGAAAGCGCTTATGATGATTACTCTTCACTCGCCGCTCGACATGCATCTTCATCTGCGCGAAGGCGCGATGCTGCGGCTGGCGGCGCCATTTTCAGCGGCGCAGTTTGCCGGCGCAGTCATTATGCCCAACCTCGTCCCGCCGGTCGATCACGCCGAGCGCCTGGCTCGCTATCGGGCTGAGATTGAACAGGCCGTGGCGCCCTTCCCGTTTCTGCCACTGATGACACTCTTCTTTCGCGCCTACGATGAAACCACGCTGCGCGCGCTGCGCGATCAGATCTTCGCGATCAAGCTCTACCCTGAAGGTGTGACCACGAACAGCGCTGGCGGCGTGAGCGATCTGAGCGCCGTTGAGCCAACGCTGGCCGTGATGGAGGAATTGGGCATTCCGTTGCTGGTGCACGGCGAGAGCCATGGGTTTGTGCTCGACCGCGAAGCCGAGTTTTTGCCGGTGTACGAACGCTGGGCGCGCGCATTCCCGCGGCTGCGGATCGTGATGGAGCATATCACGACTGCGGCTGCGCTTGATCTGCTCGACCGCTTCCCCAATCTGTTTGCGACGGTGACGCTGCACCATCTCTTAATCACGCTCGACGATGTGGCGGGAGGTTTCCTCCAGCCGCATCTATTCTGCAAACCGATCGCCAAACGGCCTGCCGACCGCGATGCGTTGCTGTCCGCGGCGCTGGCCGGCCATCCAAAACTCATGCTCGGCAGTGATTCGGCGCCCCACCCGATCGATCGCAAGGAAGCGGCCTTCTGCGCCGCCGGCATCTTCTCGGTGCCGGTGTTGCTGCCGTTGCTGGTTGATCTCTTCGAGCGTCACGATGCGCTTGATCGCTTGCCAGCCTTCATCAGCGAGAATGCCTGTCGCATTCACGGCCTCACTCCGCCGACGCGCGTCGTGCAGCTCGTCGCGCAGCCCTGGCAGGTGCCCGAGCGCTATGGCAATGTAGTGCCCTTCGCTGCTGGTCAGACGCTGCGCTGGCGGGTGGTTGCCTAGGATCACAGTGATAACAGTTAGCGCAGCGAATGACCGCCAATGCCGCTGCCCCAAACCTCTGGCGATGGCGGCGGCGCGAAAAGATCGGTTACATCGAGCGCGCGGCGCAGGTGGCCGAAAGTGGTGGCAATGAAGGTGATCCGGCGCAGCCGCGCCGCCAGCACCGGGCGCGCAAGCGTGTGCAGTGGCCCCAGATCAATCCGGTAGTAGCGCTCGTCGGCGCGGGGATGGCGCGGCTCGTCTGGCAGCAGTTCGCGACGCAGCGCGATGCGGTAGCGAAGCACTGCGGCGTAATACTCCACTCGCCAGCGCGCAGCGCCGAACGATCCGGGCTGGTAAAAGGCCAGGTACTCGGCGGCTAACCGCGGCGGAGCGTGGTCGAGCGGCAGCCGGTACCAGCCTGCTACGCGGGCCAGCTCAAGGTCTCGCGGCTGCGGCACAATCACGACCAGCACCTGCGCGTCGTCGTCAGGTTCGATCATCATCAGTTCCTCTTTGCTCAAGCAAACCGTGATACACTACCAACAGACTCTCATGAATTACACCGTGCAACGGCAGCAAACGATATGCGAATCTTTCACCTGTTGCTCTCTATTGCGGCCATCACCTTCGCGCTGAGCGCCTGCGCTGCGCCGGCCCAGCCGACGGTGCGCGCAGCAATTGGCGCGATCGAGGCGGTCAATGCCGGGAACAATGAAGGCTTTGAGCGAGTAATCGCGCCGCGTCCCTTCGTCTTCCCGGCGGATCACGGCCCGCATCCAACGTTTCAGACTGAATGGTGGTACTACACCGGCAATCTGACCGCCGAGAACGGCCACCGGTTTGGTTTCCAGCTCACCTTCTTCCGCCGCGCGCTCACGCCCGCGCCGCTCATTCGCAAATCGGCCTGGGCCGCCAGTGACATCTACATGGCGCACTTCGCGCTCACCGACATCGACGGCGGTCGTTTCTACGCCTTCGAGCGCTTCAGTCGCGCGGCGGCTGATCTGGCCGGGGCGAGCGGCGACCCCTTCCGCGTCTTTCTCCACGACTGGTCGGCGGAGGGAAGCGGCCCGGAAGGTATGACGATGCGGCTGCGCGCGGCGCAGGGCGAGGTGGCGCTCGATCTGACGGCAGTGAATAGCCGACCGCCTGTATTTCAGGGCAACGCCGGCGTCAGCCAGAAGGGATCGCAGATCGGGAATGCGTCGGCCTACTATTCGCTGACTCGCATGATCAGCAACGGCACGATCCAGATCGGTTTAACCACCTACCAGGTAAGCGGCCTGACCTGGATGGATCGCGAATGGGGCACGAGCGCCCTCGAAGAGGGATTGCGCGGCTGGGACTGGTTTGCCTTGCAGTTAGAGAGCGGTCACGATCTGATGTATTTCCAATTGCGCAATGCTGATAACCGCCCGTCGAACTTCGTCGGCGGCAGCCTGTTGTTGCCCGATGATACGGTCATCATTCTCGGCCCAGACGATGTTGTGCTCGAACCAACCGGAATCTGGCGCAGCCCGCGCAGCGGCGCAACCTATCCGTCGGGCTGGCGCTTACAGCTACCCAATTACGGCCTTGATCTGGTTGTGCAACCGGCTCTGCGCGATCAAGAGCTGCCGGTTTCGATCGTCTATTGGGAAGGCGCGGTAACGGTGAGCGGCAGCGCATCTGGGCGCGGCTATGTTGAGCTGACCGGGTATGCCGATGGGGAGTGAGCAGACCATTCCGCCGGTGACTCTGATCAGCGGCTTTCTCGGCAGTGGCAAGACCACCCTGCTACGCCGGTTGATCGCCGCAGCGCTGCGGCGCATTGGCATTATCGTCAATGAATTCGGCGCTCTTGGCATCGATGGCGCATTGCTGGCGCAGAGCGACGCGGGCGCGCTGATCGAACTCAGCGGTGGCTGCGTATGCTGCGCGGCGGGCAGTGATCTGTTGCTGGCGCTCGAAACGCTCAGCGACGACCGTTCAATCGAGGCGATTGCCATTGAAACCAGCGGTCTGGCCGAGCCGGGCGCAATCGTCCGGCAACTGCGCGCAGCGGGCGCGCCGCTCGACACGCTGGTGACCCTCGTTTCGGCAGTCGATTACGAACGCGCGCTGGCTGCTTCACCGATTGCGCTCCGCCAGATCCAGCTTGCCGACCTGATCCTGCTTACCCACGGCGATCTGGTGTCAGCGCAGCGCTGCGCTCAGGTGAGCGCCTGGCTGAGCGAGCGCAATCCGCGCGCGCCGGTCATGCCAGCCAATCATGGCATGGTGGCGCCTGATCTCATCTTCAGCCCGCGTCCGACTGCGCCGCTGCCGGTCGATCTGCCGCATCATCACCACGATTTCCATGCGCTCGCCTGGACTGCCGATCTGCCGCTCCAGCGCGCGCAGCTCGAACAAACGTTGCGCGCGTTGTCTACGCAGGGTCTCTGGCGCGCAAAGGGGATCGTTTGTTGCACCGATGCGCCGTGGGCCGATGAAGTGCATCTGGTCAGCGGGCGGCTCACGTTCAATGCCTTTCGGCTGAGCCGGTTGCCCTCACCGCTCTGCCGGCTGACATTGATCGGGCGCGAACCCGCGCTTACCCAGGCGCAAACGCTTCTCGACGGCTGTGTTGATAGCGCCGAGCGTATTAGCCACTGGCGGGAGCGGTTAGCGGCGGCGCTCTGAGATCCAAGGCGCGGAACAGTGACTGTCCGGCCTGGTGTTCGGCTGAGATCAGGTCGCGCAACCGGGGTAATCTGCGCGCATAACGCGCCAGAGCCTGCGCTGCCTGCGCGCACAGGGTCGCATGCAATTGCGCCACGCGCTGACGGAGACGAGCATCAAGCAGCCAGCGTCCGGCCAGACGCGATCGATCGAGCGGCGTAATCTGGCCTTCATCTCGCCAGATCGTTTCGGCAATCAACCGAATCAACCAGCCTGCTCGGCCAGCGCGCAGATCCGCTGCCAGATCGAGCGCATCATCGCGCAACTGCCGGGCCAGCATCAGCCGGTCGAGCATGCGGGTCAATGCCTGCCAGCACAGATCGGTTGGGGTCAACCCCCAGCGCGCCATCTGAATGCGTTGCCCGCCATGCCAGCCGGCGGCGCGTTCACACACCCAGCGCGCTGTCAGCATCTGCAACTGTTGCGGCTGCCAGACGCCGCTGGCGGCCCGCGCAGCCAGTTCCCGTTGCTGCGCCGCGCGCATCTGAGCGACAAGGCACAGTAACGGGCGATCATCGCCACTCGCCCGCGCCAGCAGCCGCCAGGCGCGCTGCCAGACGCTCCGTTCCAGCGCTCGCTCGATCGCAGTGGCCTCGCCATCCAGTCGCGCATCGCGGATGGTCGCCGCCCACCAGCCGCACAGGTTGCCCAGCGCAATCTGTTCCAGAAGAGCGGCAGGCAAGGGCAGCAGCGGCGCCAGCCAGTCGGGCCACAGCGTTAGAATGGCCGCCAGCTCACGGTTGAGCGAACGTTGCGCGCTCAGGCGAAAAGCTGGAGGACATGCGGCGAACAGATCAATGATCTGCTGTTGTCGTCGCGCCCACCGGCATTGCTCGTGGGGCAAGAGGCGAAGGTTCATGATCGGACAATACCTGCAAGACCACCGCTGTCATGTCATCGCTCTGCTCGCGGCTGCCGCGGAATTCGCTCACCGCTTCCCAGATCTCATCAAGCGCCTTCTGCGGGTCGCGCGGGTCGGCCTGAGCAATCAGCGCCATCAGACGATCAAAGCCAAACAGCTCGCGGTTCGCATTGCGCTCCTCGAAAAAGCCGTCAGTAAGCAGGAAGAGTTGATTGCCTGCCTGTAAGCGCAGGCTCATCTCTTCATACATTGCGTCTGGCTTCGCTCCAAGCGGCAGACTGCCATGACCGATTTCTTCAATCTGATATCCGCGGCGCAAATAGGGAAAAGGATGGCCGGCAGTGGCAAAGGTTAGCGTGGTTGTGATCGGATCAAGGATGCCCAGAAAGGCGGTTACGTACTGACCGAATGCGCCGTCGCGGCAGAGCGCGTCGTTAGTTGCCTGCAAGATGGCGGCGGGTGAAGGGTGCAGCATCATCTGCGCGCGCAGGATCGATCGCGTCATCACCATCATCAGGGCCGCAGGAATGCTCTTGCCGGTGACATCGGCCACTACCAGCGCATACCGCTGATCAGGCAATTCCACGAAATCGTAGAAATCGCCGCTTGTCTCGCGCGCGGCTTCTGAGCGGGCCGCGATCTGCACATTGCCGATCTGCGCGGGCAACCGGGGATACATGCGGCGTTGCAATGCATGCGCGATCTCTAAGTCGTGCCGCAGGATCTGGTCGTGCATGATCTGCGCGCGCGCCTGATTGAGCCGCTGGCGCGACTCGGCGAGCAGGCGTTGGTAGAACGACACTGCCGCCCAGAGCAACACGAAGTAGAGGAATAGCGGAATGAACAGACTGGTCGTGTCTTTGAACAGGCCGCGGTCGGTTGGGAAGAGCGTGAAAAACACAAGATAAGCCACGAAGATGAACACCAGATTGACAATGGTCAGCGCGCCGGAAAATCGCCATCCCAGCAGCAAACTGGCGATCACCGCAAAGAGCGGTGTCGTGGCGGCAAACTGAGTCATCCGCAACAGATCGCCGCCCAGCCCGTTGGCGGACAGGACGAGCCAGATGCCAAGATTCATCCAGACAATCAGGGTGATCGCCCCCGCCCGTTCGTGTTGTGTTCTCATCAACCATTCAACCAGCCCATTAATGAACAGTGAAGCCAGCACGATTGCGTAATAGAACGGGTGGGCAAAGGGAGGGATCAGCATGACCAGCAGCGCCACAATGGTCAGTGTGATCACAGTGTAATTCAGAATACGCAGGTTTCTGCGCAGCCGGAATTGTTCGTCTTCGTTCTCTAACTGACGAAAGACATCGATGACAAATTGCTGTTCCGCTTTCTTCATACGGGGAAGACAAGCCACTGATAACATAATTGCGCGCCGGTCAGGGTTGCCCGTGTCCGCAGGCGAGCCTAACTCCATCCGCTGAGTGATGTTGCCTGTTGATCGAGCTGCTCGATCTGCCTGCGCTGCGTCGGATCGGCGAGCGCGCGGCGCAACCGATCCATTTCAGCCGGATCAGGACGGAGACCGGCCTCGCTGACTGCCGCGTCCGGATCATCAAGCAAGCGCTTGCGGAACGCGGGATCGAGCGCTGCTCGACCGATCAGGCGCTCAAAGTCTGGACTCATACGAACGTGGCCTCCTTTGCGGGTTGTCGGCAAACGTTACGGTTAGTATACCACTTTTTTACCTTTCATTATCAGGTATGGAAGCCAGGGTTGGACATTGGTATTCCTGACGACATTGCGCAGTGCTGGCTTCTCGGTTCGGCGTCCTGCTCGAAACGCGCAAGGCCCGCCAGGGCCGCGCTGATGGATCTCATGTGCGTTCGCGATGGTCCTTCCCTCGCGGTCGTTAACAGCAGAGAGGCATCGCGCAGGCGCGTACTCCTGGTCACCCCGATCCCGCTTTGCCGGAGCGGGGCCGGGGCAAGCGCGATCTCCGCGCCGCAGCCGGAGATTGCCACGCCGCGCGGCGCGCACTGACACTGGGGGGCGGTATCGCATACGCGCGCATATTCTGCTTTTCCTGCTCAACTACCGGCGGAAACGGTAGCTCGGCGGCTATCAACAATATTGCGCAGGAATCAACCGGAGAGACTGCTCGTGCCATCAGGCAGCAAGGATCGACGAGCAGCGCTATCGGCTCTTGACAGCAATTCACACGATGTGTTATTTTGATAACGATATTAATCATGATATTATTGACTACGGAGGATCGCATGCGCTGTCTTCGTCTCGCTGGTGTGTTGCTCGGCCTGGCGCTGAGCGTTGCCATTTCGGTAAGTCAGGTCAGGTCGGCCACCCTGCCGCCGCAGACTACGGTCATCGGGGGCGAGCCGGTAGCGCCGGGTGATTATCCCTGGCTGGTGGCATTGCTTGATGCCGCAGCGACTGATGAAGCGATTGCTTTTTGCGGCGGCGCGCTCATCGATGATGGCGGCGAGTTTACAACGACGCAGTGGGCGCTGACCGCAGCTCACTGCATTGTCACCGGTAGTGGCGAAGTGATCGATCCCGACCAGATTGAAGTGTTGGTCGGCCAGCAGGATCTCACGCAGGCTGCGCCCGATCAGCGCCGCGCAGTTGCGGACGTGATCGCGCATCCGCTGTACCTGAGCGATGTTGTTTTATACAACGACGCCGCCCTGCTGAAACTGGCCAGTCCGGTGACCGGTATCACTCCGATCAGGATTGCCACGCCAGCCGATGCGCCGCGTTTTGCGCCAGGGGTTACGGCACAGATTGCCGGTTGGGGCAACCGGTTGCCGCAAACAGGTTCCGACTTTCCCGCTGTTGCTCACAAAGCGCAGACGCCGATTGTTGATCTGGCAACCTGCAATGAGCGTTACGATACCGCGCTTAGCGAGATGCATCTGTGCGCCGGCTTCTACCCAGATGGCGGCATCGATACCTGCCAGGGCGATAGCGGTGGTCCGCTGATGGTGCCCGATGGCGAGGGCGGATTGTTGCATGCGGGGATTGTCAGTTTCGGTGTCGGATGCGCCTGGCCGCACTTTCCCGGCGTGTACGCCCGCACAGCGTTTGTGGCCGATTGGATTGAGGCTCAGATCACCGGCGCGCCGCATGTAGACATCTGGCAGTTGCAGCTTCCTGACCAGTTGCAGCTTCCTGACGATTTTGAAGCGCAACCTGTGCATATCTCAACGGCAGCGCCGGCCACTCCCTTCACCTATACCGTCTTTGTCGCCAACAGCGGAGCGACGCCGCTGACCAATCCTGTCGTGATCGTTGATCTGCCTGTCGGGGCGACGCTTGTGCCCGGCAGCATCAGTGATGACGGCGTGTACAACAGTCTGACCGGTGAAATTGTTTGGAGCTTCGCTAGCGAATTGTCACCTGGTGATGTGCTCTTACTGACCTATCAGATCCAGGCGAGCAGCAGTGTGGTGACAGGTGAGTACGCAGTAGCGACAGATCAAGTTTCGGCTGACCGTCGCCGCGCTCCGGTCGTGACCCTGATCGATCAGCCGCGTCCGTTTCTGCGCGCGTTCGCTCCCGACGAAGTTGAGGTCGGATCGGTCTATCCGGTTGAGTTTGACATCTTCAATTTCGGTCAGGGTCCGAATGCCGATCTGCCTCCATCAGATTTGATCGCCGCGCTGCCGGCTGGCAGCGCAATTGTTGCGCTCAGTGATGATGGTGAAGCGCATGGTGATGAAGCGATCTGGTCGCTCCCATCGTTGCCCGCAATGACTTCAACCGGGGTGACAATCTTCGTTCGCGCCGGTGATGTCGGCGATGTTGCGCGGTTCACCGATTATGGGCTGTACACAGATGGCGATCCCGTTTGGTATGGAGCCAACGGCGTCCAGGTTGTCAGCGGCCTTGCGCTGAATTACCTGCCGATGATCGCCAGGTAACGTTGAGACCAGCCAGCCGAACTACACATCCCTGCTGAGGCAGTCGCTGGAAGCCGCAGCAGGGATTGTTGTATGATAGGAATCGAGCGAGGTCTGTTCACGTCATTGAATAAACCGGCTACAATGAGCGCAGGACTGGCGCAGGTTTTTCCTGCCCTGCTGAGGAGTTACCATGGAAATCGAAGCCAAATATCGGGTCGGCGCCGCTGATCTCGATCGCCTGGCAGTCCTGAGTGCGCTTGGCCCGTATATGCTGCGCACGATGGCCGGCGAACATCAGCGCAATGTCTACTACGATAGCGCCGATGGCCGTCTGGCAGCGGCGCGTTATGGTTTGCGCGTCCGCCAGATTGGTCAGCGTTCATTGATCACGCTGAAAGGCCCATCGCAGGCGAGCGAGGATGGCATTCACCGCCGGGCCGAGTTTGAGTTTCCCGGCGATGATCCGAATCCGGCACACTGGCCGGCAGGCCCGGCCCGTGATCTGGCGCAAGCTCTCTTGCTTGGCGCGCCGGTTGTTCCCCTGTTGACCATTGAGACAACGCGGCGGATCATTCACGCGGCGCGTGACGGTCACGATCGGGTTGAGATGTGCCTTGATCGCGGCACCATCTTCGCCGGAAAGCGACAGGCGCCGATCTGTGAGCTTGAGCTGGAAGTCTTGCCTGCTGGCTCGATGTTCGATGTTACCGAGCTGGCCCGCTATCTGCGCGAGGTCATCAAACTTACTCCTGAACGGCAGAGTAAACTTGAGCGCGGCATGGCGCTGTTGCGCCGCAGTTGAAGGGAGGAGCAATGAGTGATTCAACCCGGTTATCTGCATACGTTGCCCACCTGATTGAGACCTATCACGTCGATCAGCGGCATGCCCGGCAGGTGGCCGATCACGCGCTAACCCTCTTCGATGGAGTGGCTGCGCAGTTGGGCCTCGATCGTCATGCTCGCCAACTGGTTGAAGCAGGGGCGCTGCTGCACAATGTTGGTTTGACTACTGATCCGCCGGAACACCATCTGGTTGGGCGCGACATTATTCTGCGCCATCCGTTTGCCGACGAGATCGATCAGATGATTATTGCCGCTATCGTGGCTTTGCACCGTCGCAAGCCGCGCGCTCAGCTCGAACCGACGGTGTTATGTTTGAACAAACGGCAACGCGCGCTGGCGCTGCAACTGGCGGCTATCGTGCGGGTAGCCGATGGTTTCGATTACAGCCAGTCGCAAACTTCGCAGGTGCAGGTAATCGGCAACAATGGGAGGCTAACGCTGGCAGTCTCCGGTCCTCATGCCGCTTCCGATAGCGCGCGCGCGCTGGCGAAAGCCGATCTGTGGGAACGCGCAATCGGTCCGCGACCGGAAGTCGTTGTGAACAGTGATGCGCCGGTAACTGAAGAGGTAGCGGGTGAAACTGAACCGACCGATCTCTTGCCGCGCTGGTACGCTGTGGGTGAGGTTGCGTTCGCCGAACTGGGGCGGATTGTGCTGCGACGGCAGACTCGGCGGTTACAGCAGGCAATGCGCGCAGTCAAGGCTGACGAAACGATTGAAGCTGTGCATGACCTGCGGGTGGCAACCCGGCGCATTCGCGCGGCGCTTCGCCTGTTGGAGCCGGTGGCGCCGGCCAAAGCTACGCGACGCGCAGTGCGTGCAGTGCGCGCGTTGGCTCGCGCCGCCAGCGCTACCCGCGATCGCGACGTGTTGCTCAACGATATGATGCAGCGCGATCCGGCTGGCCTGGCTCCAGTGATCGAAGCCTTGCGCGCCGAGCGAAGCGCTGCCCATGCCGCTTTACTCGATCATGCGCAGAGCAAACAGCACGAGCGCGAGGTTCGTGAGCTGGCGCGACTGGCCTGCTTCGCCGCCGACTGGGATGATCAGCCGCGGGTGAAAGATTGCGCCGGCAGTATGCTCTACGCTCACTACGAGGCGCTCCGTTCGTATGATCGCAATGGTCTGCCCAGCGATGAAACGACCCTGCATGCCATGCGAATTGCCGGCAAACGGTTGCGCTACGCGCTTGAGCTGGTCAGCGACATCGTCGGCGAGCGGCTGAACGAAGCGCTCACGCCGCTGATCAATGTTCAAGACCATCTCGGCACGCTCAACGACATCAGTGTGGCGCGTGGTCTGCTGGCGCCGCATACCGCGCTTGCCCCCGCCGCCGTCGCCAACTATCTGGCTGCGCGCGAAGCCGAATGGTCGCATCTGCGCGCCGAATTACCCGCTTGCTGGCGCGAGTTGACCGGCCCGAACTACCGGCGCACTCTACTTGCCATTATCGGCGATCTCTGACGCAGATCGGCCAGCGCGAACGGTAGATAGAGGATCAGAATGGTGACAATCCCGATCACCTCCATCCAGAGGATATAGATCGGCCATGGCCCCAGCAGATCAAGCAGACTGGGCGTGTACGGTTTGCGGGCCAGAAAGAGATAGTTGCTATCGAGGAACCAGTTGATCACACCGACCGCCGCCATGAGCAGGTTGGCGCCAATGATCACCCGCCCCACCGAACCCCAGGTGGGGCGGTAGCCTTCATGCGCGATCATCGTCAGCGCCGCCAATACGAGACCGCCATGTGAAATGAAGCTCTGGAAAGCGCGAAAATGTGGAAATCCGTAGATGCCGATGTCAGGCGTGAGCAGGGCCTGCAATGCGCCGCCGATACCCATAAAGTAGGAAAATTCAAAGAGGCGATAGCTCCGGCTTAACAACATCAGCACGTTTACCCACGTGAAGAGGGTGCAGAGGTGAAGCGGCAACATATACTGGATCGACCAGAGACCATGCATCCAAAACCAGAGGTTATACGCCAGCTCATTGATCGCCAGAACTGCTGCCAGCGTAAGACGCCACCTGCGCTGCGCCGCGGGAGACAGGCGACGGCCAGGGCCAAGGAGCCAGATACAGGCCAGCGCCACACAGGCCAGCGCGATCAGATGCGGCGAGCTAAAGAGCATAAATGGCGGTCCGTCCCAATACAATCCGAAGAGATCAGCCATTGCAGCCTCCGTCAGTCTGTCGATCAGACGTATACAGTGGGACTATGCATATCATAGCAGATCACGGGCCGCAGGCGTGGGCGCGAACGCGCCGGTGATCCGTTGGCGCGGGTGATATTGTTTCCGCGGAACATCCTTTTGCTGGCGGCGGGAATGGTCGCGGGCGCTCTCCGCCTCGCTCGTGATGGCCGAGCGGCAAGGACAATGCGCGAACGTCTACGCGATCCATCGGCGTGGCCGTCGGCGACTTCGTGTTGGCGCGGCGCGATCATCCTGCGATCACGCGCTGGCGGATGAACCTCTGCTGCCAGTTGCTGGTGGAAGGCTCTCTTCGACCGCGCCGCGATTGTTGCCGGATGTCGCTGCCCTGCCTCAACCCTGGCACTCACCAAACGAGAGTGCTAAACATGACTTGACAAATCGGCGAAGGTTGTGTACCATTACCAGCGGATTAGCACTCTCGTGTGAACAGTGCTAATCGAAGGAGACAGCAAGTATCGTGAATCTGACACGAAACGGAGGATAGCAGCTATGGCGGATTTTCGTATCCGGCCACTTGGCGACCGTGTGGTAGTCAAGCCGGTTGAGCGGGAAGAGAAGACCAAGACCGGCATTTTCCTCCCTGACACGGCCAGCAAAGAGCGCCCGATGGAAGGCACTGTGCTTGCGGTTGGTGAGGGTCGGCGAGATGACAGTGGCAAGCTGATCCCCATGAGCGTCAAGACTGGTGATCGGGTGATCTTCGCCAAGTATAGCGGTACCGAGTTCAAGCTCGACGACGTTGAGTACCTGATCTTGTCGGAGAAGGACATCCTGGGTATCGTGCAAGAGTAACTCCGTTGCGCTGACAGCGCTACGCTCGATTAAGGGAGGATTGTTGATCCTATGCCAAAGCAGCTTTATTTCAACGAGGAAGCGCGCCGCGCGCTCAAGCGTGGTGTCGATCTGGTCGCTGATGCGGTAAAGACGACCCTCGGCCCGCGTGGCCGCAACGTTGCGATTGATAAGAAGTTTGGTTCGCCGACGGTGACCCACGACGGTGTGACGGTAGCGAAGGAGATCGAGCTGAAGGATCCCTTCGAGAACATGGGCGCTCAGCTCCTCAAGGAGGCGGCCACCAAGACCAACGATGTTGCCGGTGACGGCACGACCACCGCGACCGTGCTGGCCCAGGCCATCGTGACCGAGGGCTTGAAGGTGGTTGCGGCGGGCGCTAACGCCATGCTGCTCAAGCGCGGTCTCGATCGAGGCGCCGAGGCGCTGGTCGCCGCGATCAAGGCGAGCGCTGTGCCGGTGCGCGACCGCGCCGACATTGCCCACGTCGCTACCAACTCGGCTGCCGATAGTGAGATCGGTGAGCTGATTGCCGAAGTGATGGAGAAGGTGGGCAAGGATGGCGTGATCACGGTCGAAGAGTCGAAGGGTGTGACCTTCGAGAAGGAATACACCGAGGGCATGCAGTTCGACCGTGGGTACATCTCGGGTTACATGGTGACCAACGTCGAGCGGCAGGAAGCTGAGCTTGACGACCCCTACATCCTGATCACCGATAAGAAGATCAGCAGCATCCAGGAGATCCTCCCCGTCCTCGAGAAGGTATTGCAGGTGACGAAGAACTTCGTCATCATTGCCGAGGATGTCGATGGCGAGGCGCTGGCGACGCTGGTGGTCAACAAGCTGCGCGGCACGATCAACGCGCTGGCCGTCAAGGCCCCCGGCTTCGGCGATCGCCGCAAGGCGATGCTGCAGGACATTGCCATCCTCACTGGCGGCACCGTGATCAGCGAGGAGATTGGCCGCAAGCTCGATAGCGCGACGATTGAAGACCTGGGCCGCGCCCGCAAGGTGATCGCCACCAAGGACGACACCACCATTATCGAGGGCCGCGGCGATGAGGCGGCGATCCGCGCTCGCATCGAGCAGATCCGCGCGCAGATTGCCACCACGACCAGCGACTTCGACCGCGAGAAGCTCCAGGAGCGGCTGGCCAAGCTGGCCGGCGGCGTGGCGGTGATCAAGGTTGGCGCGGCGACTGAGCCGGAGCTGAAGGAGAAGAAGCACCGCGTTGAGGACGCGCTGAGCGCGACCCGCGCCGCCGTCGAAGAGGGTATCGTTCCCGGTGGTGGTGTCGCTCTGATCAATGCCATCCCGGCGCTCGACAACGTCAAGGTTGCCCACGAGGATGAAAAGGTCGGTCTCCAGATCCTGCGCCGCGCCCTTGAGGAGCCGCTGCGCATCCTGGCCCGCAACGCCGGCGAGGACGGTTCGGTGATTATCGCCAACGTTCGCCGCTTGCAGGAGGAGAAGGGCGACAAGACGATCGGTTACAACGTGCTGACCGGTCAGTATGGCAGCATGATCGAGCAGGGCATCATCGACCCGGTGAAGGTGACCCGCAGCGCAGTGCAGAATGCGGTCTCGATTGCCGGTATGATCCTGACCACCGAGGCCCTGATCACTGACATTCCCGAAGAGAAGCCGGCGGCTGGCGGCGCTCCGGGTATGGGCGGCGGCATGGACTTCTAAATCCATCTGGCCTCCTGCGTTAACGTTCACGGCGGTGGCAACGTCCACCGCCGTGACTTGTTTGGCTCGCCAGCCGACTATGCTCCCAGCGCGGCCAGAATGGCCGTTATTGTTTGCTCGATTGCAACATCAGGCGTGAACCAGATGGTGTGTACTGGACAGGAAAAGACCTGTTCCAGCGCGCTGATCATGCGCTGGCGGCGGCGCTGAACCTGGTTGGGATGCGCATAAGCATCGGCCAGATTCTCGCTGGCGCCGAAATCATCGACAACCACGATTCGGGCTGGCGTGAGCGCGAGCGCCGTCTGCGCGCGCTGCCAGAACAACAGATCGGCTTTCACGACGCCTAGCTCGGCGGAATTGGCAATAACTGCCGGTCCGGGAAATTGCGGAAGCGCTGCTGTCAGCCGCCCTCGTCGCCAGCGCAGCGCGACCGCCGGCCAGCGCAATGCCGCCAGTTGTTCGGTAATCTGCGCCGTGATTTCCGCGTAGTGATCGGTCGCAATCAGCAACCCAACCTGTGACGCATCGCGCAGCGCGGCGAACAATGGTTGCCATGCCGGGTCGATGATCGAGGCGCTGATGTAGGCGCGGGTGAAGCGCGCGGCGCGGCGCGCGGCTGTGCGCGGCGGAACGCCCAGCTCGCTCAACCGGCGGCTTAACAGGCGGCGCAGTCCGATCGGGGTGGTGCTGCCTTCGTGCCAGGTGGGCGTCACCAGATCGTTCCAGTAGCGATCAATCGTGATCCCTGCGTCCCACAAACCCGATTGCCGGAGAGCAGACTCCAACCGCTCCGGCCTGCCAAAGGCCACTGCCTCCAGACTCAGGGTTCCAGAGTAGTCGAGGATCAAAAGCGCAGGTTGTGACATAGCTTTTCGATGGTACAGCAAAGGCGATGACCAGCGCGATTCATGGTACCGCAATCCGAAAACGCGATCTAGTTGCTGATCGCAATGCTGCGTGGTGTCATATCAACTTTAGATGTACCATCATCTCTGCCAAAGCAACCGAATATCCGTATCACGCTCACCGTACCGGGGCGCGCGTGGCTGCCTGATGCCTGACAGGGTAGCTCCCATTCGGATCGACGCGCGAGCGCGCGGCGCTTCCCCCATTCCAGCGCCATTCGCCCGCCTGAGGAGGAGCCATGTCATTGCGAGGGCGCGTCAGCGCCCGAAGCAATCCCCTGCGTCAGCGGGAGACCCCACTCCGCGCGCGTGCGGTGGTGATAGGGGTGATTGCCTGGAAGTCGCGTCAGGGAGACCCCACTCCGCGCGCGTGCGGTGGTGATGGTCACGCCGCGAGCGCGCGGAGCAGTGTTTGCGAGCGGAGCTATCTGGCGGCTGGATATGGGTATGATACCAGCATTAGATCGATCGTCACGTAGTGGGCAGCCGCGCAACCCCGCTGCACCCCAAACGATCAGGTGCGGGCGGGAAGGCTGGCAGGTGCGCGCGAATCGCGGATGATCGACATGTTGCTCCGCAAGCATCGCGCTGGCGCCATTCACTATGGACTGCTGAAGCCATGATTTCAGCAGTCCAAGGCTCGTGCCATTGCTACCAACACGAATCGGCTCGTCACGCCAACCTGTTGCACCCTGAACGATCAGGTGGAAGCGGTGCCCGACGTTTGGGAAAGAGCTGCCCGGCCTGATCTGGTCAGCGCAATCTCTGGCGCTATGCACTGGCGCAGCCGCTCGACAAATCGCCAAAAATGTGTATAATAGAAGTCGCGCCGCGCGGGAGTGGCTCAGTTGGTAGAGCGACACCTTGCCAAGGTGTAGGTCGCGGGTTCGAATCCCGTCTCCCGCTCCAGTGTTGCTGAATGACCGGTTCACGCGATGTGACCGGTCATCTTTGTTTCCGCGAAACCGTATATAATACACCCCAGAATCTTGAGCGATTAGATCGTTTATCTAATGTCGAGCCGACACCAGACCTAATCCACGTATGGAGTGACCGTGTACCTGCCGCAAAGCACATTTCGTCGCATTCTTTTCCTCACCCTGCCCGGCGGCATTGCGCTCGGTTTATTGCTGTACGCGCTCATTCGTCTGCCTGTCCAGCAGCACGGCGATCCGTCCGGCACCCTCATTCTTGCCCTGATTGGCGGCGTGATCATCGGTGGCACTCTGTCAGCGGCGGCCTGGTTAAGCCTGCGCCATAGTCTGCACGCGGCGCGCCAGCACGCGACGCAGGTATTGGAAGCGGAATTACCGCCACTGCGCGATCGCGATCCGATCGTGGCGATCCGGCAAACAGTGGCGGACGCAATCAGCAGTGTGCCGCGCGGTGAGACCCTGGCAGTCCTGGCGGCTCGCCTGAGCGATGCTGCCGATCGTGAGGCGGCGCTGGCAGCGGTGGCTGAAACCCTGACTGAACATCTGGCAGTGTGCGGCGCAGTGTTGTTGCTGCGCGATGCCGAGCGCAATACGCTTGTGCCTGCGGTTGCCTGGGGCGCTGGCGCTATCGATCGGATGCTTCCCTACGATATCGATGGAACCGCTATCGGGCGCGCGCTCCGCGAGCGCCGCGTGGTCAATTTTTCCAGCGTGCAAATGCCGGAATTGCTGGCGCCATCCGCGTCCAGGGCGGTCACGCTGGTAAGCTGGCCGTTGTGGAGCAGGCATACGCCGCTGGGCGTGTTGTGTTTGATTATTGCCGGCGTTGATGTGCGCCTCAATGCTGCCCAGCAGCAGCTTCTTGATCACGCGGCAAGACTGTTTACCGCTCACGCCCAAACCGACTTTTACCGCCAGGCCGCAGAGCGCGAGCAACGACGGCTGTCGGCTTTCGAGGAGGCGCTGAACACCGTGACCGAGCAGCCCGATCTCGAACGCGCCCTGATGCAGTTGCTCAGGATTGCGGCAGATGCAACCGATTCCAGTCACGGCACATTCCTTTTGATCGATCCCGAAGCGTTTACCATTCGCACCCGCATCACTCTGAGCGGGGGTGATATGTTGCCGTTGAATCTCGCGGCAGCGCCAATCTTGAAGCATGGTCTGGCGGGGTGGGTGTTGCGCCATCAGCGTGGCGCAATTATCGACGATATCGAGCGCGATCCGCGCTGGATCCCTTCGCCTGGGCTGGAAATGATGCGTTCGGCCCTGGCAATGCCGCTGTTCCACGGCGATCGTCCACTTGGCGTGCTGACGCTGGCAGCGCCAACCCCATACCGCTATAGTCAGCGTTCGCTGGCGCTGGTTGCCGCGCTGGCGGCATATACGGTCGCAACGATGGTTCGCTATCGCTACGAGGGTATTGTCGAACCTCCCGATATTGCCCAGGCCCGACAGATGCTGAGCATGTATCTGCCCCCCCACATGATTCGTGACCTGGTAGGCAACCGGGTGGCGCTCCGTCAGGCTCTGCAACCGCGCGTAGTCACTGCGACCGTCGTCTGTGTCTGTCTGCGCGGGCTTGATCGGGTCAGCGACTTGACGGTTCACCAGTTGATCCAGCAGCTTGTTGGGCCATTTCATCGCGAATGTCGGGTGGTCGTGGGGCAGCATCATGGCGCGTATGTGCCCGTTGACGAACGGAGCTTTTACGCCGTGTTCGGCTTTCCGCAGCCGCGCTTTGATGATGCGACGCGCGCATTGCAGGCTGCGCAACAGATCCGCGCCGTTAGCAGCCGTCTCCGGTTGCAGTGGCGACAGCAGATCGGCGCCGAATTGAGCGTTGCTGTTGCCGTGACCAGCGGTCAGGCGGCAACCGGCGTAGTGGAAGCGGAACCGTCACACCTGCTCGTCTGGACAGGTTCGGCGATTCGGGAGGCGCGTCGCCTGGCGCAACTGGCGCGCAATGATGAAATTGTCGTTGCCGAGGCAACGTTGCAACAAGTGCAGCCTAATCAGTTCACATTCGACCCGCTAGCCCCGGTTACGCTGGCGAATGGCGATGAACCGATGAGTCTGTATCGATTGGCGGATGCGATATAATATGCGTTGCTTATGAAAGAGTTGCCACCAGTGTCTGGACAATCGGCATTGAGTACGCAGGGCTTGCTGCGTATCGCTACAGCCATCGAGACGGCAGCAACACTCGATGAGTTGTTGCTTTTGGCGCTCAATGAGTTTGTTCAGGGCCTGGGGGTGTCCATCTGCGGCGTGTTGCTGGTTGATGCCAGCGGCGAGACGATCACGCTCGTCAGCACGTTTCCGCCGCGCGTCTCGCTGCCGCCGCCGGTTCCGTTGAGCGCGCTCCCGTTGACGCAACGCTCACTGCAACAGCGCCAGTCGTACCAGATTCCCGATTTGCTCGCCTTCCTCAACCAGTCACCCGGCTCTACTCCTCTCATCCAGCAGATGACGCAAATGCTGCTTGATGCCCGGGTGCGTTCGTTGCTGGTGATACCGCTGGTTGCTCAGGATCGGGTGATCGGCGCGTTGGCGTTTGCTACGGTGGATCAACCTCGTCGGTTCGACGAGCACGAGATCGGGGTCGCCCGCCTGATGGCGAGCCAGCTTGCGGCGGCGATTACCGCATTTCGCACTATTGAAGAGGCGGAACGGCGCAATGCCGAACTGGCAACCTTGAACGATATTGCCGCTGCGGTTACCTCGTCGCTCGATCCACGCGAGATCTACCATCTGGTGATGGAAAAGATCAACCAGTTCTTCCACGTCGATGCTGGTTCGTTGTTGATGCTCGATGAAGAGACCAACGAACTGGTCTTTGTGATGACACTGGAGGAGGGTCAGGAACGGTTGGTGGGGGTGCGGGTGCCGCCTGGTCTGGGGATTGTTGGTTATGTGGCGCGAACCCAACAGTATGCAATCGTTCACGATCCGGCCAGTGATCCGCGGTTTTATCGCGCCGTGAGCGACGGCATTGGCTACGATGTGCAGTCGATCCTGTGTGTGCCGATTGTGGTCAAAGGGCGCACAATTGGGGTCATCGAGCTGCTGAATAAACGCACCGGCCATTTTACCGAAGAAGAAGCTATTCGACTCACTCGGATGGCGGCGACGATCGGCATTGCGCTTGAAAATGCGCGACTGTTCCAGCAGGCCAGCACGGTGCGCGATCGGTTCGAGGCGATTGTCAATTCGACCAGCGATGGAATCTTGATGGCCGATATGCGCGGCGTCGTGGTTGCCAGCAATCTGGTCGCCGCGCGTATCTTCCGACGCTCGCGTGAGTCGCTGATTGGGTGTCGCCTTGACGAACTGATCGAAGAATTGCTTGAGCGATCATCGGTCGTGGCCGAGCCGCCCTGGTTGAACGATGGCGCGCCGTCGCGAGTGCTGGAGATCGAAGTGATTGATGGGCCGGTTCGCTATCTGCGCCACACCATCTTGCCGGTGCTCGATGCCGGAGGGATGCAGATCGGTCGTCTGGCCTTATTTGAGAATATCGAGAAAGAGCGTGAGCTGGCTCGTCTGCGCGAAGATTATACCGGAATGTTGATCCACGATTTGCGCGCGCCACTGACCGCCATCATGAACGGGATTATGATGGTGCAGCGCGGACTGGGTGGGCCGGTGTCTGCGCAGCAGCAAGAACTGTTGGGCATTGCCCACCAGGGAAGCCAGGCCATGCTGGAGATGGTGAACACCCTGCTCGACATTAGCAAGCTCGAACAGGGGCAGATGCCACTCAATCTGGCGCCGCTGTCGCCCTACGCTGTGGTCGATGAGGCCATTGATCGCCTGCAAGTCTCGGCCCAACAGCGCCAGATCGCGTTGATTCAGGATCTGGCGGTCGGTTTGCCGCTGATCGAAGCCGATCGCGAGAAGATCGTCCGTGTGTTGCAGAATCTGATTGATAACGCCGTCAAATTCTCGCCGGTCGGCGGCGAAGTGATTATTGGGGCGCGTTACGTGTCGCTCACCGCCGAAGCTTCCACCCATCCCGATCTACCTCTCGCGCTCCCGGTCTTGAGTGCCGGCGATTGGCTGATCTACTGGGTGCGCGATAGCGGGCCGGGCATTCCGCCTCAGTATCATGCCCGAATTTTCGAGAAGTTTGGCCAGGTGCGGCAACACAAAGTGCGCGGAACCGGCCTGGGGTTGACGTTCTGTAAACTCGCGGTTGAGGCGCATCGCGGCCAGATCTGGTTGCAAAGTCGCGAAGGAGAAGGCAGCACGTTCGCCTTTGCTTTGCCGGTTACGCGCTGAGTACGCTGCCGTCGTCTTATCGCAGAGTCGCGGGTGGTTGTTTTGGCGCTGCGACAGGCATAACGGAAATCCTTTCCGGCAGCAATCAGGGGCACATATTTCATCCGACAACGAGCGATCTAGACGCCAAAGGTCACGCTGGAGAAGCGCAGATGACGTCTCGTTCTTGCCGGTCTTTCACGGCCACCGGTTGCAGGGTGCGCGTCAGGGGCGATCGGGAGTATAGCGGAAGGACAGGCCCGACAGGTGGATCACGGTCGCTCTTTCCCCCTTTTCTGCGCGGCCAGCAGTGAAACCAACTTTAGGCGCCCAATCATCTTCAGATCAGCGCGCGGCGCTTCCCGCGCGCCCGTGCCATCCTGCTGTCTGGTCAGGAGCGTGTGGCGCCGTCCCGATCCATGTCATTGCGCGGGCGCGCCAGCGCCCGAAGCAATCCCCCGCGTCAGCGGGAGTCGTGCCTCAGCGCCCGCTGCTGCGCCCCTCTCCCAGCGGGAGAGGGGCGGGGGTGAGGGCGCGCAGGAGATGGCCACGCCATCGCCGTCTCGGTCTTACCACCGGTTCGGCGCGCGATCGGTGCTGCCCCAGGAACCGCGCTTCGGAGCGCTCCCGTCGCATCCTGCTCACTGCGGCAGCGTTGATGTGGCGGCCCGATACGTGACCATCTATCTAAAGTCGGTATGAAACCCCATCTGCCAGCGGCTATCGAGGGGGTAGCGGAAGGATTCCCCGGAAAGGTTGATGATGTGTCAATCGCGCAGCCGTTTAGGTGTCGTTCAGATCGTTCGTTGATGGGCGGGGAAACAGCAACCACAACCCAATCTCAAGCGCGATGGGAATGAAAGCCAGGGCGATGAGCGGGGCCCAGATCGGGCTGAGCGCAAAGTAGAGCGCCAGCGGTGGAAGAGCCAGAATGATCGCGAAGACCGTCATCGCCAGATTTCCCCAGCCGACTGCCGCAACAACGCCGATCACGGTCAACACGACAATCACCGCATCACTGCATGTATTGAGGGCTGGGCGGTTGTAGCAACTGTTGAGCGCTGACGGGACGGCAATGTCGAACATGACGCCCTGCTCTTCAAAGAAGGTGGGCAGAAAAACCCGGCGCAGAGCGAAGAGCACAGCGCCCAACGCAATCACCAGATAAGCTCGCGCCAGACGGCTGGTGAAGATCGGTGGTATCCGCATAAGCGTCAGCTACCCAATTCTCAACGGATTGGGCTTGTCCTTCCAGATTTCGTAGCATCGGTTGACCCACCGACCTGACGCCAACCTGCGCGGTTGGAACGGAGGACCATTGGCAGACTGACAGGCTACCAGATTGGGACAACCCGTCAAGGTTTGACGTGGCAACGGAACGTTCTTGCCACAACCGCCAACCTTGAGTTGCTACGGCGCGAACCGTTGCTCCGCTGTGCCATCGGAGTGTCTTGCA
>FWPU01003060.1_pt1 | contig 43626 bp, 42 predicted proteins | sample 2228361 | NCBI WGS metagenome assembly FWPU01 (sample SAMEA103939777, study PRJEB20133) | metagenome | reverse complement strand
TAGAAGTTTGTTTGTTCACAACTCCAAGTTTCTACCAAAAGGCGGTTTTGCTCAAGGGCAGAACCGCCCCAAATTTTGTCTAAACTCGAGCTTCAGCAGATGCTATAATAACGTGAGTTCGGAATAACGAAGGCTTTGCCACGAAGCGATCCAGAAAGCCCTTCAGGTGCTCTGGATGATGCGTGCCTGGGAACGTGGACAAGCATTTCGTTCGTCAACAAACAACCAGTTGGATCAGGATGTGGATTGGTCTTTCAGGTGGTTAGGAGGTGTTAGGACGGCAGCTGAACTGCCGTCCTACTTGGTTTCTTTAAACCTTCGGCAGATGCTATAATAAGAACAAACGCCTGATGCCCAGTCCACGAGACGGTCATGTCCTTCGTTCATCTCCACGTTCATACGGAATATTCGATTCTCGACGGTTTTAGCAATATCCGCCGCCTGGTTGCGCGCGCCAAAGAGATGAACATGCCAGCGCTGGCAATCACCGATCACGGCGCGATGTACGGCGTGATCGAGTTCTACCAGGCCGCACAGGAAGCCGGCCTCAAGCCCATCATTGGGATGGAAGCCTACCTGGCCGCGCGCACGATGAAAGAGCGTGACCCGCACGAAGATAAAAAATCTACCCATCTCCTATTGCTGGCCGAAAATCAGACCGGCTATCAGAATTTGCTACGGCTGGCCTCGCTGGCACAACTGGAAGGCTTTTACTACTATCCCCGCATTGACAAAGCATTGCTGGCCCAACATGCCGAAGGGCTGATCTGCACTTCAGGTTGTATGTCTGCCGAAGTGCCGCGTCTTTTGGAACAAGGGCAAATCGAACAGGCAAGCAAAGTGCTCGACTGGTACTTTGAGGTCTTTGGCCGCGAGCACTTCTTCCTCGAACTCCAACAACACAACATCCCAGCCCTGGAACGAGTCAATCGCGCCTTGTTGGAGATCGGGAAACGCTATGCCGCCAACTTCGTCGCTACCAACGATGTACATTACATCAATCCCGAAGACGCGCGCTTGCAAGATATTTTGCTGGCTATCCAGACCGGTAGTTTGCTTTCGGATCCCAAACGCCTGCGCTACGAGGACCCGTCCTACTACCTACGTTCGCCAGCCGAGATGGAGGACCTGTTCCACGAAGTGCCACAGGCGTTGAGCAATACCCTGGCGATAGCCGAACGCTGCAACGTCATCCTCCAGGCACAGGAATACCGCCTGCCACACTTCGCCGTCCCCGCAGGGCACACGCCCCAATCGTACCTGCACACCCTTTGCGAAGAGGGCTTGCAAGAACGATACGGGGAACGCGCCAACGCGCCCGAAGTCCGCGAGCGTCTGGAGTACGAGCTGCACGTCATTCACGAGATGGGCTTTGATGCCTACTTCCTCATCGTCTGGGATTTGTGCCGCTACGCTCGCGAGCGCAACATCTGGTACAACGCGCGCGGCTCGGCGGCCGGCTCCCTGGTCGCCTATGCTTTACGGATCACGCTCGTGGACCCCCTGCGGCATGGCCTGCTCTTTGAACGCTTCCTGAACCCTGGCCGCGTGTCCATGCCCGACATTGACCTGGACTTTCGCGATGACCGTCGCGCCGAAATGCTGGAATACGCGGTGCGCAAGTATGGTCAGGATAAAGTCGCTCAAATTATCACCTTCGGTACTCTGGGCGCACGCGCCGCTTTGCGCGATGTCGGCCGGGTCATGGACATCCCGCTTTCGGAAGTGGATCGGATTGCCAAACTGGTGCCGAACATCCCCGGCAAACCAATCTCGCTCGAACAGGCCCTGGCCGAGGTACCAGAGCTGAAAGCGGCCTACGAATCCACACCCCACCTGCGCGAGTTGATCGATACCGCTTCAAAGGTTGAAGGAGTGGTGCGCAGTGTCGGTACCCATGCCGCTGGCGTAGTCATCTCCGACCGCCCATTGATCGAATACCTTCCTTTGCATCGCCCCACCGGCGGCTCTGAAGAAACGCCGGTCAAGACCGTCACCCAGTTCGAGATGAGCATCCTGGACCGTCTCAAGATGCTCAAGGTGGATTTTCTCGGCCTGGCTACGCTGACCATCATGGCACGCGCCTGCGAACTGGTCGAGAAGCGCCACGGAATCACTTACACCCTCGAAACCATCCCGACGGACGACGCGGAAACTTATCGCTTCCTGGGGGAAGGCCGTACTCTGGGCGTCTTCCAATTGGAAGGTAGCGGTATGACGCGCTGGCTGATGCAGATGAAGCCCCAAACCCTGGAACACATCATCGCCATGGTGGCGCTCTTCCGGCCTGGCCCAATGGACTTCATCCCTGACTACATTAGCCGCATGCACGGCGAGGCGCCGGTCGAGTATCGCCATCCGGCCATGGAGCCAATTTTCCGCGATACGTACGGCATCCCCATCTATCAGGAACAGATTATGCGGGCCGCGGTCGAACTGGCCGGCTATACGCCCAGCGAGGCCGACGACTTACGCAAGGCTATCTCCAAGAAAAAGCGCGAGGAGATCGAGAAACACCACGTCAAATTCGTTGAGGGCGCGGTAGGAAAAGGGATGCCTCGCGAGACAGCCGAGGCGATTTTCGCCGATTGGGAGGAATTTGCTCGTTACGGCTTCAATCGCAGTCACGCCGCCGATTACGGTCACATTGCCGTCCAAACGGCCTTCCTTAAGGTACACTACCCCGTCGAATACATGACCGCCCTGCTCTCGGTTACCAAGCACGAGACCGAGAAGATGGCGCTATACGTGAGCGAGGCGCGCAGTCTGGGCGTGCCCGTGCTTCCGCCAGACGTCAACAATAGCAGTTGGGATTTCGAGATCGAAGAAAAAGACGGTAAGCCCGCCATTCGATTCGGACTGGGTGCCATTAAGAACGTTGGACAGAGCGCCGTGGAAGCCATTGTCAAGGCCCGTCAGGAGGGTGGGCCATTCCGCGACCTGAACGATTTCGCGGCGCGCGTCGACCTGCGCACCGTGGGCAAACGCGCCTTGGAGTGCCTCATCAAGGTTGGCGCCTTGGATAGTTTCGGGGAACGCGCCGCCATGCTCGAGGCCCTGGAACAAATCCTGGCCGTCAGCGCCTTGCACTTTCGCGCCGCCGAAGCCGGTCAACTTTCCTTGTTCGGGAGCCATACCGGCGTGACCGAGACGATTGTCCTACCCGTCGTTCCCAAAGCCGAGCGCCGTACCATGCTGTATTGGGAACGCGAGTTAGTGGGTATGTACATTTCCGAGCATCCCCTCACACCTTACCTGAACGATCTGCAATCGGTGATCACCCACTCCTCGGCTACCCTGAGCGAGGCCGGCCACCAAGAAAAAGTGCGCCTGGCTGGCATGCTGGCCTCCATCCGGCCTCACCAGACTAAGACTGGCAAGATGATGGCTTGGGTCAACCTGGAAGACTTGCACGGCAGCGTAGAGGTCGTGCTCTTCCCGCGCCTATGGGAAAAATACCAGTTTGCTTTGGAAGTAGGCGGCGTCATCGTGGTGGAGGGCAAGGCCGACACGCAAGCCACGCCTCCAAAAGTGCTGGCGGATGAAATCCGCACAGAGATCAAGACCGTCGCGCCGGTACAGTTGCCCTTGCAACCAGCAAGCGGCAAACCTTCGACGCCATTCCGCGTCCGAGTTGCTGAAGTCGGTGCCGAATACGCCTCTGGCGAGACGCCAACGAGCCTCGAGCCGCCTCCACCGGAGGACCCGCCCGAATGGGAAACCTACTTGCCAGCCGAACCGCCTCCCAAGCCCAAAACAGAAGAGCCGAAACTTCACGCGGACACACAGCCGACGCATCTCCCCACCTCAACTCCTCCTCTCGCCCAATCCACTTCCATGTCCCCTCTACCTGACGCGACTCCCGTCGGACGGAAGGATGGCTGGCCCCTACCGGCACCCTTTCTCGCCGCCGCGCCGGCTGCCGATGCCCCTATCCCCCACATTGTAACTGTCACCCTGCACCCCAGCGGCGACTTGCAACGCGATGCCCGTCGTATCAGCCGGTTGCACGGTGCTTTTATCTCCCACCCAGGTCAAGATCGCTTCCGCTTCCACATTTTCGAAGGCGGGCGTGGACACTTAATTGACTTTCCCAACGATACCACGCGCGTCTGTGATGAATTGCTGCAAACGATCAAACAAATTGTGGGGGAGGAAAATATTCGTATCGAGCCCCTGGCCGGCAATTTCCTCCTGCCTCCGGAGAATGCACAGACGCACAGTCAAAAGGCCTTCAACAAGTAATCGCCGGACTCATCCCCAAGCGACCAAAAGCACAGTTCCAACCAGCGGTTTTAGCGGTCAATAAACCTGGCGCGCCAAATGCTACAAATCCAGGCGATAGCCCACGCCGCGCACAGTCTTCAGGAAGCGCGGGTGGCTTGGGTCAGGTTCGAGAGCGCGACGCAACCAGGAAATATGCACATCCAACGTGCGCATATCGTCGGTGTAATCCGTTTCCCACACTCGAGAAAAGAGTTCGCGACGTTCCACCGCTTCACCACGGTGTTCTAGCAAAACCGTTAACAGCCGGACCAGGCGCGGCGTCAAGCACGTTTGTCGCCCCAGACAACGCAAGACCCCTGTTTCCGGGTCCAAACGTATCGGTCCGGCCTTGACGATGTTCTTCCTATCTGGAGGAAGCACATGGCGAATGCGGTTAACCAGTTTCTGCACTGTGAAAGGCAGGACAAGTACCACACTGGCTACAACCTTTTCCTCCGCCCGATCCGGAGCAAGGATGAGAATGATCGGTTTCTCACGTTCCTGTAACCGCAACGCCTGACAAATCCTTTTTCCGTTGCTACGCAGCGTTGCCGCGTTGACGACGATCAGATCCGGGGCATCATTCCCTTGCAAATTCATCAAAGCCTCGCTGCCACTCTGTACAACATCCACGTTCATCCCCTTCTGCCTCAACGCAGCAGCGAACTGAGGATAGTCCGTATGTTTCTTCTCGATCAACAGGAGATGAATATCGCGCATAGAAAAGCGTTAAGGACGGGTATGGTGGTCCAGAGCACTTCCTCGAACAGGCGCGTCCGGATATATGCCATTATACCTGAAAGTTCTGGAAAGCCTTCCCACCCTCTCCCACGAATCCCAATAGAACCTAGCCCACTGCCTGCCCGCCGACGGCGGAGTTCCCGACAGGATGAGCACCATCGTGCGGGATTAACGCAAGGCACGTGCCCAGGCCAGGTGATCCTGTAGGGTCATATGACCCCATTGCACAATTGTCGGCCATAGTTGTTGAGGGTGCTCCTCTAACTCAGCAAGCATTTTCGGGACCGTGAGGGTAATACGCGGGGAAAGCATCCAACGCCCCGGCCAAGACAACTGGGCAATCACTTGAGCAAACTCGACCACCCGACGACGGTCCACCGGTCGTTTCCGCAGCCAGTAGAAAGGGCTATAACGCCACTGGGGAGCCACAACATGGCTGATAATACTGAGCACCAGGCGGGTTTCCGGTACAGCGCGCAGGAAGAGTTCCACACTCTTCGACCAGCGTTGAATCCCCTCGTCGGCGTTCCGATAGACAGCTGGATCCGGGTCAATTTGACCGCTGCCAAACAACAGGAGTGCGCCGCCAGCCTGAAGATGTCGAATCGCATGACGAACGGCCAGTGCGCGGTCCAGGCCAGTCTTGCTGATAAAAAAGAAATGTGCGCGACTGGAGGGCAAGGAACGCAGGAAAGGGATCGCGCTGGCGATGAAACGGACATCGTCGCGCGGCAAGGTAGATGCCAGGACCAGAGCATCATAGGTGCCAGGATGGTTGGAGACGATCAGCAGCGGTCCCTCCTGCGGCAAATCCGGCGGCCGTCGCGCCAGAATGCGTTGACACCAGTGCTTCAAAGCCCACGCGGCCGCCCGGGAAAATCCCTGCTCCCTGACTAAACGGTCAAAGGCCAGGCCAAGACGGCTCAGATAGGCAAGGGGTTTCCCAAATAGCCGCTCGCACAAACGCTGCCATTCGCGCCTCTCCGGCAGGCCCAGCGCCACCAGGATTTCCTTAACCAGCATGTTTACCAGATCGTTGAGCTCACCGTCCATGCTATCTTGCCTCCTGTTTTAATCTTACCGTGTTTTGCAATCTCCATCGTCCATCGTCCATCGTCCATCGTCTATCGTCCATCGTCTATCCACCACCCATTCTGCACTTCGTTGTATAATTTCTTGGGAACAGGGTACCAGCAGCTGGTGGTCACCCAGCTACTTTCGGCCGACCAGGATGATCCTTGCGGCTGCCGGCTCCAAAATTTGCGGGAGGTAAGAAGCAATGAATCATTCTACAGAGGAACACCCGCTGTTGATCGCCGGAAATGGGCCGTTGAAAGGTCAGCGTTTCGTGCTAGACCGACCGCTTGTCATCGGCCGTGAACCAAGCTGCGACGTGGTAATCACCGACCGCCAGGTCTCGCGCTTTCATGCACGTGTCTCACCGCTTCCAGAAGGGGTCATGCTAGAGGATCTGGGCAGCAAGAATGGGACCCATTGCAACGGGAATCGGATCAGCGGGCCAGTCATGTTAAGCGATGGGGATACGATTCAAATTGCCCTGGCGCAGCAATTTGTCTTCCTCTTATCCGATGCTACCCTGCCATTGATGAAAGAGACGCCGCGCGCGAAGCGCCTGCGTCTGGACGTCCGTTCACGCCGAGTATGGGTCAACAATCAGGCGATCGAACCACCGCTTTCCGCCCTGCAGTTCCACATCCTACAGGTCTTATACGAACGGGAAGGCCAGGTGGTAGATCGCCAGGAATTAATTACCCAGGCATGGGGGGAAAAGGAAGCCAGTGGCGTCTCGGAACAGGCACTGGACGCCCTGATTCGCCGCCTGCGCGACCGCCTGGCCGCCGCGGATCCCTCCCACGCCTATATTGTCACCGTGCGCGGCCATGGCTTGCGGCTGGACAACCCGCCATTGGAGTAGGGTTTCACGAACCGCGCGCGGAGATGATTCTCACAGGTTTTTCCGCATCGAAGCCTTGAGGACAGCACGGTAAAGCGTCTGCAATCGCTCGATAAGTTCTTTGGCTTCTGTCGAGGGATTGGAGCCGGCCTCCTGCTCTGTCCGCGCCAGCAAACTGGCAACCATGGAGGCAAATTCGGAGGTGATTTGCTCGGCGTTTTCTTCCAGCAGGCGGTTGAGGGTTGTCTCATCGGGAGCGGCAAGCAATTCTTCCAGCAATTCCACTTCGGGTGGTTTACTGACCCTTTGCAAGACGGCTACTAATCGGCGAAGTTTTTCCAGACGCACCCCATCGCCGGCCTCTTGCGCCGTCTGAATCGCCTGGTTGACGGCCTGGACAAAGAAGTCATTGATTTCAGGAAGACGTTCCAGGGTAGCGCGCTCGATATTTTCCTGCTGTAAAATCGCATCCAGGAGAGAAACAGCGCGGCGGTATTCCGCTTCCACGCGCTCGTCAAACCGACGGGTAAGTTCCAGGAGTTTCCCACGCAGGGCCTCCAGTTTCGCGCCTTCGCTTCCCTTCCGGGATTCAATACGTTCACTTAAGAGTTGGAAGAAGATGTAATCGAGCGCGGGCCGCGTCAGGCTGACCAGGGCTTGCAAACGATCGTCATTAGGAGCGTTAATGAGAATATCCAGAAGCTTGTTCCGATCGAGTTGACGGCCAGCCTCCTGTAGTGTACGGATAGCCTCTTGAATCTCGTTGCTCTGCGCCACCATCCGCCGCCCATATTCACTTTCCGCCAATAACTGTTGCTCGACTTCCTCGACCAACTTCGCCATCTGTTCCTGACCGCTGGCCAGAATGCTCTCCGCCAGGCGCGAGAAGATGGCAAAGAACTCGCCGTCAATGAGCACCGATTCCTGGCGGATGATTTCGGCACGCGTTTCCGCTGAGGAAGCGCTCAACAAACGTTCCACCAAGGCTACTTTTTGCTGTTGCGCCTTGAGCATTTCCGGCGTAATACCATCCGCCGCCAGAATACGCTCAATGAAACTCTGGTAGGTTAAGAAGTTCTGCGGACGCAGGAGATAGGCCTTGCGTTTTTCGGCAGGCAGATGATTGGTAATCTGCGTAATCAACGGCCCGACCAGGCGTTCCTGATCATTGACCGAAAGATTCAACTCAGGAGGAAAATAGGTAAGTAGAAGCTCTTTGTCCGCGTCATGATAGACAATCGGCGTGGCCAGGGGACCACGAAAGCCGCAACTGCGGCAAGTCGCTACGTTCGAAACCCCACCAAGCAAACGCTGCTTCGCACCTGGATCGGCTGTGACATCGAACACCTGTTCCACCAGGGCAACTACAGGCTGGCGACAGCGAGGACATGCAATTTGAGTCTTCTGAGGAGGCATACTGTGCTCTTTCCTGGAATTGGGATGATGGTTCAATAGAACCCTTTGGCTACATGACGACACAGGGCTGGAAACAACGGCAAAATGCACCTTCCGCAGTGCGCTTTCTGGCCCGGCTATGGCCTCGCGCACTGTCTTCCAACCTCTATCCGAGACTTCCTATTGTACTCCAGAAGCAGGTTAAGGGCGAGGTAAGGAGAAACAAAGGCAGGCACCGTGATCTGGCTGCGGGTCTACCCAGATTCGTCCACCATGCGCTTCCACGATGGCCTTGGCCAGGTACAGGCCTAGGCCGGCGCCTTTCGTCTGGCGCGCGGCACGCTGGGAACGATAGAACCGATCAAAGATATACGGGATGTCGGCCGGATCAATCCCAGGGCCTTCGTCGCTAACCATGACGATCACCTGTTCGGGCCGCACCTGTCCCCGAATCCGAATCTCTCCACCAGGAGCGTATTTAATGGCATTCGAGAGTAGGTTGGAAATTACCTGATCAATCCGCTTCTCATCGGCCAGAATCACGGGGAAATCCTCAGGGAAATCTACCACGATGGTATGACGATCCGTTTGGGTCTGGAAACGCTCGGCCAGCCGCTGCGCCAGTGCTGGCAACGATACGTCACCCTTATTCAACTGGACGCCGCCCGCTTGCAGGCGCGAAGCCTCCAATAAGTCATCAATCAAGGAAGCCAGTCTATCTGCTTCCTCTTCAATAATAGCCAGACTCTCTTGAACTACTTTTCGATCCCAGTTCACATCTTCCCGTCGCAACGTACTGACATAGCCCTTGATGAGCGCGACCGGCGTGCGCAGTTCGTGACTGATAATCGAAACGAAGGTGTTTTTGATCTCCTCCGCCGTGCGGAATTTGGTAATATCACGAACCGTGACGATGATGTTCCGCAAGACCCCATCTTCCGTAAGAAGGGGAGCATAGGTAATGCCAACCGGCAAAGGTGGCAATTCCGGCCGCTCCAGGTCGCCCTCCACGTAAAGATAGGCGTGAGGAGTCAAAGGCCAGTTATTGGCCTCGGCTTCCTCGAGAGTCATGCCTTCCGGATGGCGCGCCCAACGAATGACCTCCTCGTGCAAACGACCAGTCAGACTCTGTCGCGGACGGTTGAACATGCGCTCGAAAGCAAGGTTGCAGCGCTCAATGGTGTGATCGGCATCCAGAATCAGAATCCCGTCAGCCGTCGAGTCGATCAAAGCATCAAGGCGCTGTTTCTCGTAACTGACCTGACGATAGAGCTGCGCATTATAGACCGCGATCGCTGCCTGATCGGCAAATGCCTGCAAGAGTTGACGATCGTTTGCCGAAAAAAGATCCGGATAATTGCGAAAGATAAAAATGACCCCAATGACCTGACGATGAGCAATCAGCGGAAGCCCCACGCCATTCAGTAATCCCATGCTGGCCGTGTAGGTCAGCTCCTTCAACATACGATTGAGTTCGTGGATGTCGAGTTCGGCAACCTGTTGTTCTTCCAGGAGAGGCTCCAGGTAACGCAGAAAGGCCGCCGGAATCCCTTGGGCCACTGCCACTCTCCAGCCTTTTGCTTCCCGCAAGGCGATCATGCCAGCCTGACCTGCCAGAATCTCCGTGGCAAAACGCAAGATGCGCGCCAGTAAGCGATCCAGGTCTAGTTCCTCGGTGATGGCGCGCGCGATCTCCAACAAATAATCGCGCTGACGGACGCGAAAATCGGGAAGCATGTTTGAATAATACCATAAGAGAGTAGAGAGAAGGAAGGAGAGGCGTGTTGGTGATTACCCACCTCTTGTTCACCCCCGCATTGGGGTAGAACCTATCTTTGCCACAGGTAGATCTGCCGCCTGCCCACAGGCGGTTCTCCCAGGACCGATTGTTTACTCAACAATCACCTATTCAGGGCAGTCGTGTGGGACAAATCTCCGATTTGCCGATTGGCGCAAGTCGGAGACCTATCTATTGTAGACATCTCGTTCGGTTGGCTCAGGAGTTGGATTCAGGCGTTAGGACGGCAGTTCAACGACGTTAGGACGGCAGTTGAACTGCCGTCCTAACTAATCCTAACGGGCAAAGCAGGGATTGTCTCAACTTGACCAGGCCATCTGCCTGGGAAGTGGTGGCGGCGCGAGGCTCTGACTCGCGGGATAGGGCAAAGGATTGGACAAATTTCCAATTTGCCCTACTTGTGGGGAATGGATAGGTCGGAGACCTGCGCTACTGGTAGGCAGTTACTGATTTCCGAACTTGTGGGTAATCACCAGGAAGCGCGCACTCAAGGTTGATTCTGGTGGCGAATGAGCGAATACCGTCAACGAATTTCGAGGACGATTAGACGAACTCCTCCCCAACCATTGGCGCGCAGGCACGTACTCGAGCGTGATGCTCCTGCCGCGAGGCGAATACACCGAGAGGACAGCTCAAGCGCTTTGTTTCTTCAGCAAGAGCGGACCAAGACGATCAATTAACCATCCCAAGGATAGTTCCACGAAGGGGACGATGCGCAGCCAGTCGGGCACATAGATCACCCGGCGCGGCCGGCGGAGCAACGCAACAATTCGCCTGGCCACCTGTTCGGCACTCACGCCTACTCGCTCCGTAGGAAGGTGCATAGCACCCTCGTGTTGAAGGGCGGCGGCGCTGAATTCAGTCTTGACCGGGCCAGCGCGCACCACGCTGATATGGATGGGCAAGCCGGTCAGTTCACGGTACAGGGCTGTTGTGAAATTATCCAGGAACGATTTACTGGCTCCATAAACCGCAATACCTTGACTGGGCAAACTACCCGAAATCGAACCCACGTTGAGGATATGCCCTCGACCCCGGGTACGCATCGTGTTGAGAAAGCCTAGCGTAAGTTGGACCACGGCCTCTACATTGACCTGTAGAATTTGGCGAGCCGTCTTCCAGGACATCTTGAGACTATGCCCATACCATCCCAGACCTGCGTTATTGACTAGGACGTCCACGTCAGCGACCTGTTCACAAAGACGCATACGTTCATCCTCGCGCGTCAAATCGGCCGGAAAAACCTGCGCCTTTCCCCCTTGCGCCCGAATTTCCTGTGCCAGGGCTTCCAGCCGCTCGCGTCGACGCGCGACAAGTACGACTTCCATCCCTTCTTTGGCCAACTCGACCGCCGTCGCCGCCCCAATGCCCGAAGATGCGCCGGTGATGACAGCCTTCCTGCCCTGCCAACAGGTCATAACAACAACCTTCCCGAAACGAGATAACCAGCGGCGCTCCGTCGCTCTAGGAATCCATCAAAGCCATGGGCACGACTGCCGCGCCGACGATCCCCGGCCCCGTATGTACGCCCAACACCGGCGAAATCCGCATGATCTCTAAGCGGGCGACCGCCAGGCGTTCCCGCAACAAGTCAGCCAACGACTCGGCCCGATCGGCGATGCGACCGTGCAAGGCGGTAACCCAGACGGGTGTCTGGCCAAATTTTTCGCTCAGGTGCTCGGCAATCGCCTCCAACGAACGCGAAAGGGTCCGGGCGCTGGTCACAGTGCTATATTTGCCATCGCTATCGACGCGAATCACCGGTTTGAGATGCAGAAGAGCGCCCGCCAGTGCCTTTACGCGGCCTATCCGTCCACCACGCGCCAGATATTCGAGAGTTTCTAAGGTATATACCACCTCCACCTGTTGACGAATACGCGCCAGTTTCTCTTGAATACTCTGCAGGGTTGCTCCGGCGTGCGCCGCCAGCGCCGCGGCCAGTACCTGGAAGCGTTCACCCCCCGAAAGCGTCAGCGTATCCCAGACAGTTATCTTATCCGGCGCGCTTTCCTCAGCAGCCGCCTGCGCCGAATGCACGGTGCCCGAAAGGCCAGAGGAAATGTGTATGGAAAAGACGTGCTCCCCCGCGGCAACCAGCCGACGATAGAGATCGGCCAGCATGGCACTCGAAGGCTGAGAGGTGGTGGGAACATCCGGTCGCATGGCCTCCAGACGATCATAAAATTCGTCCGCGCTCAGATCGGCGGAGTTAATTTCTCCTTGCGGGAAATGAATATAGAGAGGGGCTTGCAGAATGCCCAGTTCTTCCAATTCGGCCGCCGGTATATCGGCCGCACAATCCGTTACAATTTTCATGATTGACTCCTGAGAAAGTGATACCGCTCCTCCAGAAACCAACGCACGGTATCGGCAATCGTTTCGTAGATCGGACGCGGGTGATACCCCAACTCGCGCACTGCCTTAAGATGACTGATATCAGAGTTGCTTTGTAGCACCTCCAATGAGTAGGGGGTGAAACGTGGCCGGGCACGGGCTAGACGATAATAGAGAGGGGCGATTCGGGCCACCAGCATGGCCAAAGGAAGAGGAACCTTAATAGCGGCAATAGCCTTGCCGGTCGCGCGCCGGACAGCCGCGATCAGTTCACGCACTGAGATTTTGTGTCCACCCAGGATATAGCTTTCGCCGCGTTTCCCTTTGTCGTGGGCGGCGATTAATCCTTCCGCCACGTCGCGCACATCCACAAAATCATAGGCGCCCTCCACGTAGAACATCGGGCGACCATAAGCCGCGCTGCGCAGCACCTCTCCCATTTCCGAGCCGCGAAAGTCATACGGGCCAATCACGCCCGTTGGACAAGCAATAACTGCATCCAGACCCTCTCGCGCGGCTTTCAGCACTTCCAGGCTGGCTGCGGCTTTCGAACGGTCGTATTCCCCATAAGGAGTCTCCGGATCATAACCCAGCGTCTCATCCATGGCCCGGCCAGGAGGAATACGTCGCAGGGCATGGATCGAACTGGTATACACGAGTCGCTTCACCCCCATTTCGCGGGCCGCCTCCAACACATTGCGCGTGCCTTCTACGTTGACACGCCAGACGAGAGGATCCCGCCCTGGCATGATCGAGATGACACCAGCCAGATGATAGACGGTATCCACCCCTTCCATGGCCTCCAAGAGCGAGCGTTTATCGAGCACATCACCGGGGAATCGCTCTACATCCAGGCCATCCAGCGGGGTAGTGTCCTCGCCACGCCAGAAGAAGGCGCGCACCTTTTCTTTTTTCTCCAACAGTTTACGCACCAACACATTGCCAATATGTCCAGTGGCTCCGGTAACTAAAATCATCGTACAAACTCCTGAACATTCCTTGAACCGATTCCAGCCTGCTTCACCCTTCCTGATCGGCGAGGGCTGAGTCTCGGGCCAGCCCTTGCATCAGGATTTCCATGCTTTGTGCCGCAACTTTGGGCCAATCGGCGCCCCGCGGGTCAAGCAAACCCTGTACGAGGAGACCAACGGCCAGAGACAGAATCAACTGAGCCGCCGCCTGAGAATCAACCTCTTTGAGGGAACCTTCCGCCATGCCCTCTTCAATAAGTTTGCCAAAATAGGCTCGGTAATGACGATAGGGAGCGATCATCGCCTCCCAAACTTTCTCGTCACGGCTGGCCTGCAGGCAGAATTCCAGGAAGATTGGCAGGCGCTCGTCCGCACTCTCGAAGACCAGAGGCAACAAGCGCGTCATATGCAACAGCGTCGCCGGGACAGTAGGCTGACGCAATCTCTCCAGCCCAGCATCAATGGCCTTCAACCAGCCCTCGAGCAAGGCCAGGAAAAGCGCCTGTTTACTGGGAAAGTGATGGTAGAACGCGCCCTTGCTTACCCCTGCCTCCTTGCAAATATCATCCACACTAGCCGCGTTATAACCCGCAATGGAAAAACGACGTAAAGCTGCACCCAGGATATTGGCACGAGTTTCCTCGCCTCGACGTTGCATGATCCACCTCAAATCATACCGACTGGTCGGTATGATTTGAGTATAACAGGCAACCCAGGGGGTGTCAAGATACTTAACGAAACTGTCGGTGGGTACTTCTCTTCTTGCTCTGTCGCACAGAGAGCGCTCGCGCCTCTTCTCTGGTCACTGGGGATCACCACCAAACAGCGTAGAACAAAGAAGCCGGCCTGCAAGGCGGCCGGCGGAATATCTTGCAGATGGCGCATGGAGGCGGTAGTTACAAATCGCCTACGGTTTAAAACATCCCCTCCCCTAATGGGGCAGTCTCCCTGCAAAGTGTTGGTGAACGCACGGTGCGCCAGTTCTTACCACAGAGAGCGCAGAGGGCGCTGAGAGAAGCCAGAAAAAGTTAGAAAACTCTGCGTGCTCAGCGGTGAAGTTGAGTGACAACACTCAAGAGGGAGACTATCCCCAATGGCAAGGCCATGAAATATCGCCGTTTAGAGTTCCGAATTATGCTTCAGGAAGTCGAGCACCTCATCCAGTTTACAGAAAGCCAGGGCCGTGACCGTGTCCGCGCCGCCGTAGTAAATTGCGATCCGTCCGCTGGGTTGATCATAAAGCGCCGCGCAAGGGAAGGCTACGTTCGGCGTATCGCCCACGCATTCATAGTAGGTCTGAGGCGAAAGTAGATAGGGAGCACCGCGATAAATAACCTTCCAGGGCTTCTCCAGGTCCAGCAAGGCCGCGCCGAAGGAATAGGTGAAGCCATTACAGGAAGTCAACACGCCGTGATAGAACAGCAACCAGCCTTCCGGCGTTTCGATCGGGGTTGGCCCCGCGCCGATCTTCGTACTCTGCCAGCCACCCTTTGTCCCCATCACAAAGCGATGCTCGCCCCAGTGAATCATGTCCTCACTCTGGCTGAGGTAAATATCACCAAAGGGCGTGTGACCATTGTCGCTCGGACGGCTGAGCAAGACGTACTTACCGTTAATGCGGCGCGGAAAGAGAACTCCATTGCGGTTATAGGGCAACAAGGCGTTTTCCAGGAAATAGAACTTTTGAAAATCGAACGTGTAGCCAATGCCAATAGTCGGCCCGTAATAACCATTACACCAGGTGATGTAAAAGCGATCCTCCAGCCACGTCACGCGCGGATCGTAGCGATAATAGGTCAAGGCGCTCTCCGGGTCCTGGCAAATCCATTGGATAGGATCATGGTCTATTTGCCAGCGCATCCCATCCTGGCTGAAACCGCGATGCAAGTCCATATGCCGACGCTTATCATCGCAGCGAAAGACGCCCGCAAAAGTGCCCTGGAATGGCACGACCGCGCTGTTGAAGATGCTGTTCGCAGAAGGAATCCAATTGCGCGGGATAATCGGATTACCACTATAGCGCCAGACGATGTCATGGCAATCTGCCGGGTGCTCCTCCCAGGGCAAGTTAGGAATCTGGTAAGAAGGATGAAGAGTAGACATGCCGCATCCTCTCTAAAAAAGGGGTTCATTGAATTCCCAAACGACTTCAAGACAAAACGAGAGTGCGTTCACGCACGGCCTATTCGCCGCCGATCCAACGGCCTCGCGTCCGACGGAGCAGAGCAAGCAGGAGCGTCAGGGCAACCAGGCCAAAGGAGGTCCAAATGGCAATGGTAACAATTCCGTGTTGAGGGAACTTGACTCCGATCCCCGCCAGCGCCCACAGAATGACAATCGCATACGCGATGTCACGGCGGGTAAAGTTCATCGTCGCGCTCAAGAGAATCACCACAACCAATATACCCAGCATCCACGTGCCATCGCTAAAGCCCCACTGATTCCAGCGCAGATGGTCCAGTACCGCGCTGACATTGGCAATGGAAGCGACCGTGATCCAACCCAAATACATACTAAAAGGCACGCGCCCAGCCCAGGTCTCCAGGCGCGAGACCGAGCCTCGCCCGATCCCTAATCGCACATAGATGATTATTAACGCCGCCAAAAGGAGAAACATCGCCAACAGGGTCAGGACGAAGTACTCATAGTGCCAGAGAAAGATCCAGGCCGCGTTGGCCAGATTAGCCAACACGACCCACCAACCGGTGGCGCGCAGGCGCGGGTTCGCACGTTGTCCGGGCAAGGCCTGGAAAACCGCGTGTGTCAGCAAACCCAGGTAAATCACTCCCCAAATTGAGAACACATAGCCCGCGGGAATGAAATACACCTGGAAACGGTCGGAGATCTCGCCCGTCGTCAGACCATTCATAGGCAACGCATTGGCCAAGATATTGACAACCAGCGTGGCCAGCGTGGTCACGATCACCAGCGTTTGGCGCCATACGTCCTTCATGAACGAATCTCCTTTGGGATCCTCCCGATCCCGAATCGAACAGACCTCATCCGAAATTTCCCGAGAGTACTTTTTGCATTATAGCATGTGACGCATGCTTTGCGAGGAAATAACTACATCAGAAGCGGAAATCCAGCAGGTTAACGCCCCCAGCGCGGCTGCCAATCACAGTAATCGTTGTCCGTCAGGCGAGTAAGATGCTCCCCCGCCGCTGTCATGATGTAGATTTCGCAGCCATCCGGCTCGTACATGTGATCGAAATAAGCCGTAAAGGCGATCCAGTTGCCATCTGGCGAGAAACTGGGGCCTACACTATTGCCCCCCTGGGTAAGTTGAATCCAGGCCGTTCCATCCCACAAATAGATGTTCCTTTGCCAGGGTGGACCAGCATACGTTACGATCCTATCCTGGACGGACCAATCACTACGGCCGCGCATATCTTTCAGCGTCAGGATTTGTTGGACGCTCGAATCGCTGACGGAGACGATATACAGGGACGGCTGTGCAAGAGGACCGGAGGCAAAAAGCAGACGGCTCCCATCCGGCGACCAGACCGGGTCCCAACCTGGGGTATAGATGCGCCGCGCGTGACTTCCATCGCGATCCATGATACAAATCGAATCCAGACGCAACGAACACTTATAGACGATCTTCATTCCGTCGGGAGAAATGGCCGGCGCGCTGGCCTCGCTGGGCCCAAAAGTCAACTGACGCACGCTGAAATCTGTCAATGTCAACTCATAGATCTGCCACGAGCCGGAGAGGTTGCTGGTATATACAACGCTTTGGCCATCGGGCGAAAGGGAGGCAAAACCATTGTTAGCGCCATTGGCCGTCAATTGACGAAAACCGGAGCCATCGGCGTTTATCAGGCAGATTTCGTTGTGCTCCGCATCGCGCGAAATCTGGCAAGTATAGACTATTTTTCCGACTGGCGATGGATACTCCGGCGTGGGAGTAGACCTCGGCGTCATCGCCATCAGGGTTCGAGTCGCGACAGCAGGCAGGGTAACGACCAAGGGCCAGGGTGAAGAGGAAACAGCGGAGGACGGGCGTAAAGCACAGGCTGTGAACGCCAGTAGACTCGCCCCCAGGAATATCCTCGCCGTCCACGAAATGGCATCACCCCTGCTCATGTTCGCTCGCCAGGCGGCGCGTTTCCTGGACTGCGGTAATGACAAAAAAAGTCAACAATAGAATCGCTACGGCTACCGCGGCAATATCATAGGGAGTAAACAACAACCGACCCAAGACTCCCAAAGGCAGATTCAGGGTACGCACGCCGCCAAAGTACATCACCGTATTGAGCACAATAGCCAGGACACGGATTTCCGTTGGGCCAAGTTTGCCGTAGGAAATCTTGAACTCACCATCCACACAAGTACGCACATATACCAGCACCGAAAGCATCAGGTACGCGATCAACGCCAAACAGGCGACCGAGAAACTGATATAAGGAGTGAGACCCAGGCCCAAAAAGATGAGCATTTGACTGATCGCATCGGTAGTATGGTCAATAAAGAAACCGTAACGCGGCCGCTCAATATGACGATAACGCGCCAGAGTCCCATCCAGACTATCGCCAAACCAATTGACGACATATCCCAGCGAAGCCAGCCAGAGAAAATTCCGATTCCACCCACTCAGGGCATAACAAACCGCGATGAGCACAGAACCCAGGATGCCGATCCACGTGCAGGTATCCGGGGTAACCCAGGCGGGGAGATGCGCGGCCAACCAGCGCAGCGCCGGTCGCTCGAGGGGACCCAGCAAAATGTCATTCACACGCCTATGCTTTTTTATGTCGGACATGGGGGACCTCCTAGAAAATGGACCGTGGACGATGGACGATGGACAGTGGATTAAGGGAGAGAGGCGGGTTCGCGCAAGAAACTCATTACTTCCGGCCAGACTGGCAAGGAAATAGACCACTGATGTGGCACCTTGCGAATGAACTCCTCTGCTACCTGTAACACTCTCTCCGTATTATAGAGCAAAGCCTCATCGCGCCAGGGAGAACCCTCCAGAACGAGCGGCGCGGAGGTGTACACATGGTACTTCCCGTCCGATTCGCGATGGGCCACCATGATCATCACTGGGACGTTGGCCTTCAATGCCAGATAGGTGTAATGGGTAGGCAACGAGGAAGGCCTTCCGAAGAAACGCGGCCGTAAGGAAGGTTCGTCCACCGGACGATCCATGCCTGTCAGCACAATACCCCCACGCTGCAGATGATGTACAGCCTGACGCATAGCCGCTATCGAGGCAGGCAACAAGTTCATCCCGGCTCGACAACGAATTTCATATTCAACTCGCCGCCCACCCCGCGGATTGGGAATCGTCAAGACAAGCGGCTTCATCCCCAGACGACACAGGGATTGCAAGATGAGATCAAAGGCGCTCATGTGCAAGCCTACGATAACCAAACCTCTTTCCGCAAACTCGGGACGGCGAGTCAGACTCTGGCTGACCTCGTCCAAGACGAATCGGCGCTGAGCTGCTTTAAGGTCGGAGAGATAGTGATACAAATCAAAGAGAGAGCGAGCCGTGCTACCAAGCGTCTCCTCGACGGCACGATCGAGCGCCTCGGCAGACAGGTTTTCGCCTCGCACCACCCACTGGTTGGCGCGCACGGCTTGTACCAGGGGTGAATCCCGTCGCGCGGCGATCAGACGCGTAGCCACCCAATCGGCCAGGGCATAGCCTATCCCCGGTGGCATTAACCGTCCCAACAGCAACGCCAACGCCAGACTGAAGCGACTATCCAGGAAACGCTGAAAAGCGAGGCCAGAAGAAAATCTCATCGTCTCATTGCTTCCACATCAGGAATCTCTTGAGCGCTTCGACGAAGCAGCTCGAAGGCCCTTTCGATCAAGGCATCCAGGTGCGAGGCCTCCACTTCACCCCCTTGTTCCAGAAGTTCGAGAATGTTGAGCAAGTTGCCGCGCAATCCGCTGGCACGCCGTGCCCAGTGTGAATCCACCGAGAGCCGTTCCAGCCGATGAATCAAAAGACGAAGGAATTCATCCTGACGCATACATAGCGATTATACTGCTTTAAAGCAGAAGCTCTTCTATCACTTCGGGCCACTTCGTTCCTCACCGCTCCCGCCGGGCGGATGCAAGGCCTGTAGCGCCTGGGTAAAATCCAACGGATAGGGCGCCTGAAACGTCAGGCACTCTCCAGACTCAGGGTGAAAGAAGGAGAGTGAGAAAGCATGCAAAGCCGGTCGAGCAATCAGGCGAGTAGGCGGGGCGCCATACAAACTATCACCTAATACGGGGAACCCCAGGGCGCTCAAATGGGCACGAATCTGATGCGTCCGTCCTGTTTTCGGCGAGGCCTCCACCAAAGCATGAGCGGCGAAACGTTCGAGTAGATGGAAATGCGTCAGAGCCGCCGCGCCCTGACGGGCATCCACGACGGTGCGCTTGGCGTGTCCTACCCCACTCCGTAGTGGCTGACGAGCCACATACCGCTCCCAGGCCGGTCGTCCGCAGATCAGCGCGTGGTAGGTCTTGGTGACCGTCCGCGTCTCGAACGCCCGATTCAAGGCGCGATGAGCCTCGGCTGTGCGGGCAAATACGATCACGCCACTGGTTACCTTATCCAGGCGGTGGACTACCCAAAGCCTCCCCCATCCCGCCTCCAGGATAGCACGCAGATTGGGAGCCTCGGGCGCCCAACCCTCAGGAATGGTAGCCAGACCCGCCGGCTTGTTAACCACCAGCAAGACATCATCCTGGTGTAACACTTCGATCGCGATTTCAGCCTGGCTCATACTTCGTGCACCAGATCGTCGAGAGAACGGCGTGGCGTCGGAGTGGGCTCTTCGGCCGCGTAACCGATTGGCAAAATTGCCACAGGAATCAAGTCGTCGGGGATGTTGGCGGCCTGGCGCACAGCGGCATCGCGGAACGCGCCTACCCAAACCGAAGCTAATCCGAGAGCAGTCGCGGTCAACATGGCAAACGTACAGGCCACGGTAGCATCCTGCAAGGAGTACAGGTGCTCGCCACGCTCCCGGTAACGCACAGCGGAGCGGGCCGGGTCGGAGCAAAAGATCAACACGACCGGCGCTTCGGCGATAAACTGCTGATCATAAGCCGCCGTAGCCAAAGCCTGTTTATGGCTTCGCTCACGCACGACATAAACCGCATACGCCTGCTGATTACCAGCGGAGGGAGCCCGATTCGCTGTCTCCAAAACGCGTCGTAACTTTTCCTCCTCCACAGGCCGATCGGCAAACGCTCGCACCGAGCGCCGCTCTGCAATGACTGTAAAGAAATCCTTGTTGCCCTCCATCCGTCCTCCTATAGAAAGAACCCAAATGATGTTTCATGCCAAATCCTCCGGCATCAAACTGCCTTGCAGGAGAAAAAACCATCCAGGTATACACATTCGAATTCTTCGTAACTGCCTACCTGTAGAGCAAGTCTCTGACCTATCTATTGTACACAACTCGTTCGGCTGGCTCAGGATTTGGATTCAGGCGTTAGGACGGCAGTTGAACTGCCGTCCTGACGCAGCCAAAGCAGCGATTGTCTCAACTTTACCAGGCCATTTGCATGGGAAGTGGTTGTGGCGCAAGTCTCTGACTTTTGCGGGATGGGCAAATTCTGCTTATGGGTAATAGACAGGTCTCTGACTGGCGAGCATCGGTAAATCGGAGATTTGCCCCACAGTGCGTCGGGCAACTCTTCGGCCTATCTCTGGACAGACCAAATCATACGTTGCCAGTACCAAAAAATTATCCAGAGCAGGCACTTACAATTCCTCTTTGGTTATAAACCCTTTGCCACGGTCCATCGTCCATCGTCCGCTATTCACAACCTCAAACACCTGCAGAACCTGTATAATTGCCCCAACATGAGCCGGTCGCTACACAAGGAGATCACCATGAAACGAAAACCTGTCCGTTGGTTCCTGTACGGCATTCTCGGTTGTCTGGGAGTCGCCGTTGGATTGTACTTTTGGACCACCGCCCTGATGGATGGAGCTATGGCCTACCGCTCGCCCCTGGCAGAGAATCCACCAAAGCCAGGGCCAGTGCTGGCGATTCAGCCACTCGCCCGGCGCGTGGTCATCGTTTTGATAGATGCCTTGCGCTACGATACCTCCCTCCAGGCAGACGTCATGCCTTTCCTGAACCAATTGCGTCGCCAAGGCGCCCATGCCATGATGACCAGCCATCCGCCATCGTTTTCCGCTCCCTCCTGGACGGTGATCCTGACCGGCGCCTGGAGTGACATCAATGACGGCCAGCCTTTCAATCTGCCAGATGAATGGAACGTGCGCCCCTTTACTCAGGATGACCTTTTCGCCGCCGCAGAGCGCGCTGGCTTGAAAACCGCCGTTTCCGGATACATCTGGTTCGAGCAAATGCTGGCTGGCCGGGGGGTGGATGCGGCTTTCTACACTAAAGAGGAGGACGCCGCCGCCGATCGCGCCGTCGTGGACGCGGCCCTGCCCTGGCTGGATTCGCAGGAGTACGCTCTGATTCTGATTCACCTGGATCAGGTAGACTATGCCGGCCACCACGAGGGTGGACCTCGTGACCCCCGCTGGAACGCGGCCGCCCGCCGCGCCGACGCGTTGTTGCGGGAGATCGCCGCTCGCCTGGACCTCCGTCATGACGCGTTGCTGGTGATTTCGGATCACGGTCAGATCGACCGCGGCGGACACGGCGGCCCAGAAGTGGTTACCCTGCGCGAACCGTTCGTTCTGGTCGGCCCCAAAGTGCGCCCAGCTTATTATCCGAACGTCACCATGGCCGACGTCGCCCCAACCGTGGCAGTTCTTCTGGCGCTGAACCTGCCGGCCTCCAGTCAGGGCCGCCCGTTAACCGAGATGCTGGACCTGACGACAGAGGACAAGGCCCAAATCCACGCCGCCGAAGTGAGCCAGAAAGAGACGCTCTTGCGGGCCTACGAAGCCGCCATTGGCAGCCGCTCTGCCCTGTCACCTTCCACGGACGATCCGGCTTCCTACCTGCGCGTTATGGAAGACGCCCGCCTGATTCGCCTGGGACGCGAACGCGTCTGGCGCAACGTGCTGGCCACTTTTCTGGCCTTTCTTCCTCCCTATCTCCTTTTCCTGCGGAGGGAAAAGCGCGCCCTGCCCTTGCTCCTGGGAGCACTTGTCTATACAGGGTTGTTTCACTTCCGTTATGCCATTCTCGACGAGCGTACCTACTCTCTTTCCTCCGTAGAAAGCCAGGAATGGCTGATTCCCTACGTCGGCCTGACGACAGCCCTGGCGTTGATCGCAGGCTGGTTGCTGGCTATGTTGCTTGCGCGCGGCTTCCTGCAGGGCGCTAAACAGGCCGCCAGCCTATCTCTGGGCTATGTCTGGTTAGTTCTGTACTTGTTAGCCCTGCCCATTTTGCTTAGCTTCGCTGTGAACGGTTTGCTGATCACCTGGACTCTGCCGGAATTCTATACCATGTACCTCGCCCTTCTTTCCATGATTCAGGCGCTGGTCGTGGCTGTTTTGGGACTGGTATTGACAGGCTTGAGCGCCGGCATAGGGAAACTGGTCTATGTCTGGCGACGTTAATTATCTGCTGATCGCACTGTCTGCCATGCTGGCAGGCGCCGTCAACGCGCTGGCCGGTGGCGGTACCTTGATCACGTTCCCCACCCTGGTCGCCGTGGGATTGCCGGCCGTGGTCGCCAATGTGACCAATACCGTCGCGCTCTGTCCGGGCTATTTGGGAGCAACGCTGGCCCAGGCCAATGATCTGCGTGGCCAGGAACGCAGACTGTGGTTCTTCCTGCCCGCCGGGATTCTGGGAGGAGTCATCGGCGGCATTCTTCTCCTGCAAAGCGGCGAGCGAGTCTTTCGCCAGATCGTTCCCCTCTTGATTCTATTGGCGTCGTTCCTGCTTGCCATCCAGGAACCCCTGCGAGGTTGGCTGAGCCGTCAGCGGCCTGGAACGCGCGCCGCGCCCGCGTGGGCGGCGATCTTCCCACTTACCCTGGCCGCCATTTACGGGGGCTACTTCGGCGCCGGATTGAGTATCATCGTCCTGGCAACGCTCGGACTGCTGGTCAAAGACGAGCTCAGGCGCCTGAACGCCCTCAAACAGACCATTGCGCTTAGCGTCAACCTGGCAGCCGCCTTGTTCTTTGTTTTCTCCGGCCAAGTACATTGGATCGTTGCACTGGTGATGGCCGGTAGCGCGTTGCTGGGTGGAATGTTGGGTGGCAGGCTGGCCGGTCGCATCCCGGCCAACGCGCTGCGCTGGTTGGTCGTCCTTCTTGGCTTGACGGTGGCAGTGGTATACTTGCTACGTTAGTCTGACAAATTTCCATCTTATGCCCCTACGGCAAAAAGGTTGTTTTACCGCTAAGATCGCAGAGTGCGCTCGCGGCGGTCGCTGCGGTTCGTTTTTGCAGTAGACTCATTCCATGTTTCCTGGAGGTTGACTATGCGTTGGGAAGAACTTACCGGTGACCGCTTCCGCCAGGCGGTCAAAGAAGTCAAGGGGGTTTGTTTGCTACCGCTCTCTTGCATCGAGCGACATGGTCATCATCTCCCGCTCGGTACGGATATGTACATCGGCCGCGAGATTTGTAACCGTGCTGCAGCGCTCGAACCTGCGATTATCTTCCCGGATTTCATCTTCACGCAGATTCTAGAGGCACGACATTATCCGGGTTGTATTGGTATTGAGCCGGATTTAATTCTCCGCCTGCTCGAGAACGTCTGCCGTGAGATCGCCCGCAACGGGTTGAAGAAAATCATCCTGGTCAACGCCCACGGCGGCAACAACGCCCTTGTCCAATTCTTCGCTCAAACCCAGCTCGCCAGCCGGCGCGATTACGTCGTATACGTACTCTCGACGTACAATGAAGATGCGGAGACCGCTCTGCGAACACAATGGGAGACTCAGGTAGACGGTCACGCGGGCGAACGCGAGACCAGCGCTATGCTTATGATTCGTCCCGACCTGGTAGACAAACAAGCCATTCCCAATAACGACGAGGGGATGCCGCTCGGACGCCAGAAAGCCCTGCGCGACCTGGGAGTAGGCACCGGAATTTGGTGGTACGCCGACCATCCTACTCATTACTGCGGCGATGGCCGCCCTGCTACCGCCCAGAAAGGGGATGCCTGGCTGGGCGCCTACGCTCGTGCCCTGGCCAGGATCATCCGCGCGGTCAAGGAAGATAAAGTCTCCCCACGCCTACAGGAAGAGTTTTTTGACCATCTTGAGAAGCACGATCTATGAACGGTTTGAGCCTGCGGGTCAGCGTGGTGGCCTTTCGGCTATACGAAGATGCCCTACAAGTCTTCCTCTGCCCCTCTCCACAGGGCTGGCTCGTACCTCTGACGGACGTCCAGCCTCTGGAATCCCTTGAGGAAACCACTCAACGCCTGCTGGCTTCCCTGCTTACCCGACGGCCATCGTACCTGGAGCAACTGTACACCTACTACGACCCGCCGGGCGAAGTCGGCCAGCCCACTGTGCGCGTGACGTACTACGCGCTCCTGCCCAGCGAGGCCGATCCACATACCCCTGAATTGGGAAAGTGGCACGTCCTCGAGGAACTGCCAGCCTTGCCGTCGCTCTGCCGCGAAGTGATCGGCTACGCGCTACGACGCCTGCGATACAAATTGGAATACAGCGCGGTAGGGTTCCAGTTGCTGCCAGAGGAGTTTACCCTTTCGGAGCTGCAACACACCTATGAGATTATCCTCGGAGAACGGTTGGACAAGCGCAACTTCCGCCGCCGCATCTTGCAAGCCGGCATTATCGAGGAAACGTCCCGCCTGCGGTGTGGCGAAGGACGGCCGGCGCGCCTCTACCGTTACCGCCCTGACGCAGTTGCCGAGATCAAAGCGCGACGGCTATTCCCCTAAACACCAAAGGAGTGTCTCATGTCATCCCCTCTACGCCGTTTACCACGCAACGTTTGGGTTCTGACCGCCACCTCCTTCCTGACCGACATTTCCAGCGAAATGATCGCCAATCTGATTCCCCTGTTCCTGGCGAACGTCCTGAAAACCGGGACGGCGATCATCGGCTTGATCGAAGGTGTTGCAGAAACAACCGTCAGTCTGGCCAAGATTTATTCCGGCACGCTCTCGGATAAACTGGGCCGGCGCAAATGGCTGACGGTCGGTGGCTACACCCTCTCGACGCTCGCCAAACCACTCCTGTACTTCGCTCAGGCATGGTACTGGGTGTTAGGAGTGCGCTTTGCCGACCGTCTGGGGAAAGGGATTCGCACAGCCCCGCGCGACGCGCTGGTAGCCGGCTCTATGGAGAACAACCCTTCTCAACGCGGACTGGCCTTCGGCCTGCATCGCGCCGGCGATACGGCCGGCGCTTTTCTCGGCCTATTGATCGCAACGTTGATCATCTGGCTAACGCAAGGTGGCGCGCTGACACTGGAGCGTCACACCTTCCAGATGATTGTGCTGGTCAGCATCATCCCCGCCGCGCTGGCTGTGCTGGTACTCGCCGTCGGCGCGCGCGAGGTGGCCCTGGAACGCAGAGCAAGCGAAAGCCTCCTGCTGCGTCTGAAAGGCCTGGACCGACGCTACCTGCTTTTTCTCGCAGCCGTCATCCTGTTCACCCTGGGCAACTCCTCCGACGCCTTCATCATCCTGCGCGGCCAGGAACGTGGCCTGACCCTTCTACAAATCATGGGGATGCTACTCACGTTTAACTTCGTGTACGCTATCCTCTCTGGCCCTCTCGGAGCATTATCGGACAAAATCGGTCGGCGCCGGCTTATCCTGGCCGGCTGGCTGGTCTATGGCCTGGTTTACCTGGGATTTGCCCTGGCACGCCATGGCTGGCAGATTTGGCTCTTCTTCGGTCTGTATGGCGTGTACTATGCAGCCACGGAGGGAATTGCCAAAGCGCTGATTGCCGACTTGGTCCCAACACAACAGCACGGAACCGCCTATGGCCTCTACAACGCGGCGGTCGGGCTGACGGTGTTGCCAGCCTCGCTAATCGCTGGTCTGCTCTGGCAGGGGGCTTTCGGCTGGGCCGGATTCGGCGCCGCCGCGCCTTTCTACTTTGGCGCTACTCTGGCCCTGCTGGCCTGCTTCCTGCTCTGGCGCCTCGTGCGCTGAGCCAGCATACTCGACATCCACCGAGGTGACCGCCTTCCTCCTGGCAATTCGTAAGGGGCTATCGCGTCCAGACCGCCAGGATAGGCTGTGTGGTTTCCTCGGCGGCGTGTCCCAGGTAAGGTAATTGCCAGGCCATTTCGATCGTTTTAAGCAGGGAATAATGGGTATACGGCGTATCGTCCTGAAAGCCTTTTCGGGCCAGAGGGGAAAGGAGAATGGCCGGCACACGCCCACCGGCTTCGGGAGGTAACCCACAACAGGAATGATTGCCTTGTCCCTCCTCCCAGGTGATGACCAGCAGGTAGGGGAACTCGTCAGCGCGCGCCTCCAGGTAGGTCAACAACCGATTGACCCACACCTCCAGCCAGGCATCTGCGATGGCGCCGGAGCAATCGTGACCATTGTTGCATTGATTGGGAATGAGGAAAGCGAAATTTGGCAGGGCCGCCGCGGCCAGGTCTTCTTCCAGTTGGGTTAACGGCACGATGTGACGCTCGCAGCGCGCCGAGTCAAGGCGGATGGAGTCAAAGTAGAGGAAGGGGTTGTGTTTCTGGACATAAGTAACCGTATCCCCCAGATAGCAGGGGCGCGGCATATCCTCAAAATACCCCTTCCAGGTACGCCCTGTGGCTTCGATCTGATCGGGCAGCGTGGGGGCATTGATAAAGCAATCCGTACAATTTGTCGTAACGCCAAAAGTATCACCGCCGATCATAGCCAGGTAATTCGGCAGACTGGGGTGGGTGATAGCATAGTATTGGGTAAGCAAGGTATGTTCCTGGGCCCAACGATTGACTGTTTTCCAGACATCCTTCCCTATGACGGAACCAAACTCGCGATTTTCCAGGACGATGATCACGATATGGGCAAACGCCGGAACCGGTGGAGGTGGCGCTGTGGTCGCGGTGGGCGTCGGGAGGGGAGTAAACGTCGCGGTGGACAAGACGATGGTCGGAGAGGAAAGCCGGCGTGTTGGCTCGGGCGTGATGAGCGGCTCGGGCGTGGCAGGGCGGCAGCCTGTCAGGAACGCCAACAGGAGAACGACGCACCAGGCGCCTCTCCAGGCCCCGGCAGGATTCCCCTTGTCAGAGACTTGCCGAAATTGTTCCTTGTCTGTATGATAAGAGAAAGTGGAAGACGACATTCTCACGCGGAGGCGACTCATGGAACTTAAGATTATCCCTATCGAGAAACCGGAAAACATTAACTTCATCCTGGGCCAAGCCCATTTTATCAAAACAGTCGAAGACGTGCATGAGGCCCTGGTCAACGCCGTGCCGGGCATCCGCTTCGGACTGGCTTTCTGCGAGGCCTCGGGGAAGTGCCTGGTCCGCTGGAGTGGCACTGAGCCAGCCATGATCGAGCTGGCCCAAAAGAATGCCCTGGCGATCGGCGCCGGTCACACCTTCCTGGTCTTTTTGGGCGCGGGGTACTATCCTATCAACGTCCTGAACGCCATCAAGGCCGTGCCGGAGGTCTGTCGCATCTTCTGCGCCACAGCCAACCCTACCCAGGTCATTGTCGCGGAGACGGAACAGGGCCGCGGCATCCTGGGCGTCATTGACGGCGCCTCGCCCAAAGGCATGGAGGACGAGGAAGAGATCGCCTGGCGCAAAGGTTTCCTGCGCAAAATCGGATATAAACTGGCATGAACAGCATCGGCCGGCGGGTAGTGCAAATCTTGCCGCGCGCTTTCCCTGGCATTTCTCCTGGGGAGGCCAGGGATTTGATGGCAGGCGGCGAGGTGAAACACTACCCGGCCGGCGAAATCTTGTGCCACGAGGGAGCTAACGAGGACGTCTTCTACATCATCCTGCAAGGCGAGGTCGAGGTCACGAAGGTAATTAACAACCGCGAGGTGCGCTTCCTGAAGCGACTTGGGGCCGGCGACTTTTTTGGTGAAATGGCGTTGATTCATAACGCGCCGCGCGCCGCAACCGTAACAGCCATCACGCCCCTCACCGTCTTAGCGATTAACCGCCGGGCCTTCGAACGAATCCTGAAACGCAGCAGCAGCGTGTCGCTGGCCCTGGTGCGTGAAATCAGCCGCCGCCTACGCGAGAACGACGAAATGGCTATCGAGGACCTGCGCGCCCGCGCTCGCGAACTGGCCGAGGCCTATCAGAAACTGGCTGAGGAAGAGTTATGGCGGCGCGAATTCCTGACCAACGTCGCTCACCACCTGCGAACGCCGTTGACCAGCGTCAACGGTTACCTGCAACTCCTGCAACAGGGTAACATTCCTGCCGAACAGGTCGAACGGGTCCTCGCCATCATCTATCAAAATGTCCAGCAAATTACCACCCTGGTCAATGACATCCTCTTTCTGCAGGAAATGGACCTTGTCCTGGGAACTTTCCAATCCGTGGATATGGTTGCCCTGGCTCAAGAGGTGATCCATCGTTTCGCGGAGCGTGCCGCGCAACAGCGCGTTCGCCTGCACTTACAGCCGGAGGCGACTCTTCCGACCGTCTCCGGCGATGCCGGCTCCTTGACACGCGCCCTCTCCGCTCTGGTAGATAATGCTATCAAGTTCAGCCCAAATGGGGGTGATATCACGATCACCATTCGCCAACACGAGGAGTGGATTCTTCTTGCAGTATCGGATCAGGGCATTGGGATTGAAGCGGAAAGCCTACCCCATATCTTTGATCGCTACTATCACCGCGATCGTCAAGGAGAACATGTCTTCGAGGGTATCGGCCTGGGCCTGGCGATTGCCCGTCAGGTGATTCGGCAGCATAACGGCAAAATCGAAGTGACCAGCGTACCGGGAGCGGGAAGCACCTTCACCATCTGGCTCAAGAAGGCGGAAACCGTCTGAGACAATCGGGCAAGGACTAGGGAAAGTTAGAGAGGTGGGTAAGGATAAGCGCGGCGATGAGAGGGAGGATAAGGGAAAACAGGATTGGCGAGCAACGCCTCCGCGCGGCCATACAGGGCGTCTATTTCCCCAAAGGAGAGATAGGGCTGAAACATAGTGGATAGGTCCGACGCGGAGTTCAGAAGTGTGCGAGCCGCCTGCAGGAGAGCTGGCGGGATGGGTTCGCCCGCGAAGTCCCACAAAACTGTCCGGAGTTTCTCCTCCTCGTGAAAGCACAGGCCATGATCAATCGCGTACAGGCGACGGGAACGCTTTTCGATAAGAACGTGGCTGCCCTTGCGATCTGCATTGTTCGCTAGCAGATCGAAGAAAACCACCGGTCGCAAGCGTCGGCGATCGCGCTCTCGAAAGGTAAAGTAGTGATAACCAGGGGTGTGAGGAATGAATTGTTGCAAGGCGCCTGGCCCCAATGGACCGGTGCGCAAGACGGTACAAGGTACCAGGTGTAAACCCAACGTTTCACTCAAGAGATAGGCGGCCACCTCCCGCCGGGCCAGTGAGGCAGGGGGAAAATCCCAAAGTGGGCGTTCGCCAATCTGTGGTTTGTACACGGCCAGGAGTTCATGCCCGCGATGTTCCACACGGACCAGGAAGGTGTAATTCGAACCCAACAGGAATTGACCGCGCAGGTCAATGGTGCCGCTTTCGAGGATTTCCTTAACTTCTACCTGGGTAGGAGGAAGGGCTTTCATAAGCCGACTATGCTGTCAGTTGCGCGCCAGTGGATTCTATTCTACACTTTAAGCAGTGTACCATATTGGCGAGGCAGGCATGGCAACGAATCAAGCGATCTGCTGGGGAATAGATGCCAGTGGGGCAGGCAAGCCCCTGACCTGTGCGGCCCTGGATGCAGGCGGACGGTTGACTTTGCTACAGGGCTGTGAGGAGGAAGAATTGCTCACTTTCCTGCGAATGGCACCGCGCGCCTGGGTAGCCGTCAACGCGCCGCCGCGCCCGAATCGCGGGCTGGTGCGCGCGCGACTGGTGGGCAATGCCCCTCGCGCTGGTCAGCTACGCGGGACGGACATGCGGCTGGTCGAATACGAACTACGCAAGCGCGGCATTCACGTCTCCGCCACGCCGCAGTACCTGGCCTCCTGTCCCTCCTGGATGCAGACCGGTTTCTCCTTGTATCAAAAACTCACCGCCGCAGGTTTCCGCTTTTATCCGGCCGGAACAGACTGCCCCTATCAGGTTCTGGAAACGCACCCCCATGCCGTGTTCTGCGTATTGTTGGGAAAGCAACCCCTGCTCAAGCCCACCCTGGAGGGCCGGCTACAATGCCAACTTATCCTGCATGAACAGGGATTGCAGATTCGTGATCCCATGGACTTCTTCGAGGAGATCACCCGTTATCGTTTGCTACAGGGCGTCCTGCCTTTGGAATACGTGTATCTACCCGAAGAACTGGACGCCCTCGCCGCGGCTTACGTGGCATTCCTCGTCGCCACACAACCGGAAGCAGTTATCGCGATTGGGGAAAGGGAAGAAGGGCAAATCTTCTTGCCAGCCAGAGAGCTAAAGGAAACTTACCTGTAAGTGTCGGCGAGTGCCGTGGGTAGCTATCACTACGCTGGTTGGGAACCCGCCGCAGGAATATCAAGCTGGGTATAAGCTATCCATTCTATTGTACACAACTCGTTCGGTTGGCGCAGGATTTGGATGGGCAAGAAACTTGCTCTGGAAGAGCAGGGCAGAAAAGAATGAATTGGAGAGGAGTGGCCATTTCAGGCGTTCGGACGGCAGTTGAACTACCGTCCGAACGCAGGCAAAACAGAGATTGTCTCCCTTGACCAAACCTTCTGCATGGGAAGTGGTTGTGGCGCACGTCTCCGACTGGCGGGATGGGGCAAATGATTGGCAAATTTCCAATTTGTCCTATTTGTGGGTAATAGTAGACAGGGGTATAAGTTGTGCTATAATAAGCGGCGAGGTTTGTATGGATAACCGCGACCTAGTCAATCAGAACGATGCTCCGAATAACGCCCGATGGCCGAGCGTTGGGCGAGGTCGCGCGGGCTAGGGTACGTCCCTGAGAGAGCATCGCCCAACGTCTCAACCAGAGAAACGTCGGGCGATTTATTTTATCCCCGAGCCGTGGAGGCAGAATGTACAAGACCCACACTTGCGGCGAACTTCGCCCTGAGCACATTGGGCAGACCGTCACACTGGCTGGTTGGGTTCACCGGCAGCGCGATCACGGCGGCGTGATGTTCGTGGATTTGCGTGACCGCTTTGGTCTCGTCCAGGTTGTCGCAAACCCAGAGACCGCGGCGGAAGCCTATGAGACGTTGTGCCGCGCTCGCCAGGAATGGGTCATCCAGGTGATCGGCGTGGTGGAACGTCGGCCAGCCGGCATGGAGAACCCCAAATTGCCCACCGGGGAGATCGAGGTCGCTGCACAACAGGTCATCGTGCTGAACCCCTCCAAGCCCTTGCCTTTCCCCATAGACGAGCGCGAGAAAATCACCGATGAAAATATCCGATTGAAATACCGCTATCTAGATTTGCGACGCGAGAGAATGCGGCGGAACCTGGAATTGCGTCATCGAATTGTACTTTTCATGCGCAATTACCTTTCCGCGCGCGGTTTCCTCGAAATCGAAACGCCGATTCTCTTCAAGCCCACCCCGGAGGGCGCACGTGACTATCTGGTGCCTTCCCGGCTTTACCCCGGTCAATTCTACGCCCTGCCGCAATCGCCCCAGCAACTAAAACAATTACTCATGATCGCCGGCCTGGAGCGATATTTTCAAATTGCCCGTTGCTTTCGCGATGAGGATCAACGAGGAGATCGCCAGCCAGAATTTACCCAACTTGACCTGGAAATGGCCTTCGTGGAACGCGATGATGTTCTGGAAGTCGTCGAGGGCCTCTACACCGCTTTGATCGCAGAAATCGCGCCTCACAAACGTCTGCTTGCCTCCCCATGGCCAAAATTAACCTATACGGAGGCGATGAATCGCTTTGGAACCGATAAGCCGGACCTGCGCTTTGGCATGGAATTGTACGATGTAAGTGATGTGTTCCGTCAAAGCGAGTTCGGTGTCTTCCGCACCGCGCTGGAAGCCGGCGGAATCGTCAAGGGCCTGGTAGCCCCAAACTGTGCTCACTACACGCGCCGTCAGATTGATGAGTTGACCCAGCAAGCCAAAGACCTGGGCGCGAAAGGGCTGGTCACCCTGGCCATGACCGAGGAGGGCCCGAAAGGAGCGGCCGCCAAGTTCCTCAGCGAAGGACAAGTAGAGGAAATTTGTAAACGAAGTGGTGCTCAAAGCGGCGACTTGCTCCTCCTGGTTGCCGACGAGGCAAAAGTCGTACATAAGACCCTGGCCGCGCTGCGACTATGGTTCCGTGACACGCTTAACCTGGCCGATGCCGACGTGCTGGCGTTCGCCTGGGTGGTGGACTTTCCAATGTTCGAATGGAACGAGGAAGAACAAAAATGGGACGCGGCGCACCACCCCTTCACCATGCCGCGTCTGGAACACCTTGATCGCTTTGATACCGACCCGTCTTCCATTCTCTCTGATGCCTATGACATGGTCTGCAACGGCTATGAGATAGCCTCCGGCTCGATTCGTATTCACCGTCGCGATATCCAGAGCAAAGTGTTTCAGATGTTGGGCATCGGCGAGGAAGAGGCGCAACAAAAATTCGGTCACATGCTGGAGGCCTTCGAGTACGGGGCGCCGCCCCATGGCGGTATGGCACCCGGCATTGACCGCCTGGTTATGTTGCTGGCCGACGAGCCGAACATTCGCGAAGTCATCGCTTTCCCCAAGAATCAGGCCGCACGCGACGTTATGGCCAACGCCCCCTCCCCCGCCGACCCCAAGCAATTGGAAGAGCTCCACATCCAGGTTGTGATGCCGGAGGAGAAGGAATGAGCGCGTCCTTCGAAATCAACGCGGAGACCGTTCGCCACATGGCCTTTCTGGTACGCGTTGGGATCACCGACGAAGAAGCGGAAGCCTTCAGTCCACAACTCGCGGCGATTATCCACTATTTCCAACTACTCAATGAAGTCAACACCGATCAGGTCCCACCGGCCACACAATTGCCGGGCCTACGGAATGTCCTTCGCCCGGATGAGGTTGGCCCCTCGATGGACCGCGAGGCCTTCCTGGCAAACGTGCCGCGTCGTGCCGACCCCTACGTGGAAGTGCCGGTCGTGCTCGGTGAAGAATGACTCTGTCGGGGGAAACTCATGGAACTTGACCGCCTGACCATCCACGAGGCACACGCGTTGCTCCTGGCAGGGAAAACCACCAGTGTAGAATTGACTCGAGCCGCGCTGGAGCGCATCCGCCAGACTGATCCTCAAATACGGGCCTACGTGACTGTGGTGGAGGACCTGGCCCTGGAACAGGCCCGCCAGGCCGATGAACGTCTGCGCGCCGGCAAAGATATCACCCTGCTCACCGGCATCCCCTTTGGGGTCAAAGACTGTCTCTCGACCCGGGGCATTCGCACGACTTGTTCCTCCCGTATTCTGGAAAACTACGTTCCACCCTACAACGCGACGGTCATCGAACGTTTGTCCGCCGCCGGGGCCGTGCTGATCGGTAAACAAAACATGGACGAGTTCGGCATGGGTTCGTCCTGCGAGAATTCCGCTTTCTTCCCCACGCGCAACCCCTGGAATCTGGAACGCGTGCCAGGTGGTTCGAGCGGCGGTTCGGCGGCCGCTGTAGCCGCCCGGCAGGGAATGTTCGCGCTAGGCGAGGATACCGGCGGGTCCATTCGCATGCCGGCCGGTTTCTGTAATGTGGTTGGTCTGAAGCCAACGTACGGGCGTGTCTCGCGGTACGGGCTGATTGCCCTGGTCTCCTCATTCGATTGCATCGGTCCGATGGCCCACACAGTAGCCGATTGCGCGGCCGTATTGCAGATCATCGCCGGGCACGATCCTATGGATAGCACCACGCTGGACGCCCCTGTGCCGGACTATCTGGCTGCTCTGCAGCAACCCGTCAAGGGCTTGCGCCTCGGCATACCTAAAGAGTACTTCGTTGCCGGCATGGAGGCCGGCGTCGAGAAAGCCCTGCAGGAGGCCATGCGCGAGTTCGAGAAACTCGGCCTTGTCTTGACCGAAGTCTCGCTGCCACACACAAAGTACGGCTTGCCGGTCTATTACCTGATTCTCTTCGCCGAAGCCAGCGCCAATTTGGCCCGCTTTGACGGCGTGCGCTTCGGTTATACCGCTCCCGACGCGACCGACGTCATTGACCTGTACCTGCGCACGCGACGCGAGGGCTTTGGCCCCGAAGTCAAACGCCGTATTATGTTGGGTGCCTACACTCTCTCCGCCGGCTACTACGACGCCTATTACCTCAAAGCCCAGCGCGTCCGCACCCTCATCCGCCAGGATTTCGAGAAAGCTCTCGTACAGTGCGACGCTCTCCTCGCCCCCGTCTGCCCCACTACTGCCTTTCGACTGGGCGAAAAAGCCAGCGATCCGCTCTCGATGTATCTCTCGGACGTGTACGTGGTTGCTACGAATCCCGCTGGCGTCCCGGCACTCAGTTTGCCCTGCGGCTTCTCGGACGGAATGCCGGTCGGTATGCAACTCATTGGCCGCCACCTGGACGAGGCTACGCTCTTGCGCATTGGCCACGCCTATCAACAAGTGACCGACTGGCACCTGCGCCAGCCACCCTTATCGTCCTGAGGCAGTATCGTTATGAGCCAATCCTACGAAGCCGTCATTGGGTTAGAGATTCATGCCGAGTTTATCACGCGGTCGAAAATGTTCTGTTCTTGCTCGGCAGACTATGCCCATGCCGCAGAGCCGAACACCTTGATTTGTCCTGTCTGCACTGGTCTGCCAGGCTCTATGCCCGTGATCAACCGCCGTGCTGTGGAGCAAGCCATCCTGGTCGGGCTGGCATTGAATTGCCAGATCAATCCTCTGAACGTCTTTGCCCGCAAAAATTACTACTATCCCGACCTGCCCAAGGGCTACCAGATTTCCCAGTACGATCTGCCGTTGGCCATCAATGGCTGGCTGGACATCCCAGCGGATGGGGGAGAAGGTTTCCAGCGCGTGCGCGTTCGCCGGGCACATCTCGAGGAAGATACCGCCAAACTCTTCCACCAAGGCCATTCAGCCCTGGTGGACTTCAATCGCGCCGGCGTACCCTTGCTGGAGATCGTCTCCGAGCCCGACATGCACTCTGTGGATGCCGTTCTGGCTTACGCCACACGTATCCGCTCCATTTTGCGTTATCTCGGGGTTAACTCCGGGGATATGGAAAAAGGCGTCCTGCGTTTTGAGGCGAACGTCTCCGTGCGTCCCAAAGGTAGCCAGGAACTGCGTACACGCACAGAAATCAAAAACCTGAACAGTTTTCGCGCCCTGACGCGCGCCGTTGCCTATGAGATCCACCGACAAATTGCCATCTATGAAGCAGGCGGGGAAGTCATCCAGGAAACCCTCGGTTGGGACGATGTGCGCGGCGTGACTCTTTCCCAACGCGGCAAGGAAGAGGCTCACGATTACCGCTATTTCCCCGAACCCGACCTGCCACCGCTCGAACTGGACCCAGCCTGGATCGAGAGTCTGCGAGCGCAATTGCCGGAATTGCCCGACGCGCGTTGTCAGCGTTTCATAGACGAATATGGCCTGAAAGCCCAGGATGCCCGTCTGCTGACCAACGAAAAGGCACTGGCGGATTACTTCGAAGCAGTCGTCCGCTGTGCCAAAAGTTCGCCGGTGGAAGTGAGCAACTGGATCAGCGGTGAATTCTTGCGCTGCCTCAATGACCTGAATCAAAGCATTGAGGAGGTCACGCTGCCCCCGGAGCACCTGGCGCAACTGGTGGACATGGTGGAGGCCGGCACGATCAACGCCAACAGCGCTAAACTGGTCTTGCGTGAAATCTTCCAGAGTGGTCAAACGCCACAAGCCGTGGTGGAAGCGCGCAACCTGGCGCAAGTCTCCGACGAGGGCTATCTGGCCGCCATCGTGAACCAGGTGCTGGAGGAAAACGCAGATGCCGTCGCCTCTTACCTGGCCGGGAAAGAGACTGTGTTCCAATGGTTGATGGGGCAAGTGGCCCGTCTGACGCGCGGGAAAGCCGATCCGCAGGTTGCGCGCCGGCTGTTGATGGGAAGGTTAAACGAGAAGAAGGCCTCTCAAGGCGGAGGATAGGGTCCTGGCGACATGGCAGGAATTATCCGCTGGAATCGCCAGCCCGCCACCATCGTTCCAGTTCCCCAAAGGCAATACGAGCCGTCATATCCAGGCTGAGCGGTGTGACAGCCACCTGCCGTTCCACGCGTAAAACGTACACATCGCCGTCGGGATCGTCCTCAAGACGGGGCCGGGTACAGTAGTCCAGGGCTGCTGGCGCATCCCATGCCGTGCGTTTGGGCGGCAAAGGTTCGTAGTAACGCTGCCGGGCCAGGTGCGTCCAACGCCAGGACGTTTGCGGAGTGGCCGAGGCAGGCACGTCTACCTTGAGTACATCCACGTCAGGGGGAAGTTGTTTCGTCAGCATGGTGCGCGCAAAGTAAGCAGTAAAATGCGCCGCTACCGAGAAATCCACCTCATGCGAATACGTCCGATGGTTTTTTTGATCGGTCTCGACCGAAACGGCCAGGGCTGGAATCCCGCTGGCTGCCGCCTCCAGGGCCGCGCCGATCGTACCGGAAGAGGTGATGTTGGTACCCACATTCTCGCCGTAGTTAATGCCGGCCACCACCAGCTGAGGCGGTTCAGGCATAATTTCCAGAATGCCATGCAAAACCGCCTGGGCTGGCGTGCCACCCACAGCGTAGACCGTCCAGCTGTGTCCGGCGAGTGAGACAGTACGCAGCTCAATACGGCCATCCGAAAACGGCGGCAGACTGCGCCCCGCCCCCGACCACTGTTCGCGCGGCGCGACGACGTATACCTGTCCTAATTCGGCAAGCGCCACGGCGGCCGCCCAAAGCCCAGGGGAATCGATACCATCGTCATTCGTGAGCAGAATGCGATTCATCGTGACCGAGTCTCACAACAGCGGGGGTTAAGAGAAGGGACGAAGCGATAAACTCGCTTCGTCCCTTATGGCGCCCCTTGCGTGATTCGAACACGCGGCCTTTTGGTCCGCAACCAAACGCTCTAATCCACTGAGCTAAAGGGGCACTTTCTCTCACGCAGGTGTGATTTTAATCCAGAATCAGAAGCAGGTCAAGAGACCGAGCAGAGAGCTGGCCCAATATACTACTGTGCCTCCTGGGTACACGAATAACAGATTGCATCGATAAGTTTTTGATTGGAAAAGCAGCATATTCACATCATGATCTCTAGGCACAAAATCGTAGCGCGCATGTTTCAGCTCAAAGCGGCCGTATCGAAGTATTTGCTGGAATTTGCTCGCTTGAATCTCATCATACAGAATCTCAAGGTAGGGTTTCATCTGCTCTCCTTTTCTGTTTACGGTCCTTTTCGTATCCAGCCGCTCCCCTCTCCGCTCAACACCGTCAGCACCCCTACCACTAACACCAGACCGCCACTAGTCAGGGTAATTCATTTGAGATATAGAGCTTTCCAATAAAATCTTCATACCGGGATAGCCATGTCTCTATGGCGTTTCTGTTCCGAAAAGACTTAATTATTGCTTCAGTTAACGGTCTAAGACGGTTGGCAAGATAGTCTAACATTTCAGCCCATGTCAACCTATCATCTATAATCACAGCGTTTCCACTCAGGAAGTGTATAATTGCCGGTAAAGAGAACCAGTTTTGAGGACCTGATGCATCAGGTTCCTGGTATGGAGCAGAAGTAGAACCCACGCGAATATAGATATGTTTGCATTCTGGCTCTTTAACAAAAAGAAAGCGACAATTGGAAGAGCCTATACCTAGCAAGAAGCCCCTTCCATATAGCCCATAGCGCTTGTCAAAAAATTCCTCTGAAAAGCCATATTGGTCAAGTAAAAAAGAAAAACTGACTAATATGGATTGACGCATATCATCTTGTTCCGCCATCGGATCGCCTCCATAAACCAACAGGAATTTACGGTAAAGTAGCCTTGACCCATGAGTTTCCCGACCTTATATATCCATACGACTCTGCATAGGATTGTAAAAACTCGGCTTCGAGAACACGATACGGAGGCTTCTCCCATGGAAACCTTAATCGATAGTTAAGCAATTGATCGAGATTTTCACCCACAAAATCAATCCTCTCAACCCTCGTCTCCAGCTGCCTGCGCAGGAATGCCTCATTCACCAACCAGGGATCACGTCCGCTCGTTTGAAGCATTTCCCATACTTCTTCGCCCGTGTCAAAAAATATTCCTCCTTGCTCGACCGCCTCGCCAATGTAACCACCACCTTCTCTCCACGCTCCCAGAACAACTCGATTTCCTCTTCCCCGGGTGCTCGCCAGAGCAATCTCATCCACCAACTGACCAATCGTCTCCTCATCTGCCCCCAATTGTACCGCCATTCGCAACCGAGCCGCAGCATCCAGCCCTTCACGGGTCGAACCGGATATGTAGGTCGTGCCATTCCTCGACGAAAACCACACCCTTCCTCCCGCCACAGATGCCAGTTCATCAGCAACCTCTTCCGCCGCTTCAGGACGTACACGGATCATCCCATCCCCGAGCACATCCAGAACATCATCGCCATGCCGCTCGATTACTTGCACAACACGCGCTGCCGTGTCTCTGTGGCGCACAAACAACGCGGCAGCGTCTTCATAAATCTCCCGAAACGTCGTATTGCCCGGCGTCCCGTCCAGTCGCTCCAATTGCAACTCCAGCGCCGTCTCGGCGGCGCGTGGGTCACCCTGTATGGTTTGAACAGCAAGTTTGGCGTGAAGCCCAACCTCCTCTACCTTATCCCACAACGCCAGCGCCGCTCCTACACGAGCGCAGGCAGCAGGATGAGTCGCGCAAAGGCGTGTCGCGCCTACCAGCCCCAGCCCAAGTCCCAGCCCCTTTGCGTGGGCTTGCGCGCGCAAGGAGCCTGCTCCGCCTGGCCGGCCCGGATTCCTTCAGCGCGGCTTCTAGCATGGCCTTGCCCTGCAGCCAGCTTTGTGTTTTGCGGGCTTCTTCGGCGGCGGGGCGGCGCGGCAGATACAGTGCCGGTATTATTCTCGCTCCTCCTCTTCCTCCACCAGCGGCACGGGGTAAAAGAGCAAACCCGTAAGCCCATGCGTCTCTACCAATTGCTTAAACTCATCTGAAACGAACAGACGCGAAAGCCCCAACTCTGGAAGTCGAAAGATGTGTATATTTTCCAGACGATTCCAGTGAAAAGCGTATTTTGTCACTTCCATAATTCGCCCCGAACTTTTGAAGCGAATTACTTCTGCTCTGGCTACGTCCAGACAGTCAACATACTGGACATGCAAGCCATAATAGTGTCCAGTGGGTGTTTCAAACGGCAAAAATTCGACTTGATTGCCTGTAAGTGACTCAATGACTTCTCGGCCCCGCAAACTTACAATCGGCATGAGAGTTATCTCTCCGAAATCCGCCACCGGTTTCTGTTTCTCCTTTCGCTTGTATCCTTTATCCCCCTCCCAAAAACGTAACGGCAACGGTTTCCAACTTTCTCCAAAATGCATGCCTTTTTTCAGCATGTCTATAAGCTCAAGGTCTTCTTCTGGGCTCAACAATGTCTCAAAAACGCGATAAGTGTCTGCATCTGCCATAACATCCCAAAATAACCTTTTCATTCCTTCCTCCTAACGCGGATAGATACCATCCAGCAGTTGCTGCCCCATTCTCTGCAGAATTTCGATGGCTTCATCTTTGCTTGTCGCTTTCTGCAAATCCTCAAACACAGCATTCATGTATCTATGGTTATTAGCCAACCCGTCATGAATGTGCTTGGGCAAGAATACACCGTTTCCCGCATCGTTGATGTCAATCCCAAATCGTTCCAAAATCTTGCGAGCCTCAACAGCTGATTTATAGTTACTGCCGCTCGGCACGATGTGATGGGTCTCATACCCTGCCGGTTTCGTCTGCCCTGTGGCTTGTTCGATGTCGCGTTCCAGTTTTCTGGCATTGTTCGACGTGGCAGCCGACTTTGCCGAAGCGAACAACGCTTGCCCGCTCTGGATGGCATTGATTATACCGGCAGAGGTGACCAGCACCCCATGTGCCGCCACCGCTGTTCCTGCCACGACCGCCGCTCCGCCCCCCGAAAAGCACAGCACTACTGTCCCGCAGGAAACGACCGTGCCGCCGGTCGCCGTGGCAATGCCACTCCCCATCTCCCATACCCCTTGAGCGATCCCTGCCAGGCTGCCCACGAAGCGCCCAGCCTGATACCACACCGAACGCCCACTGTGCAGGCTCTCCCAGCCACTGTAGTAATTCTGGCGCACCGAGGGCGGCATGGGCGTGACCATCACCAGTGCATCCAGGTTGTTCTGAATGGTTTGTGTCGTAAATCCACTGATGAAATCAGCGGTGGCGTTCACGGTTGGTTGTACATAGCGAAACCAGCCATTGGAAAGGTTCAACAGGGTTTGCCGCGCCAGCGGATTGCTTTGTCCAAGGGCAACCAGGCTGTTTGTCAGTTTCTCCCACCCCCGCCGCCACCAGGGCTTCGACCGCGGCGCAGGAGAAGAGACCGGCCGTCGCCCATTCTCCGCCAACTTCCTCGACACCCAATCCCCCAACCCCGCATTCACCTGCTGCCGCACACGCCACACCTCCTGCTCCGCTTGGCTGAGCCAGCGCATTTCCGCGCAGCTTCGCGCATGGCGTTGCCAGGCAGGTTTGGGGTTTTGTGCGCTTCTTCGGCGACGGGGCTCAGCGACGGCGAAAGCTCAGACACGCCCAGAATTGCTCCAACTGCCATCACAAGCCTTACCGTACCTTGCCTAACATCTTCCCCACCTTCTCATCCAACATCCGAAACCACGCCGCTATCTGATCATATGTCACCAGCCCTGTTTCCATAATAGGCATAGGTTTACCCGATGGCTGACTGACAATAAAACTTACTACATACTCTTCGTAAGTTCCATAATAGTCGACAAAGTTGGGTGTTTCGGCTAAAAACCAATCCTCCGCGTACAACGGTTGGAAGCGAGACGCCAGTTCTTCGGATGGGGCATCCTTGCCGAGATAAATGCGGAACTCGCTGTTCAGATATGCTCGCGCTCGGCGCTTACCATCAATACGATAGACGACGTTTCCAATCGACAAAACAGTTTCCCCGTCAACTTCATAGTGAAAGACTCGGTTCCAGTTTTCCAGTCTTATGCCCTGCCTGCGATCTATAAGAAATCCATTATCTTCTACCATTATCCAACCCTCACCCAAATCCTGTTCCGTGAGCAGCAAATCATAAGGCGCAAAATCTCGCTTCGGCAGCGGAAGTTCCCACAATAGCAATAAATACGACCCCACCACAACTGCCAGGACACAACACAAGAGGATAAATAGCACGCTCAAAATCATTTTTCTCATCCTTTCCTCCATACACCAAAGCCACTATGGGTACACCTTGCACTCCGGCGAGCAGAGCACATCCGGATACTGCGTCAATACCTCTTGCAGCGCCGCTTCATCCAACGGCCGACCCTGCGCCGTGTAGCGGTCATACAAGTCCGTCCCAGCGCGAATGGCCGCGTTATCTACCGGGTCATCGAACCAGGTGCGCCAGTACCTCCAATCCGAGTTTCCAGCCTGGATTTGCGCTGCCCCGCCGCCAAACTCCAAAAACCAGCGAGAGTAACCTATCGAACGTCCCGCGTATCCATATAGTGAATGTTCGCAAATGCGTCCCGTCGCACCTGCAGGCCGGCTAAATCCATTGGTTGGGTCAGATTATCCCAGTGCCACAATTTGTCTTGCTCCGGCTTGAAATCCCACGGTCCACCTGTACGCACGAGAGCCACCCAATTCGGCACGCTGACCAGACGGCCCAACAGACCCCATTGCCGATGCGTCCGGCGCAAGGTCGCGGCAATCGGGCCGCTCGCATTGGATTGCATCGTTTTCAACAACCACTCCGTTGCTCCTTCGGGAGCAGGCGGAAAATCCGCCGGGCGATATGCGGCCCAGGGATTGCCTCGCAGAAGTTCGCCCGCTGTACGGACATACCCCTCCTGGCTGCTTCCCCACAGCGCTCCAACCGTTGCGCCGACCGCTATACCACCGATCAAGCCGGCAGGTCCCATGGTCAATCCGCCAATCACACCGCCGACAACACCGCCAATGATTGTTCCATAGCCAATCGGATGGCTCACCCACTCCCACCCCCCCCCCGCCACCAGGGCTTCGACCGCTCAGCAGCGACCTCCCGCTCACCCGCCCGCCAGTCCAGACCCTGCCACTGTTCCGGGGCGCGCTGGCGCCTTTCCCTTCCTCCAGGCGCTGCTGACGCTCCCGATAGGCTTCGCTCCACAGGTATTCTGCCCGCCGCGCCGGGCCGTGGGGAGCAGTAGACCTGCACCGGCACAGAAGACGGCGCCTGCATCCGCGCCGTCAGCGCAGCCCAGCCTGCTCCCAGCCCCTGTTCCGCCTGCTCCGCTTGGCTGAGACCAGCGCATTTCCGCGCAGCTTCGCGCATGGCGTTGCCAGGCAGCCAGTTTTGTACTTTGCGGGCTTCTTCGCCGGCGTTGCGGCGGACGTTATGCCAACAACAGTCAGGACTTCAGATCGTGCTTCAGCCTTTGGATTAAAAGACCAATATCACCAGCAAATTCGACCAGGTCTTCTTCTAGTTGGTTGTGCAAGGGACCATCGAGTATTCTGATAATGCCAAGGCTTTCGCCCGCTAACCTTTTAGGATCAATTGGAGATTGCGATAGTAAATCAGAAATAGCTCGCAGAATAACTACAAATGAATGGTACTTGCGCTGCAACGAGCTGTCTTGTTCGATAGTTCGCTTGAGTAAGTCTGCACGCTCTCGTAATTCTTGAATTGTATTTTCGATGTCCATAACATCTCTTCTCCTTGCCAACTCAAGGCCTTATGGGAATCAGATTTGATGTATCGGGCACATAAATCTGAAAGCCTCCCCCAATGGCATAGGGCCCCGCCCAGGACTTGCCCATTTGCTGTGCCGCTGTGCCTACCAACATTGTAGTATTTCCACGAATCTTGAAAGGAGTCAAGTTCGTAGCCAGGTTTTCATCCGGAAGAGCGAGTATAGCGCGAGCCTCATCGGCAGCCAGATGTGAGTTTGTCGTTACCCAGGGCCCCACTTGCTTCTCGGGGTCGCTCCAATACCGATAGACTATGAGATCGTCTTGCAACATGACCACTGCTGGATTGCCATCAAAAGCCTCTCCAACTTCATCCAGA
>FWPU01003059.1_pt1 | contig 43635 bp, 38 predicted proteins | sample 2228361 | NCBI WGS metagenome assembly FWPU01 (sample SAMEA103939777, study PRJEB20133) | metagenome | reverse complement strand
GTGGGAACGTGGGAACGTGGGAACGTGGGAACGTGGGAACGTGGGAACGTGGGAACGTGGGAACGTGGGAACGTGGGAACGTGGAACGTGGGAACGTGGAACGTGGGAACGTGGAAACGTGGAACGTGGGAACGTGCGAACGTGGACGCAGGCGCGCGGGGTGGGGACACAGGCGCCAGAGCGCGACCACATTCGTTTATTCGTTTCCCATTCGTTGACAGCGGGGATGGTATGGGAACGTGGAACGTGGGAACGTGCGAACGTGGAACAACGTGCAAACGTGCAAACGTGGACGCAGGCGCGCAGAGTGGGGACACAGGCGCCGGAGCGCGACCGCATTCGTTTATTCGTTCGCCATTCGTTGACAGCGGGGATGGTACAGGCACGTGGAACATGCGAACGTAAAAACGTAAAACGCGCAAACTCGTAATCCCCCACTCACGTAATCCCCCAATCACGCAATCCCCCAATCACGTAATCCCCCGTCTGATACCTGGCAGCAGGTCGTGTATAATGCCTGAAGAAAGAGACTATCCCAGGAGGAAGCACCATGAACCTCCCGCCATTTCGCAATGAACCGTTGACTGACTTCAATGACCCCGCGAACATTGCCGCCATGGAGCAGGCGCTGGCAGATGTTCGCGCACAGTTTGGGCGTACCTATCCCCTGATTATCGATGGTGAACGAATCACGACTGGCGCCACGATCGCATCGGTCAACCCGGCGCGCCCGGCGGAAGTTGTCGGGTATGCGGCGAGCGCCGATGGAGCGCTGGCGCAGCGCGCCATCGAAACGGCGCACCGACGCTTCGCCGAATGGCGTCGCGCACCGGTCGAACAGCGCGTCGAATTGTTGCTCAAAGCGGCGGCTGCCATGCGCGCGCGCCGTTTCGAGTTGAACGCCTGGATCATCTCTGAGGTCAGCAAGAGCTGGGCAGAGGCGGATGCCGATGTTGCCGAGGCGATCGATTTCTGCGAATTCTATGCGCGTGAGATGCTGCGCCTGAGCGAACCGCAACCGCTCTACCCCATCCCCGGCGAAGATGACCGGCTGACCTACATCCCGCTCGGCGCCGGGGTTGCCATCCCGCCGTGGAACTTCCCGCTCGCCATTATGGTCGGGCTGGTGACGGCGCCGGTCGTGGCAGGGAACACGATTGTGCTCAAGCCAGCCTCGACATCGCCAATCATCGCAGCGAAGTTTATAGACATCCTGGAGGAGTGCGGTCTGCCCCCCGGCGTGGTCAATTACCTTCCCGGTCCGGGCAGCAGCGTCGGCGATACGCTGGTCGATCACCCGCTGACGCGCTTCATCGGCTTCACCGGCTCGAAAGAGGTCGGCCTCCGCATCTTCGAGCGGGCAGCGAAGGTGCACCCCGGGCAGAAATGGCTCAAGCGCACAATCCTCGAAATGGGCGGCAAAGATACGATCATCGTCGATGAAACCGCCGACCTGGACGCTGCCACGTCCGGCATTGTCGCTTCCGCCTTTGGCTTCCAGGGGCAGAAATGCTCCGCCTGTTCACGGGTTGTCGCCGTCGAGCCGGTGTACAACGAACTCCTCGACCGCGTGATTGAAGCGACCGGCGGGTTGACGGTCGGCGATCCGGCGCAGCGCGGGACGTTCATGGGCGCAGTGATTGATGAGCGTTCGCGCGACAAGATCCGCTGGTACATCGAGGAAGGGCAGCGCGAAGGCGGACGTCTGGTGTTCAGCGGCGAGGCGCCGGGTGACGGGTTCTTTGTGCCGCCGACAATCATTGCCGATGTGGCGCCCGATGCGCGCATTGCCCAGGAAGAGATTTTCGGTCCGGTGCTGGCATTCATCAAGGCGCGCGATTTCGACGAGGCGCTGGCAATCGCGAACAATACCGAGTATGGTCTCACCGGCGGCGTCTATTCCCGTGTACGGGAGCGACTGGAGCGCGCCCGCGATGAGTTTCACGTCGGCAATCTCTATTTCAATCGCAAGATCACCGGCGCGATGGTCGGCGCGCATCCGTTTGGCGGCTTCAACATGTCCGGCACCGACTCGAAAGCAGGTGGACGCGATTATCTGCTGCTCTTCCTGCAAGCCAAAACCGTCGCCGAAAAACTCTGACTTCGCATACTGTTGAACGTTTAACGTTTAACGTTTAACGTTCAACGTGCAAACGTTCAAGGTGCAAACGTGCAAACGTTCCACGTTCCACGTTCAACGTTCCAACGCTCCACGTTCCACGTTCCGACGTTCAACGTTCAACTATCAGGATAACACCATGAATCACCCACCACAACTCACCGAACTCAAGGCGCGGCTGCATGAGATCTACGACCTGGAAATGACCGCTGCATTATTGAACTGGGATCAGACCACCTATATGCCGCCAGGTGGTGCAGTGGCGCGTGGTCGTCAGCTGGCGACCCTTGGACGGATCATCCACGAGAAACAGGTCGATCCGGTGATCGGGCGCCTGCTTGATGCGCTCCGTTCCTACGAGGAGTCGCTTCCGCCTGACGCGCCCGATGCCGCACTCATCCGGGTTGCGCGGCGCGACTATGAACGAGCGACTCGTATTCCGGCCGCGTTTACCGCCGAACTCTATCAGCATATGGCTGCCAGTTACGATGTCTGGTCGCGCGCGCGCCCGGCGAATGATATTGGAGCAGTGCTGCCCTACCTGGAACGCACCCTCGACCTCAGCCGCCGCTTCGCCGAATTCTTCCCGGGGTACGAGCATATCGCCGACCCGCTGATCGACATGGCGGATTACGGCATGCGCGCCACAACGATCAGGCAGGTCTTTGCAGAACTGCGCCAGGGCCTGATCCCGCTGGTCGAGCAGATCACCGCTCAGCCGCCAATTGACGACTCCTGCCTGCGCCAGTTCTTCCCCAAAGAACAACAACTGGCATTTGGCGTCGAGGTCATCACGGCGCTGGGGTACGATTTCACCCGCGGACGACAGGATACAACGCTGCATCCGTTCATGACAAAGTTCTCCCTGAACGACGTGCGCATCACGACCCGCTTCGATGACCACGATCTGGGGTCAGCGCTCTTCAGCACGATCCACGAGGCCGGTCACGCAATGTATGAACAGGGCATCACCCTGGAGTTCGAAGGGACGCCGCTCGCCTCAGGGACATCCGCGGGTATGCACGAAAGCCAGTCGCGCCTGTGGGAGAATATCGTCGGGCGCAGTCGCCCGTTCTGGGAACACTTCTATCCGCGTCTGCAGGCAACCTTTCCCAACCAGCTGGCGCATGTTCCGCTCGAAACGTTCTATCGCGCCATCAACAGGGTCGAGCGCTCGCTCATTCGTGTGGAGGCCGACGAAGTAACCTACAACCTGCACGTCATCCTGCGCTTCGACCTGGAACTGGCGTTGCTGGAAGGGACGCTGGCTGTGCGTGATCTGCCCGAAGTCTGGCACGAACGCTACCGTAGCGATCTCGGCGTTACACCGCCGGATTATCGTGACGGCGTGTTGCAGGATGTTCACTGGTATGGCGGATTGATCGGCGGCGCGTTTCAGGGATATACCCTGGGGAACATCATGAGCGTGCAGCTGTTCGATGCCGCACTGCGCGATCACCCCGACATCCCGCACCAGATTGCCCAGGGCAGGTTCGACACGCTGCGCGCGTGGATGCGTGAGCATGTCTATCGTCACGGTCGCGCCCTGGACGCCGATGACATCCTGCGCCGCGTAACCGGGAAATCCCTCGATGTGCAGCCGTATCTGGCATACCTGAGGCGCAAATACGGCGAACTGTATCACATCGCGATCGACGCATAAGCCATCCAGACAAGACAGGAGTGATCATGCCCCTTCGCATCCTTGCCTTTGCCGGCATCTGGCTCATGCTTGTCGGCAACATCCCGTCTGTCGGGGCGCAGCCTGATACCTACACCATCTACCTGCCGCTCGTTGTTCGTGATGCCGTGTACCGCACCGGTGAAGGAACCTACTACAACGCCACCGGCGACGGCAACTGCATGTTCGGTCCATCGCCGCACGACCTGATGGTGGCGGCGATGAACCACACTGACTACGGAGTCGCAGCGCTTTGCGGCGCCTTCATCGAAGTCATCGGACCGAAGGGCAGCGTTGTCGTGCGCATCGTCGACCGCTGCCCGGAGTGCGCCCCCGGCGACGTTGATATGAGCCAGCAGGCATTTGCCCGCATCGCCGATCTGTCTGCTGGGAGGGTTCCTATTCGCTGGCGCGTCGTCAGTCCCGACATCCCCGGTCCGATCGCCTACCGCTTCAAGGAAGGAAGCAACCAGTGGTGGACAGCCGTGCAGGTTCGTCATCATCGCAATCCCATCGCCAGGTTTGAGTACCTTCGTTCCGATGGACAGTGGCAGACGGCGCCGCGCACGATGTACAACTACTTCGTGGCAGAAAGCGGTATGGGACCCGGACCGTACACCTTCCGCGTCACCGATGTGCACGGGAACGTGTTGATCGACACTGGTATTCCATTCATCGAAGGCGGCGTAATCAATGGCGGCGGGCAGTTTCCGCCAGCGCCCTGAAATTCGCCGCATTCTTTGTGCGCTTTGCAACAAAAAAGGGGTATAATATCGGTGATGTTGAACAGGATGTCTGGAACCATAATGCTCTGCGATCCAGGAATGGTCTTGTAATCGATGGCACACCATCATACATTCGGCCATGACGGCCAACGGTTTGGAAGGTGATGAAAGACCGCCAGTTTGAAGGCGACCTTCATCACCTTTTTGTATCTGTACGAGGCTGGCAGAACGTCCGCCTTCACGCGTATGGAGAACACCTATGATACAAATGCTCGATACAGAAACCCAGCCACGTCCGCTTGATCGTCCGGTGATCGAACCGATCATCAATGACTTCTCGATCGTTGCTGCGACCGTCAATGGTTCCGGCAGCCAGACGGCGAACAATGTGCTGATGCGCGCCATTTTCAAGATGGGCATACCGGTGAGCGGCAAGAACCTCTTCCCGTCGAACATCCAGGGTCTGCCGACCTGGTTCACCATCCGCGTCAGCAAAGATGGTTACACTGCGCGCCGCGAAACGACCGAGATCCTGGTTGCTTTCAATCAGCGCACCGCCGATGAAGACCTGGCGTCGCTCGTGCCTGGCGGCGTCTGCGTGCATCCAAACGACATCAAGTTCACCAATCCGCGTTCGGATGTTCACTTCTACCCCATGCCGGTGCGCGATCTGGTCAAACAATCCGGCGTGGACGCAAAACTGCGCGATTACATCGCAAACATGGTCTATGTCGGCGCGCTGGCGGAACTGCTGGGCATCGACATGGGCGAGATCAAAGCGGCGCTTGAGCGCCATTTTAAGGGCAAACCCAAACCTGTCGCTCTCAACTACGGCGTCGTGACGGCTGCCGCCGAATGGGTGCGGGCACATCTGGCGAAGACCGATCCCTTCCGCGTTGCGCCGATGGACAAAACTCAGGGACTGATCCTGGTCGATGGGAATACCGCTGCTGCGTTTGGCGCATTGATGGGTGGTATGACCGTATGTGCCTGGTATCCGATCACCCCCTCGACCAGCCTGATCGACGCAATGACCGAACTGGCGCCGATTCTCCGCGCCGACCCGGAGACAAATACGACGACGTATGCGATTGTTCAAACCGAGGACGAAATTGCGGCCGCCGGCATGATCGTCGGCGCCGGATGGGCTGGCGCGCGCGCCATGACCGCCACCTCCGGTCCCGGTCTGTCGCTGATGAACGAGTTCGTGAGTCTGGCATATTTCGCCGAGGTTCCCTGTGTCATCTGGGACGTGCAGCGTATGGGACCGAGCACGGGTCTGCCGACGCGCACATCACAGGGCGATGTTCTTTCGGCGTATTACATGGGGCACGGCGATACGCATCACGTCATTTTGTTCCCCGGCACAATGACCGAGTGTTTCGAGTTCGGCTACCTGGCATTCGACCTGGCCGAACGATTGCAGACGCCGGTACTGGTATTGAGCGATCTCGACCTCGGTATGAATAACTGGATGTCTGAACCATTCACCTATCCCGACAGGCCCCTCGACCGCGGTAAGGTGTTGAGCGCCGACGATCTGGAGAAGTTCAAGGACTGGGGGCGTTACAAAGACATCGATGGCGACGGGATTCCGTACCGTACCCTGCCGGGCAACCCCAACCCGCGCTCAGCATACCTGGCGCGCGGCACCGGTCATAATGAGTTTGCGCTCTACAGCGAGCGCCCGGACGACTGGCAACAGAATCTGGATCGCCTGACCCTCAAACACAGTACAGCGCGCACACTCGTTCCGAAGCCAGTCATCCAGGAAGCCGACGGCGCCACTATCGGCATCATCGCGTATGGGTCGACCGACCCCGCGGTGCGCGAAGCGTGCGACATCCTGCGCACCCGCGGGATCACGGCGAGTTATCTGCGTCTGCGGGCGCTGCCGCTCGAGTCGACCCTTACCGACTTTCTGGCCAAATATGAGCGCATTTATGTCGCCGAACTGAACCAGGACGGTCAGATGGCGCAACTCGTGCAATTGCATGCACCGGAGTATGCCGCACGCATTCGTTCAGTGCGCATCTGCAACGGTCTGCCGATGAGCGCACAGTTTGTGGTGGACTCGATCACAGATGCTGAGAACAGCCATGATGAAGCATGAGAGAGGATGCGATGACAGTCGAGACAAAAGCCAACGGCAAGCCGAATGTCAATAGAATCGGGCTGACAAGCCAGGACTACCGCGGCAGAGAAACGACGCTCTGCCAGGGATGCGGGCACAACTCGATCACAAGTCAGATTATTGCGGCGGCGTTTGAGCTGTCGCTTGCGCCGCACCAGGTCATCAAGATGAGCGGAATTGGCTGCTCGTCCAAAACGCCGGCATACTTCATGAGCCGCTCGCACGGTTTCAACACGCTGCACGGGCGCATGCCATCGGTGACGACCGGTGCAGTCCTCGCCAATCGCACCCTGCTGGCGATCGGGATCAGCGGTGACGGCGATACCGGCAGCATCGGTCTGGGACAGTTCAAACACATGGTGCGCCGGAATGTGCCCGTGGTGTATATCGTCGAAAACAACGGCGTGTACGGCCTGACGAAGGGGCAGTTCTCGGCAACCGCCGATGTGGGCCAGACGCTGAAGTATGCCGGCACCAACGTCCTGCCGCCAATCGATATCTGCATCGAGGCGCTGGCGGCTGATTGCGGCTTCGTTGCACGCTCCTTCGCCGGCGACGCCAAACAGGTGCGTGAACTGTTGAAGGCGGCTATGTCGTTCCACGGCACTGCTGTGATCGACATTATCAGCCCGTGCGTCACCTTCAACAACCACCACGATTCGACCAAAAGCTATGACTACGGCAAGGCGCACGAAGAGCGCCTGCAGGACATTCAGTTCATCCCGCGCTTCGAAGAGGTTCATGTCGAGTATGAGGAAGGCGGGGAACGCTACGTCCAGTTGCACGACGGTCCGATGATCAAACTGCGCAAACTGGGGCGCGACTACGACCCAACAAACAGGTGGCAGGCTATCGAACTCCTGGAACAGGCGCGCCAGAACCACGAGTTTATCACCGGGCTGCTCTACATCAACACCAGGCGTCAGACGCTGCACGAGGTCATGCACCTGACTGACACACCACTCGCATGCCTGTCCGACGATCAGCTGCGTCCCTCACGCGAACGGTTCGAGCAGGCAATGCAGGAGTTCGTGTAGGTAACTGCTCACAATCGGGGGCTTCAGGGGAAGCCCCCGAGATTAAGAGCCTATCCGAAAAACCGCATCCTGAGTAGCGCGCAGCGCGTATCGAAGGGGCGGTTTTTCGGTATCCTGCGTTATTCGGATAGGCTCCTGGGGCATACTCTCCTCTCGACAACCCAAAGGAAGAGATAGCGGTGCGCGACAGGCTGAAGCCGGTCGTACCATCCCGTACCACCGCCTTCAGGCGGTCGCGGACAGGCTGAAGCCTGTCGTACCACCCCGTACCACCGCCTTCAGGCGGTGCGTGACAGGCGAGCCGGCGCTTGCTGGTACGCTGGAAGAAGAGGCCTGCGCATTACCTTGCCTTCCTCCACTTCTGCGCTGCCCGGTTATTCGGACAGGCACTTAGTGCGCTCTTCTACGAAGCTGGATGGGGCTACCACAGCATCATTGCTTTAGTAGTGCACATTTACGAAAATCGCGTTTGGTCTTGCTGGAGTTGCTCTTGGACCAGGTCAACTATCAACAACCCACGCCCAATGCCTGTATCTCACCGCAGTACCCACGCTATCAGCTTGACAATCCAATGTCTTGTGCATACAATGTAGTTACATCAAGAAAGGGTAAAATTCATGAACACGGTCATCAAAACCAAAATAGTTAAGATTGGCAACTCCCAAGGGATTCGTATTCCTAAAGTTGTTGTCGATCAGCTTGGACTTGCCGCCGACATCGAACTTGAAGTGCAAGACGGTCAACTCATCATCCGGCCGGCTCGTCAGGCTCGGGTCGGGTGGGACGAGCAGTTCCGCCATATGGCAGAGCGCGGCGACGATCAACTCCTCGATCCGGACGTTCCGAGCCTCTCAGTCTGGGATGAGGAGGAATGGTCGTGGGAGTAGCGCGCTTCGAGGTGTATCTGGTGAATCTTGACCCAACCGTTGGGGCAGAAACCAGGAAAACGCGCCCCTGCCTGGTCATCTCTCCAGACGAGATGAATCGGCATATCCGAACGGTCATTATGGCCCCGATGACGACGACGTCTCGCGCGTATCCCTCGCGTGTTGCCTGTCGCTTTCAGGGAAAAGACGCGTTCATCGTGCTTGACCAGATCCGCACGGTTGACCGGCAACGATTACTCAAATATCTCGGCACGATCGACGAACAAACACAGCAAACGGTGCTTGATGTATTAGCGGAAATCTTCGCGGAATAAGCAGGCGATTTCCGACATTGTGATCGACGGTGACCTGAGCGTTTTCCCTGTCACCGAGGAGCAGATCCGGGCGGCATTGAGCTGGGCGGGGTGCATCGCTGGCGCATTGACGATCGATGAGTATCGCAGACTGCTCAGCGACGCCGGTTTTACCGACATTGCCATCACCGTGCAGCACCGCTACACGATCGACGATGTATCTTCGGAGGCGCCTGGAGATCTGGCGGCGATACCTGAGGATGTGGTGAAGGGTCTGGCAGGATGTTTTACGAGCAGCGCGATCACCGCGCAAAAGCCGCAGTGATGACGCCAACCTGCGGAAGCGTCACGCTTCCGCAGGTCCGTAGTGTGTTGCTAGTCCCCGCCGTCGCCGAATGCTGTCACCACCGGCGCTCCTGCTTCGCGGCGCGGCAGCGCCACTGAGATAACCCCGGCGGCAAGCACGAAGGCGACGGCGAACCAGAGACATCCCACCAGCCCCCAGACCTGATAGACGGCGCCGGAAAGCACGGTGCCCGCCAGGCGTCCCATTGCGTTCGCCATGTAGTAGAACCCAACCCCCATCGCCGCTTTGTCGCTCTCGGTATAGGCAAGAATGAGATACGAGTGCACCGATGAGTTCATGGCGAAGATGATGCCGAACGCAATCAATCCGGCAACGACGACCAGCGCCGGATCGACGCCGCTGGCGAGCGCTATGGCGATGCCGGCCGGGAATGCCGCCAGCGCGAACGCCAGCCACATCGCGGTTTGTCCGTCTGGCACGCTGCCGTGCGCAATTCCTGCTTCATCGACCTTCATCCGGCGTTTGATGACCTCTGGCGCCGATGCCTGCACAATCCCGTAGCCGATGACCCAGATCGCCAGAAACCCGCCAACCTGCCAGAAGTTCCATCCCAGCACAGTGTAGAGAAAGACCGGAAGACCAACGACGAACCAGACATCGCGGGAGGCGAACAGGAAGATGCGCGCCGCTGCCAGGAAGTTGACTGCGCGGTTGTGCGAGAACATCTGGCTGAACGTTGCTTTCTTGTTCGCCTTGCCGAGGTCGCCGCGCATCATGATCGCGGTGACGACCAGCGCTGTGATGACCAGTCCTGCCAGAATGATGATTGCGGTGCGGAAACCGACCAGATAAAGCAACAATCCGCCGACGAAGAAGCCCACCCCTTTGAGCGCGTTCTTCGAGCCGGTCAGGATTGCCACCCATTTGAAGAGCGTGGATTGCGCGTCTTCAGCGACGATCAGTTTGACTGCACTCTTGCTGCTCATTTTCGTCAGGTCTTTGGCGATGCCGGAGAGCGCCTGCGCAACCATGACGTAGGGCACGGTCAGCCAGGCAGAGTCTGGCAGCGCCAGCATGCTTAACGCCGCAAACTGAACGCCGAGACCGGAGAAGAGCGTACTCTTCAGCCCCATGCGCGCAGCCAGGTAGCCGCCGAACAGGTTGGTGACGACGCCAAAGATCTCGTAGAACAGGAACAGCATCGCCACCTGGAACGGCGAATAGCCGAGTTGATAGAAGTAGAACAGCACCAGCATGCGAAGTGCGCCATCGGTGATCGTATCCGCCCAGTAGGCGCCGGTCACCAGGATATAATTGCGCAGATCGTTTGATGCCGTTCGCGGCGCTGCAATATCTGCGGTTGCCACGGTTCCTCCTTAGAGCCTATCCGAAAAACCGCATCCTGAGTAGCGCGAAGCGCGTATCGAAGGGGCGGTTTTTCGACCCCCTGTGTTATTCGGATAGGCTCTTATATGGATGCTCATCCTTCCATCATGAGCGCCACTTTCCGCGCCAGTTCGACGTACCGGTTCGCGTAGCCCCATTCGTTGTCGTACCAGGCGAAAATCTTGACCTGGGCGCCGTTGGTGACCATCGTGGAAGGTCCGTCGATGATCGCCGATCGCGGGTCGTCTTTGAAATCGACCGAGACGAGTGGGCGATGTTCGTACCCCAGGATGCCCGCCAGCGGACCTTCAGCGGCGGTGCGGAGCAGCGCATTCACCTCCGCGACGGTCGTCGGGCGCTGCACCTCGAAAACACAGTCGGTAAGCGACGCATTCAGCAACGGCACCCGCACGGCGATGCCGTCGAGTTTTCCCTGCAATTCAGGGAAGATCAGGCCGATGGCAGTCGCTGAGCCGGTAGTTGTCGGAATGAGCGACAGACTGGACGCGCGCGCCCGGCGCAGGTCTTTGTGGGGGGTATCGAGAATGCTCTGGGTATTGGTCATATCGTGAATGGTCGTGATCATCCCATGCACAATGCCGATCCCTTCGTGGATGACCTTGACGACCGGCGCCAGACAGTTGGTCGTGCAGGACGCAGCGGTCAGGATATGGTGCTCGTCCGGGTTGTACCAGTGATCATTCACGCCCATGACGATATTGAGCGCGCCGTCCTTGACGGGCGCCGCCACGATGACCTTGCGCACACCGGCGTCGAAGTACGCCTGCAACGTCTCACGGGTGCGGAACTTGCCGGTGGCTTCGAGGACGATATCGACGCCGGCGGCGTGCCAGGGAACGGCGCCTGGCTCCCTGACGCTGCTATAGCCAATTGGTACGCCATCGACGATCAACTGCCCCTGTTCGGTTTGAATATCGCGCTGCCACCGCCCGTGAACCGAGTCGAACTCCAGCAGGTGCGCGGCAGTTTCGACCGGACCGCCGATCTCGTTGATATGAGCGATAGTCATGTCGGACCAGCCCCACATTGCGCGCAGCGCCAGGCGCCCGATCCGTCCAAATCCATTAATTCCGATTCGCACAGTCATGACCGATTTCTCCCATTTCCTCCCTGATGATTATCTCGTTGCCGCTTGATCACGCCGTTCGCGTTCAATCAGAATCTGTAAATAGCGAATGCGGTTTGCCAGTTGCGTGGCGGTCTGGTGGAAGGCACGGCGCCTTTCGGCTTCAGGTTCAACGGCTGCCGGGTCCGGAATGCTCCAGTGAATAGATTCCTTCAAGCCAGGAAAGACGGGGCATGTCTCGCGCGCGCGATCACAGACGGTGATCACATAATCGAAGTGTTGATCGAGAAACTCTTCGTAGTGCTTGGAGCGCTGCCCACGAATATCAACGCGCATCGAGTCCATGGTTTCGATTGCCAGAGGATGCACCTCACCGGGCTGGTTTCCGGCGCTGAACACCTCAATGGCGCCGTGGCTGAACTCACGCATCAGCCCTTCTGCCATTTGTGAACGTGCGCTGTTGTGCGTACAGAGAAATAGAATGCGCGGTTTGGCGCGCGGTGCGGTCTCCTCTTCTGCTGCAGCGATTGCCTGCCCCAGCGTCGGATGGATCATCATGCCGGCGCGGGCATAGCGCTGCTGCAATTGATCCAGGTTGAGTTGATAGTAGCGTTCGCCGGCGCCGACATCACTGATGCGCGAGGTGACCAGCCCGGCGGATTCAAGATCGGCGAGTGCAGCAGCAACGGTTTCGCGCGGTTGCCTGACAATGTCGCTCAGTTCAGATACGCGCTCATCACTCCGCGCCAGCCTCATCAGAATGGCGCAACGCACCGGATCAGCAAGCAAACGGAAAAAGGCGACCGCATCGTGCAGGGTGGCGTCCATCATGTCCTTCTCCTCCTTTTTCATCAGTGTCTATTGATAGAAATAAGCGGTAACAGGCTGAGCAACCCTTCGACTCGCACCCGCAATTCATCGCGTGCAGTGCGGAACGCAGCCAGTCGTTGGGTCTCATCGCCGGCGACCGCAACCGGATCAGGGATGCTCCAGTGCAGACATAGCGGCGCATCCAGCGCTGCACTGCATTCTTCGCGCGCCAGGTCGCACACCGTGACCACCACCGCCGGCGCCGGCTCGACGACATCGGCGATATGCTTGGCGCGCTGATAGCCGATGTCGATGCCAGCCTCGGCCATGACCTGGATAGCCAGCGATTGCACGCTGGCCGGCGCCGTGCCCGCACTGCGCGTGACGACCCGTCCGCCGCTCAAATGGCGCAGCCAGGCTTCGGCGATCTGTGAGCGCGCGCTGTTGCGGGTGCAAATGAACAGAACTGGACCGGCAACGGATGATGGGGGCGCCGCCTGCGCTGGAAGCGCCAGCGCGCCGCCGATCGACTGGAGATGCTGCTGAAGCGCTGCGAGGTCGAGCGCATAGTAGAGCACCCTGCCATCGGCGTCACTGCGGTGGGTGCGCACAAGCCCTGCCTGGCGCATGATGCCGAGGTGGTACGACACCAGATTCTGCGGCAGATCGAGGCGCTCACAGAGTTCGCCGACCTGCCGGTCGCTCCAGCGCAGTTCGCCGATCAGCCGCCAGCGCGTTTCGTCACTGAGTAAACGAAGCGCCTCCGGCATCGGTGCAGATGGCGTGATTGGTCGATGGGTGAGCGTCATCACCGGTCCTGTGGTTTGGTCGTTGCCTGCCTGCAGTATACCAGAGGTTGCAAAAAATATCAATCGCAATTGATGGATAAGGCGTGTACAACCACCTCCGCTGTCAACGAATGGGGAACGAATAAACGAATGCGGTCGCGGCTCGACGCGCCTGTGTCCCAACCCTGCGCGCCAGTCCCACCTCCGCTATCAACGAATGGAGAACGAATAAACGAATGCGGTCGCGGCTCGACGCGCCTGTGTCAGGATGCCGAACAACCGCATCCTGAGTAGCGCGCAGCGCGTATCGAAGGGGCGGTTGTTCGGGTTTCTTCCCGCTTATCGTCACACACAATAAGCAGATGAGCGCGCAGCGCCCCCGTACGGGGGCAGCGCGTATCGAAGGGGCGGTTGTTCGGGTTTCTTCCCGCTTATCGTCACACACAATAAGCAGATGAGCGCGCAGCGCCCCCGTACGCCCCCGTACGGGGGTACGGGGGCAGCGCGTATCGAAGGGGTGGTTTTGCGGATAGGCGCTACACGAATGGGGTCGGGCAGGACGTGCGCACGTTCGCACGTTCCACGTTCCACGTCCGCACGTTCCACGTTTCACGTTCGCACGTTCGCACGTTCCCACGTTCCCACGCATCTACTTCCGCAGGCGCGGATCGAGGGCGTCGCGCAGTCCATCGCCGACAAATGAGAAACTGAGCATGATCAGGGCGATCAGGAGGGTGGGAAGCAATCCCATGTGCCAGTAGACGCGGATATAGGCGAAAGAAGCGCCGACCATCTTACCGAGGCTGGCGGTCGGCTCATTGATGCCAAGACCCAGGAAACTGAGACCGGCTTCGGTGAAGATGGCAGTAGGAATGCCAAGGGTGACGGCGATAATCAGGGGCGTGAGCGCATTCGGCAGGAGGTGGCGCCAGGCAATCTGGAAGGGTGGAATGCCGATGGCGCGCGCAGCTTCGATAAACTCTTTTTCGCGCAGCGAAAAGAGTTGGGCGCGGGTAAGGCGGCAAATATCGACCCAGCCGATCAGACCGATCGCCAGAATGACATTGAACAGACCACCGCCAAGGATCGAGATCAGGAACAATGCGAACAACAACTGCGGAATAGCAGTAAATAACTCCACGACCCGCATAACGAAGAAATCGACCCATCCGCCTAAAAAACCGGCGCTCAGCCCCAGTGTTGCACCAATGAGCAGCGCAATCGCCTGAACCGAAATACCGACGATCAGCGAGGTGCGCACGCCGTGGATCAGACGTTTCAGCATATCGCGCCCAACGTCATCGGTGCCGAGGATGTAGCCTGCCTCGCCGGGGAACTTGCGCGCATCGATGGGGCGGGCAAAATTCGGCTGCGGCGCCAGAATATCGGCGAACACAGCGAGAAAGACCAGGAGCCCAACCACGATGAGCGCCCCCATTGCCAGTTTGTTTTTAGAGAAGCGGATGGCAGCGTCGCGCCAGAGATTGCTCGGAGGGCGCGAAATGATCGGATCGGCGGTCGAGATGGCATCTTTTGTGGCAATCGCGCTCATGGCACTCTCTGGCAATCGCTCAGGTCAGTTTTACACGCGGATCGATAATGGTGTAGAGCAGGTCTGTAATCAGATAGACCAGTCCCCACAATGCGGCGATCAACAGCATCAACGCCATGATCATCGGGTAGTCGCGGTCGAGGACGCTTTCGACGAAGAACTTGCCAAGCCCTGGGACACGGAACATGGTCTCGACGAAGATCGTGCCGGTGATCAGGTCTGGAATGCGCGGACCGAGCACCGTAATGATTGGAATGAGGGCATTCTTGACGGCGTGGCGCATCACCACCATGCGCTCCGCCAGCCCTTTGGCGCGCGCGGTCCGGATATAGTCCGCCGTGAAGACATCGACCAGACTGGCGCGGGTGTAGCGGGTGGCGACGCCCATCGGACCCAACCCCAGCGCAACGACCGGCATGATGATCTGTCGCCAATCATCGCCCCACCCGCCAAGCGGCAACCACCGAAGTTCGACGGCAAACACCAGAATGAGCCACAGAGCAATGACAAAATTGGGCACCGTCAAACCAAGTGTTGCAACGAAGGTGACAACATAATCCAGTATGCTGTTCTGTCGCACTGCCGCCAGAATGCCGAGCGCAATACCGCCGCCGAGCGCCACAATGACGGTGATGCCGCCGAGTGTAATGCTCACAGGCCAGGTGCGCCCGATCACCTGCGCAACGGTTTCGGTCGGGCTGGAGAATGAGTACCCGAAGTCGCCGCGCAGTGCATTCGCCATGTACCTGATGTACTGGATGTGCAGCGGTTGATCAAGACCATATTTGCGCAGAATATTTTCTTTTGCCGCAGGCGGCAGCGGCATATTCGGCTCGTCGAACGGCCCGCCCGGTGTGGCGTGCATCAGCAGAAATGCAACAATCGATACCAGAACGAACACAAACGCCAGTCCTGCCAGCCGCTGAGCAACATATGCAATCATCAGCCACTCCGCATGGCATCCGGAACAGGGGCGAAATGAGGCTCATCCCAACCCCTGTCCCTTCGTTATCCCGTTCCTCTCGTTTTACTGTGGCGTCCCCTTACGATACTTCGTGACCTCATCGCTGATGTACAGCGTCTGCAGCGAGTTGCTCATCGAGGTGAAGCCAGGCCATTGCAGTCCGGCAAAGCCGGCAATGTTCGGTTCGAAGCACTCACCGACAACATACGGCTTGTAGATGTCGGCGACGGTGCGGTGGTAGATGAAGACCGCCGGCGCTTCTTCACACAGCAACCGCTCGGCATCCTGGAAGATCTTGATGCGCGCCTCCTGGTCAGTCATTTCTGACGCTTTCAGCACCATTTCGTCATATGTCTTGTTAAACCAGTTGTGCCGACCGGTGCTGAGCCAGACGCCGAGCATGTTCGACGGGTCGAGGAAGTCGATGCCATACGATACCATGCCGAACTGGATCTGGGTTGGCTTGGCATTGATGGCGTCCATGAAGGTCTTGAACTCCTTGTTCGAGACCTCGACTTCGATGCCGTACTCTTGAGTGATTTCCGCCGCAATCGCTGCGGCGAGCGCCTGGCGGATCTGTGGCTCGTTACGCAGCCACATGGTCAGTTTGGGGAAGCCTTTTCCGCCTTCGTAACCGGCCTCTTTCAAGAGCGCGCGCCCCCGTTCAGGATCGTAACGCTGTATGTCCTTCAGCCCCTCGGAGTTCGACGCCGGGAAACCGGGCATCAGGAACGAATATGCCGGGATGCCCTGGGTTGGCGTGATGATGGTCTTGATCAGCGTATCGCGGTCGATGATGTGACTGAACGCCTGGCGCACACGCACATCATTGAACGGCGGGTTCTGGCAATCAAAGAAGAGATAGTCGGTGCGGAAGTCGGCTGCCGTCAGGCGAACCTGCTTCGACAGTTCGGGGTCGCGGGCGATGATTTCGTTGTCGGCAGTCTGCAACTGCTCACCGGTCACCCGATCAACTTCACCGGCCTGATAGCCGGCGAACATCGCTTCCGGTCGCGCAGCGATCTGAATGACCCGCTCGATGCGCGGGCGATTGGTGCCCTTATAGGTCGGGTTGATCTCGAAGACAACCCGCTCGCCGGGTTTGAACTCCTTCAGCAGGTACGGTCCGCACGAAATCGTCTTTGCCGGGTCGGCGGTGTAGAGACCGGTGCCGAATTCCTTGAGTTTGGCGGCGCTGAGCACTTCGCTGTAGACCAGTTTTGCGGGAAGGAAGGGCGCCGGAGTTTCAGTTTCGATGATGAGCGTATGCTCATCTTTGGCGGTGACCCCCAGTTCTTCGAGTGGCAATTCGCCCGCCACACACTTGTCCCAGTTCTTGATCGCCCCTGGCGCGCTGTAATACCACGCGAAGTCCCAGGCATGCTGCGGGTCGGCGGCGTAGCGGAAGGTTGCCACGAAATCGTCGGCTGTGACCGGAGTGCCGTCGCTCCAGACAAGGTTCGGGTCAAGGTTGAACGTCCAGACCTTGCCGGTCTCGTCGGACGACCACGACAGCGCAGCAGCCGGCTGAACCTGGAAGTCCTTGTTCAGGCGAACGAGGGTGTCGCCAGTGAGGTTCGTGATACTGCCAAACCCGCCTGACTTATAGATCGTTTCCATCTGGTTGGGGCTGGTAAAGTCGGCGGTGATGTCGAAGTAGACCACGAACGCCTGATGCTCGAGAGGTGCAGCGTTGGACGGCAGGGTGACGCCGAGCGAATTGGTGACGGCGCCGGATGGCGCAGCAGTGGGCGCCGGGGCGGCAGTGGGCGGGGGGGTCGGTTGCACTGGCGCCAGTGTTGGGGCGGCCGTCGGCGGGGGCAGGGTCGCCGGCGGCGCAGTTGGCGCGGTTGTCGTTCCACCGCCGCCACAGGCGGCCAGCGCCGCTGAACCGGCGCCAATCGCTGCAGCGCGCAGAAATGCCCGACGAGTCAAACGTGTCCTGGTTTTCTGGTCCATGCGTGCGTGTTCCTTTCCGTGATTCGGTGTCTGGGGAGTCTATCACGCCGTGCGTGTGGACACAGCGTTTCCTGCACGCTGCCATACTGGGGCAGCGCCTGGAACAAGATGGAGCATGTGTGCAAATATTCGATCATCGAGTACGCCAAAACTGCGCCTGCGCAGCGCGTTGACGACTTCCTGGACGTCAGCAGAATTGCATGATAAGAACCGCTTTTGGGAGCATGTACCTGGAGTGCAGGATGGCAGAATGATAACATCACCTGAGTCGATTGTCAATGCTGGGTTAACACTCAGTTCGCCCGCAGAGTGCACAGCGGTCTTTGCCCGGTTGGGGCATGGTGCGCCGTGCCCCGGCGGGTTTTCCCCGGCGCGCGCGGGCGCTGCGGAGAGCCCCGCCATGCGCATGATTGCTACGGCGGTTTTCCCCGGCGCGCGCGGGCGCTGCCCGTGCGGCAACCTGAAGGTTGCGGTACGCCGTGCTCTCCCGGCGCGCGCCTGCGTGTGCTACACTGCACATTGCAAAAACATCGTTGTTCAATCTCCAGCCGTCTGCGCGGCGTTGATGTGATGGAGAACGAGGGAAGCATGGCTCCACAAGGGTACTACCGCTGGCCGACACTTCATGGCGATACCGTCGTCTTCGTCTGCGAGGATGACCTCTGGTCGGTTGCGGCGTCGGGCGGCGTCGCGCGGCGGCTGACCGCCAACCCTGGCAGCGTTCAGTCGCCGGCGCTGTCGCCGGATGGCACGCTCCTGGCATTCGTTGGGCGCGACGAAGGACCTGGTGAGGTGTTCGTGATGCCCGCCGATGGCGGCGAGGCGCGGCGCCTGACGTTTCTTGGCGCAACCATGCGGGTCTGCGGCTGGAGTCGTGATGGTCGCGAGATACTGTTCGCCAGTTCCGCCAGTCTTCCATTTGCGCGGATGGCGTTGCTCTATGCCATCGGCGCCGATGGCGGCGAACCGCGTCTGCTGCCGACCGGTCCGGCGGTCACGATCTCGTACGGACCGGCAGGCGGCGCGGTGATCGGACGTAATGAGAGCGATCCGGCGCGCTGGAAGCGCTACCGTGGCGGGCGTACCGGCGATGTGTGGATCGATGTGGACGGAACCGGCGAATGGCGGCGCCTGATTGCATTGCCAGGCAACATCGCCATTCCTCTGTGGGTTGGCGAGCGGATCTATTTTGTCTCCGACCACGAAGGGGTCGGCAATCTCTACTCCTGTCTGCCGACCGGCGAAGACCTGCAGCGTCATACCTGGCATCGCGAGTATTACGCCCGTTTTCCGTCCACCGACGGACGGCGCATTGTGTATCACGCCGGCGCCGATCTGTACCTGTTCGATCCGGAAACCAACACATCGCGCAAGATCGACGTCGAATTGCACAGCCCGCGCACGCAGCGAAAGCGCCGTTTTGTCGATCCGGCGCGTTTCCTCCAGAGCGTCGCGCTGCATCCTGCAGGGCACGCGCTCGCAGCAGTCGTGCGCGGCAAGCCGTTTACCTTCGGCAATTGGGAAGGCGCCGTACTGCAGCACGGCGATCCCGGGGCTGTGCGCTATCGCCTGGCCAGCTGGCTGCCTGATGGCAGGCGAATGGTGGTGGTCAGCGATGCCGCCGGTGAGGAGACGCTCGAGATCCATCCCGTCACATTTGGCAATGGTGTGCAACAGGCGCCATCCGGCGAATCAGTCGCCTCAGGTGCGGTTGTGCCGCTGTTCGATGAACCGGTGCGCCTGGAGGGGCTGGATATCGGTCGCCCTCTGTCGCTTGCCGTCTCACCCAAGGCGCCGCTTGTCGCAATCGCCAATAACCGGAATGAATTGCTGCTCGTCGATCTGACGGAGCGCACCGTGCGACTGCTCGATCGGAGCCGGCATGCCTCAATGCCCGGAATTGCCTGGTCGCCCGATGGACGCTGGCTGGCGTATGGTTTCTGGGAAACACGGCAGACGTCGGTGATCAAGTTGTGCGAAGTCGCCACCGGGGTGATAACGCCGGTCACCCGACCGGTGCTGGTCGACCGATCGCCGGCGTTCGATCCGGAAGGCAAATACCTCTACTTCATCTCATACCGCGATTTCGATCCGGTGTATGATGACATGCACTTCGATCTCGGCTTCCCACGCGGCGCGCGCCCATTTCTGGTAACGCTGCGCGCCGACCTGCGCTCACCGTTCGTGCCGGGACCGCACCCGCTCGAACAGGCGCCAAAGCCGCCTGCCACCGGAGCGAAGCCTGCAGGCGAATCTGACGAGCGCACCGCACACGCACAAGAGACGGTACAATCTGAGCAAACGATCACCATCGATCTGGAGGGAATTGCTGACCGGATCGTGGCATTTCCGCTGCCGGTCGGGCGATACCGGCAGATTGCAGGCATTCCGGGCAAGGCGCTCTTTACCGTCTTCCCGATTGAAGGCGCGCTCGGTCAATCCTGGATGCCAGGCGACTCTGCGGCAGCGCGCGGGCGCCTCGATGTATACGATTTCGAGACCCTCAGCAGTGATACACTGATCGACAACGTTTCCTCATTCCATCTTTCCAGCGACTCGAAGACGCTCGTGTATCGTGCAGGCAATCGGGTGCGCGTTGTCAAGGCGGGTGAGAAGCCCAAGGACAATAGCAACGAACCGGGGCGGAAGAGCGGTTGGGTCGATCTGTCGCGCATCAAACTGATGATCTCGCCGCCCGCCGAGTGGGTGCAGATGTACCGTGAAGCCTGGCGGTTGCAACGTGATCACTTCTGGACGCCCGATATGTCGGGGGTGAACTGGCTGATGGTCTATCAGCGCTATCTGCCGCTCCTCGAGCGGGTCGCCACGCGCGGCGAGTTCTCCGATCTCCTGTGGGAGATGCAGGGAGAACTGGGAACATCGCACGCCTATGAGTACGGCGGCGACTATCGCCCGGAACCGCGCTACAGTCTGGGCAAACTGGGCGCCGATCTGCGCTACGATGCCGAAACCGATAGTTATATCGTCGAGCGCATTATTGGCGGCGATGTGTGGAATGAGCGCGCCAGTTCGCCGCTGGCGCGCGCAGGGGTCAACATCGCGCCCGGCGATCGGTTGATTGCGATCGGCAGCCGGCGCGTCGGGCGTGGGGTATCGCCCCACGAGCTGCTCGTCAATCAGGCGGGGAGCGATGTGTTGTTGACATTCAGGAAAGCCGATGGAACGCTTCGTGCAGTGACGATCAAGGCACTGTACGATGAAACGCAGGCGCGCTACCGCGAATGGGTCGAGCGCAACCGCACCATAGTCCACGACGCCACGAACGGGCGCGTCGGGTATCTCCACATTCCGGACATGCAGGCGTATGGGTATGCCGAGTTTCACCGTGGTTTCCTCGCCGAAGTGACGCGCGAAGGATTGATCGTCGATGTACGGTATAATGCAGGCGGCTTCGTTTCGCCGTTGATTGCGGAGAAACTGGCGCGTAAACGTTTGGGGTACGATGTTTCACGCTGGGGCGAACCGGCGCCGTATCCGCCCGAGTCGATGATGGGACCGATGGTGGCGATTATCAACGAGGCTGCCGGTTCCGATGGCGACATCATCAGCCATGTCTTCAAGATGATGAAACTCGGTCCGCTGATCGGCAAACGCACCTGGGGCGGCGTGATCGGCATTCGTCCACGTGATACACTGATCGATGGCGGGGTGACCACCCAGCCAGAGTACTCGTTCTGGTCGGCAGAGGCCGGCTGGCAGCTGGAAAACCATGGCGTCGAACCGGATATCGAAGTCGAAATGCGTCCGCAGGACTATGTGGCGGGCATCGACCCGCAACTCGAGCGCGCCATTGCCGAGGTGCTGCGCCTGATGAGCGACAATCCGCCCCGCCTGCCGGAGTTCGGAGAACGACCGCGCCTGCCGCTGCCCGACGAGGATCGCAACGAAGGCGCATCGGAACGTTGATGCCTTTTCAGACTGCTGCAATGCCCACGTATGTATGGGCTTATTCGGTGAAAATCAGACACAAGGACTCCAGGACGCTATGCCAGGCATTTCGTTCGACCGCGCGGTCGATTACTACGATGCAACCCGCGGTTATCCGCCGGGTATCGCCGAACAGTTGCGCGATGCGATTGTTGCAACGCTTTCGCTGAGTCGGCATGCACGGTTGATCGAGGCGGGCGTTGGGACAGGACGCATTGCGCTTCCCTTTCTTGAAGCGGGGTATTTCTACGCTGGCGTCGATCTCTCCCGGCGCATGATGGATCGACTGCGCCGGAAACTCGATGGGCGACCCTATCGGGCGCAGCTGGTGTGTGGTGATGTAATGCGTCTGCCGGTGTCCAATGCCGTGTTCGACGTCGGGATCATGGTGCACGTGCTGCATCTGGTGGAAGACTGGCGGCAGGTGCTGGATGAAGTGCGCCGTGTGCTGCGTTCGGATGGCGCAATCGTGCTGGTCAGCGATGAACGCGATGATCAGGAGGAGGCCTCCCCCACGCCGCGCGCACAGGTGCTGAAGGCGTGGTCGGCGATCCTGGATGAACTGAACGTTCCATCAGAGCAGCGCCGAGACGGCGCTCCCCATGGTCTGGACGAGCGATTTCGCGAGCATCTCCAGACGCACGGCGCCGGTGTGGAACGTCTGACGCTGCTCACCTACCGCCAGCATCCGCAGACGGTGCGTTCTGTGGCGCAGCAATACCAGGAGCGGATGTACAGCAGTTGTTGGGCGTTGCCGGACGATGTTCATACAGAGGCGGCGCGCCGGTTGCAGCGCTGGGTCGATGACCATCCTGCTCCCGATGCAGTGTGTGAGCCTCCGGCGCGGATTGATGCCATGATTGCGCGGTGGCGGTGATCAGGCGACGCATTGCAGCCGCCCTCTGGGACATTCACAGCGGGATTCGAACATAAAAAACGGAGGGCGTTCGCCCTCCTTGCGCCTCTTCGTGGAGCTTGCAGCATTACCTGTCGCTGCGCCTGGCAGATGTGGTGCGGATGTGGAGCAATGCGTAGAGCGGGCAAAAACCGGTGACAGCGCTGACGATCAGCAACACTGCAACGACCGTGAGCACAATCTGCCAGATGCCGGTCAGGCCAAAGAAGCCGAACAGGAACATCAACAGACCGACGCCGAGACGAATGTCGCGATCAAAAACGCTTTCATTGACAGGCAGCACGATGTCCCCCTTCCAGGATGTCAGAGATCGGCGAGAACCTTGTGCGGTTCATCACAAAGAACCAGCACCCTTAGTATACACATCCGCGTGGAAGTATTGTAAAATCTTTCACAATACCAGGTGGTGATTTCTTAACTGAAGCGAAGGAAAGGGTATGCACGACACAATTGTTTTCACCCGAGGCGTTCCGCCGACCGAGGCGTTTCCGACGGCACAGATCGCCGAATGCCTGGCGACCGCCGTCGAACGCGATGCGGCAGTCGTCTTGCAGTACGGTCATCAACCGGGCTATGCGCCGTTGCGTTCGCTGCTCGCCGCTGAATATGGCGTCAAAGACAACGACATTATGGTCGCCAACGGATCGTTGCAACTGCAGGACCTGCTGGCGGCGCATCTGGTTCGTCCTGGCATGACGGTTCTGACAGAGCAGCCAAGTTACGACCGCGCAATCACGACGTTTCGCCGTCGCGGCGCGCGGGTTGTCGGCATTCCACTCGAGGGTGATGGACTCGATGTCATGCGGCTGGAGGCCGAGGTCAGGCGCCAGACGCCGGCATTCCTCTACACCGTGCCCGACTTCCAGAATCCGGCGGGCGTCACGACATCGCTGGAGAAGCGACGCGCTATTCTGGGGATTGCCGAACGGTACGGCTTCTGGGTTATTGAGGATATTCCCTACCGCCTGCTGCGCTACCGGGGCGACAGCGCGCCAATGATGCGCGAGATCAACCCAAACCGCGTGATCACCATCACGTCGTTCAGCAAACTCCTCAGCCCTGGCATGCGCGTCGGGTACATGGTTGCGCCATCGTCGCTGGTGGCGGCAGTGACGAAAGAAGGCGAGAATACCTATCTGTCGCCGGTGCTGCCGACGCAGGCTGCAGTGGCTGAGTTCATCCGGCGCGGCTGGATGGCGCCGAATATCGAGCGCCTGAAGGAGTTGTACCGACCGCGTTGGGAGGCGATGATCAGCGCCGTGCGCCGCTACCTGAAGGGCGTCGTCGCTTCTGAGCCGGATGGCGGTTTCTTTGTGAGCGTCACCCTTCCGGCGGATGCCAATACGCGCAATCTTGTCGCCCGCGCGAAGGAGATCGGGTTGGTGCTGACCGAGGGGCAGGCATTCTTCGCCGATCCCGACGAGGGTCCGGCGCCGGATGGCGAGCGTTTCGTGCGATTGCCGTTCTGCGCTGTGACGCCGCAGCAGATCGATGAAGGGATGCGTCGCCTGGCGTCACTGCTCTAACGGATGACCGTCACCCGTGCGGAGTGTCACTGGAAGGTGCGCCCGCACGGGGTCGCCTGGCGCGGGTGGCGGTTATAGTATGCAGGATCAGGACGATTCGGTATTGACGGCGAGAAGGTACCCTTTCCCGCGCACATTGAGGATATAGCGCGGCGAACTGGGGTCGGGCTCCAGTTTCTGGCGCAGGTGATGGATATGGGGCTTGATCAATTCGCCCGCCTCCAGGTCGCTGGCATCGTACCCCTGAGCGCACTTCACAAGTTGACTGTACGACAGCATCGTGCCGGCGTGTTCCGCAAGGCAGAGCAGCACCCGGAACTCAGTCGGCGTCAGCGCCAGCGTGCGCCCGCCAAGGGTCGCAACCTGCCGCCATGTGTCGAGCTGCAACTGACCAATCACAATCGTGCGCTCAGCCTGCGCCGCCGGGGGCATCTCAGCCGTGGCAGCAACTGAGCCGCGCAGTTCCTGAACTGCGGCATCAACTGCATTCAGCAGCGCGCGACGGCGTTGCTCGGCGGCGTGCGCCTGCAACGCCGCCTGGATGCGCTCGAGCACCTTTGACGGCTCGGTGTTCTTCAACAAATAGTCAAAGATTCCGTACCGCATTCCTTCGATGGCGGTTTCGAGCGAACCATGCCCGGTCAGAATAATGATTGCAGTATCCGGGTGACGCGCCCGGGCTGCCGTCACCACCTGCATCCCGTCAACGCCGGGCATCTTGAGATCGACAAGCAACAGATCGAACGTCTGCTCGTCGAGGAGCGCAATAGCTTCAGCGCCACTGGAAGCAGTCGTCACTTCATAGCCGGCGCGCGTCAGCATGGCGCCCAGCGTCAATCGAATGTTGGCTTCATCATCGACCAGCAGTATCCGCTCTGACTGACTCATGGCTTCACCCCCTCTACCGGCGCGCTGCGCGTGCGGCGCCATCGAACAGATGCACTGTCTGTTCGATGGATGGTAGCACCAAAGGCGGATAGATGTCAACTGGCGATTGCGAGTTTTAAACTTTTGCCGCAAAACCATCTAGCAATTGTCCACCTTTTGTAGTATACTGAAAAGAGTTCGGAACCATTTTGTGATAAAATCCACAATTAACAGTGTAGAGCGATATGCCGACCCCGAGCGGCGCCTCCCACGCACGCAGGACGCCCATGTCGGCGGAGCATGTTTGTGCAAGCCGCTGGTGGAAAAGGTCGCTGATGACCCTAGTTCGAGAGGAGGCAGGTCAATGATCGACCAGAGCGTGCGTTCGTTGCTCGAGGGAGTGATCGATACGCCTCTGAAACTGCAACTGGTGCTCATGTTCGCCGAGCATCAGCACTTACGCGCAACCGCTGCGCAGGTGGCAGACCGGATCTATCGTGATATCTGGAGCACGCGCGAGGCGTTGCGTGAACTGGCAGAGAGCGGGGTGCTATCCGAGGCGCCCACGAAAGATGGGCCTGCATATGCGTTCTGCCCGTCACACGAACTGGCGGAGCCCATTCGTCGATTGCTGCAGTGTTACAATGAGCCACTGGAGCGCGATCTGATCCATCGCGCGCTGCGCGAGATTGTTGGAGATGCGTCCTATCGTCGGGCGGTTCGGATGGGCATCGCGTTTGAAAGCCTGAGCTTCTAGAAATTCGGGGCGGTATGTCTGAGTTGTTCAAGAAAAAATACGACCGTACTCCCTCCGATAAGCGCGATCGTGTTCCTCCTGGTCAGTATGTCACCGAAAAGTTTCCGGTTCTTCACTATGGCGACGTTCCCACCTATCACGATGTCGAAAACGAGTGGGATCTGCGCGTCTGGGGCGAAATCGAGGCGCCGGCGCGCTTCAGTTTTGCGGAGTTCCGCGCGCTGCCCACGATGACGATCACAACCGATATTCACTGCGTGACTCGCTGGAGTAAACTCGACACCCGCTGGGAAGGGGTGCAGTTCAGGGAGTTTCTCAAGCACATCCCGCCGCTCAAGCCGTCTGCACGGTATGTCATGGCGCATTGTGAGCACGGCTTTACAACGAACGTTCCGCTCGATGTGCTGCTGGACGATGATGCACTGCTGGCGTACAAGTACGAGGGTGAGGAGTTGACGCCGGAGCACGGTTATCCGCTGCGCCTCCTGACGCCGCGTAAGTATTTCTGGAAGAGCGCCAAATGGTTGCGTGGCATCGAGTTCATGGCGGAGGATCGCCCTGGTTTCTGGGAGCGCTACGGCTATAACAACAACGCCGATCCCTGGAAGGAAGAACGCTACGCCGAGGAGTAGCCGCTTTTCCGCATCCCCTCTCCCACTATGGTGAGAGAGGGGATGGGGATGCGGATGGCATCACACCAGATACGGTCGCAGCACATTGCGCGCCAGCACGAAGCCGCGCTTCACCAGTTCTTCGGTTCCTTCGAATTTGCGATCTTCGTGCTCGATGCTCAGGACGAAGTCGTACCCGACCGCGTAGAGCGCGGCGATGAACCGGTCCCAGCGCACCTCGCCCAATCCAGGGAGCCGCGGGATCTGCCACCCCATGCCGGTTGACATAACACCATGGCTGTACAACCCGTCGCGGTTGATCTCCATGTCCTTGGCGTGGACGTGGAACAGGCGGTCTTTGAATTCGTACACGGCGCGTTCGTAGTCGATCATCTGCCAGACGAGGTGTGACGGGTCGAGGTTCAGACCAAAGTTTTCATCGGGAATGATGCGAAACATTTCGCGCCAGATCGCCGGTGAGTGCGCCAGGTTGGTTCCGCCGGGCCACTCGTCGTAACTGAAGATCATTGGGCAGTTCTCGATCGCAATCTTGACGTTGCGGTCGGCGGCATATGTCACCAGCGGGGGCCAGACGGTCGCGAATTGTTCCAGGTTGTCGGGGACGTTCTTTGTCTGATCGCGTCCGATAAAAGTTCCCACAACGCCGACCCCCAGTTTTCCTGCCGCATCGATGACCTTTTTCAGGTGGGCATTGACCTGCGCGCGATGCTCAGGGTCGGGATGCAGGTTGTTGGGGTAGTACCCCAGCGATGAAATCGTCAGCCCGGTGCGCGCCATCAGGTCACGAATGGCGCTGACTCGCGCATCGGTCAATGTGTCGACGTCGATGTGGCAGACGCCGGCGTAACGTCGCTCCTTCCCGGAACTGGCGGGCCAGCAGGCGATCTCGATGGCTTCGAAGCCGTTTGCGGCGCCCCACTCAGCGCATTCCTCGAGTGAGAGGTGCGGGAGCGCGGCGGTGAAGAATCCAAGTTTCACAGGAATTCCTCCAATCGTTTCAACGTTCGATGGTTACCCAACGCTCTTCACGAGCACTGCGCAGGATCGCTTCTCCCAACAACAGCTCTTCGTGTCCATCAGCGAATGTGGGATAGTCGGGTGTGGCAGGCGGCGCACCGGCGGCGACGGCGCGATAGACGGCTTTGTAGAGTTGTTTGAAGGTATCGGGGAAACCTTCGGCATGCCCGCCGGGATAGTCGGTCGTACTGCGCGCCGGGGGCATGAGGAGCGCCGGGTCGCGCAGCAACAATCCGCTGGCGGTCTCGCGCCGTCCCAGCCACAACTCCTCCGGTCGCTCCGAGTCCCATGCCAGTGCGGAGCGTTCACCGTCGATCTCGAAACTGAGCCGATTCTTGCGTCCCGGACTGACCTGCGACACCGTCAGCACACCGCGTGCGCCGCTGGCGAAGCGCAGCAGAATACTGGCATAGTCTTCGGTATGAATGGGTTGTTCGACCGTCTCGGCAGCGGTGACTTCTTTCCCCGTGAAGGTATCGATCGGTCTGGTCGGCTTGTAGCGTACCGGGATGAACGTTGCCATATCGGCCAGAACAGCACTCACCCGTTCGCCGGTGATGAATGTGGTCAGATCAAGCCAGTGTGAACCGATATCGGCCACGGCGCGCAATTCACCGCCAAGTTCCGGTTCAAGCCGCCAGTTCCAGTCCGTCGGCAGCATGAGCCAGTCCTGCAGGTACGAACCCTGGATGATCCGGGTTGCGCCGATTTCGCCCGCCTGCACCAGCGCGTGCGCATGCTGGCAGAGCGGGTAGAAGCGGATGTTGAAGTTGACGGCGTGGACGATGCCGGCCTCTGTCGCCAGACGAAGCAACTCCGCCGACTCGGCGGATGTCATTGCCAGAGGCTTTTCGCAAACCACGTGCTTGCCTGCGGCGATTGCCGCTTTGACCTGGGGGAAGTGCAGGTAATTGGGGGTGGTGATGTGCACGACCGTGACGCGCGGATCGGCGAGCATCGCCTCGAAACTGTCATAGACGTTGATGCCCATGGCGTCCGCTTTGGCACGGGCGCGTTCCACACTCGATCCAACGACGCCAAGCACCGGAATGCCAAGCCGGCGCAGCGCCTCGACATGCACCACGCCGATGAACCCGGTCCCGACGACGGCGGCGGCGATCTCTGTCATAGAGCACCTCACTGTTACGCGATTGGTGACGCCTGATTTTCCCGCGATTGGCGATTCCTGTCAAGAACAGAGATGGACGTGGGAACGTGCGAACGTGCGAACGTGGGAACGTGGGAACGTGAAACGTGAAACGTGGGAAACAACCGACCCTTGAGGTCTTGCGCCACGGAGCGTGGGCTGCAGCGGAACCGTGCCCGCGCCCCGAGCGCTGCCCCCTCCATGGGCGCGTCTCGACCTCAAGGGTCTGGAACGTGGGAACGTGAAACGTGAAACGTGAAACGTGCGATCAGGTGCGCGGGGTAGGGCCACAGGCGCGTCGAGCGCGACCGCATTCGTTTATTCGTTCGCCATTCGTTGACAGAAGGGATGGTACAGGCACGTGGGAACGTGGAAACGTGCGAACGTGAAACGTGGGAACGTGAAACGTGAAACGTGGGAAACAACCGACCCTTGAGGTCTTGCGCCACGGAGCGTGGGCTGCAGCGGAACCGTGCCCGCGCCCCGAGCGCTGCCCCCTCCATGGGCGCGTCTCGACCTCAAGGGTCTGGAACGTGAAACGTGCGAACGTGAAATGTGGGAACGTGAAACGTGAAACGTGAAACGTGCGATCAGGTGCGCGGGGTAGGGCCACAGGCGCGTCGAGTGCGACCGCATTCGTTTATTCGTTCGCCATTCGTTGACAGAAGGGATGGTACAGGCACGTGCGAACGTGGGAACGTGGGGACGTGGGAACGTGAAACGTGGGAACGTGAAACGTGGGAACGTGCGAACGTGAAACGTGGGAACGTGCGAACGTTATGTCCGACCCCATTCGTGTAGCGCCTATCCGAACAACCGCCCCTTCGATACGCGCTGCGCGCTACTCAGGATGCGGTTGTTCGGTATCCTGACACAGGCGCGTCGAGCGCGACCGCATTCGTTTATTCGTTCGCCATTCGTTGACAGGGGCGATGGGCCAGGCATGTGGGAATGTGCGAACGTGAAACGTGGGAACGTGAAACGTGGAACGTGCGAACGTGAAACGTGGGAACGTGAAACGTGAAACGTGAAACGTGCGATCAGGTGCGCGGGGTAGGGCCACAGGCGCGTCGAGCGCGACCGCATTCGTTTATTCGTTCGCCATTCGTTGACAGGGGCGATGGGCCAGGCATGTGGGAATGTGCGAACGTGAAACGTGGGAACGTGAAACGTGGAACGTGCGAACGTGAAACGTGCGAACGTGGGAACGTGCGAACGTGCGAACGTGATCACAAGACAATCACGTAATCTGGTAATCACCTAATCCCACTGTGCGAACGTGATCACCAGACAATTACGTAATCTGGTAATCACGTAATCTGGTAATCACGTCATCCCAACAGTGGTACAATCGCGTTGTGTTCAGCTCAGTGCAAGGAGACCCTCCCATGTCCGAAATCTCGCTCGAGACTCTCACCTACGAACAGGTGGCGAAGACGATCGATCATTCGCTGCTGCGACCCGAAATGACAATCCAGGAAGTGGCTGCCGGATGTGATCTGGCGCGGCGCTACCATACTGCTTCGGTTTGTGTCAAGCCGTGCGATGTACCGCTCGCAGCGCGTCTGCTGGCGGGGAGCGATGTCGCCGTCGGGACGGTCGTTGGTTTCCCGCATGGCAGTCACGCGACCGCCACCAAGGTTTTCGAGGCGCGTCTGGCGATCGAGCAGGGTGCAGTCGAACTCGACATGGTGATCAATATTGGCTGGCTGCGCTCCGGTCACGACGACGATGTACTCGAAGACATTCGCGCCGTCGTTGTTGCAACCGAAGGACGGGCGCTGGTGAAAGTCATTCTGGAAAACGCCTACCTGAACGATGATGAGAAGGAGCGCGCCTCGCGGCTGGTCGAAGCGGCGGGAGCGGATTTCGTCAAGACATCGACCGGTTTTGCACCATCCGGTGCAACCATCCCTGATCTCATCCTGATGCGGCGCAGTGTGTCACCACGGGTGCAGGTGAAAGCGGCTGGCGGTGTGCGCACCCTCGATGCGCTCATCGATACGCTGCGCGTTGGGGTCACGCGGGTTGGGGCAAGCGCAACCGCTGCCATTCTCGACGAGTTTTGCCGGCGCAAAGGGCTGCCGGTCATCGGGGAAGGAGCGACGGCGCCGGTTGCTTCAGGTTCGTACTGAGGAGGACTAATCATTGGGACGATTGAAAGCACCCGCGCTCTCCAGATCATGGAAACGTTGCTTACCGGAATCACGCAGTATCGTGCACACACGGCATTACTGGATATCACCGGTGTGAAGGTGATCGATACCCAGATCGCGGCTGCTCTGGTACGCGCCGCACAGTCAGCGCGTCTGCTCGGAACCGATGCCATTCTGACCGGTATCAGCCCTGAAGTCGCGCAAACCCTGGTGCATATCGGCGCAGACCTGGGTACGCTGAAAACGCATAGTTCGTTGCAGCACGGCATCGCGTATGCACTTCAGCGGAAGTGATCATCTTTGTACTACCAATTGGAATTGAACAAGCCGCAAATGGTCGAGCATGTTCCTGATCGCCTTCTCTCTTATGCTCGACTCTTTATTGTGCACATTCATGGGCGGTGAGCGACTGACGCCTGATCGTCCTATGAGGTGACTCTAAAGAGCTCTGCAGGGCGTATAATACCCTGTATGACTGACACGTTGCGTTCCGTCCCACATGTTTGCGCGGTTTGCGGCGCGGACCTTCCTCCCGGCAATCCGCGCTTCTGCATCGAATGCGGTCAACCGGTCGAAGACCCGGTGCTGAGTGAAGCGTCTGCGGCGACCGGTCCCACCGTGCGCCTGGCGAATGCGCGCACCGAGCAGGCAGTCATTGGCGGCACGGTCAAACTGCCGTCATCGGGGGCGGTGCCGCCGGGGTTGTGGTTTGCGCCTGAGCCCCCCACTGCTGAGGATATTGTGGCGATCTATGCGCCGCTCCGGGCAATTGTCGGCGGATGGAGCGGTCTGATCGAGCATGGCTGGAAGAAATGCAGTGAGGAATGGGCTGCCGATGGGACGAGTCGTACACTGGTGCGCTTCACTGTCGATCGTATCTGGTTTGCAGCGCCAGGCGCAGCGCAGCAGATGCGTTTGATGGTGCAGATCGGCGCAGTGGCGCATGCCGATGAAGGACGAACCCGGCGCGGGTTTCGGTACCGGATCGGCGCCGATCCGCCGATGGAGGTCCTTGGCGCCTGGTGGATTGAAGGGAACACGCCACGATTCGATCGTGCCGTGCCGCAGATTCAGATCATGGCGCCGCCGCGTATCGGGCGCATATCGGATATTCCCGAAGCCGTACGCCGGATGAATGCCCGCGAAGCGGAAATATGGGCGCGGCAGGGAGAAGTGCACGGACTGTTTCGCATGCCGAACAGTGCGCAACAACGCACGCAGGTGGGGCGCGGTATTCCACTGCTCGAAGTTTCGCCGCTCGGCGCGTGGTTGCGGCTGAGTGGCGCGGTTGTGCGACTCTACCGGGTGCAGATGTTTCGTCCGCTGATCTGTGATGCGGCGTCCTGGAAGCGCCTCAAGCAACGCATCATGCAGGAAGCGGCAGATCTTGGTCTCGACATGAATACAGACGCGATCATCGAGTGGTGGCTCGATTGCGAAGGGTATGATGGAGCACTCTTCGAACGCAATGCACATCCGTATGGCGGCGGTCGAGCCGCGATCGCCTTCCGTCGCAGTCAGATTGCCCTGATTGAATGAAAGAGGAGAAACACACGCATGCCACGACCCAAACGCACCCGTGCTGCGCAGGTCGTCTCCGCGCCACAGGAGGGACCGGCGCTGCGGATTGCCATGATCGCATCGGAATGCGTTCCATTTGCCAAGACCGGTGGATTGGCGGATGTGGTTGGCTCGCTACCGAAGGCGCTGCGCGCGCTGGGGCACGACGTGATTGTGATTATGCCGTTGTATGGCATGATCAATCGCGAACGCTACGACATTCGCTCGTTCCTGGCGCCGATGGGGGTCTGGATGGGCGATACCGAAGAATGGTGCGCCGTTCATACCACAACCGTCGATGGCGTGCCGGTATTCTTTATCGAGTTCGACCGTTACTTCGCACGCCCTGGACTGTACCACGACGCCGATTACAACGATTATCTCGACAATCCGCGCCGGTTTGGGTTCCTGACCCGCGCCGGGTTGCAACTCTGCATCGATATGGGGTTTCGCCCCGATATCGTGCACGCCCACGACTGGCAGACGGCGCTGGCGGCAGCGTATCTCAAAATCTGGCACTGGGACCATCCGGTGCTGGGCGGCGCTGCGAGTGTGCTGACGATCCACAACATCGCCTACCAGGGCGTGTACGACGCCTCGCATTATCCATACCTTGGGTTGCAATGGGGCAACTTCACGCCCGACAAGTTCGAGGACCACGGACGGATCAACTTCCTGAAAGGGGGCATCCAGTACTCCGATATGCTCAATACGGTCAGCCCGACCTATGCGAATGAAACCCGCACGCCCGAAGGCGGGCATGGTCTGGCAATGTATCTGAACGACCGCGGCAGCGCCTACCGCGGCATCCTGAACGGCGTCGATTACACCCAGTGGAACCCTGAGACCGACCCGCTCATTCCGGCGCGCTACAGCGCAAGCAACCTGGCAGGGAAGGCGATCTGCAAACGTGAACTACAGTTACGGATGGGTCTCGACCCCAACCCGAACATCCCAATTGTGGGGGTGGTCAGTCGTCTGGCGCACCAGAAAGGGCTCGACCTGCTGGCAGGCGCAATCGAGGGTCTGGTGCAGAACGCGTTGGTGCAGTTTGCCATTCTTGGCGCTGGCGACAAGGGACTGGAGGGGTACTACGGGTTATTGCCGCTGCGTTTTCCCGGACGGATCGGCAGTTTTATCGGGTATGACAATCAACTGTCGCACTGGATCGAGGCGGGCAGCGACTTTTTTGCCATGCCGTCGCGGTATGAACCGTGCGGTTTGAACCAGATGTACTCGTTGCGCTACGGCACGCTGCCGATTGTACGCGCGACCGGCGGGCTGGAAGATACCGTGCAACAGTACGACGAACAGACCGGAGCCGGCACCGGTTTCAAGTTCTACGAACCGAGCGTCCACGCCGTCTACTACACGATTGGCTGGGCAATCAGCACCTACTTCGACCGACCGCACCACATGCAGCAGATGATCCAGACTGCCATGGCGCAGGATTTCTCGTGGGAGCGCAGCGCAAAAGAGTATGTCGATCTGTACCGCGAGGCAATTGCGCGCAAAAGAGGGATGTAGGAATGCTCGAACAGGTCGATCTCACCCTTTCACTCAGCAAACAGGACTATCGCCAGCGTCTTGTCGATCTCCAGATGCGCCTGTACGACATGGAACAGGCACTGTTCGAGGCGCGCATTCCGGCACTGTTTGCGTTCGAGGGATGGGCCGGCGCCGCCAAGGTGCGCACCATCAGTGTCATCACCCGGCGGCTCGATCCGCGCGGGTTGCGCGTCTATTCGATCACACCGCCACGCACGTATGAGATGCAATATCCATGGCTCTACCGTTTCTGGCTGAAGACGCCAAGTTACGGGCAGATTGCCATTTTCGACCGGTCATGGTATCGGCATGTCCTTGGCGAGCGGGTGCGCGGCGAATTGAGCGTTGCCGACTGGCGCGCACGGTGCGAAGATATTGTCGCATTTGAGCGGCAACTGGCGGATGATGGCGCTGTGATTGTGAAGTTCTGGCTCCACATCTCACAGCGTGAACAGGGACGGCGGTTCAAGAAACTGCTCAGTGACAAAACGACCGCCTGGCAGGTGACCGAGGAAGACCTGTGGCAGCATCGCCACTACGAACGAGTACGTGATGCAGTCGAAGACATGATCGCGCGCACCGATACTCCATATGCGCCATGGATCATCGTTCCGGCAACCTCCGCGCACTATGCGCGCGTGGCGGCGTTCGAGGCGATCCTGAGCTCGCTCGAAACGCGGATCGGCAGGCGACCGGTTATAGATGTGGACGCCGACGTGCGTGAAGAACTGCTCGACTCACGCGGCACGTCCTTCCGCCGCAGCCTCGATGTATTGCGCACGCGCGGCGCACGCCCGATCTCACCTGCCGGCAATGGGGCTGCCGATGGGGTATCAGCAGGCGCATCGCCACTGCCGTCCGGAATCAGCATTCTCCGGCGCGTCGATCTGAGCCAGCGTCTCGATCCTGGGAAGTACAACCGCAAACTCAATCGACTGCAGGCCAAACTGCGCCTCCTTGGCTTTCAGGTCTACCTGCAAAAGCGCCCGGTCGTGGTGGTCTTCGAGGGATGGGACGCCGCCGGAAAAGGGGGAACGATCCAGCGCATCACCGAAAAACTCGATCCACGCAGTTACGTCGTGCATGCGATCGCTGCTCCGACCGGCGACGACAAAGCGCACCACTACCTTTACCGCTTCTGGCGGCGCCTGCCGCCGCGCGGACAGATTGCCGTCTTCGACCGCTCGTGGTACGGCCGGGTGCTGGTCGAGCGCGTCGAGGGGTTCGCCCGTCCCGAAGAGTGGCAACGCGCCTATGCGGAAATTAACGAATTCGAGCGGCAGCTGGTCGAGTTTGGTACAATAGTCGTCAAGTTCTGGCTGCATCTCAGCCCTGAAGAGCAGTTGCGACGCTTTCAGGAGCGCCAGTCGATACCGTACAAAGCGTGGAAACTGACCGAAGAAGACTGGCGCAACCGCGAGAAATGGTCACTCTACGAAACTGCGGCGGACGAAATGCTGCTGCGCACCTCGACGCCTGCCGCGCCGTGGACGATCATCGAAGCCGAGGACAAACGATTTGCCCGGATCAAGGCGCTGCGCACCCTGGTGCGTCGGCTGGAAGCGGAACTGGGTCGCATCAAACTGTAAGGAGTCCGATATGCGCCTGAGTGAAGACAAAATTCGCCGGATCGCCGAGCGCGTGCACGACGAACTGGCGCAGCGCGGTCTGGTGACCTACAAAGACCCGCGCGGCGTAGCGCCAGGCATGGGACGCGCCGCGCGGGTCAAGGCGATCTACGATTTCATCGTTGCCGATCTGAAGATCGAAGAAGAGATCGACGCCGAGGTCGAGCGCATTCTGAGCACCTACTCGCGTGAAATCAAAGGCACCGAGCGCGACATCCTCTTCCGCAAACACAAAGAAGAAGTTGCCCGCAAACGTGGATATATTCTGTGAACGGGCAGGACTGCGCATAGCGCGTCTGCATGTGCCAGAAAACGTGCTATAATACAAAGGGAACGCGATGTTCCCCCACGTGGGCTGGTAGCTCAGAGGTAGAGCAGCGGTCTTTTAAACCGATGGTCGTGGGTTCGATCCCCACCCGGCCCACCATCGTAGATAGGGCGCCCATCCGTGGCGCCCCGACACGCATCTTCCCGCGATGAACGCACCTGCGCGGGGCGTCCGCCGGGGGCGTCCATACGGGGCGCGCCGGAGGAAGATGCGCGTGCCGCCGATACGCCTATCCACGATGCGCCCGCGCACGAATGGTTGACATCGAAAATCGTCACGTGGCTCCCTCTGGCAGCCGAAGGGGTGTATGCGTGTCGCCAGCAGCAGACATAATCTGCGTGCGCCTGTGACTTCGGTACTACGCTGCCCGTTGCGTCACTGTCACCTCGAAACGGTACGCAAAGCCCTCTTTTGTTAAAAAATCGTTGATCGTATACTGGTCCGCGTCGTGCAGCTGGATGCACGCACCGCAACCGCCACCCCCCGAACTCCCACTCCATGGGGGTTCAAGGGCGGACAGAACATATGCTCGGTGAAACGTTTCGTGGCTTGAGAATGCCTCAAATGCCCTCACTCTCGCTCCTCCGCTTCCGCATGCAGGAGCGGGGGAACGCAGTCCTACGTCTGAGGCATTGTGACGCAGAAACACAGATCGAACGCACATCATTTCTGTCCGCCCTTAAACCATGGGGGGCTGGGGGGGCACGCACGCCTGTGGGCATCGGGTCGCTCTGGGCGCACGAAAGGAGCCTGCGCCGATGAATCCGTACATCAGCCCGACTGCGGCGTCTGCCGCCAGCGCCCCGTCGGTCAACGCGCCGCCCGACGCTGACGACCGGATCGTGGTGTCGCGTCAGCACCTCGAACAATTGCAGCGTCAGGTGCGCCTGGGCTGCGAGCGGTTTCCCACCCGCCATCTGCGTCAATCGCTGCTGATTCTTGACCACATTCTCGCACGTCGCACGCGCTGAGGCGTCCGCCGCAGCGGGAGGCGCGGTGATTTCCACGCCCGCGTCCCGCTGCGATCTGCGATTGATGGTCGTGTTAACACCCGAACCATCTGTGGGGGCGGGCGTCGTACCCTCCGGCAATGCGCCTGCCGCCGATGCACCCACCGCCGATGGGTCCGTGCCGGATAGAAGGCCCGTGGATGGGACGCGCGCATGGGGCGTCCCGACGGTGGGAGATGGGGCGCCTGCCGGTCATGCATGCGTTCCCGATGGTTCGCCCACGCGGGGTGGGCCTGCCCCTGACACGTCCGCCGCCTATGTGTCTGCCCACGATGCGCCCGCGCGCGATACTCCCACCCGGAGTTGAATTGAGTATAAGACCAGAACTGGAAAGCCTGCCCGCGATGCGCCCACGCGCGATGCCCCTGCTGCCAATGGCTCGTCAGCAGGTGCAGACCTCGTGATCGCACCTGACATGCCCGCCCGCGATGCGCCTGCACGCGCTGTGTTCGCCTGCGATACGCCTGCCCTCAACGTCCCCGTCCGTGCTGCGCCCGACGTCGATACCCCCAATCGGTCGCTCACGCACGGCGCCCCGACGCTGGGGGATAAGGTTGTCTTCAATGAACTCTGACACAGAGCCTATCCGAAGAGCCTGTCCGGATAAGAACCGCGGCGCCTGTATGCACAGCGATTCGTCCGCTCACGACGGGCGCTTCCCTGTCACGCCGGTGCTACGCTATGCCGCGCGCCGTGATGCGACGTAGCGCATCTGGATGCTGTATGCGACCATTGGCAGTCGCACATGTTCAATCCGAAACGTCACATAGCGCAGACCAAAATAGCCAGTTTTACCTATTACGCCTGTGCCTCAGCAATCCTATCCTCCTCATCAGAGGACATTGATACTTTGGGTTATCTCTCGCGTGCGCATGATAACCCAAACAGCAATCCTATCCTCCTCATCAGAGGACATTGATACAGCCGCGAGGGGCATCACGCCCACTCCCACTACCTGCGCAATGCCGCAACGGGGACGCCAGACCGCCTGTGTGCAGATGCTGTGGGACAATTGCCGGCGTGACCGCCCCTGCAACCAGTGAGCAGCAACAGCGTATCTTGTTATAGCGCGGGCGAATTGCCTGTATCTCGAACTGATGCACAGACGCGGCTGAATACGCGCACCATTGCCGGTAAGACGGACATCGCAGCACGGACGCAACATCGAGGAGACCTGCAATGCGTTCTCGTCCTTCCTTGCTATTCCTGGCATACCCGCTGATGCTCGCCTGTCCTGAGATATTCGAGCGCCGAACCCGTGTGGACGGAGCGCGCGACGCCTTGATCGCTCAAACGATTGCACCTGCCATCTGCGCCGCGCCCTGGCAGCCGGCGCGCCGGCGTTCATTACTCAAATGGCGCCTGGCTGGTTATGCGCTCGTTATTCGCCAACGGTATCATTTCCTGGGATGCTGAGTATAACCCACTGCCGCCGCTCGCAGCGCACAGCGCTACGACGGCGAGTCTGATGCGTATCCGATAGAGCGGCGCTTCTGCACCATCGATCATTGAGACCATCGGCAGGAGGCAGTATGTTCATCCGTTCCCCTCGCGCCTTCGTGACCATCCTGACGCTCCTTTCGGTTCTGCTGTCGTTCAGTGCAGTGAACGCCGATGATGGCCAGGCTGACGACCTGCAGCCAGACGCCGGTCACGTCACCCCGCACCTCGCGTATCCGCCGACTCAGCTTCCGCTGCAGCTGGATGACCGTTCGCCGCAGAACAGGCGCGCAGTCCTGCCGATGCCATCCTACGGCTATGCGCCAACATCACCAGCTGATGACAGCCAGCACGAAGAGGGTTCGGCATCTCTGGCGACGTCAGTCGAGCCGCTTCCGACCGACCGGCTGATCGTCAGGCTCACGCCCATCGCGCAGGCGCAACACAGCGCTGATCTGCAGCAGGCGGCGGCCAGCCTGAGCCAGGTCGCCGGAGAGCCGCTCCAATATGTGCGCGCAACCTCCGATGGAGCGCTTGTGCTGGCGCTGCCTGAGCGCAAAGCCTACCAGGATGTGGCTGAGATAGCGCGGCGGCTGACGCTGCGCCCGGATATTGAATATGCCGAGCCCGACGCCATCATGCAACCTGCGCTGGAACCGAACGACCCGCGCTACCCCGAGCAATGGCACTATCGCTTTCAGCCTGGGCAGTATGGCATTAACCTGCCTCTTGCCTGGGACATTACCACTGGCTCTGCGTCGGTCGTGGCAGCCGTACTCGACACCGGCATCCTGCCGCACGCCGATATGGTGGACAACCTGATCTTCGTGAACGGCCAGGTGTACGGGTACGACTTTATCAGTGACCCGTGGATGGCTCGCGACGGAAACGGTCGCGACCCCAACCCCAGGGACGAGGGCGACTGGTTAGACGGATCAGAAAATTGCGGAGCGCCGAGTAACAGTTCCTGGCACGGCTTACATGTAGCCGGAACGATCGCTGCCCGAGGGAACAATGGGATCGGTGTAACCGGTGTCAGTTGGAACTCTAAAATCCTGCCAGTGCGTGTCCTTGGGCGCTGTGGCGGGTACGTTTCTGACATTGCCGACGGGATGCGCTGGGCTGCCGGGTTGAGCGTGCCAGGCGCGCCCAACAATCAGTATCCGGCGCGTGTGCTCAATTTGAGCCTGGGAGGATTCGGTCCCTGCAGCGCGACGTTCCAAAATGCCATCAATGAGATACTTGCTTCCACGCAAGCCAGCATTGTTGTGGCAGCAGGCAACAGCGGCATGAACGTCATCAATTTCCAGCCGGCCAGCTGCGATGGCGTGATCACAGTTGCTGCCGCCAGTATCAATGGAAACCGCGCTTCCTACAGCAACTATGGCAACCTGGTAGACATCAGCGCGCCAGGCGGCAGTTTTGGCGCGCCGATACTTTCGCTTCTCAATACCGGAACAACCGCACCCGGCAGCGACTCATATGCAGGGTACCAGGGGACCAGTATGGCGACGCCACACGTGAGCGGTGTAATCGCCCTGATGCTATCGGCTAATCCAAACTTAACGCGACCCCAGGTATTGACAGTCTTGCAGCAGACTGCTCGACCGTTTCCACAGGCGAGTAGTTGCCGGGAGGATCTATGCGGCGCGGGCATTCTGGATGCTGGCGCTGCTGTGATAGTCGCCCGCAATCTACCTTCGGCAACGCTGACAGTAAACAAATCAGGATCAGGGAGCGGGACGGTGACGAGCAATCCGGCGGGCATTGACTGTGGTGCAGCATGCACATATGCCTTTCCCACAGGAACGACAGTGACCTTGACCGCTACTCCGGACACTGGTTATACGTTTTCTGGTTGGAGCGGAGCCTGCTCCGGAACTGACCCCTGCACAGTTACCCTGGCTGAAGACCGCACAGTGACGGCTATCTTCAACCGATCAGATCAGCAGCTAACGATCGTGAAGACCGGGAGCGGCAACGGGACGATTACGAGCGATCCGGCAGGAATCGCCTGCAATTCCACGTGCTCGACTCTTTTTCCCTACGGTACACTGATAACATTGAACGCCGTACCTGCTCCGGGGCACACCTTCGCAGGCTGGGTTGGGGCGTGTACTGGTACAGGTCTTTCCTGCACAGTAACCATGATCCGGGCGCATACTGTGGGAGCAGTCTTCACTGCGCCACCGTCGTCAGGCGCAGTGCTATACGCAGCGCCTGTTGCCACAGGTGCAGGAAACTGCTCGTCCTGGCAGAACGCCTGTACGCTATATACAGCGCTGCAATCCGCAGGTAGCAGTGCACAGATCTGGGTTAAGGCCGGGGTACACAAACCTACGACCAACTCCAACGATCGTACTGCCAGCTTTGTGCTCAAGAACGGCGTGGCTCTCTACGGCGGCTTTGCCGGAAATGAAATCAATTTTGATCAACGTAATCCATCCCTCCACGTTACTATCCTTAGCGGTGACATTGACAACAATGATGACACTGATGTTTACGGTGCGACTACTTCCATCCGTGGCGCCAACAGCTACCGGGTAGTCAGAGCCGTCAATGTGAACGAAACTACTGTTTTGGATGGTTTCGTCATTACTGGTGGTCAGGCAAATAGTATGGGCGGTGGAATGGAGGCAAGAAACAGTCGTCCCACGATTGTCAACGTTGTCTTCAAGACTAATAGTGCATCTTATGGTGGTGGTGGAATGATGAACGACAATAGCCAGCCAATTCTCGAGAGCGTAGTATTTACCAACAACAGCGCGTATGCAGGGGGAGGGTTGAATAATTATAACAGCAACGCTGTGATGAATAATGTTCTGTTCGAAAACAATCAATCATCTTTTGGCGGTGGCGTATATAATTACCGGAGTCAACCAGTGTTTACACAGACCAGGTTTGTCGGCAACCGGGCAAATCAACTGGGGGGTGGAGTATACAACCACTCAAGTCATCCTATTTTTGAGGGGACATCATTTACCGATAATGCAGCACTATTAAGAGGTGGAGGAGTTGCTAACTATCAGAGCAATCCTGTATTCAATGATACTACCTTTGATAGTAACACGGAAGAAGAGTATGGAGGCGGTATTTATAATCAAAACAGCGATATTATGCTTGTAAACGTAAAATTCACACGAAACTCATCAATAAGAGGAGGGGGAGTATATAACGGTTTTCAAAGCAAACTTCGAATAAACAGCGCGACTTTTCGATATAATTATGCGGAGAATAACGGTGAAGCAGTGTCCAATTGGGAGAGAAGCTATTCATCAATCCATAACGCCATTTTCGATAGTAACACTTCGATTTCGACGGGGGGGGATATTTCACGCCTTTGAAAGTTATTCTGAGTTGAGAAACGTCATATTTTTGAATAACTATTCCTCGGGCGGCGGTGGTATAAGTGGTGGTAGTTTTATCCTCGAAAACGCCGTTTTTAAGGGAAACCGGGCTGTACAGGGGGGTGCAGTAGACCTCCAGCAAGAGACTGCCACATTGATTAACGTGCTCTTCACTCACAACTCGGCTACCATCGGAGGGGCAATGGCGAACCGTGGCGCCCAGCCCACGCTGCTCAATGTTACGATGGTTGGAAATACGGCAATACGCGGCAGCGGTATAACGAACCATTTGGCCACCCCTCAGATTCGCAACAGTATTCTGTGGGGCAACACGGCACAGCAGGGTCTGCAACTGGAGAACTACTCCAGCACACCCTTCATCTCACACAGCCTGATACAGGGTTGTGGCGGGTCGAGCAGTTGGGTTGCTTCGTGTGGCAGAGACGAAGGAGGGAATATCGATTCAAACCCATTCTTCATCAATGCCCCTGATGATCTGCGCTTACAGGCCGGCTCACCTGGCATCAATGCTGGGAATAACTCCTTTATCACCGAAGACATCGCCTTTGACCTGGATGGCAACCCGCGTATTGCGGGCACTGCCGTGGATATGGGTGCGTATGAGTGGGATGCAGGACGATCAGTGCTGGTAGTAACCAAAACTGGCTTTGGCAATGGCACGGTGACTAGCAGCCCAACAGGTATTGCCTGTGGATCGGATTGTTCTCACAGCTTCCCTACCGGAACGACGGTGACACTGACTGCTGCACCTGAGGTTGGACATGTCTTCACTGGCTGGAGCGGTGCGTGTACTGGCAGTGATCCTACCTGCACAGTCGTATTAAGTCAGACTCGCTTCGTCACTGCAACTTTTAGTGTATCCAGTCCATACGGAGGCGTACTCTACGCAGCACCTGATGCTGGAGGTACAGGAGACTGTCTATCCTGGCAGAATGCCTGCACCCTGCGGACCGCACTGCTTAGGGCTGAAAGCGGTGCGCAAATCTGGGTCAAATCCGGCGTCCATAAGCCTGCTTCAGTTTCTAATGACCGCCACGCAAGTTTTGTTCTAAAAGACAATGTATCAATGTATGGCGGATTCGCAGGAGGAGAGACTGCATTAGATCAGCGAAATCCAGCAGTCAATCGTACAGTCTTGAGCGGCGATATTGATAACAACGATGTTACAGATTCACATGGCGTGAGCATAGAGATTCGCGGCAACAACAGTTACCATATCCTAACTGCAAATGCGATAGGGAAGACCACCGTAGTAGATGGATTCGTGATCACGGGAGGACAGGCAAATGGGGAGCCAGGTATGCCAAGCCAAGGTGGTGGGATGTACAGTTGCTTCAGCAGTCTCACCGTGAGGAATGTTGTGTTCAACGGCAACATGGCCAGGTTTGGTGGTGGTGGGATGGTAATTATTGAAGGTAATCCGTCGCTAATCAATGTAGTATTTGCCAATAACGCGGCAAACTCCGGTGGGGGGATGCTGATAGGCGCAATGAGCAATCCGACTCTGATTCATACGACGTTCAGTAATAATACGGCGAATAGTGGCAGAGGAATATATGCTTATTCGAGCAGTCCAAAGATTTATAACAGCATCTTTTGGGATAATATGAGCTCAAACCAGTCGCAGGTTGTTTATGATGATTTCAACAATCTCGGTATGACGCCTCATGTATCTCACAGCCTGATCCAGGGATGCGGCGGCTCAAGCGCCTGGAACGCAGCCTGCGGCACAAATGGTGGCGGCAACATCGATACCGATCCGCTCTTTGCGGATGCCATGGGTGGAAATCTGCGCCTGCAATCCGGCTCGCCAGCCATCAATGCCGGCAACAACGCCTTCGTCCCGGCTGGCGTCACTACAGACCTGGACAGTAATCCGCGGATTTGGGGCGGCATTGTAGACATGGGCGCGTATGAGCGTGTGTATGAACAGCCGACGCTGAGCGTAACGAAGGCGGGAAGCGGGAGCGGGACGGTGACGAGCGACCCGGCGGGCATCGCCTGCGGCGCGGCCTGCGCGGCGGCGTTCCCGTATGGCGCGACGGTGACGCTGACCGC
>FWPU01003058.1_pt1 | contig 43646 bp, 37 predicted proteins | sample 2228361 | NCBI WGS metagenome assembly FWPU01 (sample SAMEA103939777, study PRJEB20133) | metagenome | reverse complement strand
GAGGAGGACGGCAGTCGTCCGGCGTTGCGCATGGCGGCGTAGTGCCCGTTGCCCCTCACCCCGTGCCCCTCTCCCACGCTGTGGGAGAGGGATTTTTGCTTTGTGCCTTTGCGGTTTGCTTGCGCATGTGTCCATGCGTCTTCCCGATTCAGGTATACTCGAAACAGGGTGAGCGCTGTCGGTGTTGCGTAGAGCGTCTCACGGAATACTGTAACGGAGGTGTACGCCATTGCCTGTTGGTGCCAGATTGCTCTGTCCCTCCTGTCAGGAGCTGCTGATACCCGTCGACCGCGATGGGGTCGAGGTCGATTATTGCCCCAGCTGTCGTGGCGTGTGGCTGGACCGAGGAGAACTGGAGAAGATTTTAGAGCGGGCATCGATGCGTCCTGCGCGACCAGCATACTACCCGCCTCCGCGGGAATACGATGATGACGACGACCGCTACCGCAAGCGCAAGAGGCGGAAGTCGTTTCTGGAGGAGCTGTTCGACTTCGATTAACCCTGCGAACAAGATGCTTCGCGTTCGCTCAGCATGACAAGCAGTAGGTGTCATTGCGAGGAGCTCAGCGACGAAGCAATCCTCCTCCGGTTACCGTTGCTGGCAGGGATTGCTTCGCCTTCTTGCGAAGGCTCGCAATGACACAGTACCTGTCACCCTGAGCGCAAGCGAAGGGTCTCAGCCATGTAAGAAAACGAGATGCTTCGCGTTCGCTCAGCATGACACGGTGGAGCACAAGCTCTGGAGGGCGAGGAACCCCTGCCGAGCCGACGTTGATGGAACCTAACCCCCGTCCCCTTCCCTGCGAGGGAAGGGGAGCAGACGCCTCTCGCCGTTTCGGGGAGAGGACGGGAGAGGGGTGGAGACGTTGTAACCTAACCCCCGTCCCCTTCCCTACGAGGGAAGGGGAGCAGACGCCTCTCGCCGTTTCGGGGAGAGGACGGGAGAGGGGTTTCAGCCGGCTCACCGGGAGGTTCGCCCTCCAAAGTGTGTGCCTGTCACGAACTCAACAACACGGTTTCCTTCTCAAACAGGCGCGTGGCGATCTGCACGCTGATTACCGCCACCACACACGACGCTGCGAATGAGAGCAACACAAACTGCGCGTCCACGATGCCCGTCAGCACCTGCTTGATGATCAGCGCACTGTTCAGCACGGGCACAGCCGCTACCCACAGCGACGATTCCGTGCGCACGAACATCGATGCGACGGCGGGCAACACAATCAGCGAGCTGAGAGGGATCAGGTAGGTCTGTGCCTCCTTCTGGTTGCGGGCGAAAGTGGAGATGATGGTCAGCAGAGCCGAATAGAACACGGTCAGCGGTAGCAGGGTCACCACCAGCGTGCCCAGCGCACCGGCAGAGATGCTGAAATGCGCTCCTCCCTCCAGAAAGATGCGTGCACTGGCGGGCAGGGCAAACGCAATCAGCATCCCCAGCATGGCGAAGATGGCTGCCATCATGCACACCACGCTCACCGTCAGGAACTTGCCCCACACAATCTGATGGCGCAAGGCAGGCGTGGCGAGCAGGGTTTCTATAGTGCCGCGCTCCTTCTCGCCAGCCACCAGGTCAAACGCCGGTGATACCGCCCCAAAGAACGCCGATAGCACAATCACATACGGCAGGATGATGCTCAGGATAAGGTTGCCTGCGGGGTTTTCGGATTGGATGGCTCGCGTGACAACCGCCAGCGGCTGGGTGAACTCCGCTCCGATGAAACGGCGCGCCAGGCGTTGTTGAACCCACTCTGCGCTGAGGCGGTCGGTCAGCGCCTTCAAGCGGGAAACCGATTCGCGCGAGCTGTCGTTCAGCGGGTCGAACAGCACCTCCACCTGCGCGGTGCTTTCGTTGTGCAGGCGCTCGTCGAACTGCTCGTCGAGGATGGTGAGCAGCCTCACTTTGCGCCTGCGCAGGAGCTCTTCTCCTTCGCGTCGGCTCTGCACCCGGCGGATGGCAAAGCCGTTCTCCTCCAGCGCTGTCAGCAGGTCCTGTCCGCCTCGCGGGGCGAGCACCGCTACCGGTATCACCGCCTTCGTCGCCGATTCCTGCCTCTGCTGAAGCATCATGCCGATACCCCACAGCAACAGGGGCGTAATCAGCAGGGGCGAGACGATGGTGGAGAAGAGCACGCGCCGATCGCGCAACACCTCGCGCAACTCCTTCCAGAAGACAATCAGCGTGCGGTTCATGCTTCGCTCTCCTTCTCGCCGATGAGGTGCAGGAAAATCAGCTCGAGTGCGCGTTCACCCGTCTGTGCGCGCAGGTCTTCCAGCGTACCGATGGTGACCAACCGTCCGCGGTGAATCACGGCGATGCGGTCGCACAACCTCTCGGCTTCACTCATGATGTGGGTGGAGAACAAAATGGTGTGCCCGCGCTGGCGGCTCTCGTCGATGAACTGCATGATGGTACGCGAGGTCACCACGTCCAGTCCTGCCGTCGGCTCGTCCATGAACATCACCGGCGGGTTGTGGATGATACTGCGTGCGATGCTCACGCGCTGTTTCTGCCCCGTGGAGAGCCGGTCGCACCGCCCGTCGATGAAGTCGCCCATGCGCAGGGTCTCCACCAGCTCGTCCACGCGCAGGCGCAGGGCGTTACCCGACAGCCCGTACAGCGCCCCGAAGTAATAGAGCATCTCGCGTGCGGTCAGGCGTCCGTAAAGCGCGGTGGAGCCGGTGAGGTAGCCGATATGCTGGCGCACTTCCTGCGGCTGAGAGCGGATACTGTAACCGGCTACCCGGGCATCGCCTGCGGATGGGGTCAGAATCGTGCCCAGCACGCGCAGGAGGGTGGTCTTGCCCGCGCCGTTCACCCCCAGAATGCCGAACACCTCGCCGGGGCGCGCCTCGAAGCTCACTTCGTCCAGAGCCAGCACCGCGCCCCGTTTGCGGTCGGTGAAGATTTTGCTCAAACCCTCCGCTCGAACCATGCCTTTTCCCCTTTCCATCCAGCAACAGCAGACACCGGAGCAGGGGTAACAGTTTCGTGCTGTTATTGTACACGATGAACCTGCGACGGGCAAACGCAGGTTTTGGCGCAAAGATGGCGAAAAAGGAGTCTGCGAAGAGTGGTCTGGAGGATAAAGGATGAGCAGTTGCAGGTTGCGTATCGTGCTTGCCGCTTTGCTGATGGCGAGTGTGGCGTTCGGTCAGGACAGGCTTCCCGATTGGGGACCGGTGAGGCGAGAGGTTCCCGCTCCGATACGCCTGCCCGATGCACGGTATCAGGTGGTTCGCGCATGGGAGGCGGAAGAGGCTCCTGCCAATGTGGGCAGAGTGGTGAGCGATGCGCAGGCATATGGAGGCAAAGCGCGCGAGGGGCGAACCTCTCTGCGCCGGGCGCAGAACGACGTGGAGGGACATCTGCTGTTCGGTCCCTACATCGAGGTGCCCCCCGGCACGTATGCCGCTTTCTTCCGCGTCAAACTGCTGGACGATTCGCGCGACGGTGAGGTGGTCGCAGAAATCGACGCCTGCGTCGGGCATGGGCAGACGATACTGACCGCGCACGACATCGTCGACACCGACCTCACTGCGGGGCGCTATGTGCAGGTACCGCTTTTCTTTCGCTACGAGGGAGGCAAGCTGGAGTGTCGCCTTCGGTGGCGGGCGTATGCCTCTCTGCGTGTTGACCGGGTAACGCTCGTGCGAGCGGAAGGAGTGAACGCGATGGTGGGCATTCCGCGCGTACCCGAACCGAAACCTTCTGGCGAGCCTAAAGACCTTCCCTACACTCCACCGCCTGCTTTGAAGGAGATATTTGCCCGTGCCAAACCACCTGCCGACACGTTGCTGGTAGCGGATATTCGTCCCCTTTCCACCGACTGGCAGATGATGTTGCTGTGCCTGCAGGGGCTGGTCAACCGCGAGCGACCGCGCCTGTACGTGCTGTTCAACGAGACGGATGAGCACTGGCTGAACTGGATGCGCCAGCGCGGATGGGTGAAGCGGGTGGAGCGCGTGAATGACGCCACCACGCTGGTTCAGCGGTTCCGTTCGGCGTTCCGGGGACTGGTCGTCACCGACCCCACGGTGCCTGCTACCCGTAACGTCGCTACCATGCTTGCGGGAACGCGCGGACTGCTACCCGTCTCGCCGCGGCTGGCACGACAACTGCGCCTGCCTGTTGTGGAAGACCTGCGCGGACGATGGAAGCGTAACGTGGACGCCTATCGCTGGGCTTTTGAGACGCTCTGGAACGAGATGAACCACCACATGATCGCCTGCTCGTACCCCGACCACCTCGCCCTGCGAGACTATCTGGTGGCGAATAAGATTTTCATCTTCTGGGTATCGGGAGCGATTGACGGCGCACGCCCGTATTCCCACCCCGACGCGGAGGCGCGTCTGGCAGAGCAGATTCTGGCAAAGATGCCTCCCAATACCTGCGTGCTGAGCTATCCGTGGGCAGGCAAAGACGTGGGCATGGGCGAAGGACCGGGCGTCACGCTCTTCGCGGAGTTCGGCAAGTATCTGGTGGGCACCATCAACTGCTCTAACCTCACGGTGCATTCCGGTATCGACCTGCCGGAACTGCGTCAGAAGCCCGCTCCGCCCGCACCGCCGTTGAGGGACGACAAGGTGTACATTACCCTCATCATGTCGGACGGGGACAACCTGCCCGTCTTGACGATTCATAACTTCCCCCAGCTATGGCGCGACCCCCAGCGCGGAAGCCTCCCGATAGGGTGGACTATCAGCCCCGCCGCCCGACTGCTCATCCCTGATGTGGTGGACTACTACTATACCACCTCGTCGCCCAACGATTGCTGGCTCACCGCCGTTTCGGGGTTGGGCTACACCTATCCCGACCATTTCGGTAAGCGATATCGCCCTGAGGAGCGCGAGCGGGTGTACACCGACTTCCTGCACCTCACCAACGAGGCGATGGGCCCAATGGACCTGCATGTGGCATGGATCATGGGCATTACCGACCCGCGCAAGATCGACCAGTATCTGCAGGAAGTGCCTCGCGTGCAGGCACTGTTCCCCGATTACGGCAAGCGTGTGACCCGCTATGAAGACGCCAGCTATCTGGGGGCACGCAACGTGCCCGTCTTCCATGCAGTGATGGGCTGGCGCGATCCGGCAACGCGCGAAGAGCAGCTTGCCTTCTGGGAACAGCAGGTGCGCGAGATGACCCCCAGGCAACGCCCCGCCTTCCTGCATGTGTTCATCTGGAACTGGGGCGCGGATATTCCCATGCTCAAGGAGTTGCTGGACAGGCTGGGCGACGACTACGTGCCCGTCCGCCCCGACCACCTTGCCGAACTGTACCGACAGGCAGTGGAGCGAGAAGTTCTGCTGGTGCGTGCGCCGGAGCGAGCGGCGTCGCTGGCGGAACAGCCGGTGGTGATACCGCTGACCATCCGCAACGCCAGCAGGGAGGCGCAGTCCGTTCGCGTGCGCGTTGCCGAGGGGTTGCGCGATGCCCGGTTGTCGGCGGAGGCTGTGGAGTTGCCGGTAGCGGGTGGTGCGGAGGTGCAGATTACGGGCGTTCCCGACGCAGATGCAGTGACGGTGTCGCTGGAAGGCTCCTTTGGCAAGCGCGAGGTGCGCGTGCCCGTTCTGCGCATCGCCCGCGCGGCGATTATCGGCGAGATACCGCCGGTGGAACGGCTGGAGCCGGTGGCGGTCTGGGAGGCGGAGGACCTGGGGCATCGCTCTGGGGAGAAGGTGAATGACTCCTCCGCCAGTGGGTGCACCGCCTGGCGTGCCGAGCCGGGCAAGGCGGAATCGGGCTACATCGTGTATGGTCCCTATGCGGGCATGTCGCCGGGACGATATGTCGCGTTGTTCCGGGTGAAACGGCTCGGCGAGGCGCAGGGCGACCTGTTGAAAGTGGATACCTGCGTGGGCGGAGGTAACCCCATCACCGCCGAGCGCAGGGTGCGCGCAGAGGAACTACCGGTAGGGGAGTACCGCTACGTCGCGCTGATGGTCGACCACCCCGGCGGAGCCATCGAGACGCGCGTGGAGTGGTTCGGCAGGGCAGGCGTGATGGTCGACCACATTGCGCTGTGGCGCGTACGGTAACCGGTAACACCGGAGTGGCGCTATGAGCGACTCGGACGTACGCTGGATACAACGGTTCAACCAGTATCAAAGGGCGCTTGCGAGACTGAGGGAAGCGGTGGAGCTCGCCCGACAGCGACCGCTTTCGGATATCGAACAGCAGGGGCTGATTCAGGCGTTCGAGTTCACCCACGAACTCGCCTGGAAGGTGCTGAAGGACTTCCTGGAGAGCCGGGGGGTGACCAATCTGTACGGTTCACGCGACACCACCCGTGAGGCGTTCCGCGCCGGGTTACTCGCCGACGGTGAGGTCTGGATGCAGATGATTGAGAGCCGGAATCTTACCTCGCATACGTATAATGAGTCGGTCGCGACCCAAATCGCCGAGGCGGTGCAGAACGTGTACTTCGAGCAACTCGAAGCGCTGGTAGACAGGCTGGAGCAACTGAGGGCGGAAGAGACCCAATGAAGCACGGTTTGAGCGAATCGACCGTTGAGTACATCCATAGCGTGTTGCGCAAATACCCGCAGGTGAAGCGCGCGATACTCTACGGCTCGCGTGCAAAGGGAACCCCTAAGCGCGGTTCCGATATTGATCTGACTCTGGTCGGGGAAGACCTGACGCTGGAAGTGCTATGCCGCATCATGGGGGAGATGGAGGAGTCGCCCCTGCCTTACAAGTTCGACCTCTCCATCTTCCATCAGATCGACAACCCCGCTCTGCGTGAGCACATCGAGCGGATAGGGCTGGTGTTTTACGAGCGTTCGCCCGAATAGCCTTACGCACCCTTGCACTGGCGAAACCAGCACACCACCCGCCGGATGGCGTGTGCCGTCTCCTCGAGGTCGGTCTCCGTGTACGCCTCGTTCACGGAGAGGATCACACAGGTATCCAGAATCGCCTCCGCAAACGGGCACAGCCCCTTCCCGTACGAGCGCGTGCTGTAGGCGTGTGTGCCCCGCTCGAACGCCGAGTGGTTGGTGAAGATGGGATACTCGTACACACACTGCCCGATGTAGTGTGCCGAGGCAGGCAGTCCTTCCGCTCGCAAAGCCTCTGCGAAGGCGTCGGCGTCCGCACCGAGCGCCCCGGGCACGACGCGAAGCATGTAGAACCACCACGATGGCTCACAACCGGGTGTCGGCTGGGGCAGGGAGATGCTGGGCAGTCCGCGCAGGCGTTCGCTCAGCGCCTCGCACCACCTTCGCCGTCGGGCGACGATGCCTTCCAGTTTGGGCAGTTGTGCCAGCGCCACCGCTCCCTGCAGTTCGGTCATGCGGTAGTTGTTGGCGAGGAAGGTGGGGTTGCGCTGGGTCACGCCCGGCTCCCTGCTGTAGCATTTGTCGGTTGCCAGGCGCAGGCGTCGTGCCAGCGTCTCGTTGCGCGTGATGACGATTCCGCCGTCCCCGCAGGAGATGTGCTTGAACTCGTTCAGGCTGAAACAGCCGATGTCGCCGATGGTGCCGACAGGCTCGCTCGCGTAGCGACAGCCGAACGCCTGGGCGCAGTCTTCAATCAGCCAAAGGTTGTGTCTGCGGCAGATGTCGCGCAGGGCGTGCAGGTCGCAGGCATTGCCCCACAGGTGTACCGCCAGCACGGCACGGGTGCGCGAGGTGATATGCGCCTCCACCGATTCGGGAAGGAGGGTGTAGGTGTGGGGGTTCAGGTCGGCGAAGACGGGTATCGCCCCCTGATACAGGATGGGGATGACCGACCCCATATCGGTGATGGGCGCGGTAATCACCTCGTCGCCGGGTGAGAGTCCTGTGGCAATCAGCGCAGAGTGGATACCTACCGTTCCGCTACTGCAGGCTATCGCGTAGGGCACGCCGTTCATCTGCGCGAACTGCTGTTCCAGCGTCTTCACCTTGTTGCCGTGCGCGTAGAACAGGGAGCCCTGCTCCAGCGCCTCGCGCAGTTGCTGAAGCTCCTCTTCTCCGTACCGCTTTTCCCTGCCGAAGGGCGTGCGCTTGGCAGGTTCGCCTCCCGCGATGGCGGGCAAGTCTTGCGGCTCGTGTGCGTTCATCGTTGGTTCCTCCTGCGCACCTGTAGTGTGCGCTCGCCGTGCAGAGACAGGGTAACCGCTGTCATCTCAAGTCCCCAGCGTTGGGTGGCTTCCACCTGCACGGGCGCCTCTTCGCCAGTGTCCACCTCTATCTGCCCGCCGGTGAAGAGCAGGGTCGCGTCTTCCAGCGGCTGTTCGCTGTGCAGGCACACCATGACGCTATCTTCGCCCGGCGTATATTGCTCCCAGCGCACCTGTCGTCGTGCGCGCTCCCACTCGTTGATTCGTCGCGCCGTCCACCATTCCATGCCTGCTTGCTGGGCGCGCCGGATGGATTTCAGGATAGTCTCGGCGATGCCGGGCTTGTCCACGTGCGCCGGGTGGAACAGCAGATGGAGGATGCCGTGGTGCCGGGTTACCGCCTGTACTAGCGGCTCGAGCAGGGCGTCGGGCGCGAAGACGTTCAGGTCCTGCGTGAGCGTGGGCAGTTCCAGCACGTCGATGAAGTTTCCGCGCGGGTCGATGGGACGGTAGGGATGGCATGTGCCGAAGGTGAACCCTGCCTCGCCCACTTTGGAGGGACCCTTCGACTGGTCGAGTTGCACGCGGCGGCGCAGGCACCACTCGAAGAACTCGGTGTCGCCCTCCCAGCGCAGGTAGTGGTTCTTGTTGGTGACGGGCGCTTCCCCGCCGAAGAGCCGGGTGAGCTGGCGCCACTGTTCGTGAAACGCGCCCTCGTCCCAGATGGTGTGTTGCTCAACCGCGTCGTAGTGCATTGCCAGCTCGTGTCCCGCCGCGCAGATGCGCCGAATCACCTCCGCCGGATATCCGGGCAGAATGACGCACCATGTAGAACGAATGCCCGCTTCCTGCAACACGTTCAGCATCTTCTTAGCCAGCACGGGGTCGTTGAGATCGGTATCGTGCGAGAGGTGTGCCAGTGCGGGCAGGTTGCGCGGATACAACCAGAGGACGGGAAGCACGACGCCCCGTGCCTGTGCCAGATGCAGGATAGCGCGGATGACCATCTCGCGCCAGATGTCGGCGATAGGGTACAGGAAGCCGCTCAATCCGGGCACGTCCGGTATCGGCTGGCGGTCGAACCACCAGTCCAGCACGCACTCGTCGCTGGATTTGAGCATATCATCGGTGATGGGGGCGGTTCCATCGGGTGAGGAGACGCCGTCGCGGGTGATAGCCGTGCCCTGCTGGATGCGCACCACAGTGCCCGTCACGTCTGGCGCGATAAGCAAGCACGTCCCCTCTCCGAGCCGATGCTCCACCACGCCTGCGCGCGGCGTTTCGCGCTGGTGAGCGTCCAGTACCTGTGCCAGAACGGTGCCCCCTTTCGCTCGCACCGGGACGCCGTTGAAGAAGTGCAGAGGCAACGGCACATGCGCCAGCACCGGATGTTCCGCCTGTGTCACCTGCAGATAACCCTCGCCCAGTGTGCCGATGGTAGCACCCCAGCCGAAGTAGGTCGCAGGTTCCTCCTCCACGCCGAACATCTCCGGCGCGCCTGCCGTGCCCCCAACGGCAATCCATACTCCACCGTTGGTGACCCACTGGAAGAGTGCGCTTTTCACTGCTTCGGGAAGGGGTGTATCTCCCACCGTCACCAGCAGGCGAAGCGCGGGCAGGGTTTGCTGTATCTCCTCCATGCTAAGCGAGGCATAGCAGATGCCCGCATGGTGCAGAATCTCCGAGATGTAATGACCGTAACTGACCGTCCGCGCCGCGTTGCGTGGACGCGGAGGCAGGCAACAGACACCAAGCGGCGAGTTCAAAGATGGGCCTCCACTCATTTCTGCCTCCGAATGCGATAGATGTCCGCCCCGCACGAGGCATACAACGTTCCGTCGCGCGCCACCGCTACGTTGCTTGCTGAGGCGGGCAGTTCGGCGACCTGGTCGGTGTTGCCCGTGCGCATGTCCACCTGCACGATGGCTTTCCCGCTGGCATAGTACGCCCTGCCGTCGCCCAGCCCCACGATTCTGGTTCCCACGCGCGGCGCCCCGGCAGGCAGGTCTATGAACTTGCGAGACTGCGTATCGAACAGATGCAATCGCCCGTCCACCGCCAGCGCGAGTCGTCGGGTAGCCCGGTCCAGCCAGAAGGAGCGCGCCCCCGATGCTCCCTCGAACTCGTGGCGGAACACCGCCTGCTTTGTTGCCCTTCCTACGATGCCAAATCGCGCCCACTCGCCCTTCTTGTTGGGCAAGCCGTTCGCGCCCAGCGACGTGCCGATATACAGAAACTTCTCATCCACCTCCAGCCCCTCCACCGCCTGCTCGCCCAGAGGGTTCTCGATGAGGTCGGTTTCTCCAGTGAATGAGTCGGTGACCGCTACCGCCCCGCCGTACACGCCGTATTTCGCCATCCAGCCAGAGCACAGCTTGCCATCGGGAGAAACCACCACACCGGCGGTCGGGCGGATGTATCCCCTCTCGCTTACACTGCCGATCACACGCGGATTGACGTTGTTCCACTGGTCCCAGGGGGCGTCGGGGTCGTAGCGGATGATGTCTCCCCCCGCATACGCCACCGCGAACACCTTGCCATCCCAGAACGCGACGTCATACACCTCGCCTCCCGAATTGCACACGATGCCGGTGTTGACGGTCTTGCCCGTCTGCGCGTCCATCCAGAAAAGGGTCTGCCCGAAATGCGGTCCGCCCCACAGCCGGTTCTTCTCATCAAGGCGCAGGAACAGCGTGGGACGAGGGGCAGAGTCGACAGGGATGGGCTTCAAGGTGACCGACGAGTCGCCCGGCTGGATGACGAAATAGTCCTGACCGCGCACGCCCAGCAGTTCGCCTCGCGGGGTGACCGCATAGATGCCTCCTCCGCGCAGGTCGACTTCGGCGATTTTCTGCAGGTTCTGCGCGTTACGGGTGTAGCGGTAGATGGCTTTGCCCTGCCGTAAATAAAGCGTCTCGTCATCGGTGAGGTTCACGTCCACCGCCCAGTTGCCACCTTGCGGGGTGGGGAAGGGAGGTTCCACAGGCTGGAGAGTCTTTCCGTCCAGCACCTGCGAGCCGGCGAGGAAATAGCCGTTCCACGACACGCCTCTGCTGACGCCCTCGAGGGGAGGCGGTGCGGGTTCGAACCTCTTGGTAGCGGGGTCGTAAATCAGATTGGTCGGCTTCTCCATGCCGAAGTTGCACAGGATGCGTCCATCGGGCAGGGCGGAAACGTAGCGCAGGTACATGTTGGGTGGAGCGGGCGCACCGCAGTCCTCGACGCTGTAATCGTTCAGGTTTAGGGCACCCAGCTTGCCTCCGGGATAGGTTCCCCCATACACGCGCCCGTCCGACCCGATGGCGAGGTTCCAGATGTAGCTCTCACCGGGAAAGTGCGCGGTGTGGACGAACTCCATCTTCTGCAGGTCAAACACCATGAACCTGCCGTCGTAAAAGGTGCCGACGATGAGGCGATTGCCCGGCACCTGCAGTAGCGCCCAGGAGCCTGCACCAGCCGGGCCGCGGATGGCGCGTCCGGTATTCTGGCGGAAGTCGATGAAGATGAGCTCCATGCCTGCCGTCTCACTCATGTTGGTCAACACGAACCACTCTTTCCCGCTCGGGTCGACCACATACCGCGCCGCCAGCACGTTCTTCGCCCGGCAGGGCTGACCGATCAGCTGCACCTCTGGCACGCTGTGAGCGGCTACTGCCAGCAGGAAACACGCGATGAGCATTTCCAGACCTCGCAAGGTTTTGGTACTGGGTTCGCGCTATCTGACCTGCCTCCTGCAGGAAGTTAGCACTCGATGGGGAATGAAAGGACAAACAAGCGCTGGGGGGACGGAATGTTGATGCTGTTTTGCCTGACCATAGCCCTGAACACGTCTGCGCCAGTGGAACTGCGCCTGGCATCGGGTGGCAAGAGCGACTATGCGATCGTGATACCGGCAAACGCTTCGCCCTCGCAGGAGCGGGCAGGGCAGGAGCTTCAGCGTTTCCTGCAGGAGATTTCGGGGGCGCAGTTGCCCATCTTGCGCGACGACGCCGAGACGCTGGCTCAGGTGCGCAAAGCCATCGCGTTAGGCGACAACCGCCTGTTGCGGGAAAGCGGTGCCGAGGTGGACTGGAAGGCTCTGGGCGACGAGGGCTTTTCCATCATCCCAAAGCCACCGCATCTGTTCATCGTCGGCAGCGCGAAGCGGGGCACGCTATATGGAGTGTACAGCTTTCTGGAAGACGACCTGGGCTGTCGGTGGTATTCGTCCAAAGTGAGCTTTATCCCCCAGAGGCGCACGCTGACGGTGAAAATAGCACCGCGCACCGAGACGCCTGCCTTTGAATACCGCGAACCCTACTTCACCGATGCATGGGACAAAGACTGGGCTGTGCGCAATCGGGTCAACGGAACCTTCCCGCGCCTCGATGAGAGCACGGGCGGTAAGGTATCCTACGGTCCGTTCGTGCATACCTTCTACGCGCTGGTGCCCCCTCAGCAGTACGCCAAGGAGCATCCGGAATACTACTCGCTGGTGAATGGCGTTCGGGATACCGAGAAGGGACAGCTCTGCCTGACCAACCCGGATGTCCTGCGCATCGCCACCGAGACGGTGAAGCGATGGATACGCGAGATGCCGAACGCCACCATCTTCTCGGTGTCGCAGAACGACTGGACGAACCCGTGCGAGTGCGAGAACTGTCGGCGCGTGGTGGAGGAGGAAGGCTCGCAGTCGGGACCGGTTCTGCGTTTCGTGAACGCGCTGGCAGAGGAGATCGAGAAGGAGTATCCCGATAAGCTGATCGATACGCTCGCCTACTGGTACACGGAAGACCCGCCTCGATTCGTGCGTCCCCGTCGCAACGTGCGGGTGCGTCTGGCGCCCATCGGAGCCTGTTTCGCGCACCCGTTCGGCACGTGCGAGCAGAACATGAAGCAGTTCCAGAATCTGCAGGCATGGGCACGCATCACCGACCAGCTGTACATCTGGCACTACACCACCAATTTCGCCCACTACCTGATGCCCTTCCCGAACTTCGACGAGCTGGCGCAGAGCCTCGCCATCTACCGCGACAACGGCGTGAAGGGCGTATTCTATCAGGGCAACTACTCGCCCGGCGGCGGTGGCGAGTTCAACGAACTGCGCGCGTGGGTGCTGGCGAAGATGATGTGGAACCCCGACCGCAACTTCTGGGCGCTGGTGGACGATTTCCTGCGCGGCTATTACGGCAAAGCAGCGCCCCACCTGCGACGGTACATCGACCTGATGCATCAGCCCGTGCGGGAGGGCAAGACCGAAACCGCCGACCGCCGCGCGCATGTGCATATCTTTGACCCGCCCACAGCCCCGTACCTGCGCTCAGAACTGCTGGAGCAGGCGCAGAGGATTTTTGACTCCGCAGAGAGGGCGGTGCGCAACGAGCCCGACGTGCTCGCCCGCGTGCAACACGCCAGACTGTGGGTGGAGTACACACAGCTGGCTCAGCGCATCGGCAAGTGGCAGGTGGTTGGCGATAGATATGCGCCGGGGCAGGACCCCGAAACCCTGCGCCTGCGTGAGGTGGTACTGGAGAAAATCCGTCGCTTCGGCATCACTAACGTGGAGGAATGGACGCCGGTTCAGAGGTTCATCGAGAGGGTCACCGCGAGCGACAAGCAGTCTTACGAAGTCGTCACGCTTCAAAACGGCGCGCTGAGGGTGGACATTGTGCCTGAGCTGGGCGGGCGAATTGTGCGTATCCTGTCGCGCAACAGCGTTCGCAACGTGTTGACGGACGCAGGCGCAACCCCTGAAGCTCCTGCCGATGGGGGCTACGAGGAATACGCCACGAGCGAGTACCGCAGTATCGGCTGGCGCGATGCGTTCACGGTGAAAGCCTCGTCGTCCAGCCAGGTTCTGCTCGAGCTGAAGCTACCCGATGGACTGGAGATACTACGCACTATCAGTCTGCTGGGCGACCGACCGGAGCTGGTGGTGGAAAGCACTTATCGCAATGGCGGTCAGAACGTGCTGAAGGTCAGCCCGCGCTCGCATCCCGAGTTCGCCTATCCCGGAGGCTCGCGCTACAGCTGGCGAGATCTGGCTGGCGTGCGCGGAGAGCAGGAGGTGGTGGATTTCGGGCATCGCACGCTCCGGGAGGCTGAACTGCCGGACGGGGAGGTGACTTTACAGGCGCGTGGGTTGCCACGTGTGCGCGTGCAGTTTGACCGCGAGCGGATAGAGCGGGTGTATCTCAACTGGTATGCACCTGCTTCGCGTGCCAACATCGAGCTGTTCCTGCCCGAGAGGGAGCTGAAGCCCGGCGAGAGTGTGAGCCTGCGGTGGATGCTTGTGGTGGAGTGATTCTTGCTTGACACCGCTTGCGGTTTATACTACCATAGCAGTGTCAGCATTTCAGCACGAGGGGGTGCGAGCCATGCCTGCGCGCAAACTGAAGGAGTTCCTCGACGAGCACAACGTGAAGTATGTCAGCATTACCCACTCCCGCGCATATACCGCACAGGAGGTTGCCGCGTCCGTCCATGTCCGCGGGAAGGAGTTCGCCAAGACGGTGATGGTGAAGCTGGACGGCAAGATGGCGATGGCGGTGTTGCCCGCGACCCGCAAGGTGGACCTGGACGCACTGAAGCAGGTTGCTGGCGCCCAGAAAGCGGAGCTTGCCACCGAACAGGAGTTCCAGTATCTTTTCCCGGAGTGTGAGACCGGCGCCATGCCGCCTTTCGGCAATCTGTACGGCATGGAGACCTACGTGGATTCGAGCCTCGCGGAGGACGAGCAGATCGCCTTCAACGCCGGCTCGCACATTGAGGTTGTGCGCATGGCGTACAAGGACTTCGAGCGCCTCGTTCAGCCGAAGGTGGGGAATATTGCCATGGCGCCATGAAGAGAGGTTTCGCACTGGGGGCGCGTGCGCGCCCCCAGCGGGATTAGCCACTATCGGTGGAGCAACTGCTCTTCCAGAGCGATGGCGCGTGGATGGAGAATATTGTTCTCCTTGTGGATATGCAGGTGCAGGTCTTTCTCCAGAGTCTCCAGCGCGTGTAATAACGCACGGGTCGTGGGACAGGCGTCTTCTGCGGGCGTATAGTTGCCGGTGAGCTGGCGCAGTTCCTCCAGCGCGGCGGCAGCGTTGTCGTGTTCGTCTTCCATCACGCGAATGGGGTTAGCCACCGTGCCGAAGGGGAAGCGCAGGGGAGCGTTCGCCTGTTCCATCTGCATGATGGCAGGGAACAGCACGTGCTCCTCCTTCTGCATGTGCAGTTGCAGTTCGAACCTCAGGTTCTCATAGGTTTCGCGCACGGCGTTCCACTCAGGATGATGCTCTGCGTGCGCTTCCATCACCTTGCGCGCCAGATCGCTGATAGGAGGGAGCTCGTTCTTCAGGTACTCATGATGCGTCTGCACGATATGCTCGCAGAGCTCGGTCAGCGTTGCCTGCGACCAGTCGCGCTCCTCGGCATCCGTCTGCTGGTCGGTTTCGAGCAACTGGCGTACCACTTCGTCGACGTGGAGGTTCTTCTCGTCACAAGCCTGCTGAAGAGACTTCTTGCCTCCACAGCAGTAGTCGATGCCCAGCGCTTCGAAAACCCGTGCTCGAGCAGGGCGCTCGGTTACCAGCTGCGCAACGGTCATTGTGGTGTCGATAGTGTTCATCGGTCGTTGCCTCCTTATGTTCAAGTTACTGTCTGAGCAGTATCAACAGCATGACCACAGGCTTCTTTGCCACCACACTGTGGGGCAGGTTGGGGGTCATGTATACCCACGTGCCCGGCGTCGCTACACGGCGGTCGGTACCCAGCGTCAACTCCGCCTCGCCCTGCACGAAATGGAGCAGGGCGGGCATGGATGCCGTGTGTTCTGAGAGGTCCTGTCCGGCATCGAAGCCGAACAGCACCACCTTGACGTGCGCATCCTGATACAGGGTTCGGCTCAGGATGCCGTCTTGCGGGATTTCGACCTGCTGTGCCAGATCGGTCAGGAACAGGTATGGTTCGGTCATCAGTGTTCTCCTCTCTCAGCCCGCCCCGCAGGGGGGCGGGCGCTCTGTTCAGTTGGTCAGTATCGGCGTATGTTCATGCGCCACCGGATAGGATGGCTCCTCCACTGGCTTGAGCGACCATCCGGTATGCACTCCAGCGACGAACCACGCCAGTGCGACAGTGCCTGCAGTAAAGATGGTGTCACCGATCACCCGCATCCAGCGCAAGGTCTGCAGGAGCGGTTGTTGCAGGAACTCTGCCGAGCGAGCATACCACAGCCCGTGGTCAATACTTGCCGCTGCCTGCAGTAGCCCGATGGGCAGAAGGCTCAGCACTACCATCAGTGTCAGCCCGATATTCATTGCCCAGAAGGCGAACTGCAGTGGGCGGGGGTTCCATTGCCGATGGATGGTGGCGGCTCGCAGGCAGAAGAGCATCAATCCCAGCCCCAACAGCCCATACACGCCGAACAGCGCTGTATGTCCATGCACGGGGGTGGTGTTCAGCCCCTGCATGTAGTACAGGGCGATGGGCGGATTGATCAGGAAGCCGAACAGCCCGGCGCCTACCATATTCCAGAACGCCACTCCAACGAAGAACAGGATAGGCATTCGGAACTGCCAGACCCACGGGCGCACCGTGCTAAGCCTGAGGTTTTCGTAAGCCTCGTAGCCCACCAGCACGAGAGGCACAATTTCCAGCGCGCTGAACGTGGCTCCCCATGCCAGCACCGCGGTGGGCGTACCCGTGAAGTACAGGTGGTGCATGGTGCCGATAATGCCGCCCGTCAGGTAGATGGTCGCGGTGAACAGGGCGGCGCGTGTCGCAGTGGTGACCTTCACCAGCCCCATCCGGCTGAACAGGAAGGCGATGACGGCGGTGGCGAACACCTCAAAGAAGCCTTCTACCCACAGGTGCACCACCCACCAGCGCCAGTATTCCGCCATCGCCAGGTGCGTGTGTCGTCCCCACATCAGCCCTGCACCGTAGAACGAGCCGATGGCCATCGCAGACATCAGGAACAACGCGAGCAGACTGCGGCTGTCGGAACGCGCACGAAGGGCGGGTAGCAGGGCGCGGCCGACCAGAAAGAGCCACAGGAACAGCCCTGCCAGCAGTAGAATCTGCCAGAAGCGGCCGAGGTCTACATACTCGTATCCCTGGTGCCCGAACCAGAAGCTGACCTCCAGCCCCATTCGTTGCTGGATGGACAGCCACTGTCCCGCCAGCGAACCGACCACCAGCACCAGCAGTGCGCCAAACAGGAGGTCTACGCCCAGCTTCTGGAAGCGGGGCTCAACACCTGACACTGCCGGCGCCACGAACAAACCGGTCGCCAGCCAGGCGGTGGCTATCCAGAATATTCCCATCTGCACATGCCATGTGCGCACAACTGCGTATGGCAGGATTTTCGCCAGTGGGATGCCGAAGAAACTCAGCCCCTCCACACCGTAGTGGGCGGTCAGAATGCCGAATCCCACCTGCGCCAGAAACAACCCTGCCACCACCCAGAAGTACTTGATGGTGGCACGCATGGATGGGGTGAGCTGTAGCCCACGCAGGGGGTTCTCTTCGGGTACGGGCGCTTCATCGCCTTCGCGTCGGCTTGCAGCGAAGTACCATACCATCGCTCCGATCCCAGCCAGCAACGCCACCACACTGATGATCGACCACAACACGATGGAGCTGGTGGGCTGGTTGTCGATCATCGGCTCATGGGGCCAGTTGTTAGTATAGGTTACCTCGCTGTTGGGGCGGTTGGTGCCACATGCCCACGCCGTCCAGAAGAAGAAGGCGCTCATCGCCATCCGGTGCTGTATGTCGGGCACGCTGTTTGCCGGAATCGCGTAGGCTTCGCGCAGAGGTTGGAGGCTCAGGTCATTGCCGAACAGCCCCACATAATGCGCGGCAACAGCCCGGATCGCCTGTGCACGCAGAGGCGAGACCACCAGCTCGCCTGTTTGTGGATTGTAAGTGTTGGTGCGTATCTCGCGCTTCACCACCTCGCGAAGCGGAGCCTGCTGTTCGGGACGCAACTGCTTATAGCGAAGCCCATATCTCTGCTGTGCCAGATGGTCCAGCATCCAGACCACCTCGCGGTGCAGCCAATCCGCGGACCAGTCCGGCGCGACATAAGCCCCATGTCCCCAGATGGAGCCAACTTCCTGTCCACCCATCGACTGCCACACGTTTTGCCCCATCAGGATGTGCTCGCGGGTGAAGAGGATATCCCCGTCACTCGTTACCACGCGGGCGGGGATGGGTGGAGCCTGCTGGTATATCTCATAGCCGTAGTATCCCAGTACAGCAAAGGACAAGATGACCACGGCTGCCAGTCCAAGCCAGAGTTTCGCGTATCGCATGGTCTGTCCTCCACAGTAGATTTCTGGATATGTTTATCCAGTTTGATTTTATTATACCGGTATGATAAAATAGATGTCAAGGTCTTCTACTTCGGAGGGGGCAATGATTTCACAAACGGCAGAGTATGCCCTGCGGGCGATGGTGTATCTGGCTCAGTACGCAGACCGCCCGCATACCAATCAGCAGATCGCTCGGGTGACGCGCGTACCGATAGGCTATCTGGCAAAGGTTTTGCAGGGGTTGAGCAAAGCGGGTTTGATCACGTCGCGCCGGGGATTGGGAGGCGGTTTCGCGCTGGCGAAGCCGTCCAGCGAGATTACCATCTATGAGATTGTGCAGGCGGTGGACCCCATCCCGCGCATTACCTCGTGTCCGTTGAAGCTGCGGGCGCATCGCGAAAAACTGTGTCCGTTGCACCAGCGGCTGGACAACGCCTGGGCGCTGGTGGAGCAGTCGTTCCGCAGCACCACTCTCGCCGACATCATCGACGAGGCTGGGGAAGAGGGGGTGCTGTGTGAGGAGTAGGGCACGGAAGTCACCTTCCGTGCCCCGCGGTGCCTCTCAGTTGATGTTGCTGACCAGCGTGAAGATCGGCGTCATCACCGAGATGGCGATGAAACCCACCACCACGCCCAGAAAGATGATCAACATGGGCTCGATCATGGAGGTCAGCCCCTTGACGGTGGCGTCCACCTCCTTCTCATAAAAGTCGGACACCTTCACCAGCATATCGCTGAGGCGACCGGTCTCCTCGCCCACGTCGATCATGTGCGTGACCATGGTGGGGAACAGCCCGCTGGCGCCCAGCGGCGTGCTGAGCTTCTGCCCTTCGCGCACGCCGTTGCGAGCGTTATCGATGGCGTTTGCCAGCACACTGTTGCCTGCGGTCTCCGCCACGATCTCGAGCGAGCGCATCATCGAGACGCCGCTGGCAATCAGCACGCCGAAGGTTCTGGCGAAGCGCGCGATGCTCATCTTCAGCACGAGGTCGCCGATAATCGGCAGGCGCAGTTTCACCATGTCGATCTGGTATCGCCCCTTCGGGTTCTTGCCGTACTGTTTGAGGAACACCAGCGACCCGATCACCAGCGCAGGCGGCACGTACCAGTAAGCCACCGCGTAGTCGCTGAGGCTGAACAGGAACTCCGTGGCAGGTGGCATCTTCACGTTCATGCTGGCGAAAATCTCCTTGAAGCGCGGTAGCACAAACGTGAACAGCGCGAACACCATGACCATGGAGAATATCAGCACCAGCACGGGATACATCATCGCCGACTTGATTTTCTGCCGTATCTCCAGCTCCTTCTCCAGGAACTGCGCCAGCCGGTCGAGAATCTGGTCAAGGATACCGCCCACTTCCGCTGCGCGCACCATGTTCACGTATAGCTTGGAGAACACCTGCGGGTGTTTGCTGAGCGCGTCGGCGAGGGACATTCCGCCTTTCACATCCTGCCGCACCGCGCCGATCACCTCACGCAGGGTAGGGTTCTTCGCCTGGGTCTCCAGCGCGTCGAGGCTCTTCAGGATAGGGATACCGGCATCGATCATGGTGGCGAACTGGCGGCTGAACATCACCAGCTCCAGGAGCTTCACCTTCTTCGAGCGGTTGAGCTCTTTGAGTGCGGACAGGCTGAACCCCGCCCGCTTTGGCTGAACGCTGAGCACGTGATAATGCTGTTCATGCAGCCATGCCAGCACCAGCCGCTCGTCGTCCGCCTCCATGGTGCCGCGCAGGGTGCGCCCAGATGGGTCTACGGCACTGTATACAAACTGTGGCATAGCACTCACTCTCCTCGCTTATCGCGTTTGGATGAACCGCATGAAGTTCTCGCGGTCGATACAGCGCAATACCGCCTCTTCGAACGACACCAGCCCGTTGAGGTGCAGGTCCGCCAGTGCGCGGTCCATCGTCTGCATCCCCTGCTGAGAGCTGGTTTCCATGATGGAGTAAATCTGATGCACCTTGCCTTCTCGAATCAGGTTGCGAATAGCTGCTGTGGCGATCATGATTTCCACCGCCGCGACCCTGCCACCACCCAGCATGGGCAACAGCTGCTGGGCAATGACTGCTTCCAGCGTGTTGGAGAGCTGGATGCGAATCTGCTCCTGTTGTTCTGGCGGGAACACGTCCACCACGCGGTCGATGGTCTGAGGGGCGTTGCGCGTGTGCAGGGTGGCGAAGACGAGGTGTCCGGTCTCCGCCAGTGTCAGCGCAGCGCGGATGGTCTCGAGGTCACGCATTTCGCCCACTAGGATGACATCAGGGTCCTCTCGAAGCACCGCCCGCAGGGCATTGTGAAATGAATCGGTGTCCGTGCCCAGTTCGCGCTGGTTCACCATGCAGTTCTTGTGGCTGTGAAGGTATTCAATCGGGTCTTCGATGGTCATGATGTGGCAGTTGCGTTCGTTGTTGATGACATCGATCATCGACGCGATGGTGGTGGACTTCCCTGAGCCTGTCGGACCCGTAACGAGGATCAGCCCGCTGTGGCGTCGCGTCAGCTCTCGCAAGATCACCGGCAGGCGCAGTTGCTCCAGTGTGGGAATGGCGGACGGGATGGCTCGCATGGCGCATCCCACCGACCCCCGCTGGCGGTATACGTTGAAGCGGAATCTGCCCACGTCCTTCACGCCATACGAGAAGTCGAGCTCTTTGGTATTCTCGAACTTCTGAATCTGGTCGCCGCTCAGAATGTCATAGACGAGCCGCTGGATGTCACGCGGGCTGAGAGGCTCGAAGGGAAGGGGGTACAGGCGCCCATCCACGCGCACCATCGGCGGTAATCCTGCGGACAGGTGCAGGTCGGACGCGCCTTTCTCCACCGTCATGCGCAGGAGGTCGTCGATGTGCACGTCGTCGATAGAGAGCGTTTCCCCGTCCGACGTGCGGGTACTGTTGTCCGCTGTCGCCGCTGATGTCCCCCTGAGCAGGTGAGCGGAGTCTGCGTCCGCCTCCAGCGGCACAAGGTCTTCCGGGCTATCGTACAGGTCTATGGGTTCATGCCCGATCTTGCGCTCCATCGAAATCCCCCCTGTCAGGCTGCCATGCTATGGAGCCCTGCACTGCGTTCCACCTCTACTCGACACCCCGCGAGTAACGCATCGATCTGCTCGGGTGAGATACCCAGCACGTGCATGGAATCCTCGCGTATGGCTGCTGGCCAGAGTTCCTCGTCGACTCCGTCTTCGATCATGTTGGCGATGTCGCTGGCGATTGCCACCACAGCCACCAGTCTGGGAGCGACAGAGGCTGCCTGAATGTAGTGATGGTAGCCAATTGCCTCTGCCAGAGCAGTGGGCAGGTTCCAGTGGATGGCGAGCGCCAGTCCCACATCGGCATGGTTGAAGCCGAGGATCTGTTCCTCTGCTTCGTGGTGGCGGATGGTCAGCCGTTCTGCGGTTTGAACCACCTGCATCATTGCCTGCGGATAGTATTGCTCCATCACTGCTTTGCCGATGTCGTGCAGTAAGCCTGCGGCGAAAGCCTCATCGGGCACCACGTCGGAAGCGTAGGCGCACACCAGTCGCGTCAACAGGGATGTGTCTACCGAGTGCTTCCAGATACGGCGCTTGAGCAGGCTCTGGCTGTCGGACTTGCCGATGAACATGTTGTAGCACGATGCCGTCATGGCGATATTGCGCACGGCGCGGAATCCCAGGAACATCACTGCCTCGCGCAGAGAACTGACCCTTCTCGGCAACCCGTAGTACGAGGAGTTTGCGAGCGTCAGCACTTTGCTTGTTAGCGCCTGGTCCCGCCCGATGACATCTTCCAGTTCCTGCGTGGTGGCACGGGTGTTGCTGGTCATGTCCAGCACCTTCATGACCACCTGTGGTATCATGGCGAGCTCGCCGATGTTCTTCACCACATCCTGGGGTGACTTCGGAAAGACCCCTGCTACAGAACCCATTTGTCTACCTCCACTGCCTGTATTTGCTCATCCAGAGTAGATCACGCGCAGAGATTCCTCCAGCGTGGTGATGCCCAGCAGTATCTTTTGCATGGCATCCTCGCGCAGGGTGCGCATCCCCGCCTCGATCGCCGCCTCACGGATGGCGTAGGACGACGCACGAGCCAGAATCAGTTCGCGCACCTTGTCGGTGACGGGCATCAGCTCATAGATGCCGGTGCGTCCCTTGTAGCCACTGCCCTTGCAGTGTTCGCAACCGCGTCCGCGGTAGAAAGTGACGTTGGAGTGCCCCTCCAGATTCATCCCCAGCCTTTGCATGGCGTCACGAGGCGGCGTGTATGGCTCCTTGCACTTCGGGCAGATGGTGCGCAACAGGCGCTGAGCCAGCACGCCCACCAGCGACGAGGCGATCAGGAACGGCTCGACGCCCATATCCAGCAATCGCGCCACCGCACCCGGCGCATCGTTGGTGTGCAGGGTGGATAGCACTAGGTGTCCGGTCAACGCCGCTTCGATCGCGATGATGGCGGTCTCCGCGTCGCGGATCTCGCCCACCATGATGATGTCGGGGTCCTGGCGCAGCATCGCACGCAGTCCCGCCGCGAAGGTCATGCCCGCGCGAGGGTTGACGTTCACCTGTGTCAGCCCCTGCAGTTCGTATTCCACCGGGTCTTCGATTGTCAAGATGTTCTTCTCGCCCGAATTGAGCTTGGACAATACCGAATAAAGCGTGGTAGACTTGCCCGAACCGGTCGGACCGGTCACAAGGATTATTCCATATGTACGGGCAATCATCGCCTCGAACATTTCCAGCGTGTAGGGCAACATGCCGAGTTTGTGGAAGTCCACAGTGATACTGCTGCGATCCAGCACGCGCATAACCACCTTCTCGCCGTGCACGGAAGGGAGAGTGGAGACTCGGAAGTCGTACGACTTGCCGTCGATCACGGCGGAGATGCGGTTATCCTGTGGGACGCGTTTTTCGGCGATGTCCATATCCGCCATGATTTTGAAGCGGCTGATGAGCGACGCCTGCACGCGCTTGGGCAGAACCATCGCATCCTGCATGATGCCGTCCACGCGGTAACGCACCTTCACATACTCTTTGGAAGGCTCGATGTGGATGTCGCTGGCTTTATCCTGAATGGCTTTGGTGATAATCAGGTTTGCCAGGCGCACCACCGGTGCATCTTCGCTGAGCTCGCGCAGTTGCTCGACGCTGAGGTTCTCTTCTTCCTCCGCGCGGGACGCCGCCTGCACATCGATCTGGGCGGAGTCCAGCTCGCGCACCACCTGCGTGAGCACGTCGGTGACCGCAGTTTCCTGCCGGTAGGCGGAATTGAGCGCGTTGAGCACATCCTCTTCGGTGGCGATGACCGGCTCTACATCCTTGCCGGTGATGAGGCGAATCTCATCGATGGCGAAGATGTCCAGCGGGTTGACCATCGCCACCGTGAGCCGTCCGTTGTTCACGCTGACGGGCACGGCTTTGAACCGGCGGGCGATGTCCTGCGCCAGCAGTTTGAGCGCATCGGGGTCTGGGGGCTGTTGCGACAGGTCGACATAAGCGACGCCCCAGTGCTCGCCCATGCAGCGCACGCGGTCGCGCTCGGTGATCAGCCCCATGTCCACCAGCAACTCGCCGATGTTTTCATGCGATTGCAGTTGCTTCTGCTTTTCAATCGCCATGGCGAGTTGCTCGCGGGTGATCAACCCCGCCTGCACAAATATCTCCCCTGTCGTGGATGCCATCGTCAGTGCCTGCGCTTCCGCGGGTGGCTCACCCGCTCCTTTCGTAGAAGAGATGGAAGGGAGGGCGAACCCGGTCGCCCTCCGTACTCCAATCTATTCTTTCCACAGACTGGCGGTCAGGAAGACCATGATCTCCGAGTTGCTGCGCTTAGTGTTGGTCTGCTTGAACAGATAGCCCAGCACCGGCAGGTCACCCAGCAGAGGTACCTTCTGCACCATTTTCAGATCGCGCTGGGAGATTAGTCCGCCGATGACCAGCGTCTCCCCGCTGCGCAGACGCACCGCGCTGTCCGCGAACCGGCGGGATACCTGCGGGATCTCACCGCCAACCGGCGTCTTCAGCAAGCCAGTGATGAGGCTGACCTCCGGGTGAATCTGCAGGGTGATGTCGCCCTCCGGATTGGTCTTCGCCACCACGTTGAGCTGGATGCCCACGTTCACCTTGCCAGTGGTTACACTGACGCCGTTTTGCGTGGACTGCACGCTTTCGATGTAGCGCACTTCGTCGCCGATGAAGATCTGCGCCTGTTTGGCGTTCAGCACCAGCAGTTTCGGGTTCGCCAGGAGCCGCGCCTTGTTGTCTTTGAACAGGGCGTCCAGCTTGGCGCTGATGCCTATCGCGTCGCGCGTCAGCCGTCCGAAGACGATGGTGCCGAAGTTGCCTCGGTCCGCCGGAGCGGGGGTATCCAGCGTGAAGTTTGCCCTCGTACCGCTGAAGTCCCACAGAACTCCCAGCGTGTTGTCGACATCGCTACTGATCTCCACTACCTTGGCTTCGATCAGCACCTGTGGTGGAGCGATATCGATACGCGCTAGCGCCTCTTTGGCACGTTCGACGGCGGCGCGCGGTCCCGTCAGGATGAGCATACTCACGCGCTCGTCGATGGAGGGGTCGGGTCCTTGCTGGTTACCGCCACCTGCGCCCTGTCCGCCACCGGAGGCGCCGGCGGTGCCGCTACCGCTCTGCAGTGCCTGATCCACGCCCTTCTCTCCGACCGTCCTGCCTGCCGAATCGCCCAGAGGCGCAGGGGCAAGCAGGTTGAAACCGGGGCGCGGACCGATGATGATGTTGACGTCCGGCACCAGCTCCTGTACGATCGAGCGAAGGTCGCTCGGAGAAGCGTGTTTCACCATATAGGTATCCACCACTGTATCCTGCTCGGACTTACTGAGCGTGCTGTCTACCATCTCAATCAGAGCAGTTGCTGTGCGCACCTCTGCTTCCGTACCGGATACCAGAGCCACTTTCGTGCCTGCACCTTTTGCCTGCTGAGGGCTGACCAGGTTCCACGACACCTGCACGCCCGGTGCCTGCTCCTGAAGCACTTTGCTCAGGCTGTTCGGATCGGCGTAGCGGTAGGCGACTATCTGGGTGGTGCGTGCCTGCGGGGCGGTGGTTTGTGTGCCGCTCAGCAGGTTCTGAAGCCCCTGTGGTGTCGCCACGACGTAGGTATTGCCCACCTTCGCATAGCGGTAGCCACTGAGTCGGGTGACCAGGTCAAGCGCTTCCTCCACACCCACCCCGGCGAGGCTGACGGTCACCGTGCCTTTCACTTCGGGGCTGGTCACGATGTTGGTCTGGGTCTGCAGAGAGAGCGCCTTCAGCACGTCCGAAATCTCCGCGCCCACGAAGTCCACCGTTACCTGTGGCGCAGGGCGCGGCGGCGCCATAGCGGCCTGAGTCTCGCGCGCGGCAGGTCTGCGGGGCAGCGTGGGCTTCGCCTCCGGTAGCTGCGCTCCCTGGATGCCTTCGGGGGTGGGCTTGGACTGCTCAGCCTTCTGGTCCTCTTCAGTGGCAGGCGGTTCTGCCTCCGGTTTCGCCTCTGCCTGAGACGGGGTGGGGCGCGTTTCGTCCTCCGCCTTCTTTGCTATGTTCATTGTGGATTTGGGCTGAGCGGCAGGGCTGGGCGACGGCGCCGAGACGCTCTGTGGTTTCGTTGCCGCCGGCTGGGCGGGGCTATAGGGGTCGACAGGGTCGGTCGCTGGCGAACGTCCCTGTTTCCAGACGGTCAGCACCAACGTCTTGCCGTCGTCCTGTCGGCTGATCTGCGCGGGGCGCTTCTCGCTGGTCGCTACCCAGATACGAGTGATCGGGGGACGCGCCCGATACCATCCGTAGCGTGCCCATAGGATGCCGCCGTTGCGCACCCGCTCGATCTTCGCTTTGCCAATCAGTCCTGCAGGCACGTCGACGTATACCCAGCCCTGCTTGCCGTAGAAATGCAATGCGGGCAGGTTGATTGGCGCGCTGAACTGCATGACCACCTGGAAGCAGGCGTCATTCTGCGTGAAACGCACCTGAACGCTGTTGCGGCTGGGTGCACTGTGGGCGGCGAGAAGCACACCCAGTACCAGCCACAGCGTGACGAACGAAAGGGCATATCTATTTCGCATTCGGATTACCTCCCGGACGCAAGGTCAACGTCTTGCCGTCTTTTTCGAGCACTATTCCTTCGCGCGACACCGTGCGCAGGATGTATCCGCCTTCCAGCTGGTGCCCTGGGTGCACGATGCGCTGGTTGCTTCCCTCAGTCTGCACGATTGCCACCGGTCGTTCACCGACCACCACACCGGTGACCGTGATGCTGGGGGCCGGTTCCGGCTCTGAGCCTGCGGTGGGAACCGACGGCGTGACGGTACTGTCTGTTGTTCTAGAAACCGGCGCCACGGGCATCGGTGGCAATGCGCTGACGTTCGGTACCGACGCGGTGCGGACCGGCGTGGAACGCACGCTCGCTGTCTGCTCCCGCTTCAGGTTGTCGAACTGTGGCGGTACCACGAACGGGTCTCGCGCCGGTTCCGTCGATGTCAGCCATGCTGGCTCCGCGGTCGATTGCTGTTCCTCGGCGGCGGATTGGGTTGTCTCCGTAGTGGTGGATGTGCTTTTGGTGCTGGCGCCGGTGGAACCCGCAAAGAATAGCTGGTAACCAGCGTAACCCATTGCCACCAGAAACAGCACGCCCAGCACCACTACCTGCTGTATCTGCTTGCGGTCGAGGTTTTTCATCGACTTGCACCTCCTTCCGCATCGCGGAAGATGAAGGCGTTCAGCGTAAACTGCGCCTCCACCTCGAAGGGGTCGTTGGGATTCTTGCGCTGACGCGGTCGCAACTGCAGACGCTCCACCGCCAGGATCTTGGGGAACCGGGTCAGGTTTTCGGTGAAGCGCATGACATCCCAGAACTTCCCGACCACTGACACGTCGATGGTCTGCTTCTCGTAAGGCTCGGCGGGCTTTTTCTCTGTTTTCTGATCTTCCTCGCCCTCAGGTTGAGCCTTCTTCTGGTCAGCCGGAGTGTTGGATGGGCGCACCGACAGCACGGTTAACTGGTACGACTTCGCTGTGCTCTCCAGCTGCTTGAGCAGGGTGGGGATGTAGGCGCGCTCGCTGACCGACAGCTCGAGGTGCTGGAGCTGCTGAACCATATTCTGGTAGCGCTGTTGAGTCTGCTCGAGACGCTGGGCGATGGTTCTGCCTTCCTCGACCTGCTTTTCCGCCGCCTGCACCTGCGCCTGCAGTTCTGAAAAGCCGGTATACTGCCAGTAAATTACTCCAGCACCTGCCAGCAAAACCACCACACAAGTAGTAATCAGACCACGTAGCATGGCGGTGCCTTCCCAGTTACGAACTGCCAGTTTCATTGTTGCTCTCCTCTCCCTTGGGCGTCTGCACCCGCGCCGCGACCTCGAAGTCCACCGTCTCGAGGTCGTTGTAGTTTCTCTGCTGAGTGTAATGGAGCTCGACCTTCTCGAAGGTGGGGATCGCGTTCAGCCTCAGCATCATCTCTCCGACCTGTTGCTGGGTGAGGGTTGAACCCGTCAGTGTGATCACGGTCGACGGCGCCTTCTTCTCACCGTCCTGTACCTGCGTGCTGGTGATGCCGGTGAGCCAGACATCCGCAGGTAGGGAACGGGCGATGCCGTTGATGGTGGCGTACCAGCGGCGGGTATGCTCCTGGGCTTCTGTGAGAGTGCGCAGTTTGGGCACCAGCGCGTTTGCCTCCCGCTCGGTTCTGGCGATCAGGTCGAGCGTGGGCTGGAGTCGTTTGATCTCCTGTTCTGCCCGCTCCAGCCTGCCCTGCAGAGCCAGCGTGCTGACGCCCAGGAACGAGAACACTGCACCGAGCATGGCGACTTCCGCGAGCAGGACTCCAAACAGCTGTCTGCGCCTGCGGAGGAAGCGCGCCTGCTGTTCTCTGCGCTCCGATATCATGTTGATCAGTGGCATAGCGATACCTCCTCAGCCAGTATCCGTCAGGCAGCCTGGCGTTGTTTTTCTGCGAAGGCTTCGCGCACGGCTAGCCCTACCGCGATGCCCAGTACCGGCGTGAACATCTGAAGCGCCTCGGCGGAGATGTGCGCGGTGTCGAAGTCCGGGTTGTTGAACGGGTCTCCCGTTTCGACCTCCAGCCCCAGCCGTGCCGACGCATACTCTGCCAGACCACTGAGCTGGGAACTGCCGCCGGTGATAATCAGATTGCCGACCTGTCCCTGCGGGCTGCCCTCTGGAAACTGAGACTGATAGTAATGTAGCGAGCGTCGAACCTCGCGCAACAGCTCGTCCACCTGCCCCTGCATCGCTTTCAGCACGGCTTCCTCTTCACTGCCCATGGTGCTTTCAGGCATTGCTTCTGCCTCCGTCGCTGTGGCTCTCGAGCGTGTGCTACGTCGCTTGAGCAACTGCTTGAAGTCCACCGTGCGTTTGAATCGCTCCGCCTCCGACCAGCTGCAGTGCAGAAGAGACTGCACCGTCTGGGTGAAGGCATCGCCGGCAATGGGAATGGTGCGGGTCAGGAAGAAGCCGTCGCTGGAAACGATATACAGATTGGTATACGTAGCGCCAATGTCGGCGATAGCCGCTGGTCGCCCGCCCAGCCGCTCCATGGCTACCCTGTTGGTTTCGAACAGGGCGCGATAGAGCGCAAAAGCCTCCACCTCGATAGCCAGCGCCTCCAGTCCTGCCAGCTCCACCGTGCGTATCTGCGCGTCCACCATCTCGCGAGGAGCCACCACCAGCAACACCTGCATCTGTTTTTCTGCCTGCTCACCCTCCTGCGGAGCGCTCTCCACATCGCCGAGGATTTCAAAACCCACATAGCTGTCCTCGATGGAGGTGGAGACGTATTTACCGGCTTCATAGCGGATGGTCTTGCTCAGCATCGCTTCGGTCATCTTGGGCAGGGTGACCTGCCGGACGATCACCGACGCTCCTGCGATGGCGGTGACAGCCGCGGAGGCGCGAAATGCGTTGTCCCGCAGAAGCCGTTTGATCGCTGAGGCAACCTCCTCCGGCTGGACAATTACCCCGTCGCGGATCGAATCAGCCGGGGTAGGGCACTGAGCGAGCTGCACCAGACGCCATCCCGTGCGGGTGGGTTCTACCTGCACGGCTTTGATGGTATAACTGCCGAGGTCCAGTCCGACGATACCCTGTTTGTTGAAGACTCCCTTCCAACGAGCCATTGGCTACCACCTCTTGACCCCATCCGCAGGCATGGGGTGCATGTGAGGAATCCTTTCCATAACTCGCGCGGATGGAAAGTTGTTCCTCATGCTGAATTATCGTGAAACCGGCAAAGAAACTGGAGGGCATCTTTTGCTTGCCAATCCCGCGAGTTTGCCAGTGCCCCCGTTTTGTGGTATCCTGATTAGCGGTGTCCACTATGGAGAAGACCTCTGCACAGACCATCGGTGAGTCCCAGCAACTGCGGTTGCCCACTGTGGCGATCGTCGGGCGGCCCAACGTGGGCAAGTCCACGCTGTTCAACAGGCTGATGGGGCGGCGTGTGGCGATTGTGGAAGATACACCCGGCATCACGCGCGACCGCCTCTATGGAGAGGCGGAGTGGCGAGGGCGCGCCTTTCAGGTGGTAGACACAGGCGGTGTGTTGCTGGAAGACAGCGACCCGCTCATCACGCAGGTGCGCGTGCAGGCGCTTGCCGCCATCGACGAAGCCGATGTCATCCTGTTTCTGGTGGATGCGGTGGAGGGGATTACGCCCGCGGACGAGGAGCTGGCGGAGGTTCTGCGTACCACCACCAAGCCCGTCCTGCTGGTAGCAAATAAGGTGGACAACACCCGTCGTGAGGCAGATGCTGCCGAGTTCTATGCACTCGGCTGGGATGAAGTGTTTACCATCTCCGCGGTGCACGGGCACGGCGTTGCGGACGTGCTGGACAGGGTAGTGGAACTTCTGCCGCCCGCGTTGCCTGCAGGGGAGGAAGATACCTCCATCAAACTGGCGATTGTGGGCAGACCGAACGTGGGCAAGTCGTCGCTGGTGAACGCGATCCTGGGCGCACCGCGCGTGATCGTCAGCGAAATCCCGGGCACCACTCGCGACGCCATCGACACCCCCTTCGAGCGCGACGGGCAGAAGATGGTGCTGATTGACACCGCCGGAATCCGCCGCCCCGGCAAGGTGCAGGGCTCGGTGGAGTACTACAGCGTGCTTCGCGCTCAGCGGGCGATCCAGCGGTGTGACGTGGCTCTGCTCGTGCTGGACGGTCCGCAGGGCGTCACCGATGGCGACAAGCGAGTAGGGGGCTACGCGGTGGAAGAGGGGCGCGCCTGTGTGGTGGTGGTGAACAAGTGGGACCTGATGAAAAACCCCACCAGCAAAGCTCTGATGATGGACTTCACGCGCATCTTCCGCAAAGAGTGTCCGTTCCTGCACTTCGCGCCGCTGGTGTTCGCCAGCGCACTGACGGGCATGGGAGTATCGGCAGTGGTAGATACCGCGCTGGAAGCGGCTGAGGCGCATGCGCACCGCATCCCCACCGGCATCCTGAACCGGCTCATACACGACGCGGTGGACGCCCGTCCCTACACTCGTAAGGGCAAAATGTTGAAGGTTTACTATGCTACCATGCCCTCCACCACGCCGCCAACGGTGGTGCTGTTTGTGAACGATCCGGACATCGTGCACTTCTCCTACCTGCGGTATCTGGAGAACCAGATACGTCGCCAGTTCCCACTGGAGGGGACACCCATCCGCATCGAAGTGCGCGAGGCAACAGGGAAACAGCGCACGGACTGAAACGATGGAACAGGCTTCCAATCCGCTGGCGATGCTGACTGACGAACAACTGCAGGCGCTGGGCATCCGTGAACTGCAGAGGGCGCGCACTATCTTCGAGATCCTGCGCGGATGGGGACCACACGCCGAAGCCTTCGACCAGATGTTGCCCCACCTCCTGCAGGCGATGGCGCTGTCGCCCGACCCCGACATGGCGCTGAACAATTTTGAACGATGGCAGGCGAATCTGGCGAACCGTTTGCCTTACTACCGCTTCCTGGCGGAAAACCCCAGCGTGCTGGAAATCTTCTTCACCGTGTGCGCCACCAGCCAGTTCTTCTCCGAGATACTGATTCAGAACCCGGAATACTTCGAGTTCTTCTCCGACCCCAGCCTGCGCCGCCGCCCCAAGACCGCGCCACAACACTACCGCGACCTGCAGAACCTGCTACGTACCTGCACCTCGTACGGCATGAAGATCGACGCCCTGCGCCGCTACAAACAACGCGAGGTATTGCGCATCGGCGTGATGGATATTCTGGAGGTTCTCGATTTACCAGAGGTCGCCCGCGCCTTCAGCGACTTCGCCGACGCCTGTGTGCAGGTGGCATACGAGATTGCCCACGAGGAGCTCTCGCGCCGGTACGAGATGGCGGGCACGCCCGCATTCGCGGTCATCGGGATGGGCAAGCTGGGCGGACGCGAGCTGAACTACTCGTCCGATATCGACCTTATCTTCGTGCATGATGACGAGGTAGGTGTCAGAGGCAAACTGCCCGGACCCCAGTATGCGGAGAGGCTGGCGCAGGAGATCGTGAACGTGCTGGCGCGCAACACCGAGCGCGGTTTCGTCTTCCGGGTGGACCTGCGCCTGCGCCCGGAAGGACGCTACGGTCCCCCCAGCCGCTCGCTGAGCAGTTACAAGCACTACTACGAGAGCTGGGCGGAGACGTGGGAGCGTCAGGCGCTGATTAAGGCGCGGTTTGTGGCGGGTGACCCCCGCGTGGGCGAGGCGTTCACGCGCATGGCAGAAGACTACACCTACCAGAACTACGTGCCCGCCGAGTGGGTAGAGGACATCCGCCACAACAAGCGCAGGCTGGAGCAGAAGGCGGCGCTCGCCGGCGAAACGGAGACAAACGTGAAAATCGGCGAGGGGGGTATCCGCGATATCGAGTTTGCGGTGCAGCTCCTGCAACTGCTGGTGGGCGGACAGCACCCCTCGGTGCGCACGGGCAACACGCTGGAGGCACTGCAACGACTGCGCCGCGAGGGCTTTCTGACGCCCGACGAAGCCATCATCCTGCGCGAGAGCTACTGTTTCCTGCGCACGGTGGAACATCGCCTGCAAATACTTTATGAACAGCAAACCCAGAAGCTCCCCACCGAACCCCGCCAGCTGGAACTGCTGGCACGGCGGATGGGCTTCGAGAACGCCCACTACTTCCGGCAGACCTATGACCAGGTTCGCGCTCAGGTGCGAGAGATATTCCTGCGCGTCTTCTACGGTGAAGCTGGCGACCGCGTCATGCAACAGCAGGAAGGCACTCTGCGCGACCTGCTCAACACGCTGGATGACCCCAACGCCCAGCAGATGGTTCTTCAGCATTTGCAGGAAGCCGGTTTCCGCAACCCTGCTGGCGCCCTGCGCCTTCTGCAGATTCCGCTGACCGGTACAGACGCAGAAGTGGAGTCAGACGGGCAAACGGCGACTGTCGCGCGGGGCGCTGCCAGTCCGGCGATGCGTCAGAGTTTTCTGCGAATTGCGCCCGCTCTCATTACCTACGCCTCGCGCAGTCCGTCTCCGGACGATGCCCTGCTGGGGATCGAAACGCTGGCGCTGGCGGTGCCCAACCGCGCCCAGCTGTACACCGCCTTCGCAGACAGTCCGGAGGTTCTGCGCCGGCTGGTGGAGCTGGCTGGGGCGAGCCCGCCCACCATGCGCCTGCTGAGCGCACACCAGCACCTGCTGGACACCCTGTTCAGCGAGGAGATTATCGAGAGCGAGCCGAAAACCCGCGAGCAGATGCTCGATGCTCTGCGCCAGCGATTGGGGCTTTCGGAGGAGTGGAAGCCGGGCAGGCTTCCCGGCTATCCCGAGCGGCAGGTGCAGACGATTGCCTCCTTTATCCGGCGCGAGCGTCTGCGCATTATCGCCCGCGATGTGTGGGGCGAGGCGCGCGGGGCGGACACTGCCAGAGACCTCACCCATCTGACCGAGGCGGTGCTGGAGTGTATCCTGCAGACGGTGCAGTCTCAAGCGGTGGAGAGGCATCCGCAGTGGGAGCAGGTGTTGCGCTCGGTGGCGCTGATCGGCATGGGTAAGCTGGGCGGCTGGGAGATGGGCTACGCCTCGGATGCGGACATCCTGTTCGTGTTCGACCATCCTGAATCGGTGTCGCACGCCGATGCCTATGCAGTCACGGCGAAGATGTGCGAGGAGATGCTGGCGTTCTGCCGAATGGTGCACGCGCAGGATGTGCCGCTGGAGGTGGATGCCCGTCTGCGCCCGGAGGGACGTTTCGGCGCCATCGTGCGCACGGTGGACGACTACCGGCAGTATTACCTGACGCGCGGCGAGACGTGGGAGCGTCAGGCGCTCATCAAGGCACGTCCCATCGGGGGCAACCTGTCGGTGGGCGAGGCGTGGAAGCAGATGGTGGAGGAAGAGGTGGTATACGCGCGCGGGCTGACGGACGAGGAGCTGGAGTCCATCCGACACGTCAAACGCCGGGTGGAGAGCGAGCGGCTGAAAGCAGAGAATCGCTGGCGCGACGTGAAGCTGGGCTATGGTGGGTTGCTGGACATCGAGTTCACGGTGCAGACGTGGCAATTGCGTGCGGGGCGTCAGCATCGCAGTGTCCGGCATACGGGTACCCTCTCCGCCCTGCACGCCCTGCGGATGGTTGCGCTGGTGTCGCCTGCCGACAGCCGGAACGCGGCGGAAGCATATCAACTCTGGAGCAGTGTGCGCAACGCGCTGACCCTTCGGCACGGTATGCCCCACGACGTTCTGCCCGACGACGAGCGGGAACAGCGCGTGCTGGCGCGAATACTGGGCAGAGAAGACTGCGCGCAGATGCTGAAGGAGTTCGAGCAACTCATGCACGAAGTACGCGACTGGGTAGAAAGAGACCTGTTTGGAGGATGAGCGAGATCTACTGCTCTTGTTCACCGATGCTCTGCAGATGTCTTTGAATAACCCGTTTCACGTACTCGGGCAAGGGCACCTGAACCTGCTGGGCAAGTGCCTTGATCTTCTCGAAAGTTTGCACCTCATGTTCGTCCCACAGAATGTCAAGGCGTCTGACCTGCCTCAGAGCAATGTGTATGTAGTTTTCTGGAGACCCCCAGTAACACTGTCGGCAAACTTCTGCCAACTTTGTTTGTTGTCCGTTTACGCAGTGTTCGCACGACCATGACTTGGCGCGGTTGCACGATGAACAGAGAAGCATGAAGTCGGCAGCGTCGTGCGCCTCTTGCTCGCCCGAAACTAAGTAAGGCACACGGTGATCAATCTGCAAATAACGTTCCTCAAAAGACCCGTTGCAGATATGGCATCTGCCGTTACTGGCGGAATATAACCTGTCGCGAAGGGCTTTGGGCAGAGCTTTGCGACCCTGAATAGATTGAGCCTCCAGATTTGCGAGGTTGCCAAGACGATATGCGGCTATCCACCTTCCGCGCGAGCCACGAACCCTGTATGTCACGATCGGGATTCCTGCTTCGCGCAAATCACGGGCTGCTCTGGGAGGGTGATCGTAACCGTACCGTTTGCCAATCTCCTCTGTGGTAAATTGCCCGTGTTCCAGTATATGCTGCAGAACAGCGCGGGCGCATTTGCTTCGAATTGTCGTTAAAAAGCGTTCCAAAAGCGCCCTATGTTCACGCGAGATCATCAGTCAAGTTCCATTCAGAGCTCAATTAGTCTGGGCTGAATGGACGTATCCAAGATAGGTTGGAGATGGGGGTGGAAGTGTAGTCTCCGCAACAGGGCTGGCGAAAGATACACCGATTCGTAGGTGATCTCGTCTCTACCGAGAAGGGTCGCCTGTGACGAACGCCCTGCCTTTACCTCGAGGCGGTACAGACCGAGTTCAGATGGCAAGCTTCTTCCGAATGACCTCGTGCCCGTCCTGCCGTCGTAACTTAGAATATAGGGGATGTTCCTTTCGTTCAATTTGCGCAGCTCGCAGACAAACTCCTCAAAATCGACACCGTTGACATAGCGAGGATCGCCCGACGTACACACGCCTTGATACGGTGGGGCGAGATAAATGGAGATACCTGTGTCAGTACCTGCTTGTAGTCCATACACGTGAGTAAGGTCTTGTTTCGGAACAACGCGGATACTGCGAAGATGTCTTTGCGCATCCTTTCCGGACGGCGTCCCAGTCTGCGGTTGTCTGGACTCTGGTTAAACGCACCCTCCGCATTATACCGGACGGAGGCTTTCACACGCCGGGCGAGCAGGTAGAGCAGGTGTTCGGCTCGTCGTGTTCTATTGAACTCGTCACGAACTATATCATAGTACTGGCGGACGTCCGTTTGTTGTTGCTCCTGCCAGAGCTTCTCATAACGGTTGGCAATGTCTGCTGGATTGTTGATGATCTCATTCCGTAGCGCCATGAGAGGCTCGTTAATGTCGTTCAGATGAAAAAATGTTGCCTTGCGGTAGATTGCCGCAGCGACCGAGATCGCAGCGGAGCCGGCAAAAGGCTCCACCAGTCTGCTGATGTTGGACGGGAAGAACGGTAAAATATAGCGCGCCAAATGACGTTTGCTGCCCTGATATGGTTTGGATGCGGAACCCTCATCGTGTCCGTATGTCCTCTTCACCAACCACTCCGTACCCAATTATAGCACGAAAGCCAACCGGTGGGAACACGCTCCTGCTAACGATATCAACTGGGGGATGAGGGTCTAGTACACCGACCCACAGGGGTGACAGGAGACCTCCTGCCCCTCTGTGGAGCCGCAGAACGCCCCAAGAACCTTCTCTGGGCACGGAGTATCACTGACAAACGCCCATTGAGGTCGCGCCACGTGGTAGCCTCCATCTGGCAAACGGAAGCAACGATAGCCAACCCAAGCATTCTGCAACGACCCATCTACGCGAATTCTCAGCACAAGACCATCGAAAGCATGTTTGGCGTTCCCGTGTAGCATTAGAGGGCAGGGTTTCCCGTGCAGTACGCAATAGAACACACCGTGGTTGGCGTCTATTGCGCGCAGGATGAAAATGTTTCGGAATGAGTTGACATCATCACTGAGAAGGTAAAAATAGCTGACCGGTGTACCAAGTCGCGTGGATGTGTAACGCACCGCCCCGCCAAAGCTGTCCACCGGACAGGCGAACACTTCTCGATTGCGAACATAAGAGAACACCAGCGCGGCGTGTAGAGGATAAGTGCCATCATAATCGGAACAGTACATGGTCCATGCCAAGTGCAACTGGCGGAGATTGCTCGCACATGGTATCTGTTGAGCACGCCAGCGTGCGCGCGTCAACACTGGAAGCAGTAAGCCCGTGAGGACTGCGATAATCGCCAGCACGATAAGCAATTCCAGCAAACTAAGTGCCTGCCGCTTCATGTCCTCACCCTCGCAATCAGCACGGATGTCCACTCAATAACTCGCCACATCACCCAGAGCGCTGTGCCCATCTGCACGATGTCATCAAGAGCCATCAGCAGGACGCCCAAGTCGGACACGAAGTTCGTTGCCCGCCCCATCAAGACTACAAGCCCTACTACAACTATATTGAAAACGAGACGCCTGCGCTGTCGAGCACCAGCCTCCACAGGCATGGTGAAGATCCAGTAAGCCACGAGCGCGATGACACTGCCAGCTATCACCAGAACTACCCACGCGCCCGATGGAGGCAGGAGTATAAACTCGGTAGGAACGCTGGAGAACGCCCGTGGGTGACTGAAAAGAGTAGACCCCAACCAATCGCGAAACAGCTGGAAAAGCCGAAATGCTATAAAGCCAACCCACTGTCCCAGCATTCCCGCCAGTATCGCGCACAAACCTCCTTCAAACGAGCGTGATGGTACAGCGCTCTTCAATGTGGAAAACCTCCTCTGTTTCCACGAATGCTAGCCTGTCAAGGGCATTGCTCTGGCGCGTTGCGCACGCAGTATATCTGGTACCTGTTACGCGGACACGGTGGTTCCGGGGTCGCCTCCTCCTCGTAACAACAGTCCCACGGTTGCCATTGACCGCAGGTGACGAGGAAATAACCACCCATATCCCAGAAGCATTTGTTGCGCGCCCTTAGGTAATCGGCTCTACTGCCCCACCATCCATCGCAGTCAGAGTTGAATACTCGCTGGCACCAAGTATCTCGGACTACCAGGTCAGCTCCACCTGGCGGACACTCTCCGACTATGATACCCTGCGGCACCAGCCCCATTCGAACGAGGATGGTCGACACAGACTCAGGGGTCGTGGACTGACGGCAACTACAACCGGTCCGATGCGAAGCCTCAGGATGTTTCATCTTCCATGCCATTACGGGAAGTATCCCCCCCAGAATGATCAGTATTAAGGTCGAGCGGACGAGAAGTTTCCGATAGCGCATTCGGCTTCACGTCCTCAAAGTTTTCCATAAAATATATGCTGTCAGCGGACGAAAAAGTTGATGCGTCTATCAGGCATCTCTTCATCTCGTCCAGTGCCTTGTAGTATCGCGCTTTAACCGTGCTTTGTGGGCGGTCTAACATCTCGCTGATCTCTTTGAACGTGTATCCGTACAGGACTCTGAGAATAAGAACTTGTTTGAGAGGCTCACTCAGCTTTTCAAGAGCCTCAGGCAAGTCGAACGCAGAATCAGGCGGGCCCGCCTCCCGCCGTTCGTGGTGGTCAATCCACCATTCGACGACTATTTTCTGTTTGCGTCGAAACTCACCCCATCACGCCAATTGCGCTTTGATCAAGTGTGCTATCAGACTCTTCTGAGGAGCATCATCTTCCCAAGGAGTAGCACCGCGGGCAAGCCAGTAGGCGAGAACGATGTTTTGGCAAAGGTCTTCCGCGTCATCTTCTAGAACTCCGTGTCTGCGTAGAATGGCAGATATGTATCGCCTCCAGTGACCTTCGTCCATTGGTCTGCCCTCGGCGGCTTAGTTTTCTACCTATTTTTAAAATTCTTAGCACATTAGACCTAATCCTGCTATTACGCCTCACGAAATAATGCAGGTATGGTATGGCTCAGAACAGGGACATCAGCGCAGACCTAATGTAGTGGCAGGAAATCATTCGCCTCCAGCTGAAAGCGTTTCTGCGAAAAGGCTGCGGTTCCATAGTTTGGACAGGGGGTGCGAGAACCTTGTTATGGAGTAGTATGGTAGCTGGGTATCAGGAGGAGCGGAGGGCATGTCTACGCTTGACCTGCTGATGTGGTTGGGCAGGGATTATTTGCTGGGGATGCTGGTCGGATACCTCATCGGGGGGATTCCGTTCGGCTGGCTGGTTGCGAAGCTGTGGAAAGGCGTTGACCTGCGTGAGGTGGGCAGTGGCAACATCGGCGCGACCAACGCTTACCGCGTGCTGGGACCGGTCGCAGGCATTTTCGTCTTCCTGCTGGACACAGGCAAAGGCTGGTTGCCTGTCATACTTGGGAACTGGTTCCGCTGGGATGGTCTGTGCGCGGGCATCGGCGCGATTCTGGGACACAGCATGTCGCCTTATCTGCGTGGGCGTGGCGGCAGGGCGGTCGCTACCAGCCTGGGCGTGTTCATTGCTCTGGCGCCCCTGCCGGCACTATGCGCCTTTGCCACATGGGGTGTGCTGGTGCTGGTCACCCGCTATGTGTCTGTGGCATCGGTACTCGGCTCGTTGTCTCTGCCACTGGTGTGGATGTGGGTGTTCCCGACCAATGAGCCGGTGCATGTGGTAGCATTGCTCGCCGCCCTGTGGATTACCTGGAAGCACCGACCCAATTTCCAGCGCCTGCGGGCAGGCACCGAGCCGCGACTGCATTTGTGGGGGAGACGCTGATGGAACAGAAACATCATCCGTACGTGCAGCTGGCGCGCGAGGCGGTGGAGCATTTCCTGCGCAACCGTGAAATCATCGAGCCTCCTTCCGACCTCCCACCGCCGCCGACCGAGCGATGGCAGGGTGTCTTCGTGTCCATCCATACGAAAGACGGGCAGTTGCGCGGGTGTATCGGCACGCTTCGCCCTATGCATCTGGACATCGGCAGGGAGATTATCCTGGTGGCTCTGGATGCCGCGCTGAAGGACCCGCGCTTTCCACCGGTGGATGTATCGGAACTGCACGAGCTGGACTATACCGTGTACGTCCTTCATCCGCCCGAGCCGGTGTCGTCGCCGGAGGAGCTGGACCCGCGCATTTACGGCGTGATTGTGCACACGGAAGACGGCAGGCGCGGCTTGCTCCTGCCCGACCTGCCTGAAGTGACCACCGTCGAACAGCAACTGCACATCGCCTGCATGAAGGCGGGCATCTCGCCCGGCGAACCGTTTTCGGTGGAGCGGTTCAGGGCGGACAAGTTCGAGTGAACGCTGTTCGGCTCGGACGAAACCTCGTCCTCCAGCCTCCTTACTCCACCATCACGTACGGATTCTCCAGAATCCGTCTGAGCTCGCGCAGAAACTCGGCAGCGACCGCGCCGTCCAGCGCACGATGGTCCGCCGAGATGGTCACCTTCATGCGTGGGCGTACCGCCACCGTCTCGTCGTCCAGCGCGACGGGTTGCTTCTGCACTGCGCCCACCGCTAGGATCGCTACCGCTGGTGGGTTGATGATGGCGATGAACTCATCCACCCCATACATGCCAAGGTTGGAGATGCTGAACGTCGCGCCGGTATACTCCTCTGCGCTCAGGCGCCCAGCACGTGCCTTCTCCACCAGCTGGCGGGTCTCGGTGGCAATCTGGCGGAGGGTTTTGCGTTCGCAGTGGCGCAGAACGGGCACGATCAGCCCATCTGGTAGAGCCACGGCGATGCCGATGTGTATCTCAGTGCTGGGGTAGATGCGGTCGTTCTGGTAAAGCGCGTTCACGCGCGGGTAGCGTGCCAGCGCCAGCGCACAGGCTTTCGTCACCAGGTCGTTGACCGAGAGCTTGGGGGCGTCTTCAGGTAGGGCCGAGTTGAGCTTCTCGCGCAGAGCCATCGCCTCGGTCATGTCGATATCCATCGTCACGTAAAAGTGCGGCACGGTCTGTTTGGTGAGGGTGGTGCGCTCGGCAATCAGTTTGCGCATCCGGCTGAGCGGCTCGCCACCGACCAGGGTTGGCTCAGGCACTGGCGGTGTGGGGCGCGTCGGCTCGGCAATAGGAGGTCGCGGCGCCGCCTGCTGAGTAGCGAGGAACTGCTGGACATCGCGCTCCACGATCCGACCGCCCGGACCGGTGCCTCTGATCATCGCCAGGTCGATGCCTGCTTCCTGCGCGATTCGTCGCGCCAGAGGGGAGGCCTTCACCCGTTCCTGTATCGGCGACTCCATCTGTGCCGTTTCGCCTGCAGGCGCAGTAGTTGCTGTTTCCGTGGTGGGAGCCGGTTCTGCAGGTTGCGCCGGTGCTTGCGCCGATTGCGCCAGCTGGGAATGTTCCCCTTCTGCCAGAATCTCGGCGATTACTGCCCCTACAGGAACCGTGTCGCCTTCCTTCGCCACGATGGTTGCCAGCCTGCCTGATGCATCGGCGGGCAGTTCCACGCTGGCTTTATCGGTCTCGATTTCGGCGAGGATGTCGCCCACCTCCACTGTCTCACCTTCCTTCTTCAGCCAGCGCAGGATGGTGCCTTCGGTCATTCCGTCGCCCATTTTGGGCATGATTACCTGTGCCATCTGTCCTCCTCCTCAAGCCAGTACACGCTTTACCGCACGGATGATGTCTTCCTCGCTGGGGAACGCGGCGCGCTCCAGATTGCGAGCATACGGAATAGGCACGTCGGCGCTTGCCACTCGAAGCACCGGTGCATCCAGCTCGTCGAAGGCGAACTCCTGAATACGCGCCACCACCTCCGCGCCAAACCCTACGTTGCGATGGTCCTCATGCACCACCACGGCGCGATGCGTCTTGCTGATGGAGCGTAGAACGGTGTCCATGTCCAGCGGCTGTAAGGAACGCAGGTCGATTACCTCGCACTGGATGCCCTCTTCTGCCAGCTTCTCCGCCGCGTGCAGGGCGAGCAGAACCGGCTGGGAATAGGCGATGATGGTCACGTCGCGCCCCTCGCGTTTCACCTCCGCTACACCGAAGGGGATGGTGTAGTCGCCCTCCGGCACCTCGCCTCGCGTGGAATAGAGCTTGGCGTGCTCCATGAAGATGACCGGGTTATTGTCGCGGATGGCGGTCTTCAGCATCCCCTTGGCGTCCGCCGGGGTGGCAGGAGTGACCACCTTCAGCCCCGGGATGTGGGCATACCACGACTCGAGACTGTGCGAGTGCTGGGCGGAGAGCTGCGCCCCGCCGCCCGCCGGTCCACGAAACACCACCGGCACCGCTATCTGCCCGCCGAACATGTACAGTATCTTCGCAGCATGGTTGACAATTTGGTCGATAGCGATGAGCGCGAAGCTGAAGGTCATGAACTCCGCCACCGGTCGCAAGCCGATCATCGCGGCGCCGATAGCCAGCCCTGCGATGCCCGATTCGGAGATGGGCGTGTCCACCACACGCATCTCCCCGAACCGCTGGAGAAGTCCTTCCGTCACCCGGAACGTGCCCTGATATCGCCCGATCTCTTCACCGACCAGAAACACGCTGGGATCGCGCTCCATCTCTTCGGCCAGTGCCTGGCGCAACGCCTCCCGGTAGGTGATTACCGCCACTCTTCCACCTCCATATCGGTGTACACATCGCGATAGAGCTCTTCCAGAGGCGGTTCGGGACTGGCGTCGGCGTATGCCACCGCCTCCAGCGCCTGCTGTCTGGCATGGGCGTCCCACTCCAGCAGTTCGCTTTCGGTGGCGAACCCGTTCTCCAGCAGGAACCGCGCCGTGTTCACGATGGGGTCACGCTGTCGCCAGTACTCTACCTCCTCTTTTGTGCGATACAGCGCCTGATTGGTGGGGTTATCGGCGATGCCGTGCCCCTCGAATCGGTAGGTAAGCACCTCCACAAAGAAAGGCTCAGGCTTGGTGCGCACGTGGTGGATGATCTCTTCTGCCTGCCGGTACACTTCCAGCAGGTCCATGCCCTCAATTTGCCTGGTGGGCATTCCGTACTGTTTTGCCCGCTCTGCCAGGTTGGGCACGGCGGATGCGAAGTCTATCGGTGTCGCCATCGCGTAGCGGTTGTTCTCGCAGATAAAGACCACCGGTACCTTGTACACCGCTGCCATGTTCAGTGCCTCATGCACGGGACCGATGTTCATGGCGCCGTCGCCGAAGAAGCACAGGCACACCTGATCGGTTCCGCGATACCGGATGCCGTAGCCCACACCCAGCGCCAGCGGAACCATCCCGCCCACGATGCCGTAACCGCCGAGGAAACCTCGCTCCACATCCACCAGGTGCATCGAGCCTCCCTTGCCCTTTGAAACACCGGCATAGCGCCCGAACAGCTCCGCCATCACCCGGCGGGGGTCGCTGCCCCGTGCCAGGGCGTGTCCGTGGTCGCGGTAGGAACATAGCATGTAGTCGTCGTCGCGCATGTGGGCGATAAAGCCGGTAGCCACCGCCTCCTGTCCGATGTAGACGTGCATATATCCTCCCATTTTGCCCTGACGGTAGGCGGGGGAACACTGCTCTTCGAAGTGGCGGATGAGCAACATGGTGCGGTACAGTTCCACCAGACGCTGTGGGGTAAGCGATGCTGGCAGCGATTTCTGTACAGGTACCTCAGCCTTCACGATATATTCCTCCTCAACGTGCAGGCGTCGGATGTGTGCCAACGCCGTGAAATACGTATGGGCGGTTGATGCCCTATACACAGTATAGCGACGTGCGCTGTGCCACGCCCGCCGCGTATGATATTGTGACACATCAGGAGCGAATCCTGCAAGCCGTGCCTGAGTCCTTGCCCTCTCGTCTCCCGTGTCATTGTGAGAAGCGGAGCGACGAAGCAATCTCCTTCGTCTACCGTAAGCCGCGGGGGATTGCTTCGCCTGCTACCGCAGGCTCGCAATGACACGGTCTTTTATGTCATTCTGGTTTCCACTTTCTGTCATTCTGAGTGAAGCGAAGAATCTCAAAGATGCTTCGGCTGACGCCTCAGCATGACAATTAGTTGATTCTTTCTGCCATTTAATTGCGTCATTCTGGGCGAAGCGAAGAATCTCAGAGATGCTTCGGTTATCGCCTCAGCATGACAACGCTATCGTCACCCTGAGCGAAGCGAAGAGTCTCAACTGCGTGAAAAACGAGATGCTTCGCGTTCGCTCAGCATGACAGGGTGGGGTATGCTCATGGCGGGTGAGGCTTCTGCCGAACCGTTGAGAAGACCTAACCCCCTGTCCCCCTTCCCTGCGAGGGAAGGGGGAACTCCTCTCCCCGCGTCGGGGAGAGGTTGGGAGAGGGGTTTGACAGGGTGACCTAACCCCCTGACCCCCTTTCCTGCGAGGGAAGGGGAGCGAACTCCTCTCCCCGCGTCGGGGAGAGGTCGGGAGAGGGGTTTCAACCGGCTCACCGGGAGGTTCGCCCTCGATCAGGTGGTGGCA
>FWPU01003057.1_pt1 | contig 43654 bp, 36 predicted proteins | sample 2228361 | NCBI WGS metagenome assembly FWPU01 (sample SAMEA103939777, study PRJEB20133) | metagenome | reverse complement strand
CCGTCACAGCCGGTCCGGCACGTTGCGCCGCAGCTCCTCCAGCCACACCGTCGCCGCGGCGACGTCGCTGCCACCCGCCAACGCGCCGTCACAGCCGGTCCGGCACGTTGCGCCGCAGCTCCTCCAGCCACACCGTCGCCGCGGCGACGTCGCTGCCACCCGCCAACGCACCGTCACAGCCGGTCCGGCACGTTGCGCCGCAGCTCCTCCAGCCACACCGTCGCCGCGGCGTCGCTGGGCGCGCGCCAATCGCCGCGGGGGGACAGGGAGCCGCCCGATCCCACCTTCGGCCCGTTGGGCATCGCCGAGCGCTTGAACTGGCTGAGCTGGAAGAACCGGTAAAGGAATACTTCCAGCCAGCGCTTGATCGTCGCCAAATCATACTGGTTGCGCTTCTCCGGCGGCAGCAAGTCCGGCCAGTGGCCGCGCTCGCGGTCGCCCCACGCGTGATAGCACAGGAAGGCGACCTTGCTGGGCCGCATCCCGAAGCGCGTGATGTAGTAGAGATGGAAGTCCTGCAGTTCGTAGGGGCCGATCCTGGCCTCCGTGCTTTGGGCGGGCGCGGCGTCGCGCCCCTCCTGAGCCGGCACAAGCTCGGGCGAGATCTCCGTGTCCAGGATCGACTGTAATGTCGCGCTCGTCTCGGGATCGAACTGGCCGGTCGTGATCACCCAGCGGATCAGATGCTGGATCAGCGTCTTGGGCACGGAGGCGTTGACGTTGTAATGCGACATATGGTCGCCCACGCCATAGGTGGCCCACCCCAATGCCAGCTCGCTGAGATCGCCGGTCCCCACGACCAGGCCATTGTGGAAGTTAGCCAGCCGGAAGAGGTGCGAGGTGCGCTCGCCTGCCTGCACGTTCTCGAAGGTGACATCGTAGACGGGCTGGCCGGCCGCGTAGGGGTGACCGATGTCGCGCAGCATCTGCAACGCCGAGGGGCGGATGTCGATCTCGCCTGCGCTGACCCCCAGCGCGCGCATCAGGCGATGGGCGTTGTCGCGCGTGCGCGCGCTGGTGGCGAACCCGGGCATGGTATAGGCGAGGATGTTGGTCCGCGGCAGGCTCAGGCGATCCATCGCCTTCGCCGACACGATCAACGCCTGCGTCGAGTCCAATCCGCCTGAGACCCCGATCACCACGCGCTGGATGCCGGTCGCGGTCAGACGCTTGATCAGGCCATGCACCTGGATGTTGTACGCCTCGAAACACCGCTCATCGCGCGCCGCCGGATCGCTGGGCACGAAGGGGAAACGCTCGATCGTCCGCAGCAAGGGGATCTCGCCCTCTGGCACCTCAAAAATAAAGGGGATCTGTCGCGTGGCGCGCAGCCGCTCGCGATGGTCGCCCGCGGCGTCGCCGAAGCTGGTCGTGCGCATGCGATCCTGCATCAGCCGCTCGAGATCGATGTCGGCGACGATCACCTGCTCCTCATCGCTGAAGCGCGCCGACTCGGCGAGCAGCTCGCCGTTCTCGTAGATCAGGGCATGTCCATCCCACGCGAGGTCGGTGGTCGACTCGCCGGGGCCAGCCGCCGAGTAGAGATAGGCGGCGATGCACCTCCCCGACTGGGCGGCGCAGAGGCGGCGACGATAATCGGCCTTGCCGACCGTGATGTTGCTGGCAGAGAGGTTCGCCAGCACGGTCGCGCCAGCCAGGGCGGCGAAAGAGCTGGGCGGGATCGGCGTCCACACATCCTCGCAGATCTCGGCGTGGATCGCGAAGCCGGGCAGATTGCTCGCCGCGAAGATGAGATCATTGCCGAAGGGGACTGTCTCGCCGAACAGGGAGACCGTCCGGCCGATCGCGTCGCGCGCCGAGGCGAACTGGCGCTTCTCGTAGAACTCGCGATAGTTGGGGATGTAGGTCTTGGGCGCGATCCCCAGCACTCGGCCACGGTAGATCACCACGGCGCAGTTGAAGAGCTTGCCTTCAAAGGCGAGCGGCGCGCCGACGATCAACACGGGCGAGAGGCCACGGCTGACCTCGACCACGCGCTGCAAGGCCTCGCCGGTAGCCGCAAGGAGAGCGCCCTGCTGAAACAGGTCGTCGTTCGAGTAAGCGGAGATGCCCAGCTCCGGGAAAAGGGCGACTGCGGCGTGCAGATCGGAGGCGCGGCGGGCCAGGCCGATGATGCGTTCGCCGTTATAGGCGGGATCGGCCACGCGCACAAATGGCACGCAGACCGCTGCACGAATGAAGCCATGTGTATAGATCGAAAGAAAAGGGGTCATCTTCACCATCATCACGAATACTACGCAAGGAGTGGAACTCCGAAATGGGCTAAAACGTTCTGGAGCAGACCTTGCAAGCGCTGATCCGCCAGCATCGCCCAGGCAAAACCAATCGTGCCAGCACTGAAAACGCGACCACCATCCGGACGCTGCCACTCGACCATTTCCCCACCCTGGTCGGTTTGCGGCTGAACGGGGCGCATAAAATAGTCGAAAGCAGCTCCCCCCTCCTTCCAAGGGATCACACCATTGGCCAACAACTCGATCCCTGGCGGATCCTCGGGGACTTGGACGCCGGTGGGTGTGGGCTGCTGCTGTAACCTGGCCAATGTGGAGGGACGCACATCGAATTCGTGTCCATTAGCAGCCGGCGTTCGTCCCGCCCCCACCTCGCCGATCCGATCTCCATCGCGCACACCCAGATCGACCGGCCCGCAGAAGAAGGGATGACGGCTGTTGACCACAATAAACGGGCCAAAATTTCGGGGATTTTCCTGATCGCTCCAGCCAAGAGTCTCCAGGCCAAGCAGCCGCCAACCAGGGTAGCCGCATTCGCGCATCAAGCCACCGCGGCGTCGATCTTGCGAATGCCACGCCTCTCCGCGATACGTAGGAGGTATCTGATCACCAGGAGCATCCACCTTGCGACATTCCATGATGGTGCCTGCGGGATCGAAACTCACACGCCAGAAGAGGGTGTTCCCCGATAGATTGATCACATTGCCACCATGTTGCAAATAGCTCTGCAGGCCTTCGTACATCGGGATCGACCAGTATTCGCTATGGCCGACTATGATGACGACACGATAGCTCTGCAAGATCTCTGGATCACGATGCAGATCCAGATCGCTGATCACGTCGAACTCATATCTGTTTCGCTCCAACCACACATGCAATGGTCGTTCCGCGCGAACCAGATGGCTATATTCCGTAGAGCCGCCATAGAGGACATACGGACCGGCTACGGGCCACGGCATACGCAATCCAACCTGATAAGTGCCTTGTCCAGCGGCGTGCCGGCGATAAAAGCTATAGGCAGGAAGGTTGCTGGCCCCACCAGCGATCCCATCGGTGCGCCAGACCTGTTTGCATTGTGCTGACGGAATCGCGAAGCTCGTGCTGGTATAAGCGCGCCAGGTGTTGGTAGCGGCCAAAACCAGGATCGGCGCCTGGCGTTCACTCCTAGAACGACGCACAATAAACGTCACATAGTTGATACGCTCCACGCCATCATATAGATAGCGAAAGCGAGCCACATAGAACCCTGGTTTTGCGCCATCAGGCACTTGCCATTCATGTCGCACAGGCCAGCGACAGTCGTAAAGATCATCCGAGGCCAAACGCAACCCATGGCCGCGTTGCGCGTCTCGATCGGGATGGTAATCCGCGAAGCGTGACACATCGGCATCGAAGGAGGGCCCTCCGATCATCCATGTTCCATGATTGACGAGGCGGCCATGTCGCTGCTGCGTGCCTATATCATGGATCAGCTCTCCTCGCTCCTCCTGCAGCGGCCAACAAGCGATCACAGCGGTCTCGTCTCGTGGCGGGTGGAGCCCCCGATCCGCAAAGCGTTGAGCGATCTCCTCATCTGACAAAGCGCGATTATAGATGACTGGCAGGGCGATATCAGCGTCCAGGAAGCCAGCAGCTTCACCCGCTTCAGCTATTGCCCCCAAACGAAGGGGCACACGGGGAATCTGCACACTTGTAGCATACGGCCACTGCTGAACCTTTCGACCATCTACATACAAACGTTTCTCTCGGCCATCCCAGATGGCGACGATATGGTACCAACGGCCAGCTTGTAAACAGTTCTCGCTGCTGATATGCTCATACGATTTATCATATTCATGCCCATTACCGAGATAAAAGACGATTTCGTATCTATCAGTAATTAATAGTGCAATACCGCAGCTTTGTGGATGATCAAACTGGCTCAAGATCGCTCCAGTACGTAAGAGATTCCAGGGCCTGACCCATATTTCGATACTTCCCTTTGCAAATTCGCCTTCTAGTCCCTTTTCTACATAGATATATGATCCTGGGTGTATAGGATGTGGCACAGCAGTTTGCTGCGGAAAAGTGGCTAGGACCTCCTCAGCAGCAGGATCATCAAAATATGGTCCCAGGCGGCAGATATCGAGGTGGTAAGGGACGCTGCCGCTGACATGTAAACGGAGCGTATGTCCGACCGCAATGCTATGCTCAGAAGGGTAAGCATGCACCCCCGGAACCTCAACGGCCCTATGGGGTGGGATCTCGTCTTCTTTCAACTGTGACGCCACATCCTGCCCTATGCGCGCTTGCGGCTTCGCCAATCGTTGATCTGGCGCCGCCTTGCTCTCTCTTAACATCGCACGCGGATGCTGCAGCCGCCGCTTCTTCATCCTATCACCCTTCCCCTTCGTCAATTCATCCCCCTCCACATTGCAACTGCCCTGCATTCCCTCCCCCTCCTCGTGTGATTCTCCCAATTTTACCAGAACTCCTTCTCCCTCACCACAAAACGTGTATCATTCACGATTGGGGAAAGCTTGCGCAGGCATCGAGAGAGCGCTATAGTCGGCCCTGGAACTTTCCATAAGCCAAGTAGAGCGCATCAGGAAGCAGGTAGTGGGCTGGTCATGGGGTATTCTCTCTGCAAACGGCTGCTGGATGTGATCGGCGCTGCGGTGGGATTGTTGGTGACAGGCCTGCTGTACGTGCCGCTGGCCATCGCCATCAAACTCGACTCGCCTGGTCCGGTGCTCTTTGCCCAGGATCGGGCAGGCCAGGATCGGAAGGTATTCCGCATCCACAAGTTTCGCACGATGCGGATCGACGCGCCAGGTTATGGGTTGAAGCCGGACGCCGAGGATGATCGTGTCACGCGCGTGGGACGTTTCCTCCGGCGCACCAGCCTCGACGAGCTGCCGCAGTTCTGGAATGTGTTGCGCGGCGAGATGAGCCTGGTAGGCCCGCGGCCCGAGCAACTGGCTTTTCTCGACAAATATAGCGGTTGGCAACTGCGTCGCTTTGACGTCAAGCCGGGCCTGACGGGCTGGTGGCAGGTGAACGGTCGCCCTCAGCCGATGTATGAACACGTCGAGTACGACATTTACTACGTGGACCATCGTTGTCTGCGGCTGGACCTCTTGATCCTCTTGCGCACCGTGCACGCCGTCCTCGTGGGCGAAGGGGCGGTATAATACTTCTTGCTCCGGCTGACACCGCATGACGGCAGCGCGACCGGGAACTGAGCCAGATTGCTCCCCCAGCGATGCACGTGGTATAATCCGCTCCACTGTGACGGGGTTGTCCCACCGGGGGGAGAATGGACAAGCTGCACTTCAATATGGTACAGATCGTACGGTCTGTGCCGCTTTTTATGTCCTTGAGCCAAAAGGACTGGGAGGAAGTGGCCGATATGCTGGTCGGCCGCTGCTACCCCAAGGACGCTTACATTTTTCACGCCGGCGATCCTCCCGATGCCCTCTATATCGTGTGGATGGGCCAGGTCAAGCTCCTGCGCCACTCCGAAGAGGGCCGCGATGTCGTCCTTGATGTGATCGGCCCCGGCCACATGTTCGGCGAGATGGCCGTCTTCGACGGCGCTCCCTATAGCTCCAGCGCCCAGACTATGGAGGACGTCGCTGTGGTCGCCATCTCCCGCCCCGACTTCTTCCGCCTGCTCGAACGCTATCCCAGCGTCTCGCTGGCCGTCATCAGCGAGCTGAGCCGCCGCCTGCGCAGCGCCAGCGACCTCGTCCATAGCCTCGCGGTCGAGCGCGTGGAGCGCCGCATCGCGCGCATGTTGCTCAAGTTGGCCGCCTCTACCGCCCAACGCAGCCAGAACGGCCTCGTCATCGACCTGCCCCTCACCCGCCAGGACATCGCCGACATGACCGGCACGACCGTCGAGACCGCCATCCGCGTCATGAGCCGCTTCCGCCGCCAGGGCCTCATCACCACCGAACGCGGCCGCGTCATCGTCCTCGATCCTCCCGGCCTGCGCGCGGTCGCTGAGGAGTATTGAGAGCTTCCGGTGAAGGCCGTCGCCGCCGTCGCCGCTGGCAGCCAGCCCTTTGCCGCTGGCCGCATTCTCCACCTGCACTGGACCGGCCCTGCGCCCGCCGCTGCGCCAGGGCAATTCTTTCTCGTGCGCTGTACCCCCTCGCCCTTACACTGGGATCCGTACCTGCGCCGCGCCTTGCCGCCCGTCGCCCTGCTGTCCGACCATCTGGCGCTCTGGATCGCCGATCCCCAAGACCGCGGCCTGGCGTGGCTCCTGGCGCAACCCCCTGGCGCCGCGATCGACCTCCTGGGTCCCGGCGGCCACGGCTTCGATTTGCCCACCTCCCCCGCCAACGTGCTCATCCTGGCCGTTGAGGCAGGCGTCGGGCCAGTATGGCCCGTGATGACCGCAGCCCTCGCCGTCGGCTGCCAGGTGACCCTGGCGTTAGCCGTGTCCACGAGCCAGCACGCCCCCGCTCCGAGCCTTACGCCCATCGCCGTCGAATATCGCCTGGCGACCGCCGACGGCTCCGCAGGCATGCGCGGCGACCTCTTCGACCTGCTTCCTGGCCTGGAGGGCTGGCCCGATCGCATCTACGCCGCCCTGCCGCGGGCCGCCTGGCCGCGCCTGCGCGCCTGGATCGACCGCTGGCGCCCCTGGATGGGGACAAGCTTCGCCCAGGTCTTTGTCGACGCCGATCTCGTCTGCGGCGTCGGCGCCTGCCAGACCTGCCGCGTCGAAATGGCGAACGGACGTCGGCCGCGCGCCTGTATCCATGGCCCCGTCTTCGACCTAGCTAGACTCACCTGACGCCTATGGATCCGATCGAACTGGCGCCCCGCCACAAAATCGGCCTGCCGTTGCGCTCGCCCCTCATCCTGGCCGCCGGCATGATCGGCTACGGCGACGCCCGTCCGCGCGCGCTCGACCTCAGCGCCTGCGGCGCGTGGGTCACAGCGCCCATCGGCCAGCAACCGCCCACCTCGCCAGCCGAAGGCGACGCCGACACTCCCCGACGCGCCGAAGTCCCAGGCGGGGTCGTCCTCGCGCCGACGCCCTATACCCCCAGCGTCAGCCGTGTCCTGCGACGCTACGCGCCCGCATGGCCGCGCCTGGGACTGCCTGCGATCGCCCATCTCGAGGCGACCGCCCACCCCGCGCCCGACGAGGGCGATCGCCTGGTCGCGATCGCCCGTCGCCTCGCCGGAGCGCCGGGAGTCGCCGCCCTGGAGGTAGCGCCCCACATCGACGCTGGCGCCGATACAGCCAGCGCGCTCCTCACGCAGATCCGCCATGTCAGCGATCTGCCCCTGTTGGCCGCCCTACCTCTGGTCCCCGCCATCGATCAATGGGCAGTCGCCTGCGCGGAGGCCGGCGCCGACGCCCTCGTCATCGGCCAGCCGCCCCCAGCCGCGGCGCTCGGTCGGCAGGGTCTCCTCGTGCACGGGCGACTCTATGGGCCAGCCGTCGCTCCCCTCGCCTGGGAGGCGCTGGCGCGCGTGGCCGCCCTGGAGCTTGGCATTCCCCTGGTCGGCGCTGGCGGAGTCCATCAGATCGACGACGTCCTGACCTATTTGCGCCTCGGCGCGACGGCGGTCCAGATCGATACGGTCGTCTGGATCGATCCCGAATGCCTGCAGCGCTGGCAGACAGCGGCGCAGTCGTTTCGCGATGTAAGATGCTGACAGCACTGGTCGCAGGAGATTCAGAGACACTCAGTTCAGGAGGGCAGCGATGAGGGCGGTCATCCAGCGCGTCCATCGCGCGTCGGTGACGATCGCTGGCGAAGTGGTGGGAGCGATCGAGCAGGGATTTCTGATCTTGTTAGGGGTCACTCACGCCGACGGCGAGGCTGAAGCCGATCTGCTGGCTCACAAGATCGCTGGCCTGCGCGTCTTCGAGGATGCAGAAGGAAAAATGAACCTGGCGTTGGCCGATGTCGGCGGCCAGGCGCTGGTCATCTCTCAGTTCACCCTGTACGGCGACGCCCGACGCGGCCGCCGACCGAGCTTCAGCGCAGCCGCTCGCCCCGATCAGGCCGCGCCGCTGGTCGAATACTTCATCGCACGCCTGCAGGCCGCAGGCGTGCCGACCCAGAGCGGCCGCTTCGGCGCCCATATGGACGTCTGCCTCTGCAACGATGGCCCCGTCACCTTGATCCTGGACACAGCCGATTTGTGAGGGAAGTGATGAACGAGCCTGTCTCCCCAACGCGCATCGCGACAGAGATCGCCATCCTGCAAGCGATGACCGACCGCCTCAACGCTTATCTCGAGCGCGACCGCCTGCACTGGCCGCTGGTGGTCGAGACGCCGCAGGGGACGGTCCGGCCCACCATGTCGCTGGGCGTTTTGCTCAGCCTGCAAACGCGCTTGCAGGCCATCGCCGACGAGCTGACGCCAGAACAGCGAGCGCTGCTGGCCCGCAGCCAGGCCGAGCTGGAGCGCGCCCGTCGCTGGTACCCCGACGCCTATCGCGACCACGCTCTCAAGGAGATGCACGGGCTGCTCCACACCTGGCGCTGGTTCGTCGAGGATTGCCTGGCCGATCCCGAGCGCGGACGCGACCACTACGTCGCCGACGTGCGCGCTCGTGTCACTCTCCAACTGCTCCTCGACCACCTCGGCGTCGATGCAGTCCCCGCCGACATGATCGAGGAAATTCAGGCCGTCGATCGCTTGCTGGGCCTGAGCTTCGCTAAGGGAGAGTTCATCTGGGATCCCCGCCTGGCTCCCGCCTTCCCGCCCGATCGCTTCTGGTGGCTGTACGGCCAGCCTCTGGGTTCAACCTCGCGCGATGCCAGCGCCGGGCAGGGATGAGAATGCTGGCGCCCGCGCGCGGCGTGGGCGCCAGCATTCCCCCCAGTGGGGCCCCATGCTCCGCGGGGGGCCCTGAGGCGACAGTCGTCCACAACCAAGCGGGTTCCTGCACACTTGAGGTCCATCTGAGTTCGGCAGCGAAACCAGGAAGGGAAGCAACGACGCCGTCCCTGTCCACCGCACTGTGGCGCGCCGTTCATCTGAGTTCGGTAGCGAAACCAGGAAGGGAAGGGGTGGCCGTCCACGAATTGCGCTCACGAATCCACGAAGCACCCGCCTGCACCGGCGCGTCTCCCTCGTCGTCATGGTCCTTCGCGAATGCGTGGCCAGGATTCGTGAACGCGTGGACGCGTGGACGCGTGGACGGCCAATCTCGTGCTGCTTCAGACGAATTTCGCCGCATCCTTGTGCGCTGGGAGAAGAAGTCTGAGAACTACGTCGCTTTTCTGCATTTTGCTTGTGCCCTGATCGCTTTTCGTGCAGCCGGGTTATTCGGGTAGGCTCCAAATGGCAAGCAGCAGAGCTACCCGCGCGCGGCCGGAGCGAAGAATCCTCGCAGCTCCTGCCGGGCCGCCTCATCAGCCAACAGGTCCTCGAAGTCGATCCACAGATCGGATGGCAGCAGCGCGCGCGGGCCGAACGTCTGCCGTCGAATGCGCAGCGCGATGTCCAGATTGGTCTTGGCCGACTCCAGATCGCCGAGCAAAGCCGAGGCCAGCGCTGCAATCAGGTAGCACTCTTCGGTCGTGTAGCCTCGGCGCACCAGGTCTGCCACCAGATCGAGCGCGAGGCGCGGCGCGCCCAGACGAATCTGCGCCAACGCCCAGGCCTCCCAACCCGACTCCACGTCCGCTGGCTTGTTCTGGATCACGCGTCGCCAGATCTTCTGCGCGCGCCCGACCTCTCCCTGCCGATAGGCGATCACCCCTCGATAGTAGCCCTCGACGAGAGGGTCCTTCTCTTGGCTCAGGTAAGGCAGGACGCCGTCATAGTCGCCAGCCTCGATGAACATGCGGTACATGGCTCGCCCGGCGCGACGGAAGAACGCATCGCGCCGGCAGGCAGCCTGCCATTCCTGCGCCGCCGCCTGCCACTGCCCGCGCTGGCGCAAGATGCGCGACCGCGTCCAGTGGACCAGGCCGCGCTCTTCGTCATCGCGCGCCTGCGTCGCCGCCTGCTCCAGCGCCGCCTCCGCCTCATCGAGGCGATCTAACTCGATCAGCCGCGCCGCCAGCTCGATGGTATGCCAGAACTCGGCTGGTTCCTCCGCGCTCAAACGGCGCAGATCGGCCAGGCCTTCCTCGATCTCGCCCGCGTGGATGCGCTCGGTCGCCGCGCGCCGCAGCCAGATCGTCCGGTTCTCCGCGTCGACGTCCGCCATGCGCCGACAGAGGGCTTGCGCCATCACACGGTCGCCAGCCCAGTCGAGGACCAATTGCAGCTCATCGGCAGCCGTCAGCAAGAGATCGCGCATCCGATCGTCCGGCGTCGCCGTGTTCGACACGACCGTCGCCAGTCGATCGACGACGCGACCGTACAAGGCCACCGCCGCTCCCACCTGTCCGCTCGCGCGCGCCTGACGCGCCTGCTCGATCAGGTCTTCGTATGTCCCTGCGATGCGCATAAGGTCTCCTCCTTGCGTCAGTCCCGTCACGTCCCGCCTTCCGCGCCCCACCCCACGCGCTTCGCGCTTCGTCCCAGCCAATCCCCGGCCTCCGCCGCCACCATCCCGGCCAGGATCAGGGCGCACCCTACAAGCGCACGAGGGGTCAGCACTTCCCCGATCAGGATGAAGCTGAAGAGGGCCGCCGCTACCGGCTCCAGCGAGAAGATCAGGGCGGTGTGCGTCGGGCTGGTGAACCGTTGCGCCATCGTCTGCACAGCGAAGGCGAGCGACGTCGCCAGGACCCCCGTAAACGCGGCTGCGAAGGCCGTCTGACCGGTCAGCGCTGGCCAGCGCGGCTCCCAGAGCAGAGAGATCAGGCCGGAGAGCAGGGCCACCGTGACGATCTGGATCGTCGCCAGGCGCACAGCGGGCCGTCCCGGCGCGAACGAGGCGGTGAACACGATCTGCGCCGCGAAGCTGAGGGCGCAGGCAAAGACAAGCAGATCGCCCATCCCCATGCGCAGGTCAGAGTTGAGCGAGAGCACACCCAGTCCAACCGTGGCCAGCCCGACTCCCAGGGTCGCCGCGCGCGAGGGAGGTCGCCGCAAGAACAGCGCCGAGGCGATCGGCACCAACACCACCGACAGCCCCGTGATGAAGCCAGCCCGCGCGGGCGTCGTGAAGCGCAGCCCCATCGTCTGGAAGCCATAGCCTGCGGCGAGGGCGACGCCCATCAGAGCGCCTTCGAGCAGAAAGCGCCGATCGAGCCGCACGCCCGAAGCCTCCCGCCACGCCAGGGGCAGCAGGACGAGCGCGGCCAGGACAAAGCGGATGGTCAGGAACGCGAAGACCGGGAACTCGCGGACGGCGTCCTGGACCATGACGAAGGTGGCGCCCCAGATCGTCACCACCGTCAACAGCGCCAGGTCCGCTCCCATCTGGCGGCGCGCCGCTGGCTCTTTGCCGAGATCCATCCTGCAGGCCCCGCTCAGCCAGCCGACAGCCGGATGGCTTGCGGCAGCTCGTTTTGCACCGTCATCAGCAGGGAGTTCGCCTCCAGGGCGGGCAGCGAATAACAAGCCGCGCCCATCGCCTCCGCCAATCCCTGCGCCAGCCCGCGATCGAAGGCGGCGTGCTCCATGTTGATCACCACGCTGCGCAGGTGCGCTTGGCGTATCAGATCGGCCACGCGCAACGCCTCCTCCTGCGCTGGCAGCCCGGCGATCGAGACGTTGCCGGCACCGTCGGTGAGGAGGATGAGCAGGGGCATGATCTCGCTGTCGCGGCGGCGCGCCTCCTGGCACACCTGATACGCCAGGAGCAGGCCGCTGGAGAGGGGGGTCTTGCCGCCGACTGGTAGGTCGCGCAGGGCGCGCTGCGCCAGTTCGACGCTGGACGTAGGAGGAAGCACGACGCGCGCGCGGTCTCTCTGGAATACGATGAGACCCACCTGATCGCGGCGCTGGTAGGCATCCCTGAGGAGCGAGAGGATGGCCCCTTTGGTCGCTTCCATACGCTCGGCGGCGGCCATCGACCAGGAGGCGTCGACGACGAAAAGGATCAGGTTCGCAGCGCGGCGCACGCGCACCTTACGTTGCAGGTCCTCCTTGCGCAACAGCAGGGCGAGGTCGCTCTCGCCAGCGGCGCGGCGTCGCAACTGATGCGGCGCCGCCTCGCGCAGGGTGGCGTCGAACGCGATGTCGTCCGGTCGGTCGCCGGCGGGGCGGGCGCGCACATAGCGTCCGCGCTTGCGCGCCGTGTGGGTCCGCGAGCGTTTTCCGGCTTTATGGCGAGTCAGGCGATCCAGAGGGGTGTCCAGGCGGCGCGGCTCGAACGTCTGGCCGACCTCCACAGGGCGCTGCGCCCCACGGTCGCGCCCCTGCTGGTTGGTCTGATCGGTCGTCTCGTGGGCGGGCGGCGTCGCGGGCCCCGGGTCTTCGGTGCTCGCCTCTTCGCCGGGATCGCTCAATTCATTTTTTTTTACATCTGTCGGCCCCGCCTGGGGGTCGCCCGCCTGTCCTTCGCGTCGTTGGGCTTTGGCCTGCGCCTGATCGAGCCGCTCGCGCAACTGTTCGAACTCGAGGACCGTCTCCTGGAATGGCTGGCGCTTGAGGCGGTGCGGCAGCGCCAGCTCTGCCGCCAGCAGGATATCGCGATCGGTGATGGCCAGCCGTCCCTCGAACGCGGCGTGGGCGCGCGCCGTCTTCAGGATCACGATGTCGGCGCGATGGCCGTCGACGTGCAGCTCCGAGGTGAGCTGAGCGATCGTGTACAGATCGCGTTGGGTGTAAGTCACCAGATCCAGCCGGTTGCGCGCCGCCTCGATCTCCTGGCTGAGCGCCTCTTCCTCAGGCCGCCAGCGCGCGCAAAACGCCTCCGGGTCCTGCTCGAACTCGATCCGGCGCTGCAAAATCTGCACGCGCAGATCGGCGTCGAGGATGCCGTGCATCTGCACGGAGAGAGCGAAGCGGTCGAGCAGTTGCGGCCGCAGGTCTCCTTCCTCCGGATTCATGCTGCCGACGAGGACGAAGCGCGCTGGGTGGGAGAAACTGATCCCTTCGCGCTCGACGACATTGACGCCCATCGCCGCCGAGTCGAGCAAGAGATCGACGACGTGGTCGTCCAGCAAGTTAACCTCATCGACATAGAGGACGCCGCGGTTGGCGGCCGCCAGGACCCCTGGCTCGAAGTGGCGTTCGCCGCGCTGGATGGCCTTCTCGATGTCGAGTGTCCCCACCACGCGATCTTCGGTGGCGCTCACCGGCAAGTCGACGAAGCGCGTGCGACGGCGCGCCATGGGCAGCGTCTCGCCGCGCTCGAGCCGCGCCCGGCATTCATCGCAGAAGGTGTCCGGGCGATTGATGTCGCACTGAAACCGGCAATCGGCGACGACATCGATCTCGGGCAAAAGGGCAGCCAGCGCGCGCGCCGCCGTCGACTTCGCGGTGCCGCGCTCGCCGCGAATGAGGACGCCGCCGATCTGGGGGTGGATGGCGTTCAAGATCAGGGCGCGCTTCATGCGCTCCTGACCGACGATCGCTGTGAACGGGAAGATGGACGGCATGGCCTTTTCAACGCCTCATGCAAAGATGGACCGACGCGAGGGGTGCTCCGTCCCCCTCGCGTCACAATCAAAAGCGGCCTGAACGGCCGCCTCATCGCTATCAAGCGCCCCGACAACGGACTCCGATTATACCCCACACTATCACAAACGTGCAAAGCACATTTCCTCACACCAGCCGCGCCAGCGCGTCTAGCAGATCAGCCTGCGTGACCGGCTTGCGCAGATAGGCCGCCGCGCCCAACATCTTGGCCAGGTCAGGGTCGTCCAGGACCGAGCAGACGATCACCGGGATCGCGCTCGTCGCCGGTTCGTTCTTGAGCGCCTGCAAGATCTCCCAGCCATCCTGATGGGGGATCATGACATCGAGCGTGATCGCGCACGGACGGAGGTCGCGAGCCAGGCGCAACGCTTCCCTGCCGTTGGCAGCGCCGACCACCAGGTAAGGATGCCCGCTCAGATAGCGTTGGAAGACATGGATGAGGGCCTCGTTGTCCTCCACGACGAGGACGATCCCCTTGCAGCCGCTGGCGGCCAGATACAACACGCACCGGCCTTCGACTTCCTCGCGCCAGCGGCCGCCCATCAGCTCGACCAGGCGGCGCACCGCATCAGATCCCGGTGCCGAAGGGATCAGACGAGCGCCTCGCGCGTCGCGGCCGGTCAGCTCGACGACGACCTCAGCGCCGCTGGCGGCGACCCGCACGTCGACGGAGCGCACCGTCGGCTGGCTCAAGAAGCGCCCCAACGCCTTGAGCAGGATCTGACGCAACACGGTGCGGTTGCTGGACACCAGAGGTAACGGTCGCTCGACAGATACCCGGAGGACAGCCGCATGGCGCTGCGCCAGGGCGCGCGCCACCGGCAGAAGGCCGTCCACCAGGTCCGCGACATCCACAGATTCTCGTTGCTCGAGCAGACGTTCCGCTTCGAAGGCCAGGAGGTCCTCGGGGGTCGATCGCGCGGCGCCCAGGCTCATCTCCGCTTCGGGCAAACGCTCCTGGAGCAGCGCGGCGAGCGCCGCCAGCGCCCTCGCCTGCTCGCGAAAGAACTGGCGGCGGCTGCACGCCAGCTCGCGCAGGATCGCAGGCAATTGCCAGCGTTCCACGTAGCGATAGACCAGCAGGAAATAGTTGCGTCCCAGGGCGACGTCGCTGGGGGCCTCGGTCGGCGGATAGAGCTGCTCGATCGTCTCCAGCAACAGCCGATGAAGTCGCTGGCCGCGCGCAGGGTCATCCGGCCAGCAACGCTGCGCCAGCGGATGGTTCTGCAGATAGGCATAATCGTAGAGATGATCGAGCGCATCCCGAAGTTGCGGCAGGAAATCGCGCGCGTCTGACATATCTCCTCATCACAACGCCGTAGCGGCGCATCGGCTCTGGCACCACCCTGGCACTGATCGGGCACCATTCGGCTTGAAAGCGCCAGAAGATCCCTCTATACTGGATCATGGGGCTGCTCGTTATTATAGCACCGCCGAAGACGCCTTCGGGAATCGTTTAGATGTTTCAGACGTCCCATCCTATCGCTGCTGCGCCCCCAATCTGCTCTGAGTCTACGATCAGGAGGAACCCATGTCTAGGATGAAACAGCTCAGTCGCCGCGATTTCCTGCGCATCAGCGCAGGGATCGCTGGCCTGGCCGCCCTGGGCGGCGCCTGCACGCCGGCTGCCGCGCCGGCCGCCGCGCCGCAGGCCCCTGGCGAGGCTGCCCCCGCCGCCGCCCCCGCCCAGACGACGATCACCGTCTGGTGGTGGACTGGTCCCACCGAGCAGGCCGTGGTGAGCGAATTCCAGAAGGCCTTCCCGGATATCAAAGTCGAGTTGACCGAGCTGGGCGAGGCCGTCTACGGCACCCCTAAATACACGACCGCCGTCGCCGCTGGCAAAGGCCCCGATGTCGCGCACCAAAATCGCCACACCTTCCGCCAGTTCGTCACGCGCAAGCTCTATCGCGCGATCGATGATCTGTTCCAGCGCGACGGATGGAAGAAGGAGGACTTCCCTCCCGAGCAGATGAAGATCATGACCTGGGACGGCGTCCTCTACGGCCTGCCTTACCAGGTCGGGATGCGCTTCTTCTACTGGAATCGCAAGCACTTCGAGGAAGCTGGCCTGGATCCCAATACGCCGCCTAAAGATTGGACGGAACTGGAGGCGTTCACCGCCAAGCTCAACAAGGGAGAAGGAGAGGACATCGAGCGGTTTGGCTTCATCCCGGGCTTCCCCCCTGGCCTCAAGGACCAACTGCTGATCTTCGCCATGGAGAACGGCGGCGAGTCGATGGACGAGGAGGGGCGCGTCTCGCTCCTCGACACTGACCCCTGGGTGGAGGCTCTGGAATGGGTGACGATGATCTATGACAAGTACTGCGGCGGCTTTGGCACCGTCTCCGGCTTCATCGAGGGATTCGCCGGCCAGGCGCAGGACGCTTTCTCTACCCAGCAGATCTCGATGACCTCTTACGGCGACTGGATGATCGGCTTCTATTCAGGCTTCCCCGATCTCGACTACGATGGCACCCCTTTGATGCCGCCGTCGCCAGCGCTCGCGGGTCAGAAGGTCAACTGGGCCTGCGACTGGTCGTTCGTGCTCGATCCCAACACCAAGAATGTCGACCCCGCCTGGGAGTTCCTCAAGTACGCTGTCGGGCCGGAGGGGTTCCGTGCGGCCGCCACGGTCGGCATGGAGCTGGCTCGCGAGAACTGGAAGCGTCAGGAACTGCCTGGCGAGCCGATCTACGCGCCCGAGCCGCCCGCCTACCGACCGACGCGCGAGATGATCATGAACGAGTTTTACACCAAGTTGCCCGACCGCGAGCGCAGGATGTGCGAGGCCAACGCGGACGCGGCGACATGGTCCAAAGAGTGCGGCGTCATCGGCGGCCTGGCCGCGACCGAGCTGTGGGTCGAAATGGCCCGCGCCTGGGAGCGCGCCGTGTCCCACGAGAGCGACGCCCGCGCCGCCCTCGCTGACGCCAAAGCCAATCATCAGAAGGCGCTGGATGAGGCCTGGAAGAAGCTCGAGTCCGGCGGCTGATCTCCTGAGGGAGGGACGGCGACGCGCTCGCTCGTCGTCCCTCCCTACTCACGACAATCGGTGGCGCCCATGTACGTACTGAAGCAGCGGCTATCTCCCTCCCATGCGGCGACGCGCGACGCTATCACCTTCTATCTGATGATCCTGCCCTGGATCATCGGCTTCCTGCTCTTCACGATCGGCCCGATCCTGGCGTCGTTCGCGCTCAGCTTCACCCAATACGAGGTGGTGACGCCGCCGCAGTTCCGCGGCCTCGAGAACTACGCGCGCATGTTGGAGGATCCCCTCTTCCGCAAGTCGCTCTACAACACATTCTACTACGTCTGGTTCTTCGTCCCTCTGCACATCGTGATCGCGCTGGGCATGGCGCTCCTGCTCAACCAGAAGGTGCGCGGCGTCTCGATCTATCGCACGATGTTCTATATGCCCTCGATCGTGCCGGCGGTCGCCAACGCCATCTTGTGGATCTGGCTGCTGCAGCCGAAATGGGGGCTGATCAACTACGCGCTCAAGCTCATCGGCATCAAAGGGCCATTATGGCTGGCCTCGACGACGTGGTCCAAGCCGTCGCTGATCATGATGAGCTTATGGGCCTCAGGCGGGGCCATGGTCATTTTCCTGGCCGGCTTGCAAGACATCCCGGAATCGCTTCACGAGGCGGCCAGCATCGACGGCGCCAACCGCGTGCAGCGCTTCTTCTCGATCACGCTGCCGCTCCTGACCCCCACCATCTTTTTCCTCATCATCATGGCCATCATCGGCTCATTTCAAGTCTTCACGGCGGCCTTCATCATGACCAACGGCGGCCCCGTCGACTCGACGCTCTTCTATATGCTTTATCTCTATCGTCACGCCTTCGTCCACCTCAACATGGGATATGCATCCGCTATGGCCTGGATCCTCTTCCTCATCGTGTTAGTGGCGACGCTGGTGCAGTTCGCGCTGGGACAGAAGTGGGTCTACTACGAAGCGGAGAGAAGGTAGCCCATGAATACGAGCAACACCTTCCCATCCACCGCAAGGGTCGCCAGCGTTACCCGAACGATCGGCCTGCGCCGTCGTCGTCTGCGCCAGTTCGTCAGCAAGCTCGTCGCACATGCCATCTTGCTGACCCTGGGGATCATCTTCTCCATCCCGTTCTTCTGGCTATTGACCACCTCGTTGAAGGCCGATCGCCAGATCCTGGCCTGGCCTCCCGTCTGGATCCCCAATCCGGTGATCTGGCGCAACTACCCGGACGTTTTCAAATATGCGCCCTTCCTCCTGTACTTCCGCAACACGATGATCGTCGTCGCCGCCCATGTCTTCGGTGGGGTCGTCACCTGCTCCCTGGCCGCGTACGCCTTTGCCCGGCTCAAGGCGCCGGGGCGCGACTTCATCTTCATGGTGATGATCAGCACAATGATGATCCCGGGGATCGTCACCCTCGTCCCGATCTATATTATCTTCGCCAAGCTCGATTGGATCGACACCTTTTTGCCGCTGACGGTGCCGCCGTTGACGGGCAGCGCCTTCTTCATCTTCATGCTCCGCCAGTTCTACCTGACGATCCCGATCGAGCTGGAAGAGGCTGCACTGATGGACGGCGCGACGCGCTGGACGATCTGGTGGAAGCTCATGCTGCCCCTATCCACGCCGGCCCTGGCCACCGTGGCCGTCTTCGCGTTCATGGGCGCCTGGAATGACTTCCTCAGCCCTCTGATCTTCCTGAACTCGCGCAACCTCTACACGCTGGCGCTGGGCCTGAACGTCTTTTTGCACGAGCACACCGCCGACTGGGGCCTGCTCATGGCCGCTTCGACGATGATGGTCGTTCCTGTCATCATCACCTTCTTCCTGGTGCAGAAGCAGTTCGTACAGGGGATCACCCTCACCGGCATCAAGGGATGATGACGCCATCTACTCGCTTACCGAGCGCTTTCACCCATGAACGAACGACAACGCGTCCTCACGATCCTCAACGGCGGCGTCCCTGATCGCGTGCCCTGGCTAGGGGATTTGACCTACTGGGCGCACGCGCTCGAGATGCGCAGCCAGGTCCCGCCTGGCTTTCAGCGCAGCGAGGCATACTACGATTTCCACCGCGGGCTAGGCGTTGGCTTCTATCTGCAAGGGTATGAGCCGTTCCGCCGGATTTACGACGAGACGATCACGATCGAGGAGCGGCGCGAGGGCGATCGACGCATTCAGATCGTGCACACTCCGCTCGGCGCGTTGCGCGAGGTGCGCACCTTCCTGCCTGACTCCTTCACCGAGGCGCCCACGGAGGATCTCGTCAAATCGCCCGCCGACCTGCCCATCCTGCGTTACTGGTTCGAGCACACGCGCTTCGAGCCTGACTATGCCGAGGCCGCGCGCCGATTGCCGTTGGTCCAGGATCTGGGGGTCGTCCTCTGCTATCTCCCGAAAACCCCCTTCATGCAGCTCGTCGTCCTCCTCTCCGGTATCGAGACGGTGGTCGACCTGTGGATGGACGCGCGCGCCGAACTGGAGGCCACGCTGGAGGTGATCGAGCGCAAGTCGGATGAAGCCGCCGCCATCGCCCTGGCCTCGCCCGCCGAGTGCCTGATGATCCCGGAGAATCTCTCTTCGGAGGTGGTGGGGAAGCGTTTCTATGAGCTGTATGTGCGCGGCTACGAGACGAAATGGAACCAGCGCATTCGCGAGGCTGGCAAGTTCTCGTTCATCCATCTCGACGGCACGGTGCGCGGCCTGCTGCGCGAGGTGGTCTCCGCCGGCTTCCGCGTGATCGAGGCGGTGACTCCTGCGCCCGTGGGAGACATGCCCATGCACGAGATGGCCGCCCTGGCTGGACATGGCCCCGGCGAGGCTCCGACGATCCTCTGGGGTGGGCTGCCAGGGGTCTACTTCACCGATCTCGTCAGCGACGCCGAGTTCGACCGCCATGTGCGCGAGGTGCTCGCCGTCATGACGAGCGAGCCGCGCTACGTTCTGGGGGTCGCCGATCAGGTGCCGCCCGATGGCCTGCGCCGGCGCGTGGCCCGGGTGCGCGAATTAGTGGAACGCTATGGCGCTTATTGACAGGGCTCACGCGGCCAGAGGCCAAGGCGCCCCAGAGAGAGGGATGAAAGGCCCTGGGCGTTCCACCTTGCGTCGCCGCCTGGCCGTTACAGCGCTGCTCTTCCTCGTGTTCTCCTGCCGGGCAGCGGCGCCCACCGTCACACCCGCCCAAGTGACCATCGAGCAGGCGCAAACAGGCTCCCCCGTAGCAGCTCCCGGCGCCGTCCAGACCCTCAACGTGTCTTTGGGCAACCCCAGGCGCCAGTTGGTCATCCTCGACCTGATCGTCCGCTATCCCGATGGGCGACGACAAACCCTCGCCGCCGGGACGATGGACGCGACCGCCGTGATCTCCTGGACTATCCCGACAGACACTCCTCCCGGCGTGGCCAGCTACCGCCTGGCGAGCGGGGGATGCAATTGCGCGGGCGGCTTCAACAAGCAACATCCGGTGCAGGAGCTGGTCGTGACAGGGACGTTCACGGTGGCGCTCCCTGCCGCTGCACAGTCAGACGCGAAGTAGATTCGAGCGAGAGCAAGCCCCCGACACGTGTGGAGGCTTCGCGTAGGTGCGGCAGGGGCGCCATCTCTTCCAAGAACCTGAAATGCACCCTCATCGTAATGCCACTTGCCTTGCGCAGATCCTCCGGCGATGCCATACTCCTCATAACCCAAGCGAAGCAAGGGGGGAGGCTATGGACGATCGCCATCAAGACGCTGACCTGCGCGCCAATCTGACTCACCTGCAAACCGAGTCATTGCGCCTGATCGCCTGGACGACGGCGGGGCTGGGATACCTGTGGCTGGCCTTCGCGATCTGGCCGATCACCGGCGCGGCCGCGCCCCTCGCTTCCTGGTTGGGCAGCCTCAGCCTCGTGATCGGATCGGCCATCAGTTACGTTCTGAAAGGGCGCCGCCTGGATCTGGCCGCCGGGTCGGTCATTGCGGGCGCTCTAGGCGGGGCGGCCGGCGCTCTGTGGGCCTTCGGCTCGTCCGAACTGGCTGCGCTCTTCGTTGTGCCCGTCATCTTCGCCAGCGTCTTGCTCGGACCGATGACCATGTTCGTCGTCGCCCTTCTCGCGATCGCCCTGATCCTCATGATTGGCACGACCGGCCTGGCGTTGCCGATTTCCTCCGTAGCTGGCATCTGGGTCCCCAGCGCTGTCATCGCCCTGACTGCGCTGGCATGCTGGCTGTCGGCGCGCAATCTGTTCACTGCCCTGGCCTGGGTCTGGAGCGGCTACCAGCAGGCGCAGCACAACGAGCTGGCGGCGCGCGCGCGCCAGGCCGAGCTGCGTCGGGCGCTCAAAGCCCTCGACGAGGCCACCTACCGCCTCGAGCGCGTCAACTACATGCTGGGGCTGGCGCGCGACCAGGCTGAGGAGGCGCGGCGTCTCAAGCAGCAATTCGCGCAAACGATCAGCCACGAACTGCGCACCCCGCTCAACCTCATCGTCGGCTTCACCGAATTGATGGCGCACTCGCCCGAGTATTACGGCTGTCCCCTGCCAGCAGCCTATCAGCGCGATCTGAGCATCGTCTATCGCAACGCGCGCCATCTGCAGACGTTGGTCAACGATGTTCTCGACCTGGCGCGCATCGAAGCGGCGCAGATGGGCCTGCTGCCCGAGGAGATCGATCCGGCGGTGCTGGTAGAGGAGGCCGTCAACACGGCGCGCAGCCTGGTCGAAGCGCGTGGTCTGACCCTGCGCCTGGAATGCGAGCCGAACCTGCCGCGGCTATGGGTTGATCCCACGCGCATCCGCCAGGTGCTTTTCAACCTGCTCAACAACGCCGCCCGCTTCACCGAGCGCGGGAGCGTCACGGTGAGCGTACGCCGCCAGGGGGACGCGATCGTGTTCGCGGTGGCCGACACCGGCGTAGGGATCGCAGCCGACGACCTGCCGCGCCTCTTCGAGGAGTTTCGCCAGGTCGATTCCACGACGCGTCGGCGCCATGAAGGCGCTGGCCTGGGGCTGGCCATCAGCAAGCGTTTCGTCGAGTTGCATGGCGGCCGCATCTGGGTCGAGAGCGTCGTCGGCCGGGGGAGCATCTTCTCTTTCAGTCTACCCCTGCGCGCACGCACGTCCGCAGTTGGCGGCGATCTGATCGTCGCCAGCGCGGCGCGTGTCTCGGAGATCAACACCGTCGACCGGGTCCTCCTCGTCGTCACGCCCAGTCCGGCTGCGGGCGCCCTGTTGGCGCGCTACCTGCGCGGCTGTCGCACCGTGGTCGCACGGGATCTGGAGCAGGGACAGCACCTGGCGCGTCAACTGACGCCGCAGGCTGTGATCCTTGACGCCGCCAGCGTGACGCCGCCCATCCCCCTCGACCAGCTTGGCTCTGCCTGGGGAACGCCCGGCGCCTGGTTCATGTCCTGCCCCCTCCCCGGCGAGGAGCCTATGCGCCAGCGGCTGGCCGTCGACGGCTACCTGATCAAGCCGGTCTCACGCCAGGGCTTGTGGGATGTGCTGCGCCAGTTCGGCGAGGAGATCGATCATATCCTCGTCGTCGATGACGATCGCGATTTCGTGCGGTTGATGGGGCGCCTGCTCGATAACCCCATCCGGCGCTATCAGGTGATCAGCGCCTACAGTGGCCAGGAGGGGCTGGAACTGCTGCGCTACCGACGTCCCGATCTGCTTCTTCTCGACCTCATGCTGCCTGACATGAGCGGCGTCGAGGTGATCGAGCGCGTGCGCGCGACGCCTTTAGGCCAGCATCTGCCCATCGTCGTCGTCTCGGCGCAAGACGAGATGAACACGCTGGAGGCGCTGCGGGGAGAGGTGAAGATCGTCAAGGCGGATGGGTTCCGTCCTGGGGAGATGGTGCAATGGGTGCAGGCGATATTAGACATAGTCGCCCAGCCAGCGCACCCACGAGAGCTCGCCAGCCACGGCGCGATATAGCCTCTCGTCGGCCGTCCAGAACTCGCAAGCCATCGCCTCGGCCAGCGCCAGATAGTGAGCATCATAAACCTGTGACTGGCGAAAACGCACGGCCAGCGTCAGCGCCCGCTCATGCAACCCGGGGAGATAGGCAAAGCGCCAAGGCTCACCCTGAAGGAGCGACAAGATCTGCTGAGCTTCCTCAAGCGTCAACAGATCACGAGTGACTTTGCGACACAGAACCGAGGTTACCTCAAAGAGAAACAGGGGAGGCGCGACGATCTCTGCATCCATTTCCATCCAACGCTCCCACAGGTTCTGAGCGCGTTGGCTATCCGCCTCAGGCAGAAACAATTTCAGCGCGAGGCTGCTGTCAACGCAGACTGTCCCGCTCACCGTCGCGTTCCTCTCGCAGTTGTCTCAGCTCGTCCGCGCTGTCCGGCATGGGGATTCCCCCCCGCCGCGCCAGGATCGTCTCGCGCAAGGACTGGGCCGCGGCCAACATCTGCCGGCGCGCCGACCGTCGGGCGTCGCTCGATTCCTCGATCGCCTGCAGTCGGCGTAAATCCTCGATGCCGACGATCGCGGCGACAGGCTCTCCGTTGCGCTCGATCACGAAACGCTCTCCGGCATAGCGCACTCTGGACAAAAGCTCGCCAGCTCGCCGACGCAAGTCCATAGCTGGGATTGTGACCGCCATCGTTTTCAACCATCCTCAATCATAGTGATCGCTATCATTATAGCAATTACAGCGATCGTTCGTGCAGTCGTCAATCAGAAGAGGCGGTTTAACTCGCGAGCGCCTGCAACGCCGTCAGCAGCGCCTGGTCGGTCACCGGCTTCTCCAGGAAGGCGGCCGCGCCCAACGACAGGGCCAGTTCTTTGGCATTGAGCACCGTGCAAACGATGACGGGGATATGCGCGGTCTGCGGCTGGTTGGCCAGGACTTGCAGCACGTCCCAGCCATCCTGGCCGGGGAGCATCAGATCGAGGGTGATCGCGAACGGCTGAAGCTCCTGGGCCAACCGGATGGCCTCGGCGCCGGTTTGCGCCGTGACTACACGATAATGATGGGGGACGAGATAGCGCTGGAAGAGCTGGCGCACATCGGCGTTGTCGTCCACGACCAGGATCGTGCGCGCGGGCGTCGTAGGCAGCGTCAGATCGAAGCCAACCCACAGACCGCGATCGTGCACGTCGGTGATGCGGGCGTCCTGCATGGCTGCCAGTTCTTGCAACATCGTAAGGTCTGTCGTCGCCTGCGGCTCAGGGCCATCCTGGGCGGCGCGCGCGTGGCGGTGGACGCGCAACCGCACGCGCACACGGTCGTCCTCCGCAGTGGCGCCCACCTCGATCTCCCCCTGACGCGCCCGGTCGATCAAGGCGCTGAGCAGGCCGAGCAGGATCTGGCGCAACAAATTGCGATCCACGCCGACTTCGGGGTCGGCCTCCAATTCGACGTGAAGATCGACCTCCTTACGATGCGCCATCTCGCGCACGAGGGGGATCGTGCTGGCGATCGTCTCGGAGAGGCGGACGTAGCGGCTGGCCTGGTTGGCGCGGGCGGCCTCCAGGCGCAGCAGTTCGATGCGGTCGGGGGAAGCGGGCGTCTGCGGGGAGGCGGGCGGCGTCGCCCGAGCCACATAGCGGTTCCACAAGATGCTCGCGATCGCCTGAATAGCCGCCTCATGCTCGCGATAGAAATGGCGGCGGCTGATAGCGAGCTGATCGGCCACCGCCTGGGGATCGAGGCCGTCGACGTAGCGCAACACCATGAGTCGGTGGCGGCGCCATGCGCGGGAGAAGACCGGCGCCCGCGGGCCGGGGTTCAGCTCTTCCACCACCTCCGTCAGGATGCGGTTGAGCTGCCAGGCCTTTTCCCTGCGGCTCACCGCCGGATCGGGGATGATGAGATCGGCCAGCGGATGGGTGCGCAAGAACACCAGATCGTACAGATGATCGTACGCTTCGGCGACGCTTTGTTCGAATTGCGCGCGCTGCTCCATTGGAAGCTCCCAGCACGTCACAGAATGACACAGACATGGCGCAGGGGCGGATGACACGTCGACGCTGCGCCTTTACAATCAATCTTGAGGGGACGATCCTTCATCCTGATTTGCGGGGATCGTCGTGACTCCTTCCGAGCCTACCAACGCATCATACCACAAACAGGCGCTTTGACAGGCTCTTGTCCGTCCATCGCCGAGGGTGGATGAGATTTTATCGTCCTCTTGACTCCTCAGAGCGATTCTCACAGCCAAACGATGAGGCGATCGCGGCCACTCAAGCCTTGAGCTGCAGAACTCGGGCTTGGTTCCATTCTTGATGAAAAGGAGGCTTCTCGATGACCAAGGTGTTTTCAGAGCGGCTGACTCGTCGCGATGTGCTCAAGCTCGGTGCAGCGACGATGGCCACCTCGCTGCTGGCCGCCTGTGCGCCGCCCGCAGCAGCTCCCGCCGCTGCGCCCGCGGGCGAGCAACCCGCGCCCGCCCGCAAAGAACCGATCATCCTGAACCATATGGCCCGCCACGACTTCGAATCGCAACGCGGGGCGGTCAAGGAATGGAATGAGACGCACCCCGACGTCCAGGTCAAGATGGACGAGGTCGTCGGTGACACCTGGGATTACTACCGCATCAAAATGATGCAACAATTGGCCGCCGGCAACCCGCCCGATACCGTCTTCACCGACGTCTGGTACTTCCGCCTCTACGCCATGGATGGGGTCTTCCTCAACCTGGAGCCATATATCGAGAAAGACAACGAATTCAAGAAGGAGGACCTGTGGGAGGTCTGCATCACCAATACCCGGTCGCCGGACATCCATGGTGACATGTACTGTCTCCCCTATGACTACGGCACCCACTGTCTGGCCTGGAACAAGGAGATCTTCGCTCAGGAGGGCATCCCCGACTTCGACCCGAACCAGGAGCTGAGTTGGGAGAAGGACATCCTGCCGTTGGCCAGAGAATTGACTCGCGATATGAACGGCAAGAAGCCGGGCGAGGATGGCTTCGACCCGCTCCGCATCAGCCAGTACGGCGTCAATCCCTACAACTATCTCTTCTGGTGGTACATCGACCAGGCGGGGGGCAAGTGCTTCGATGAAGGATTCACCAAGTGCACGATGAACACGCCGGAGGCGATCGAGGGCATCCAGTTCCTCTACAACATGATGAATGTGGACAAGTACGCCCCCAGTCCGGCCTATCAGCAGAGCCAGCCGATCAGCTTTCCGACCGGCAAGATCGCGATGTCGATCGTCGCCACGTGGGACTTGCCGGGGATCACGCCGCAGGCGGACTTCGAATGGGACATCGTGCGCCCGCCGCGTCGCAAGGTCAAGATCGGCGACGGCCGCGTTTCCGGCCAGTCGATCCTCACGGCCTCGAAGATTCAGGACTGGGGCTGGGAGTGGATCAAGTTCCTCACGATCGGCAACGGCCAGAACTACAAGCAGCAGACTGGCGGCGCGATCCATCCCGTCAAGGCCAAAGCGCGCAATGACGTTTTCATGAAGCGCACCGAGCCGCCCTACAATATGGAAGCTTTCATCCAGGAGGCGGAGCTGGGCGGCGGCCCCCCCTTCTTCAAGTACTGGCACATCTTCGTCGATCTGGCCTTCGCTGAGACAGGCAAAGCTTACGCGGACGAGATGACGGTCGAAGAGGCCATGAACGAGCTGACAGAGAAGACCGATTACCTGCTGGTTCACGGGAAGCTGCCCTAAGATCGTTATCGGCCCACCCTTCGGAAAGAACGTGGTGAGGGCGGGGGACGCGTCCCTCGCCCTCACCCCATGTCATTAGGAGGCTTGATGACGCGAACTGCAGCCACGACACGGGCTCTCTCGGGCTTATCGTGGTCTTCCTGGAAGCGGACCTGGCTCCGCCAGGAGACGCTCGAAGGCTATCTCTTTGCGGCGCCGGCCATCCTGGGCTATCTGATCTTCGTCTTGGGGCCGGTCGTCACCAGCCTGATCATGAGCCTGGCCGAGTACAACATCATCAAACCGCCCGTTTTTATCGGCATCCAGAACTACATCACAGCATTCACCGACGATGAGCTGTTCTGGACCTCAGTGCGCGTCACAGTGTTCTACACGATCATCGCCGTGCCGCTCAACCTGGTCGTCGGCTTTCTGATCGCAGTGCTCATGAATCAGAAAGTCAACGGCATCTCGATCTTCCGCACGATCTGGTACATGCCAGCGATCGTGCCAGCGGTCGCCAACGCCGTGCTCTGGCAATGGGTCCTCAACCCTGATTTCGGCCTGCTCAACCTGCTTCTGGGCAAGCTGGGCATCCCTGGGCCACGCTGGCTGATCGTGCCCAACACCGCCATCCCGGCTTTCATCTTGATGAACTTGTGGGGCGTCGGCGGCGGGATGCTCATCTATCTGGGAGGCTTGCAGGGCATCCCCCAGCATCTCTATGAGGCGGTCGAGATCGATGGCGGCAACTGGTGGGCGCGCTTTCGCCACGTCACGATCCCCATGATGACGCCGGTCATCTTCTTCAACCTGATCATCGGCCTCATCAATACCTTTCAGGTCTTCACCCCCGCCTTTGTGATGACACAAGGGGGGCCAGCCTACGCCACCTACTTCTACGTGCTTCACCTCTATAAGAACGCCTTCCAGTATCTGCGTATGGGATACGCCTCAGCCATGGCCTGGATCCTCATGCTGTTCGTCTTGCTGATGACGTTCCTCATCTTCCGCACATCTGGTTGGGTCTATTATGAAGGAGGCGAGGCCAACCGATGAGTGTAAGCTATCCGAAACTGGTTGCTGAATCGCCCACACAGGGGAGCTGGCTGCAGAGCCGACGCCGCCAGGAGCGCATGCAGCGCGCGCTCACATACACGCTACTGATCACGGGGGGGATCGTGATGATGATCCCCTTCTTCTGGTTGGTCAGCAGCTCGCTCAAAGAGCCGTCCAAGATCTACATCCTCCCCCCCCAGTGGATCCCCAATCCCGTGCGTTGGGACAACTTCACGCGCGCGGTCACGGCGATCCCCTACGGCCTGTACACCCGCAACACGCTGACGATCACCGTCTTCGCCGTGCTGGGCACGATCCTCACCAGCTCGATGGCCGGCTATGCTTTCGCCCGCCTCTCCTGGCCCGGCCGCGAGCCGATCTTCATGCTCATCCTCTCGACCATGATGCTGCCCGGCGTGGTGCTTATGATTCCCACGTACATCCTCTACCGCTACCTGCGCTGGCTCGACACGTTTCTGCCGTTGATCGTCCCTTACTGGTTTGGCGGCGGCGCTTTCAACATCTTCCTGATGCGTCAGTTCATGCTCACGATCCCGCGCGATCTTGACGATGCCGCGCGCGTCGACGGCGCCTCAGCTTTCTATATTTACTCGATGATCCTGCTGCCGCTGAGCCGCCCTGCGCTCGCCATCATCGGCATCTTCGGTTTCATGTACCACTGGAACGACTTCATGGGGCCGCTGATCTACTTGACCAGCGCAGAGAAGCGCACCCTCTCGTTGGGCCTCAACTACTTCAAAGACATGTTTCGCGTGCAGACCGAGCTGCTGATGGCTGGCTCGACGATCATGATCATCCCCATCATCATCCTGTTCCTGATCGCCCAGCGCTATTTTGTGCAGGGGATCGCCCTCACCGGCATGAAGGCGTAGCTACGCCATCGCTCGCGCTGCGCCGCAACACTCGCGGCGCAGCGCTGCTGTGGGCGCAGAGGCCTTGTGCAATAGAGGGCACAGCCACGCCCGTGAATCCCTTCGTCGCCGTTCCGCCTCGGCGAGCAGCGAGACACCTTCCACGAAATATCCAGGCTTCTTCTGCCCCCGAGGCGGCCTGCTCGCGCAGACCCTTCACGCTCTCAATCCCCCTTGCGTCAACCCCTCGATGAACTGCCGCTGCAAGAGCAAGAAGAGGACGATGACAGGGAGCACCATCATCATCGCCGCCGCGCTCGTCAGCCCCCATTCCCGTCCGTAACGAGAGACGAACGCGTACAGGCTGGTCGAGATCGGCTTCACATCCTCGCGATGCAAGAACGTGACCGCGAACAGAAACTCGTTCCAGGCTCCCAGGCCAGTGACCAGCGCCACAGTGAGGAATCCCGGCCAGGTGATGGGCGCGATCACGTGCCGCAGGACCTGCCACTCCGACGCGCCATCGACGCGGGCAGCGTCCTCGAAGTCCTGGGGGATCGCCACCATGTAAGAGCGCAACAGAAACGTGGCGAAGGGAGACATGATAGCCCAGTAGATGATGATCACCCCCAGCAAGTTGTCGGTCAGGCCCAGCTTCGTCCATAAGAAGAAGAGCGGCACCATGAAAAGCTGGGCCGGCATGCTGGTGCCCACGATGAAATAAAGCGTCAGAAGATCCGCGCCAGGCACATGGAGCCTGGCCAACGCATAGGCGGCCAGGCCCGCGACGACCAGCACGCCAGCGATGGTGCCGAAGGTCAGGATCACGCTGTTGCGCATGGTGATGGAGAAATGGCCGTCGCGCCAGGCATCCGGATAGTTCTGCCAGCGGATGCCGCTCACCGGCGGGCCAAGCGGATTGCGCCCCACTTCCGTGTCCTTCTTGAGCGAATTGAAGACGAGGGTGGAAAGAGGGAGCAAGGAAAACAGCACCAGCGCCGTCAGGATGATGTAGTTCGGCGCCAGGGAAACGGTGCGTCGAGAACGCCTCCGCACAAACACGGTCATACCTGCCACCCCCTTCGCCGCAGGAGGATGAACCCCGTCACCACCATCGCGGCGATGAAGCTCATGCTGACGCCAATGGCCGCAGCGTAGCCCACCTCGAACCGGAAGAACGCGGAGTTGAACACCTCCGTCGCCAACACCTCTGAAGCATGGGCAGGCCCTCCCTGAGTGAGCAGGTAAATGTAGTCAAAGACCAGGAAGGACCAGATGATGGTCATAAGGATGGTGAACACCAGGGTGGGCAAGATGCCGGGCAACGTAACGTATCGCCACTCCTGCCAGCGATTGGCCCCTTCCAGACGAGCCGCCTCGTACAACTCAGGATCGATCGCCTGCATCGCAGCCAGGTAGAGCACCACGAGGAATCCCCACCAGTGCCAGTTATCCACGAAGGCGATGGAATACAACACCACATGACGATTCCCAAAGAAGGCGACATTCATGAACTCCAGGCCGCGCTCCGCCAGGAACGGACCGATCCCCATGGTGGGGTGAAGGATGTTGCGCCAGATCTGCGCATTGACCACGCTGGCGATCACGTAAGGCAGGAAGTAGGCCACACGATAAAACATGGCGAATCGCTTAATGGGAGCCAGCAGCGCTGAACCGAGCAATCCCATCGTGATCGGCACTGTCAGGAAGATCAATGTCCATTTCACATTGTTGGTAAAGGCGATCCGGTACACGCGGTCGGTGAGCATGCGTTGAAAGTTGGCCAACCCTACCCACTTAGGCGTTCCGAGGCCAGACCACTCCGTGAAGGCAAAGAAGGCGCTCCCGATCGATGGGCCTAAGATCACCACCACATTGAGGATCAGGATGGGCGCCATAAACAGCCAGGGCAGAATCGCTTTGCGCCACAGGCGGGCGCGTCGCTGCGCAGCCGCCGCCTGCGGCATCGCTCGCGCCCTCTGTGCAACCGGAATTCCCATCGCCCTCCCCCTTTCCTGGCTCGCTGCCCCGCGGGGCGATCCGACGAGCGGTCACCCCGCGGGCCTCTCTGACCTGGAAACGACGCTAGGACGCTCGCTTCATGACCGGCGGCACCTTGCCAGCGGTCTTCTCTTCATCGAAGAGCTTCTGGGTCTCGGCCAGATACTCTTCAACCGACAACGTGCCAGCCAGCACCTCATCGAACGCGGTGTACATATACACCTCAGTCTTGGCTGGCCAGAAGGTCCAGGTGGTGTAGCCGTAATCGCCGCGCTCCGTCACCCGAGCGAAATCCTCGAAGAAGCGGACGATGCGCTTGTCCGTTTCAGGTGGGAAGTCTTCGGCCGTCAGCCCCTTCAGCGGAATGACCCACTCGCCGAAGTTGAAGCCGGAGGCGATCGTCATGGCCCGTTTCTTGTCATTGAAAACCCAGTCGATGGCGACCGCCGCCTCGTTCGGGATCTTCGATTTGGCGTTGATGGAGAGCGTGGTGCCTGTGGCGAGGGCATATACTGGCCTGACGCCCTCCCGCAACGACGGCATGGGGAACCAGTCCCACTCCTGACCAGAGTCCTCGAAAGCCGGAAGGGCGCCCTGGAAGCCCCACGTGCCCACCATCATCATCGCCCCTTTGCCCGTTGCGAGCATGGGCCAGAAGTCGTTCCAGGTGAGGGCATGGTAATTGTCGATGCTGCCAGAGTAGTAGCCGCGCTGGAACCAGTCGTTCATGAGCTTCATAGCGCCTACGAATTCCTCATCCGTCCACTTTTTCTCGCCGATTAAGGCCTTATAGACATTGTCGGCGCCCGCGTAGTGATCGAGGAACATGCCGATCAGGTGTTCCGTGGCCGGTTTCCAGTCAGCGTTGCCGTAAGCGAACGGGTAGATCCCCTCTTTGAGGGCAGCTTCGGCGATGGCCTCGATCTCCGCTCGATTGGTGGGGACCTTCCATCCCTTTTGGTCGAAGAGGGTCTTATTGTAGATGACGATCATGGACTCGTAGGTCAGCGGCAGGCTGTAGAGCTTTCCCTCCACCATGCCGGACTCATAGGCCCAGCCCAGCAGTTTGTCCTTCCAGCCATAGGTGATGGAGAACTCGTCCAACACCAGGCAGTGCCCGGCGATCACGTACTCCAACACGAAGCCGGCCCCCGGCGTCACCAGAATGTCCGGGCCGGCGCCAGCCTGCACCGCCGTGCGCAGCACGCGATCGAGGTCCTCTTGGAAGATGTAGTCGATCTGAATCTCAGGGTGCGCCGCGTTGAAGGTGTCCACGAAGTTCTTCTGCAGCCACGCCCGCTGCTGCTCGTCGCCCGATTCGCCCCACCAGACGACCTTCACCACTTCTTTGGGCGCCGGCGCGGCCTCCCCTCCTGCTTCCGCTGGCGCCGCCGGGGCCGGCGCGGGCGCTGGAGCGCAAGCGCTCAAGATGGCTCCTCCCATCAATCCCACTCCGAGTTGGAGAGCCTGACGACGTGTGAGTTTCCGCCCAGTCATGGAACCCAGGTTGCCAGACATCGAAGCACCTCCTTGTCAAATTGGTGAAGCACGACGATGAAGGGGGAGACGACTCCAGGGAGATTTTACCCAGCAGGACGGTCGCCGTCAACGGGCGATGAGCGCGCCGACGACCATCGTTGCGACGAGCGAGAAGTGAGCGACCGGGGAAACGATTGGAAAGATCATCGCAAGTCGATGAAGGCGCTTGCCCCTGCCTGCGGCGCGGGCTATAATCACCGGCGGAGAACTCGCCTATGACCACCGCTGAGCTGATCGAACGCCTGCGCCAGCAGGTCCAACTCTTACGACGTTATCTCACCTACCTCGACATCCTCGCTCAACAGCCGCCTGCCGAGTTCCTGAACGACCCGCTCGCCATCGAATGAGGAGGAGAATGCCTGAACAACATCTCTCGCCCCCCAACGTCATCGTCTTTTTGACCGACCAGCAACGTTGGGATACGCTCGGCCTCCACGGCAACCCCCTGGAGCTGACCCCCAACCTCGACCGCCTGGCCCAACAGGGGACGCACCTCTTTCACTGCTTCACCTGCCAGCCCGTGTGCGGCCCGGCGCGCGCGTCGCTGCAGACCGGCCTCTACGCCAGCAACACCGGCTGCTTCCGCAATGGTATCGCCCTGGGAGCGGAGGCGCGCACGCTGGCGCACCACTTCAGCGCCGCTGGCTACGCGACAGCCTATATCGGCAAATGGCATCTGGCCGACCAGGACCCCGTGCCCGTCGCGCAGCGCGGCGGCTACGATTTCTGGCTGGCCGCCAACGTCCTCGAGTTCACCTCTGACGCCTACGACACGGTCGTCTATGATCGCGACGACCACCCGGTCAAACTGCCCGGCTATCGCGTCGACGCCCTCACCGACGCTGCCATTCGTTATGTCAATGAGAACCAGGGGCGTCCCTTCTTCCTTTTCCTTTCCTTCCTGGAGCCACATTTCCAAAACCACATCGACGACTACCCGCCACCCGACGGCTACCGCGAGCGCTACACAGGCCGCTGGATGCCGGCCGACCTGGCCGCGCTGGGCGGCAGCGCCCACCAGCACCTCGGCGGCTACTTCGGCATGGTCAAACGCCTGGATGAGGCGCTCGGCCGTCTCCAAGACGCCCTCAAAAGCCTGCGCCTCGATCAGCGGACGATCGTCCTCTTCACCTCCGACCACGGCAACCACTTCAAGACGCGCAACAGCGAGTACAAGCGCTCCTGCCACGAGAGCAGCATCCGCATCCCAGGTGCGCTGTGGGGCCCCGGCTTCTGGGGCGGCGGCCAGGTGCGCCAGCTCGTCAGCCTCGTCGACCTGCCTCCTACCCTGCTCGACGCCGCCGGATTGCCCGCGCCGCCGACGATGCAGGGACGCTCGCTGCTGCCCCTCCTGCGCGGGGAACGCGCCGATTGGCCCGACGACGTCTTCCTGCAGATCAGCGAGGACCAAGTGGGCCGCGCTGTGCGCACGCAACGCTGGAAATACAGCGTCTACGCGCCGCACAAAAACGGCGTAAGAGACGCCAATTCTTCACTTTATGTCGAGCAATATCTGTACGATTTGCAGGCCGATCCCCACGAGCTGACCAATCTGATCGGGTTGGAATCGCACCGCGCTGTGGCCGACGCCTTGCGCGATCGCCTGATCCGCCGCATGGTCGCGGCCGGCGAAGAAGCGCCGACGATCCTGGCTGCCCCCCCGCGGCCCAGCGGCCAGCGCCGCGTCTTGCCAGAGGAGATCAATGCCTGACCAGGGGCAACTCCAGGAGCAGGCCGCAGAGCGGCCCGCCCCCCTCGCTCCCACGCAGAGCGTAGGAGCGAGGATGCCCAGTTCTAGGCAACTGGTTCCCACGCTCCGCGTGGGAACCCCCAGACGACGCGCCGCGTCCGCGCAGGGACAGACCGCAGAGCGACCCGAACCCCTCGCTCCCACGCAGAGCGTAGGAGCGAGGATGCCTGACCAGGGGCAACTGGTTCCCACGCTCCGCGTGGGAACCCCCAGACGACGCGCCGCGTCCGCGCAAGAACCGGCCGCAGAGCGGTCCCAATCCCTCGCTCCCACGCAGAGCGTAGGAGCGAGGGCAGCCGTCCGACCACCGACGACGCTCTGCATCCCCCTAGGAGCAGGCCGCAGAGCGGCTCGCCCCCCTCGCTCCCACGCGGAGCGTAGGAGCGAGGATATCCCAGACAACGCGTAGGAGCGAGGACAGCCGTCCGACTACCCGCACAGGCGCAAGAGGAAAGAGGTTCTCTACATCCCTATGTCATCTATGACACGTCCACCTGCCCCGCTCGCCTTCAAGCCCGATCTCGCGGAGGCCGCCGCCCGCTGGGAGGCCTTCTACGCTGGCGAGATCATCGACCGTCCGATCGTGTGCGTCACCGCGCCGCGCCCGGGATACGCGCCCGTCCCCGCGATGACTTACCACGACCGCGTCTTCGACGACATTGACTCGCTGATCACGCGCGCGCTGGCCGCCGCCGAGGCGACGTTCTGGGGCGGCGAGGCGGCGCCCTCCTGGATGCCCACCTTCGGCCCCGACGAGATCGCCGTCTTCTGCGGCGCCGAGCTACGCTGGAGCGGCGACGACTCCGATACCAACTGGTCCGTCCCGTGCGTCGATGATTGGGAGCAGGCGCTGCCGCTGCGCTTGCAGACCGACCACCCCCTCTATCAGCGCATGCTGACGATCTACCGGCGCGGCGCCGAACGCATGGCCAGCAAGATGCTGCTCACGCCGCCCGATCTTCACACCAATATGGACCTGCTGGCCGCGCTGCGCGGCCCCCAACGCCTCTGCGCCGATACGATCGACTGCCCCGCATTGCTCGACCGCGCCATGGACGACGCGCGCGCGATCTTCCGCGAGCTGTGGGACGCCGTCCGCACTGCTGGCCGCATGGACGAGTTAGGCTATCACCACCTCATCTACTCGATGGAGGGCGCGGCGGTCTTGCAGTGCGATTTCAGTTGCATGATCAGCCCGGCCATGTTCCGGCGCTGGGTGCTCCCCGCCCTCGAAGAGGAAGCAGCGATCGTAAAGCACGTCGTCTATCATTGGGACGGCCCGGGCGCGCTCGTCCACACCGCTGACCTCCTGGCCAGCCGCGGGCTGCACACCCTCTCGTACGTCCCCGGCGCCGGGCGCGGCTCGCATATCCAGCATCTCGACCTGCTCAAGCGCGTGCAGGCGGGGGGCAAAGCCGTCCAGGCAGGCGGCGCCCCCGAGGAGATCAAAGCCATGCATCGCGAGCTGAAGCCCAACAAAGTCTGCTATTTCACGCGCGCCGAGAGCCAGGACGAGGCCGAGCGTCTGCTCGAATGGTTCGTCAAGCATACATGAGTAGAAGCAGGCCTCGCGCCTGCCAGAGTCCGAGGAGGACCGATGCCCAATCGCAATTTAAGCCCACAGGAGATGTTCTACCGGCTGGCGCTCCAGCACAGGCCGCGCTACCGCTTCGAGGGTCAGACGCCGGACGATTTCGCACGCTGGCAGGCCGCCGCGCGGCCCGCCGTGATCGCAACCCTCGGCGATTTCCCGGAGCGCGTTCCCCTCAACCCGGAGCTGATCGCCGAGTGGCAACAAGATGGCCTGACCATGCAGCGCTGGGTGATCGACGTCGGCCCCTTCATCTCAGCGACGCTGTGGATCAACATCCCCGGCGACCTGCGCGCGGGCGAACGGTGGCCAGCGATCCTCTGCTGGCACGGCCACGGCCAGTTCGGCAAAGACTCCGTCATGGGCAACGACTCGACGCCCGCGCGCCGCGCTGAGATCGCCGAACACAACTACGACTATGGGCGACAGATGGCCCAGGCGGGCTTCGTCACCTTCGCCATCGACTGGATGGGCTGCGGCGAACGCAACGACTCGCAGAAGCCGCACTTCCTGAGCCAGATCGGCAGCCGCGATTGGTGCAACATCTATTACCTGCACGCCACGATGCTGGGCATGACCTCGCTCTCCATCAACGTCACCCACGGCATGGCCGCGACCGATTTCGTGAGCGATCTGCCTTTCGTCGACGCCAGCCGCCTGGGGGTGATGGGCCTCAGCGGCGGCGGCACGATGACCCTGTGGTCGGCCCTATGCGACGAGCGGCTGCGCGCCGTGGAGATCATCTGCTACAGCGACCTCTTCGCCAACTTCGGCATCCACGACACCAACTATTGCGGCATGCAAGTGGCGCCAGGGCTGTTCAAGCTGGTCGACCTGCCCGATCTCCAGGGATTGCTGGCCCCGCGCCCGCTCCTTGTCGACATCGGCCGGTACGACACCTGCTTTTTGGTCGATAGCGCCCTCGCCTGTTATCATCAGGTCGAACGCATCTACAGCGCCGCTGGCGCCCGCGACCGCCTCGAGCTCGACTTCTTCGCTGGCGAGCATGGTTGGGGCGGCAACAAATCAGCAGTGTTTTTCCGACGCTATCTGGCGTAACCAGGAGGATCCACTATGTTGCTCGGCGTCGCTTACTACCCTGAACACTGGCCCCGTTCCCGCTGGGAGACCGACGCGCGGCTGATGCAGGAAGCTGGCATCACGCGCGTGCGCATGGGCGAGTTCGCCTGGCATCGTCTGGAGCCGCGCGAAGGGCAGTTCGATTTCGCCTGGCTGGCCGAGGCCATCGACCTCTTCGGCCGTTACGGCATCAAGACCATCCTGGGCACCCCCACCCCCACCTACCCCGCCTGGCTGCATCAACTCTATCCCGACATCCATCAGGTCAAGAGCAACGGCCAGGTCAAGGAGTTCGGCCAGCGCCAGGATGCGTGCAAGAATCATCCCGGCTATCGCGCTCACGCCCGACGCATCGTCGCCGAGATGACCGCCGCCCTGGGGCAGAACCCGAACGTCGTCGCCTGGCAGACGGATAACGAGTTCGGCTGCCATGGGACGGCGCGCTGCCATTGCGACTACTGCCGTCAGGCGTTCCAGGAGTGGCTGCGCGGCCGTTTCCACAACGATATCGCGGCCCTCAACGAGGCCTGGGGGACCGTGTTCTGGAGCCAGGAATACAACGACTTCAGCGAGATCGACGTCCCCCGCGACACGCCCGATCGCACCGCCAACGACGGCGCCAATCCGGGCCTCGTCCTGGACTTCTACCGCTTCTCGTCCGACGTGCAGATCGCGTTCCAGCGTGAGCAGATCGAGCTGATCCGCCAGAACTCCCCAGGTCGTCTGATCACGCACAACCTGATGGGGCTGTTCTCCGACATCGACTACTTCAAGCTGGCCGCCGATCTTGACATCGTCTCCTGGGACAACTATCCCTTCGCCGCCAACGGCGCCGATCGGCCGCCGCAGCCGTTGCCGCATGATCTCATGCGCGGCCTCAAGCGCCGCAACGTGTGGGTGATGGAGCAGGGATCCGGGCCTGGCGGCTGGGGCGTCTTCGCGGCCACGCCGCAGCCTGGCCAGATGCGGCTGTGGGCTTACCAGGCGGTCGCGCGCGGGGCCGACATGATCAGCTTCTTCCGCTGGCGCTCCTGCCGCTTCGGCCGCGAGCAATACTGGCACGGCATCCTCTACCACCACGGTCAGCCGCAACGTCGCTACGCGGAACTGCAACAGATCGGGCGCGAGTTCCAGAGCCTCTCCGCCGAGCTGGAAGGCAGCGTCGTCGCCAGCGAGGTGGCCATCCTCTACGATTACGACAGCCTGTGGGCGCTGGAGATCCAACCCAACACGGATGACGGCTTCGATTACCGCGCGCTGGCCAGCCAGATCGATCGCGTCCTGGCGCGCTGGGGCGTGACGGCGGACGCGATCAGCATCCACGCCGACCTGACTGGCTACAAGGTCGCGATCGCGCCGACGGCCCACATTTGCACGCCTGCGCTCGCGGCGCGGCTGGCAGCCTTCGTCGAAGGGGGTGGCGTCCTCATCCTCGGCCCGCGCAGCGGCGTCAAAGAGGAGGAGGGGAACATCGTCGACGCGCTCCTCCCTGGTCCCCTGCGCGACCTGGCAGGCTGCACCGTCGAGGAATACGACGCTTTCTCGACCATCCCCGGCCTGGCGATGCGCGTGCGCGACCCACGCGGCCATCTGCATCGCGCCCACGGGCTGGCCGACATCCTCGTCCCCGATGGCGACGCCGAGCCGTTGCTGTATTACGCTGACCACTACTACGCGGGCCGGCCGGCCGCCGTGCGCCATCGCGTCGGGCGCGGACAGTGCATCTACCTGGGGACTGTGCTCGACGATCCGGGCCTGGCCGACCTGTTGGGCCTGCTCCTGGGCGAAGCGCGCGTCGCCGCGCTGGCCGGGCTGCCGGAGAGCGTCGAGGTGTCGCAGCGCGTGCGGGGCGACCAGCGCTACGCTTTCTATCTCAACCACAGCCACGCGCCGACGCGCGTCCCGCTCGAACGGCCTGGGAAGGACCTGCTCAGCGGGCGCGAGCTGGCTGGCGAGGTCGAGATCGGCGGCTTCGGGGTACTAATCATCAAAGAGGCGCGAGTGTGACCATGACGGCTCGCGAGAGCGCCTTTTCCCCAGAAGTCCAATCCGTGATCGATGAGATCATCCCTTGTTATTACGACCCTGAAAGGAGATCAGATGACTGCGAAGCAAAACGCTGGCGCATCCCTGCGGCGGGCGATGCGCTCGGATACGATCAAGCGCGGCTTCGAGCGCGCCCCCCATCGCTCGTTGCTCAAGGCGACTGGCGTGACCGATGAGGACATGGACAAGCCGTTCATCGCCATCGCCAACTCCTATGTGGACATCATCCCCGGCCACGTCCACCTCAACGTCTTCGGCGAGGTCGTGCGGCAGGCGGTGCGCGAAGCCGGCGGCGTCCCCTTCATGTTCAACACGATCGGCGTCGACGACGGCATCGCCATGGGCCACATGGGCATGAAGTATTCGCTGCCCAGCCGCGAGATCATCGCTGACTCCGTCGAGACGATGGTGGCCGCTCACGCCTTCGACGCCCTCATCTGCATCCCCAACTGCGACAAGATCGTGCCGGGGATGTTGATGGCCGCCATGCGCCTCAACATCCCAACGATCTTCATCTCCGGCGGACCGATGAAGGCAGGGGTCACCCCCGATGGCAGGACGATCGACCTGATCTCGGTCTTCGAGGGGGTGGGAGCCTATCGCGCGGGCAAGATCGACGAGGCGCAGTTGAAGGTGCTCGAAGACTACGGCTGCCCCACTTGCGGCTCGTGCTCTGGCATGTTCACGGCCAACTCGATGAACTGCCTGTGCGAGGCGTTGGGGATGGCCCTGCCGGGCAACGGCACGATCCTGGCCGTTGACCCACGCCGCAATGAGCTGGCGCGCCAGGCGGCCTTCCAGATCATGCGCCTGCTCGAGATGGACCTCAAGCCGCGCGACATCGTCACCGCGGCCGCCATCGACAACGCCTTCGCCCTCGACATGGCGATGGGCGGCTCGACCAACACCGTCCTGCACACCCTGGCCATCGCCTACGAGGCGGGCGTCGAGTATCCTCTGGAGCGCCTCAACGCCGTCAGCGCGCGCGTCCCCTGCCTGTGTAAGGTCAGCCCATCCTCGAGCTACCACATCGAGGATGTGGATCGCGCCGGCGGCGTCTCGGCCATCCTCTACGAGCTGTCCAGGAAGCCGGGCGCGCTGGACCTCAGTTGCATGACCGTCACCGGTCAGACGTTGGGAGCCAACATCGCCGATCACCCCACGCGCGATCCACAATGCATCCGCACGGTCGAGAACGCTTACAGCGCCGACGGCGGGCTGGCGATCCTCTTCGGCAACCTCGCCCCGGAGGGCGCGGTGATCAAGACGGCAGGGGTGCCGCCGACGATGCTCCACCATCGCGGTCCGGCCGTCATCTTCAACAGCGAGGAGGACGCGTCTAAGGGCATCCTGGCCGGCCAGATCAAGCCGGGCGATGTCGTGGTGATCCGCTACGAGGGGCCGAAGGGGGGGCCAGGGATGCAGGAGATGCTGGGGCCGACCAGCCAGATCGCCGGCATGGGGCTGGCGGAGAGCGTCGCCCTGATCACCGACGGGCGCTTCTCAGGCGGCTCGCGCGGCTGTTCGATCGGCCATGTCAGCCCGGAGGCGGCGGCGGGCGGCGTCATCGGCCTCCTGGAGCCGGGCGACATCATCGTGATCGACATCCCCAACCGTCGTCTCGACGTGGAGCTGAGCGAGGAGGAGCTGGCGGCGCGGCGCGCGCGCTGGCGGCCTGTCGACAAGGGGCCGCTGCCGCCGTACCTGCGCAAGTACCGTTCGATGGCGACTTCCGCCAGCCGCGGTGCGATCCTCCAGTGGGAATGATTCCGCAAGAGCACATCGATGACCGTTCGCCCTGGAGAGCCAGCTCGACGCCCGCGATAGCCGAAATGGCGGCAGATGAAGCGACGATCGCGGTAGATTCAACCCTCCCGCAAGGTTCATGGCAGGCTCACTCCCTGCGGGAGGGTTGAGCGCACCCCAGATTCTTGGGCTGGAGGTGAGCAATGTATACTGTGAACGTCCATGAGGCCAAAACCCATCTTTCCAGGCTACTCGCGCGGGTGATGAAAGGCGAGTCGATCATAATCGCTAAGGCTGGCAAGCCGGTAGCCATCCTGACCCCGGTGGTCGACGCACCATTGACGCGCACGCCCGGCATCGACGCTGGCAAGGTGCGACTGGCTCCTGATTTCGACGCGCCCCTGGACGAGTTCGAGCTATGAGGGCGCTGCTGGATACGCATACGTTCCTGTGGTGGAACGATGAGGGCTTTTCAATCGTTTACGGATGCATCGTCTGCGGCCCCGGCTGCGCCAGCATGCGCGCGATCGATCGTAGCTCCATCCACCACTGCTGCTTGGGCCGCATCCGCTCCATATCCATCAGCCGCGGCACATCCTCCAGGTTCGTGAACTGAATGCGTCCCCCGGTCAGGCCGATGCACTCCGCCATCGCCCCATTGCCATCTCCGGACTCCACCAGCTCCTGCAGGCGCGCGATCGCCAGCGCTGCTAGCCGCGTCGCCAGGATGCGATCGAAGGGAGAGGGATCGCCGCCCTGCTGCAGATGTCCCAGGATGGCCTGGCGCACCTGAAACAGGTTGCCGCCTTCTTCCTCGAACAGAGACGCAATGAAAGAAGTGGTGTAAATCGGATTGGCTCCCTCGTTGCGGATGATCAGCCCCAGGCGTTTGCCCTGCCGGAAGCCGTCAGCCAGCATCGTCAGATCGGCCTGGAGGTCGGCCAGGCTGATCCCTTCCTCAGCCAGGTAGGCGCGCTCGGCCCCGGTAGCCAGGGCGCTCATCAACGCCAGGTAGCCGCACTGTCGCCCCATCACCTCGACCACGAAGCAACGGCGCGTGGCCACCGCAGACTGTTTGATCTTGTCCACCGCCTCGACGATGTTGTTGAGCGCTGTATCTGCGCCCACGCTCAGCTCCGACCCTGGCAGATTGTTGTCGATCGTCGCGGGCAGGCAGACGATGGGGATGTTGAACGCCGGAAAATTGGCGCGCTCGCGATGCAAAACCATCGCCGCCTGATAGCCGGACCAGCCGCCGATCACCAGCAGGCCCTCGATCTGGCGCCGCTCGATGGTGCGGGCGATCGCGTAGAGGTCGGCGCCGCTGGGGATCTCACGGCTGACGCCCAGTTCGGAGCCGCCCATCGTCGCCCAGCCGCTGACGGTCATCCAGGCGCACTCCTGGATGTCGTCGTCGATCAGGCCCTGGAAGCCGTGGCGCACCGCCAGCATGGTGTGCCCCTTGTCCAGGCCGAGGCGCACCGCCACGCGCACCGCCGTGTTCATGCCGGGCGCGGGCGCGCCTGCGGTGAGCACTGCCAGGCGTCGCCGACGCAGGCCCGGCTGCGCCGTATGCGGCAGGGCGCGCACCAGGGTGCGCAGCGTCTGGAACGCCTCACAGAAGCCTGGTCCACGCAGCTCCATCGCCTTGTCGTAGTCGTTGGCCTGGATCGCGGCGTTGATCGCGCGCGTCCGCTCCACGCACTCCATGAGCGGCGTGCGCGCGATGCGATTGCCGCGCAGGCCGATCAGGTAGGCCGGGCTGTCGGGCTTCGCGTTCAGCACTTCTTCCACAGCCGCGACCCCGCAAAGGGTGCTCAAGTTGCGATCGAAGGCGCTGGGCGCGCCGCCGCGCTGCACATGGCCCAGGATCGTGACGCGGGCGTCGACCCCCAGCTTCTGTTCCAGCACCTGTTGCACGTACCGGCTGGTGATCGGGTTGCCGTGGCGATCGCGGGCGCCTTCGGCCACGACGACGATCGAGTCGCGGCGGCCCGCGGCGCGGCCAGCCTTGAGCACCTCGCACATCTTATCTTCCCAATCGTCGATGTCGGGAGGGCTTTCGGGGATGAGCACCCAATCGGCGCCGCCGGACAGCCCACCCATCAGCGCCAGGTAGCCGCAGCCGCGCCCCATCACCTCGACGACGAACGTGCGCTGGTGGCTGGCGGCTGTGCTGTTGATGGCGTCGATGGCCTCGGTGATGCGATGCAGCGCGGTGTCAGCGCCGATCGTCATATCGGTGCCGGCCATGTCGTTGTCGATCGAGCCGACCAGCCCGACGATCGCCAGGTGGGGATGGCGGTCGGCCACCTCTTGCGGGATCTCGCCGGCCTGCGCCAGCTCGCGCACGAAGTCGTTCCACTCCTGGCGCAGCAGATTGGCGCCGGTCAGGCTGCCGTCGCCGCCGATGACGACCAGGGCGTCGATCTCGCAGAGCAGCAGATTGCGCGCGGCGCGCTTGCGGCCCTCGCGCTCGCGGAACTCCGCGCAGCGCGCTGTGCCGATGATCGTGCCGCCGCGATGGAGGATGCCTCCCACATCGTTCCAGGCGAGAGGACGGATGCGCTCGCCGCCGTCGACCATGCCCTGATAGCCTTCATAGATGGCGTACACCTCCGCTCCGTGGGCAAGCCCAGCGCGTACGACCGCGCGCACCGCTGCGTTCATGCCGGAAGCGTCGCCGCCGCTCGTCAAAACTCCGATCCGTTTCACCATAGGGGTCCGATCTCCTTAATCGTCAATCGTCACGCGTCACGCGCCCATCGTCACGCGCCCATCGCCAGCCCCTCCCCATCAAGCGGCCATTATACCACGGGCGAATCGGATGCCGACCTGGCGGCCGTCCTCGCCCGGCTGGACGAGCGATCGGGAAGCTCGCTCCTGATGCTCGCCGCCACAGCGGATCAGCGCGGGAGCGTTGGCAGGCCGTGACCGGAACACCAATGCACGTGCAGCTCCCCCCTGATCTCCAACCACCACACCTCCGCCCAGGATGCCTATACTCAGTTTCATAGTTGGATTTGCTGCGGTCGGCCGCGACGGATGGAGTAGCGTGTGATATAATATTTGCATCAGTACTTTGCGGAGGCGTCATGGCAGTTCGCAATCCCGATGCTGAACTGGCCCCTCTGTTGGCCCCTCACTTTTATGCCCTCTAACCCGTATCGAAGACGCTGTCCGCAAGCGCAGCCGGTTCAACCCGATTCACCTGGACTGCGCGTGCAAAGTGGACATGTGCCTATGGAAGGATTCGCCGTGTGGCGCGGCCTGCTGCGAGCGACGCCTGCGAGCATCCTGTTCAGCACGAGGCGCGGCTCGGCAACCTGGAAATCGCTGACCCGTTCGAACGAATGAGGCAGGGAACAGACCGACCCCCTGACAGGTAAGCTAGACTTTATCCATCATGAAGGGCCCGATGGGTACTGAAAAGGGCACGGACCAGGCCCAAGCGAGAAGGGGAGGAGGGCCATCCACGAATCACACACACGAATCCACGAATCAAGCGGCCCGCGTCAGCGTGCTCTCACACGTGATCATGGTCATTCGCGGATTCGTGGCCAGAATTCGTGGACGGCAAGCCTTACGACGCCTCAT
>FWPU01003056.1_pt1 | contig 43685 bp, 38 predicted proteins | sample 2228361 | NCBI WGS metagenome assembly FWPU01 (sample SAMEA103939777, study PRJEB20133) | metagenome | reverse complement strand
AGAAAATGCTAAGTTCATCCTATTTCGGCGGCAGACGCTAGATCTATTGCTAAATCAACTCTGCTATGCCGCTTGAATGGACAAACTGGAGTTAGATGCAATACAAAAATGATATGTTGGTTGGGCTCGGCGAATATCCTATAAGGGCATGATATAGGAGGAAACGGCTATGAATTCGAAAGGCAAGGTGCTGTTGCTTAGTTTTGTCCTTACATTAAGCCCTGCTCTGCAGAGCAGAGCGCAGCAGCAGGCTCAAGGTATCGATGGCAGCGTGAACCCAGAGCTTATCCCTAATTTCCATGCCTGGGAGACCTTCTTCTGGGCTGCCGATGAGGCATACAGAAAGGGGTCGGGGTTTTACAGTTACTTCGTACTGAACCAGGTCGGATTGAGGGAATTGATTTCAAATAACGCACCTCTGAGGTCACGGGTATTTAGAGTTTTGATCGAGGTGGCGAGCGACGCGATACGTGAGGATCAGCGCTTGAAGTCCGAGATGGCTCAACTCTCGATGAGACAGCGGGAAAATCCCAGCCACGATCCAAACGACCCTTTTATCCAGGGGAAAATAAAACTGCTCAGGGAAAGGGTCTCGCATATGAGGCACTACCGTGACTCTCTGAGGTCACAGGTTGAAGGCCTCGATCCGGTGTTTGGCCCCAAGCTGGTTGAGAGGATCGATAAAGCTGTCGAGAGTTTCAAGGGAAATATAGGCATCACTCAATTTGGAGACGATGTTGCGCTGATCGACGAGATTCTAAAGGAATTTGACTCTAAAGCTAAGCCTTAAATTCTTAGAGCGAATCGATTCTATTTGGGAGGGATTATGCGAGCGCTTAGCATGGTAGCTTTATTTCTAACAATGTTATTAACAAGCGCGCCTGCTTTTGCCACGAAAATGGTAGCCACTGCATTTGTGTTCGTCTGCGTAAAGAATAGCTTCGTTACGGTTGAATCATCACACCGCGCCGATGAAATGGATATTACGCCACACGAACACAGCGAGGTTGAGGTAAGTGGCGACTTGTTCGTATTCGATGCCTTTGACACTACGTGCTCTAGCCTGAATCGCAGCCTGTTGGACTTCTGTTTCGCCGCGAGCCCAGGTGAAGCGGCTCTTTGCAAGATAGGCCCCAGACAAGGCAATTGCAATAGAAGTTATCAGGCCAGGGCATGGGCCAGGCATGACCCGCCGGTTGTGGCTGCCGATCATAAAGTATCAAACTGTGAAAGGGCGGAATGTCAGCGCGACCGGCTCTGCAACGAGCCTTGCTTTTAGAATGCACCTCACCTGATTTCGCTGTGGCGTATCTCGCGCCCGAGATTAGCCGTCCATGCCAGCGAGGCTGCGGCGGCAATCGAGAGGACGAGGAGCAACGCAACGAACCATGCGGGGAGCCTGGGCGCGCGGCGCAAGAGAAAGAGCCCGGCCAGGGAAATGATCCCCAGCAGCTCGACCGTTACCAGCGATACCAGCGCCGATTCCTCGTGCCGCTCGATCACCGATTCGGATACCCCGTCGAGATGTTCGACCATTCCCTCGGCAGGCTCGCCCGTGAGAAACACCGGAATCGAAAAGAGAGCGATGATGGCAAATAATATCAGGGTTGCCTTTTTCAGCTCGTCGCTCTTCAAGGCCAGCGAAATAAACAGCAGCAGGATGCCGAAGAGTGCGCCCACGACCGGTATATGGTTCAGCACGAGATGCAGATGGGCCCAGTTCATCGAGTTGCCTCCGTTATCATGGCTAAAGGTTCACTCTACCAGGTCGCTGCGGCTGAACGGGCGCTCGCGTATCGTGACGTTCAGGATCTTATCGCCCGCCACCAGGTCCTCGACGACCGACATGCCGCTGATCACTCGCCCGAAATTGGTATAGCCGCCGTCCAGGTGGGGCTGGGGCAGGATGCAGATGAAGAACTGGCTGCCGCCGGTATCTTTTCCGGCCAGTGCCATCCCCAGGTGGCCGCGCAGGAAAGAGCGCTGGTTGATCTCGCAGCGTATGGTGTAGCCCGGCCCTCCCTCCTGGTCGTTGCGCGGGTCTCCCCCCTGGACCACGAAGTTAGGCACGACGCGCATGAAGGTCAGGCCGTTGTAGAACCCCTCGCGCGCCAGCTTGATGAAATTATCGACGGTCAGGGGGGCATCGTCGCGGAAGAGCAATGCTTCGATCCGTCCCTTCTCTGTATCGATGACGGCAATGGGATCGCTCCGCCGCTCTTCTGCCAGCAGGGCATAGACGATCTCGCTGTTTCGCGTCGCCGAGGCTCCGATTGCCGTCGAGTAGTCGCTTCCGGTGAGCGAGCGGAGCAGCGCGGCCGCCCTTATGCGCACCAGTCTCTCGTCGTGGGCGAGGGCCGAGCGCAGCGCCCGAATGGCCGCGGGATGATGATCGAACCTGGCGATGGCCTCGAGCAGCGCGGCGCGCGCCTCATAGCCCTCGCTGCCGTTGGCTCCGCTCTTATCGGCGGCGGCGCGCAGCAGGGCCTCGAGCGCGCGCGGCGAAGCCGCCCCATGCTCGGCCAGCCTTCCCAGGCCTTCGGCCGCTACTTTCCTCACCACCTCGTCGGCATCTGCCAGCTCTGCCGCGAGCAGATGTTCGAGCCCGGGCGGCCTGAGCTTGATCAGCGCGGCCAGGATGGCCGGCTTGGCCCGCGCGATCAGCTTCTTCTCCTCGGCGGTCGCGGGACTTTTCAATAGTTCGAGCAGAAGCTCGCCCGCGCGCCCAGAGCCATGTTCAGCCAGAGCGGCGGCGGCGGCGCGCAACCGTTGCGGCTGCCTGAAGCGGGCGGCCAACTTTCCTCCGGCCAGCGGCTCCAGATAAGAATCGTCGCCGCGCAGCACCCTGGCCAGCGCCATCTCGACCGCATCTCCCACCACATCGGGCCTGAAGCGCAATCGGGATAAAAGCGCGCGCTGCCGCTTAGCCGGCGCGCCGATCTGGCCCAGGGCATTGATGATCGTCGCCTCCAGGTTAATTAGCTTGCCCGGGAACTCTTTCCCCTGCCTGGCTTCCGCTTCGAGCAATCGCTCGAGCTTTTCGCCGAGCGGCGCGACGGCGCCGGCCGCCTCCAGCCGGCCGAGGGCATTAATTGCCTCTATTTGCACCTCGAGGCTCTGGTCTTCGAGCAGGCCGAGCAGTGCGGCCGCGGCGCTTTCCCGCTCCTCCCGATTATACGGAAGCAGGCCGAGCGCGCGCGCGGCGTGAGCGCGCACCAGCGGGTGCATATCCTTCAGCGAGCCTTTCAGGACTTCGCGCGCAGCTACTGCCGGAACTTGCGGCGCCGAGGGGCGCGCAGCCAGCAGCCGATATATGGCGTTGGCGGCCCGCCAACGCAGTTCCGGATCGGGATCTTGAGCAACCAGAAGCAGCGGCATGAGCGCCGCCGGGTCCCGCAGCCTGAAAAGCGCGGTCAAGAGCAAAGATATGTACTCTCTGCGCCGCGGATCGGCCTGGCGCGACGGCTCGGAAGGATCGAGGCCCATTGCCGCTCCAAGCATATCGATCAGCGCCGATACCGCCCTTCGATCGCCGATCTTGCCCAGCGCCTCTGCCGCCCGCGCCCTTACCATTGCCGACTCGTCGCGCAGCGCTGCAAGCAGCGCCGGAACGACGCGAGGATCGCTCCGGTAGCCGAGGGCTTGTAGCGTCTCCTGATCCTCGATCTCACCTAAGGCAAAGGCGGCCGTCTGCCTGACCCGCGCATAGCGGTCTCTCAGAGCTTCGAGCAGGAGTTCGACCGAAGCAGGGTCTCCAATACGGCCGAGCGCCAGCGCGGCGCGCTCGCGCACCCACGGATCGCGCTCTTCGAGCAACAAAGCCCGCATCCGAGAAGGCGGGGCCTGGCGGCTGTCCTCGTAGGCCAGAATCTCGGCCAGCACCCGGTCGCGGGCCTCCTCGAGCTCCGACCGCCTTGGCTCGCAGGCTGTAAATAGAAAAAGGGAAAAAAAGACTACGAAGCAGGGGAGCTTTCCGGTTGCGGAGCGCCTCGACATAGGCCCAAATTATAGCAGGAGTCGGGAGCCGGGATAAAGCCGTTGGGAGGGACGGGGCGCCGCTTTATTGGAAGGGGAGTAGAGCATTCGGATCAACGATCGGAGGTAGCCGTGCGCTCCTGAATTCAGCGGGTGCGGTACGCGGCCTCGGGGGTGACGATAATATCTATCGGCTCATCGTGGGCTTCGAGCGGGAGCCGGTCTACGATTTGCAGCTCGTGCACGGTTGTTACCACCAGCAGGCGGGGCGAGCGTTTGCGGATTTCGGCTATTTCGCGGTCGCCGAATCCTCCTCCCTTTCCCAAACGGTGGCCGTTCCGCGTTACCGCCACGCTGCCCACGATCTTCAAATCGCCGGGCGGCAGGTCCCATCCTATATTCTCGCCGTGGCGGAAGGCCCCTGAGATGGTGGCGGCCTGCGATTCTTTGCCTTTTACCCTTTTCGGGTCTATCGCGATGAACCCGTCGCGCAGCCGCGGCGTAGCCATGATCAGGAGTTTGCCGTCGAGCAGCGCGTATTCGCGCGCCTTTTTCTGGGCGTAGTCCGGATTGGCGTAGATGACGCGGGCCGCGCGCCATTCTGGCAACTCGCGTAACCGTGCGGCCGCCTTTTCGCTTCCGGCGTAATTGGGGATGCGGTCTTCGAGGGGAAAGGGAAAGCGCGCCACCCCCTTTTCAGCGAGCGTCTCCCAGATCTTCTCTCGCAGGGCCTGCTTTTCCTTCTCGACTTGCCGGCTCATCTCTCGGCTCAACGGTCGCGCGAGACTATGAAATCGGGAATGGCCAGGAGCGCCTGTTTGAAGGGGGAATCGGGGAAGCGGTCGAGGCATCTTTTCGCTGCGACCACGTACTGCATCGCCTTATCGCGCGTCCGCTCCAGGGTGCGGTGCTCGCGCACCAGCTCGATTATCTCCTCGCGCCGCACCGTGCTGAAGCCGTTCTCGCGCATCACCGTCTGGATTATCGCCGCGTGCTCCTCGACGCCCAGCTCGAGCAGATATATAAGAGGCAAAGTGAGCTTCCCCTCTTTCAGGTCGCTGACCACGGGTTTGCCCAGGGTGGTTTCGCTGGAGGTAAAATCGAGCAGGTCGTCGATCAACTGGAAGGCCAGGCCCAGGTTCAGCCCGAAATCCGCCAGCTCCTGCTCTCGCTCGGCGCCCACGCGGCCGAGCATGGCTCCGATGCGCGCGCAGGCCGAGAAGAGATAAGCCGTTTTGCGGCGGCAGATCTCGAGCCTGTCCTCCTCGCTGACCTCAAGCCGGCCGCTTTTGGAGAGCTGGAGAAGTTCCCCCTCGATCATCTTTTGCGTCGCTTCGGTCAGGAGCTTGAGGATCTCCAGGCTGTTGCTGCACAGGGCGAGTCGCATCGAGGTGACATACAGCCAGTCTCCGATGAGCACGGTCAGTTGATTGCCCCAGGCGGCGTTGACCGAGGGCCGGCCTCTTCTCAATTTGGCATCATCTATTATATCGTCATGGACCAGCGTGGCGCTGTGGATAAGCTCGACGGCGGCGGCGAGTTGAATGGCCGCTTCGCCTCGATACCCGCAGAGGCGGGAACAAAGCAGAAGCAGGGCGGGCCGCACGCGCTTGCCGCCCGAGTTGTGAATGTAGCGGGCGATGCGCGAAACGATATGAACATCTGACGAAACCTGGCGCTCCAGCTCCTGCTCGACCTCGTACAGTTCAGTTTCTACCAGCTTGAATACATCCCGCACCTCCATGCGCTCCTCTCGCTTTAACGGCTCGAACCCGATGAGCCTATCGCCCTATAAGCTTCAAAAAATTCGCGCTTGTCTGGCGCGCCATTTCTTCCGGCGTGCAACCCCTGAGGCGCGCCAGCTCGCGCGCAACTTCGCGCACAAATGCCGGCTCGTTGCGCCGACCGCGCCAGGGCACCGGCGCAATGATTGTGCTGTCGGTTTCGATCAGTATCCTTTCGGCCGGCACAAGTTTGGCCACCTTTCGTATCTCATCAGCCTTCTTGAACGTCAAGATGCCGGAAAAGGATATATAAAATCCAAACTCCAGGCACCTCTCGGCAAATTCCTGGCTTCCGGTAAAACAGTGGATGACGCCGCCGAGCCCCGACCCGACCCAATCGCGGCTCAAAATATCCGCGGTCTCCTGTTCCGCCTGGCGCGTATGAATTATAACCGGCAGACCACGTTTGCGCGCCAGGCGAAGCTGCGCGGCGAAGACCTCCATCTGCTTTTCGCGCGGCGAATTATCGTAGTAATAATCGAGGCCGATCTCTCCCCAGGCCACAACCTTCTCCCGATGCGACAGTTCGAAGAGCTGCGCGAGCAGCGATTCATCTGCCAGCTTCGCATCGTGCGGATGCACTCCCACGGCGGCCAGCACCATGTCGTGGCCGGCGGCAATTTCGAGAGCACGCGAGGCCGAGCGCAGCGAGGGCTCGGCGCTCCCGATGTTTAAAATAAGCTCGACCCCAGCCTGCCGCGCCCTGGCTATGACTTCCTCTCTATCGCCATCGAAGCTCTCCATCTCGATGTGAGCATGAGAATCGACGTACATGATTCAATAGCTCTCAGCTATCGGCCGTCAGCCTTCAGCCGGTAGTCGGTGCGGGAGTCTCTCGACTATTGACCGGGCGCTGATAGCCGAACGCTGACAGCTCGAGGCTTATTTCAGGCGCGCCCCGTTAGGGACCTCCTCGACGAACGTGGCCAGGACCGGCTGCTCGTTTACGGTCGCGGCCAGCACCATGCCGTTAGATTCCACTCCCATCAGCTTGCGCGGCTCGAGGTTGGTCACGATGATGAGCTTCATGCCGATGAGCGAGGCCGGGTCGTAGCGCTCGGCCAGACCGCCGACGAGCTGCCGTTTTTCCGAACCGATATCGACGATCAGCTTCAGGAGTTTCTTCGAGCCGGGGATCCTCTCGGCTTCGAGAACCTGCCCGACGCGCATATCGATCTTAGCGAAATCCTCGATGGCGATTCTATTCATAGCTTTTTAATCGCGGTTACCGGCCGCCGGCTTCACGGAAAGCCTGGGCGGCGGCGGCGTAAATTTCTTTCAGTGGAACGCCGAGTTTTTCGGCGAGCCGGCGGCACTCGTCGTACTCGGGAGCGAAGTTGGCGATCTTTCCCGCGAGGCGCGATACTTTGCCCGGCACCGGGCCGTAGCGGGTCTCGACGGAGATGTTCTCGCGCTCCAGCGTGCGCCTGCCCGCTTCGGCCACGCGCAGCCCTATCGTGCTGGTCTCGGCGAAGATAAGCTCGGCCAGGCCATCGACCTGCTCGGGCTGCGCCATTACGGTCAGGAGGGTGCCGGGCCGGTTTTTCTTCATGATAACCGGAGTGAGATAGACTTCAAGTGCTCCGGCAGCCAGCAACTTTTCCAGCACATAGCCGAAAAGTTCAGGGTTCATATCATCGATATTGGTCTCGATCAGAACTACTCTCTGCGCCTCTCCCTCCTTTTTGCCGAGCATGGCGCGCAGCACATTGGGGAAGCCCTGATGGTCACGGCTCCCCGCGCCGTAGCTTATTTTTTCCACGCGCATGGGCGGCTGAGGCTCGAAGCGAGCTGCCGCCGTCAGGATGGCAGCTCCGGTGGGCGTGGTCAGTTCCGCCTCCGGGCCGGCGACGAAGGTCGGCGCGCCGCGCAGCAGTTCGGCAGTGGCCGGCGCGGGCACGGGAAGCGCGCCGTGCGCCGAGGTGACGATGCCGCGCCCGACATTGATCGGCGCTGAAAGGACCTCGCTCGCGCCGATCAGCTCGAAGCCTGCCGCCGCTCCGACTATGTCCACTATTGCATCTATGGCTCCGACCTCATGGAAATGTACCTGGTCGGGAGGAATATCGTGCACGCGCCCTTCGGCCTCGGCCAGGCGCGCGAAGGTCTCGAGCGCGCGCCGTTTAACCGGAGATGAAAGCCGACTTGCCTCGATCAGTTCTCTTATCTCGGGATAACGCCTTTCGCCCGGCGCCTCTCGGATCTCGACGTCGAATTTGGTTGCCGCCAGGCCGGCGCGCATGACCTTTCTGATTGCAATGGAGTAGCCTTCGAGATTGAGCTTTGTCAGTTCTGCCGACAAAGCTTGGGCGTCGACCCCGAGCCCCACCAGGGCGCCGAGGATCATATCGCCGCTTGCCCCAGCGAATGGGTCAAAGTACAGTACCATCTTCTGACAGCGGATCAGGTGGTTGCGAGGTCTTGCCGCCCGGCCGGCGACGGTTGAGCTACGAGCTTCGGCAGGACAGCGGCCGCTCGGCCGAGTATAACTTCGTCCGCTAAGTGCGAGAGCGCCGTGCTCTCCACGTTCACCTCGATCAAGTAAGCGCCGGCCCGTTTGGCGATCAGCGGGAGCGAAGCCGCCGGATACACCACCCCTGAGGTGCCGGCGGAGATGAAGATGTCGCAGCGCGCCGCCGCCTCGACCGCGCGCTCCCATGCCTTGCGCGGCAGCGGCTCGCCAAACCAGACCACGGCCGGGCGGAGCAGCCGGCCGCAGCGGCAGCGCGGCGGAAGTTCCGGCAGCGCGGCGCGGCGATCCTCGAATTCTATCGAGCAGCCGGTACAGCGCAGCGTCCAGAGATCGCCGTGCAGCTTGACCGTTCGCTTGCTGCCGGCTTTGTCGTGCAGGCCGTCGACGTTTTGCGTGATCAACAGAAACTCGTCCGAACGCTTCTCAAGTTCAACCAGGGCCAGATGGCCGGCATTCGGACTGAGAGAGGCGATCAATTCGCGCCGCCACTGGTACCATTCCCATACCAGGCGCGGGTCGCGGGCGAATGCCTCAGGCGTGGCCAGATCCTCGGGCCGAAATTTCCGCCACAGCCCCTCGGCGCCGCGAAACGTGGGCACGCCGCTCTCGGCCGAAATCCCTGCGCCCGTTAAAACAGCTATGCGGCTCGCTGCAGCGAGCCGCTCGAGCGCTCTGTGGCTTATCGAAATCATTGCTGAGCTAAAGAATTGAGAGGAAAGTTTAAAGTAGATACCATGCCTTAGTCAATACTGTAAGGAGCTAGAAGTTAGGAGCTAGAAGCTAGGAGTTAGGAGCTAGAATAAAGGCCGTGCGGCGGGAGGGGAATAGAAACTCTATGCTTTTGCAACCATTGCCACACCATCAGCCCTGTGGCTTCTTCGAGATTAATCTCCTAGCTTCTAACTTCTAGCTTCTCTCCTTGGCTCCTGATTTGCTATACTTTGGCTGACTAGGAAAGGCCTGGCCGAAGGGTTCGTTTACACTGTTCGGCCTGCATTCACCTTAGCAAACAATGGAAGCAGCTATAGTTATAGCGATACTGCTGATCGCCGTCGTCCTTTTCAGCCTCGAGACCACCCCGATAGACCTGGTTTCCGTGGGGATAATACTGGCCCTGATCATCACCGGGGTGCTGGGTGCCGAGGAGGCCTTTTCAAGCTTCGGCGACAGCTCGGTGATAACGGTGGTCAGCGTTCTGGTGCTGGCGGGAGGGCTGCTGAGGACCGGAGTGGCGGAAACCATCGGCCGCCGCATTTATCGGCTGGTTGGGACCAGCTTTCACAAAATGCTCGGCGCGGTGATGCTGACCGTTTCGGGCTTTTCCGCCTTCATCAGCAACACCGCGTCGGTGGCGGTCTTTCTCCCGACCGTCATAGCGCTGGCGCGGCGCGCGCGCTTCAGCCCTTCCAAACTGCTCATCCCCCTGGCCTACGGTGCGATGCTCGGCGGCACCTGCACTTTGATCGGCACCTCGACCAATATCGCCGTGAACGGCGTGCTCGAGGCTTTTAAAATAGCGCCGCTCGGGCTGTTCGAGCTGGCGCCCATCGGCCTGATGTTGGTCTTCGCGGGAATACTCTATATGGCGCTGGTCGGGACGCGGCTGCTGCCCGAGCGGCGCGATGAGAGCCTGGTCGACCGCTACGGGATCAAAGAATATTTGACCGAGATAATGGTCCTGCCCAATTCGCCGCTGGTCGGAAAGCCGCTGCGCGAATTCGATCACGAGACCGACCTGGACCTGACCGTGCTCGGCATCATCCGGACCAGCGAGACGATTTGGGCGCCATCTTCCGGATTGATCCTCGAGGCCGGAGACCTGCTGCTCGTCGAGGGGAGGCCCGAGAATATCCTGAGGATCAAAGAGGCGGAGGGATTGAAGATCAAGGCAGACACGAAGCTCGAAGGCCTGGGCCAGGACTCCAATTCCATGCGGGTGGTCGAAGCGGTCATCTCTCCGAACTCCGTGCTGGCGGGCCACAGCTTGAAAGAGATAAATTTCCGCGCGCGCTATGGTCTCACCGCCCTGGCTATCTATCGGCACGGCGAATCGTTGCGCGACAAGATCGGTCGCATTAAGCTGCGCTTCGGCGACCTGCTTCTCCTTCAGGGACCGAGCGAAAGGCTCGAGAGGCTGCAGGAGGAACCGGATTTCCTGATTTTCGAGGATGTGGAAAGTTCGCCGGTACGGCGCAGCAAAGCCCTGCATGCCGTTCTCATCTTTTCAGGCGCGATTGTAATCGGCGGCCTGGAGCTGCTGCCTTTGCCGGTGGCCCTGCTCACAGGAGCAGCTGTGACGGTGCTGGCCGGCTGCTTGACTGCCAAAGAGGCCTACGATTTCGTAGACTGGCGGCTGGTGGTCTTAATCGCCGCCATGATCTCGCTCAGCCGCGCGATGGAGCGGACCGGCGTGGCGACTTACCTGGCCGATGCGGTCATAGCGCTATCTGGCGGCAGCGGGCCGCGCATGATACTCGCCGCGCTCTTCCTGCTGACCGCCCTGCTCACCCAGCCGATGAAGAATTCGGCGGCCGCCCTGGTCATCGCTCCCATCGCCATCAGCGCGGCCGCGGAGATAGGGGTAAACCCGCGGCCCTTCATCATCGCCATAACCGTAGCCGCCTCTGTCTCCTTCATCATCCCCCTCGAGCCCGCCTGCATCCTGGTCTACGGCCCGGGAAAATACAGCTTCCGCGATTTCATTATCTGCGGCCTCCCCCTTACCATAATAACTTTCCTGATCGCTTTCATCTTCATCCCGCTCATCTGGAGTTTTTAATTAAAGAAGGAGCTAGAAGCTAGGAGTTAGGAGCTAGAATAAATGCATGGGCTGCAAGGCGAGTAAGGGGCAAGAGGAGTTCTCTGCTCCTCTCATTTCACCCATTGCCACGCCACTACAATTGTAGCTTTATCGAGATCAATCTCCTAGCTCCTAACTCCTAGCTTCTAGCTCCTGTTCTTTGGCCAGTGCGGTGAGAGATGTGCTACTATTGGATGAGATATCGAAAGGAGCAAACCGAGTTATGAACCGCAAAGCGACCGCAAGAAGCAGAGTCGTTGCCGCCTGCGCCGTGGCCCTGCTTCTGTTGGGCTGCGCCGACTGGAGGTTCTCGCGCAAGCTGAGGCCTTTGCTCGAACGCGATCAGAAGATCAACGAGAAGTACCTGTTCTTTGAGGATTCGCTGCCCAACGACCGGCACTGGACCGACAACGTTCAGACCTTGAACGGCATGGCTGCCGAAAAGGAGGCGATCCTTGCGGAACTCGAAGCGCTCCAGCCTACCGAAAGGTATCGCGAACTCCACGCCGCGTTTGTCGAAGACCTTAAAAGCAGCACAGCCTACTTGAAGAAAGAGGCGGAGCTTATCCAGCGCCAGACCGAGTATGCCAACTGGCTGGCCCGTTCCCTTTTGAGCGGAAGCGTCGAGCATGCGAAGAGCGGTGCTGAAGCCACGCGGGCCAAGGAGGTCGTGCTGTCGCTCCAGGACGAGCTGACCCTGCTCGCCGACCGCGCCAACGCCGCGCAGGTCCAGTTGGAAGAGGTCGCCCTGTCATCCGAGATGCTGCGCAGCTTTCGCGCCGCCCGCTATCCCAGGTATATGAAGGGCTACGTCGGCTTTAAGATCAAATAGCCAAGCCTGCTCATCCCATCGCCGGCAAGACCAGGGGAAGGTGCGCGCGGCTGCTCCGCCGCTCAAGCAATAGTCCGCCTGTCTCCTGCGGCACCGGTGGCGGGAAAAATTCCCCCGCCTCCGCGCGGCGGGCGAGGGGACTGAAGAAACAAGTCTTTGTGCTTGAACGTTTTATCAAGGCCGACGCGTTGGCATATCGTTTGCTTATTTCCTTTGGGATTAACCAAGGACATAGCCATGGCCCCTGTAGTAGAAACGGCAGGGCACAGGGTGATCAAGCTGCTGCTCTGCTCGTACCGGCGCGGCTGCTTTACACTGGGAGAATTATTATGGTGCAGTCCGCCAAACGGCCGCATTGCATCCTCTTAGTCGAGACCGACGCAGCAGACCTGTCGTATATCTGTCGGCAACTTACCGATCAGGATCTTGAGATCGAGGCGACCGCCGATGTGAAGCAGGCACTGCGCATGCTCCGCGAGCGCAGCTTCGACCTGGTGCTGGCCGGTCCCGGGATCAACACCGCCGGATGCGATAATCTCATCGCCCAGATTCGGCATCATCAGCGGCAGGCGCATCTCGTCGTATGCCCGAGCGCGAAATTGACCAGGCCGGGCAGCCAGGAATCGCGCGTCGAGGGTGAAAAGCTACGTGCCGCTGTCAGGCACAGCCTCGAGCTGGCCCGACTGGCGCGGGCTGGGGCTTTGGCCTCTTCGCTTGCCGCTTTGAACCAGGCATGGGACCTCAGGGAGCTGTTTGGTGCTCTGGCCGGCGCTGCGGTGGACCTGACAAAGGTCGAGCAGGCCTTCGCCGTGGCCATAGACGGAGAGAGCGGAGAGCTAGATGATGCTTCTCTGGCGGCAGCAGATGTAAATGGCCGGCCCGGCGCGACTTCACCAGTCGGGGAAATCGCGGCCTCTCAGCTGCCGAGGCTCAAGCTGTATTTGGAACGGCGCCCCGCACTTTTGAGAAAGCTGGCCCGCGGCGAGCAGGTGGCGATAAATGATGTCGTCGAAAAAATCGCGCCGCAGCTCAACGGGGCGAAAGCTCCAAGAACTCCCGGTCTCCTTCTGCTGCCCGTGCTCAACGGTTCCAGCCTGGAAGCGTTGCTCTGCCTACAGCCGCCGAACCGCGAGCGCACTCTTTCTGCGCCGGAACTGGAGTTGCTCGAGCGCCTCTGCCGGCATACCGCCCCGGCCATAGCCAGAATACGCGAGCTGGAGGCGCGGCGCGAAAAGAACGGCGAGGTCGATCGCCTCGCGCAGCGCACGGCTGAGCTTGAGCAAAATGTGGCCGAATTGATGCGGGCTCGCAGCGAGCTGGAGGCCGTTGTCCAGATGAAATCCCATCTGCTCTCCAATGTCGCCCATGAGCTGCGCACCCCGCTGGTGGCAATTCGCGGCTACGTTAACATGATCCTGGACGGGCGCGCCGGACAGATAAACAGCACGCAGCGCGAATACCTGACCATCGTTGCCCAAAACACTAACAGGCTGGTCAACCTGATCAGCAACCTGCTCCACTTCTCGCGCTTCAGCACAACCAGCGGGCGTCTCTTCCTCGAGTGCTTCGATATGCGCGAACTCTGCGAGGAGTCCCTGCGGTTGATCCGCCCACGCGCTATCGAGAAATCTATTAAGGTCATCGAGAAAATCCCCCCCGAGCCCTTCACCGTTACCGGCGACCGGGAGAAACTGGCGCAGGTATTCAACAACCTTCTCTCGAATGCCGTGAAGTTCACCGACAGCGGGGGCCAGATAGCGGTCGAGTTCTGGCGCGGCCGCGAGGACGAAGTGACCGTCAAGGTCTCCGATACGGGAGTGGGAATTCCACCGGAGCTTCTCGATAAAATCTTCGACCGCTACTACCAGGCCGATCTCTCGCCTTCGCACAACTGCGATGGCGTCGGAATCGGGCTCTCCATAGTCCACGATATCATCCGCTTGCACGGAGGCAGGATCTCTGTGGTAAGCAAGGTCGGCGAGGGCTCTACCTTCGTCTTCACGCTCCCCACCATCAAGTCGAAGAAGTACCAGGAGGCTAAGCCCGCCAATGAACAAACAAGCAATTTTAGTAGTAGACGATGATAGGAGCACGTGCAGCTACTTATCTGATCTTCTGGTTTCGCGCGGGTATTCGGTCGAGTGCCTGGGATCCGGCGATGCAGCCCTCGCCCGGCTGAACAGCGGCCCCCCGCCCTCCGTCATCATCCTCGACATCATGATGCCCGGCATAAACGGCCTGGAGGTGCTGGCACAGGTCAAGAAGACCAATCCCGCCATACCGGTGATCATTCTCTCAGCCGTAGGGCAGATCAAGACGGTAGTGGAAGCGATGAAGACCGGGGCCTCGGATTACCTGGCCAAACCATTCGAGGAGCAGGAGCTGGAGCTGGCAATCGAGAATGTGCTCGAGAAGCAGAAGCTGCGCGACGAGGTCAAGAGCCTGCGCCGCCAGCTCGATCAGTACCGCGAGCCTGGCGACGTCCTTTCAGTCGATCAGAAGATGCTCAGGATTAGAGAGATAGCGCGACAGGTGGCCGATACCGACGTTCCCGTGCTCATTTTGGGCGAATCGGGAGTGGGCAAAGAGATCCTGGCCCGCTTCATACACGTCAATTCCAGGCGGCGCGAGCGACCGCTCATTAAGATCAACTGTGCGGCGCTGCCGCACGACCTGCTCGAATCGGAACTTTTCGGCTACGAGAGAGGAGCATTCACCGGTGCGCTTACGGAAAAGCCTGGCAAGTTCGAGCTGGCCGACCGAGGCTCTATTCTGCTTGACGAAGTGGCCGAGATGAGCCCGCAGCTGCAGGCCAAACTCTTACACGTGCTGCAGGACGGCGAGTACAGCCGGCTGGGTGGCAAACGTATGATACGGGTGGATGCCCGAGTGCTTGCCTCGACCAATCGCCGTCTGGAAGAAGCGGTCGAGCGTGGGGATTTCAGAGAAGACCTTTACTTTCGACTCAACGTGATCAGGCTCGAGATTCCGCCGCTGCGCGAGCGGAGGGGAGACATACCCCTGCTCTGCAATTATTTTCTGCAAAAGTATCGCGACAAATACAAGAGCCCGGTCGAGCAGTTGCCGCGCGAGCTGATCGAGGCATTTTTACGCTACGACTGGCCTGGCAACGTGCGCCAGCTTGAGAATGCCATCAAGCGCTATCTGATCTTGCCCGATTTAGAGCTGGCCATAGCAGAGCTGAGGGAGCCGCGCCGCCCGGGCAAGGGGCCGGTCGAGCAAAACCTTTCGCTCAAAGAGATTGCCGCACGCGCCGCCGAAGCCGCCGAACGCGAAGCGGTGCTGGGCGTGCTGGAAGAGACCAACTGGAACCGCAAGCAGGCCGCAAGGCGCTTGAGTATATGCTACAAAGCGCTCCTCAACAAGCTGAAAAAATGGCAGCTCGACAATCGAGGCCACGCCCGCAGCTTCGACTCCGCAGCATTTTAAAGAGCAGGAGCCAGGATATTGAGCAAGAGCAATGAGCAAGAGCAATGAGCAAGAGCGAGAGGGTCCCTCTTGCTCTCGCTCTCCCTCTTGCTCATTGCTCTGCTCTTTATTCTGGCTCGTTTGCTAGGGGAAATTTTTCCCGGCGCAGGGAAAAGCAACCGTGTAATATCTTCAGTCTTACATTTAGATTCGGGAAGGAGCGACGGGAAAATTTACCGCTTTTCCAGGAGGGCATCGGCGCGGCTTTTCATAAATAGCGTTCAGATTTACACTTTTTTCCCGGCACTCAAATTGCATCGCGGGCGACCAGGAGTTGCCATGTGCAATCAAGAGAAACTGACCGCATTGCTCGATAGCAAGCTGGAGCTGGATGAAAGGCTCGAGCTGCTCTACCATCTCGATATCTGCCAGAACTGTTTCATGCTGCTTTATGATTTGAGGAAGGCGCGCGACGAAAAATTCTTCCGCCGCAAGAAATTTCTCGAGCTGCCCGGGCGCCGCCGTCGCCGCCGCCGCGCTGTGACTGTTTAAGGATACTTGCATTCCACAAAATAGAACGGGCATTGCCAATACTGCTCTCGGGGCGCTGCCAGCCTGCAAGCTCTAACGTCCACAAAATGAAGAAGTTGCACTCAAAAGGCCGTCTCGGCCCAACTGGCATACCTTTTGCTCAACTTCCCTGGTAGCACCTCAAACCTCAGGCATGGGATTAACGGGAGGGCATATGTACCTGAGAGTTCTTTTTGCCAGCGCCGCTATCCTGGCCTGCCTGGCCTTTGCCGCCCAGGGGGCAGAATTGAGGAGAGCCGACAACGCGGTAGCCTTCGGCGAAGCCGCGTACCGGTTGGGGCCGGAGGACGTTATCGAGGTCTTCGTCTGGAAAGAGGCAGAGCTTTCGACCACGATGGTGGTCCGTCCCGACGGCAAAATCTCTCTGCCGTTGATCGGAGAACTGGAAGCCAGCGGCAAGACCAGCTTGGAATTGCAGGAGGAGATCAGCCGGAAGCTGCGGCAGTACGTGTCGGACCCCGTCGTCAACGTCATAGTCAAGCAGGTCAACAGCCCGAAAATTTCCCTGCTCGGCGAGGTACGCAAGCCGGATGTCTACAGGATCAAGCACAGGATCACGGTGCTCGATGCCATAGCGCTGGCCGGCGGCTTCACGGAATTTGCCAAGCGCGACAAGGTGATTGTCATCAGGAACGGCTCATCGGGACAGCAAAGGATCAAGCTTAATTTCAAGCGGTTGATCAAGCAGGACGGCAAGGACGAGATGTTCTATCTTCAGCCGTTCGACACCGTATATGTCGAGTAAGCGCGGCACGACCGCGATAGCACCATGTGAGCCGCGAGAGGGGCGGGCGCATTGACCGGGGATGGAGCGATGAAAATTATACTGCTGCTGCTTCTGCTGCTGGTGACGATTCCGGCCCAGGCCCAACAAAGCGTGGGCTTCTATTTGACCTCGCCGCTCAGCGTGAGTGCCGGTCGCGACAGCAAATTCCTGTCCGGTCTCGCGGAACGAGATGACACGGTGTTCCTGGTCCTGCCGCCGACCTTCTCGTTCATCAAGCTGTTACCGCGGGGGGAGTTTTCGCTGAGCTACCAGCCGGAGTTCGAGTTGTTTGCCGAAAACCGCGACCTCAACGCCTGGAACCATCTGGGCGGTGTACACCTCACATACCACATCACGCGCCGCCTGACGCTGATCACGGGAGACGTGTTCCTGGCCACGGAGGACCCGAGCCGCCGGTTGGCAGACAGCTTCTTCCTGCTGCCGCGCACCACGTACCGCGAGAACGCCCTCTTCTTCAACCTGGACTACGAGCTGACCCCGCTTACTACTCTGACCTTTCGCTTCGACAACACGATAACAAACATCTCTCTGCCGGGCGGTGCGCGCACGGGTCTCTTCGACCAGGTGGGCAATTCGTTTACGGCAGGCGTCGCGCGGCGCCTGACCCCGCGGCAGCGGCTGCGGGCAACCTACTCTTTTTTGAAGTTCACGCCGCTCGATGCGGACGATGAGCTGCTGCGCACTGTCGCAAGCTTGACCAGGCCGACGCACAACGTCGCCGTATCTTACACTTTCGACTACAACCCGGGCCTGTCGTTTCGGGTGGCGAGCGGGATAATACGGGCTGGCGATATCTCCTATCTCATCTCCGCTGAGGTCGAGAAACGCATCAGCCTGCTCAGGTTCACCGCCAGCTACGACCGCTACCTTTCGTTCTTCCGCGGCCCGCGGCCGCGCCTGGCTGTCCCTGGCGACAGCCAGCTTGCCAGCGGGTTGCTGCCGAATACTCTGTTCCAAGCGCTCCGCGTTACTTTGCGGGGCCAGCTTACCAGCCGCGTCGGCATCGAGTTCCGGGCTCTGGGATCCAGAAACAGCTCGGAACTGACCGAGCGAGATATCGAGAGCCTGCTCGGTCGCCTGCGCCTGGACTACCGGCTGAGCGACCGACTCGTGGCTTTCGCGAACTTCGAATTCTACGGCCAGAACGTGAACGAGCTGGTCGGTATCCCGATGGCGCGCAAGCGTTTCTTCGGCGGGATCGAGATAGTGCTTTCGCGTTCGCCCAATCCTCTCGAGGTCCCGCGCCGGCGGCAGGGAGAGCCTGCACCCGCAGGCGAAGAGGTGGGCGCGCTGAATTATCGGGAGGAGTAGCAACGGATGGAAACGAACCGAACCGGCAAAGAATTCTCGATTTTCACGGTGCTCGATACCCTCAGGCGGCGCAAGCTCTACATTTTAGTGCCGGCGCTGTTGCTGATGGTCGGCTTCACCCTCTATGCCTTCTATCTGCCCGAGCTTTATCGCTCGAAGGCGCTGCTGGCAGCCGAGCCGGCGGTCGCCCCGGATTACCTGAGACCCACGGCGCCGATAAACATACAGGAACAGCTCCGCACGATCAGGGAGATCCTCTTCAGCCGTTCCGTTCTGGAAGGGGTGGCCAAGGAGATGCGGCTCGACGGCGGAGCGGAAGGAAAAGTGCCGGAATCGGCCATAGAAGGCCTGAAGTCGAAGATAAAGATCGAAGTGGAGGGAGAGGACGCCTTCTACATAGCGTTCGAGGGCGAGGACAGGTACAGGGTAGCAAACGTCACCAACCGGTTGGCCGAGCTGTTCATAGAGCGCGCCTTAGCGGTTCGGGAAAAGCGCGCCCATGAGGCGGCTGGAGTCATAGAGTCGGAACTCGAACGGTTGCGGAGGCGGCTGGCCGAGCAGGACGAGAAGATCAAGCAGTACAAGCAGCGGGCGATACACGAGCTGCCCGAGCACATGGCGACTAACTTGCGGCTGATCGAGATGCTCCAGGACCAGATTCAGGCCAAGACGGAACTCATCGCCAACGATGAGGCGCGCCGCGCCGCGCTGCTGGAAGAGATGAGACAGCTCGAGCAGCAGGGGGCTCTGGAACGGCGCGAGAACAAAGAGAAAACGGTCGCTGAGCAGCGGCTCGAGGAACTCCGCCTCAAGCTCAAGCAGCTCCAGGCCAGCTATACCGAGCGGCATCCCGAAATCGCGCGCGTCGAAAAGGAGATAAAAGACCTGGAGCGGATAACCGCCGCCTCGAAAAAAAGTCGGGGCGAACCCTCGCCGCTTTATATGCGCTACCTCCAGCTTAAGGCGGAGCTGGAGGCGGTCGAGAGGCGCATCAACAGCTATAAACAGGAGTCGCGCGCGCTCGCCGCGCAGATGTCCGGCTACAGGCGGCGCATCGAAGCGGCGCCACAGCATGAAAAAGCACTGGCCGAGCTGACCCGCGATTATCAGACCACACAGGAGCAATATCTGGCGCTGCTGGCCAAGCAGCACGAAGCGAAGCTGGCCGAGCGGCTGGAGAAAATGAACAAGGGAGTGGTCTTCAAGATCGTCGAGCCGGCCGCGCTCCCTTTGGCCCCGTTCACGCCGCACCGCGAGCGGATAATCCTGCTCGGGCTCTTCGCCGGGCTCGGCCTGGGCTTAATCGTGGCCTTCTTCGCCGAGCAGATGGATACATCGTTCGATAACATCGAGGATTTCCAGAGCTTCACTAAACTGCCGGTGCTGGCAATTATCCCATCGATCTCCTCCAGCCTGGATCAGAGCAAAAACGGGCAAAAGCCGCGGCTGGGGAAAATATCGGGGATAAAAGAGCCGCAGTAAGAAAGGCAATTGATCTGTTAGCGCTTTGGCGGGAGAGCTTATGTTTGGGATGAATCCAGGGAAAAACGGCATCGTCACCTTGAGCCACCCCCGCTCCATCGCCTCGGAGCAGTATCGCATACTGGCGATGAAGGTGCAGCAGCAATTGGGGGACGATTCGGCAAAAGTGGTGGCGGTGACCAGCGCCTCCGGAGGCGAAGGGAAAACCACGACTGCTATAAATTTGAGCATAGCGCTCTCGGGGGCGATCGAGGGACGGGTGCTGCTCGTGGACAGCGACCTGCGCAAACCGCGCATCCACCAGTACCTGGACTTCAAACCCAGCGGAGGGTTCAGCGATCTGCTGACCAATCAGGATGATGATATCTATAAGTATGCCTGGAAGATGAAAGACCTTTATGTAATTCCGGGCAAATCTAATCTTTCCAATCCGGTCGGAGCCCTGGCCTCGAATCGCGCCCGCGCCCTGTTCGCGCGGCTGCGCCAGGAGTTCCGGCTCATCGTCATCGATTCGCCTCCGATACTTCCGATAGCCGACAGCCATATCCTGGCTGGGCTTGCCGACGGCGTGATCATCGTCGTGCGCGCTCGGCGCACCCCACGCGAACTATTCCAGCGCGCCCTTGAGAGCTTCGATGCGGCGAACATGCTGGGAGTGGTCCTGAACGACCTCGATTACCAGCATTCCCGATACGCCTACGCCTACGAGTACTACAAGAAGAACTACCTGGTGGAGCACTAGGGAATGACCGGGAGCTATGATCAGGGTTTGGCGTTACTGGAAAGCGTGGCCTAAGCTTATCGTCTTTGTCGCCCAGGGCTTGCTTGTGGCCGCCGTGCCGCTGCGCGCGGCATGGGGCGTAGAGGCCGGCTCGCTTTTAGCATCGATCGATACGAGCCCTGGCTTCATCGCGGTACTGCTCGCCTGCCAGCTCTGTTTCTATTTGGGCCGGCTGGACAGACTGATCGTCGATGCCAGCTTCAAGTTGCTGTTGGTCAGAACCCTGAAGGCGCTCGGGGCTGGCCTGATCCTGGCGGAACTATTCTTCTATCTCTTCCCACAGCTTTCGCCCGGCTACCGCCAGGCCCTGGCAGCCGCGCTGCTCTCAGCCCTTCTCCTCCTGGCTCTCGGGCTGCTGCTGTCCCTGATCGGTCGACACAGGAGGGTCGGCGAGCGCACTCTCATACTGGGGAGAGGAGAGTTGGCCGCAAAGCTCCAGCACGAGCTGACGAACGGCAGCAGGCCGCACGAAATAGAGGATCCGACCACGCCATCGGCCGCAGAGCAGAAGCGCGCCGATGGGGGCGCGCGCTCTGAGCTGGACAGGTTGCGAGAAGTGGTCCTGCGCGAAGGGATCTGCCGCATCGTGCTGGCGGCGCCGGACGCGCCCGTCCGGCGCGAGCTGGCGGCGGCGCTCGTCGAGTGCAGGCTGCGCGGGGTCGAAGTGGAAGATGCCGCCACATTCTATGAAAGGCTCCACGGCAAGGTGTGGCTCGAAGCGGTCCATCCGGAGTGGCTGATCTATTCGGAAGGCTTCAGGGCCTCGAGCAGATACATGGCGCTTAAGCGCTCCATGGACGTCATTTTTGCCCTTTTGCTCATTATCGCCGCTGTGCCCATGCTTGCTCTCATCGCCCTGGCGATCAGGCTCGAATCGCCCGGGCCCGTGCTCTTTAAGCAGGAGCGCGTGGGCCTTCACGGCAGGAGCTTCGTGCTCTACAAGTTTCGCTCCATGCGCCAGGACGCGGAGCGCGGGACCGGTCCGGTCTGGGCGGGAGAGCAGGACGAGCGGACGACGCGCCTGGGCCGGGTGCTGCGCAAGTTCCGCCTGGACGAGATACCGCAAGCCTACAATGTGTTGCGCGGGGAGATGAGCCTGGTGGGGCCTCGCCCCGAACGGCCTTATTTCGTCGATCTTCTCAGAGAACACATACCTTATTACGATTTACGCCACTGCGTCAAACCGGGCATTACCGGCTGGACGCAGGTCAATTACCCCTACGGCGCCTCGATAGAGGATTCCTATCAAAAAATGCAATATGATCTTTACTACATAAAAAATATATCCCTGGGCCTGGATTTAACCATATTGCTTAAAACCGTGAAGGTAGTGATCTTCGGCTGGGGCCGGTGATTGGGAAGGGACTGTGAAGATAATTGGAATTGGAGGCGGAACCGGGCTGCCCGCGCTGCTGCGCGGACTGAAGGAGGAGGCCAGGCGGTACAGCGGCCGCGACTCGACCGGAATTGACATCTCGGCCATCGTCTCGGTTTTCGACAGCGGCGGATCGAGCGGGCTGCTCAGAAAAGCCATGGGGATTCCCGCCGTTGGAGACCTGCGCAACTGCCTGGTAGCTCTTTCGGCAGAAGGATCTCTGCTCGCCGAGCTCTTCCAGCACCGCTTCTCCGAAGGCGACGGCCTCAGGGGACATGCCCTGGGAAATCTCATCGTGGCCGCCCTTTATCAGCTCTCGGGGAACCTGCGCCGCACGGCGGAGCTTGCTTCCGAACTGTTGAAGTTGAAGGGCTCTGTGCTCCCCTCGAGCGAGGCCTGTGTGACCCTTTGCGCCGAGTTCGAGGATGGGAGCCGGGCGCAGGGCGAGGCCGAGATCGCCCGCGCCGGGCTGAAGGTGAAAAGAGTCTGGCTCGAGCCGAAGGACCCGCCGCCTTCGGACGGGGTCCTCGAGGCGATCGGCTCGGCCGACGCGGTGATAATTGGCCCGGGCAGCCTCTATACCAGCATACTGCCCAATTTTTTAGTCTCGGGCGTTGCCGGCGCAATAAGAGCCTCGGCTGCGCTCAAGATCTTCGTGTGTAACCTGATGACCGAACCCGGGGAGACAGACGGCCTCAGCGCCGCCGATCATTTGCGCGTGCTCGAAGAATATCTCGGACCCCGCTCCATCGATATCTGCCTTTTGAACTCGCGCCAGATCAGTCGAGCGCTCTTGCGCCGCTACACCGAGATGGGCTCCGAGCCCGTGCGCTTTAAGACAGAGGAGATAACTCAAATGGGAGCCGTGCCGATCGCTGCCGATCTTCTCGACGAAAACGAGCATATGGTCCGGCACGATTCGGACAAGCTGGCCCACCTGGTTATCGCCCTGACACGCGGAGCGCTGCGGGCCCAGGACATGATTTGTGGGGAGTTAGCCGGAGGCGGAGAGTTTTATGTGTGGAATCGTCGGCTATATCGGCTATAGGGACGCGGCCCCGTTGCTGATCGATGGGCTCAAACGGCTCGAATACCGCGGTTACGATTCATGCGGCATAGCTCTGCTCGAGGACGGCGCGCCCCGAGTGGTGCGCGCCGTGGGGAGGATCTCGAACCTGGAGGAGAAGCTGCGCGGCCTGGCTTCGTTTGGCCCTGGCGCCAACTGCGGGATCGGCCACACGCGCTGGGCAACGCACGGCAGGCCGAGCGAAGAGAACGCCCACCCGCACCGCGATTGCAGCGGCCAGTTCATCGTTGCCCACAACGGCATCATCGAGAATTACCTGGAGCTGAAGCGCCGCCTGGTCGCACAGGGGCACGTCTTCAGGACCGAGACGGATACCGAAGTCCTGCCCCATCTCATCGAATCGCATTTCGCCGGCAACCTGGAGGAGGCGCTGCGCGCGGCGCTCCGAGAAGTGGCCGGAGTATATGGGCTGGCAGTTATCTCGACGCGCGACAACCAGAAGATCGTGGCGGCGCGCAAGGGCCCTCCCCTCGTCGTCGGGCTCGGCCGCGGCGAGAGCTTCGTCGCTTCCGATGCTCCGGCCCTGCTCCCATATACCCGCGAGATGATATTCCTCGGCGACTGCGAGATGGCCGTAGTGCGCCGCGACTCGGTGGAGCTGCGCGACCTGGCGGGAAGGAGCATCTCCAGGCAATCGGAGCTGATCAGCTGGAGCGCCGAGATGGCCGAGAAGGATGGCTATCCCCACTTTATGCTCAAGGAGATTTTCGAGCAGCCGCGCGCCATCCGCGATACGCTGCGGGGCCGCATCAGCAGCGGCGACGACCTGACCCTGGATGATGAGCTCGGGCAGCCCGAAAGGTTGGCTTCGGTCGAACGGATAAACATGGTGGCCTGCGGCACCTCGCTCCATGCCGCGCTCATCGGCAAATACCTGATCGAGCGGCTGGCCCGAATCCCGGTCGAGGTCGATTACGCCTCCGAGTTCCGCTGCCGCGATCCGTTGGTCGATTCGAAAAGCATGGTGGTGGCCATCAGCCAGTCGGGCGAGACCGCCGATACCCTGGCCGCCCTGCGCGCGGCGCGCGAGAAGGGCTCTCTCCTCCTCTCGATATGCAATGTGGTCGGCAGCATGGCGGCGCGCGAGTCCGATTGCGTCATCTACACCCATGCCGGCCCGGAAATAGGCGTGGCCTCGACCAAGGCCTTTACTACACAGCTCGCCGTGCTCAAGCTCCTCGCCCTCTATCTGGGAAAACTGCGCGGCGTTCTCGACCAGGAGGAAGCGAGGCGCCGCGTCAGGCTGCTCAAAGCGGTCCCGGAACAGATGGAACGGGTGCTCGACCAGAGCGGGGAGGTTGAAATGCTCGCCGAGCGCTTCTACGCCCGTTGCAACTTCCTCTACCTGGGCCGCGGCATCAGCTACCCGGTAGCCCTGGAGGGGGCCCTGAAGCTCAAGGAGATCTCGTACATTCATGCCGAAGGGTATCCGGCCGGCGAAATGAAGCACGGGCCGATCGCCCTGATCGATTCCGAGATGCCCGTGGTGGTCCTGGCGCCGCAGGATGCCGTCTATGCCAAAACCATGGCCAATATCGAAGAGGTGAAGGTGCGCGACGGCGTGGTCCTGGCAATCGCCAGCGAAGGCGATGGAGAGATCGAGCAGAAGGCCGATTACACCATTTCGATCCCCGAGAGCGATGCGCTGGTCAGCCCGCTCCTGACGGTCGTGCCGCTGCAGCTGTTCGCCTACTACATCGCCCTGCTGCGCGGCTGCGATGTCGATAAGCCGCGCAATCTCGCGAAAAGCGTGACCGTGGAATAGGAGCACGAAGGATGAGCAGAGCAAAAGCACCGGCGGGCTCGGATGCCTGCTCCAGGCTCGAGCGAAAGATCATAGAGAGGGAGGCACGCGTGGGAGTCATCGGGCTGGGCTACGTCGGGCTTCCCCTGGCGCTCGCGCTCGAGCGCGCCGGATTTGCCGTGACCGGCATAGATATTGATGAGAGCAAAATCCAGAGCCTGGCGAGCGGGCGCTCCTACGTCACTGACGTTACGGATGCAGAGGTGCGGGAGGCTGCGCGGCGCCGCTTCGCCGCCACCGCCGACCTCGAGGCGATCTCGACCCTGGATGCTATGAGCATATGCGTGCCGACGCCGCTGCGCAAGACCAGGGACCCGGACCTCTCACACGTGGTGGCGGCGGTCGAGGCGATCCGGAGGAGGCTGCGCCGCGGCCAGCTCATCGTGCTCGAGAGCACGACCTATCCGGGCACCACGGAGGAGCTGGTGCTCCCGATCCTCCAGGAGAGCGGCCTTCAGGTGGGCGAAGATTTCTTCCTCGCCTACTCGCCCGAGCGCGTGGATCCGGGCAACAGGAGCTATAGCACCAGGAACATCCCCAAGGTGGTGGCCGGGGTGACCGAGCGATGCCGCGAGCTGGCCGCCCTGCTCTACGGCGCGTGCATGGAGCGGATCGTTCGGGTGTCATCGACCCGCGTTGCTGAAATGGTCAAGCTGCTCGAAAACACCTTCCGCAGCGTCAACATCGGATTGGTAAACGAAGTGGCCCTGATGTGCTGGCACATGGGTATCGACGTCTGGGAGGTGATAAAGGCCGCGGCCACCAAGCCCTTCGGCTTCATGCCCTTTTATCCCGGGCCCGGGCTGGGCGGCCACTGCATCCCGGTCGATCCCATTTATCTGCTCTGGAAGGCCAGGCTCAACGGCTTCGAGCCGCGCTTCATAGACCTGGCCGACCGGGTAAACAGCAGCATGCCCCGCTTCGTAGTAACGCGAGCCATGGAGCTGCTCAACGAGCAGGCCAAACCCCTCAAAGGGGCGCGCGTGCATATCCTGGGCGTTGGCTACAAGCGCGACATCAGCGACACGCGCGAGTCGCCGGCCCTCGAGATCATGAGGCTTTTGTTGGAGCGGGGCGCCGAAGTTACTTACAGCGATCCCTTTGTTCCGACGCTTGACCTGGACGGGCGCAGGCTCGAATCGCGCGAACCGTCTCGGGAAACATTGGCCGGATGCGATATGGCGATCATAGTCGCTGACCATTCGCTCTTCGATTACCGGAGCATCGTGGAGCAGGCTCCTCTGGTCTTCGATACCCGCAACGCCACCGACGGCATTTGCGCTCCGAACATAACGAAACTTTAACTGAAACGGCTGGGGGCGAGGGATGATCGAACATGGCACTGGCGCTTTTTTGGCTCTCGCTGTGCGTGATCATCTACGCCTACCTGGGCTATCCGCTGATGCTCATGGTCTGGCAGAGGGTCGGGCGGCGCCCGGTGAGAAAAGGCTCGTGGGAACCCAGGGTGAGCCTGATCGTGGCCGCGCACAACGAGAGGGATAACATCGAGAGGAAGATCGCGAACTGCCTGGAACTCGACTATCCGCGCGACAAGCTTCAGGTGATCATCTCGCTCGACGGGCCGACGGACGGGACCGAAAGGCTGGTCTGGAAACATGCCGGTCGGGGCATAGATGTGGTTTACTCGCCGATCCGCCGGGGAAAAGCTGCAGCCCTGAATCGAGCTGCGGCGGAGGCCGAGGGCGACCTCCTCCTCTTTGCCGACGCGCGCCAGATCCTGGACCGGCGCGCGCTGCGCGAGCTTGTCGCTAATCTCTGCGACAGCTCGGTCGGCGGCGTTACCGGGGAGCTGGTGCTGCTCGACGAAGAGGGGAGGGAAGCGAGCGACGGCGTGGGGCTCTACTGGCGCTACGAGAAGCGGCTGCGGGCGATGGAGAGCGACATACACTCAGTGCTCGGAGCTACAGGTGCGATTTACTGCATAAAAAGCGAGCTTTTCCGTCCTCTCCCCGAGGGGACCATCCTGGACGACGTCGCCATCCCGATGCGCATCATCCTGGGAGGAAAACGGATGGTATTCGAGCCGAAGGCCCGCGCCTACGACGGCGTCGCATCTTCTCCGGAACAGGAGTACCGGAGGAAGGTGCGCACCCTCCTGGGAAATTATCAGCTGCTTGCCGAGATGCCCGAGCTGCTGCTGCCCTGGCGCAATCCGGTCTTCTGGCAGTTCGCGTCGCACAAGATAGGAAGGCTGGTCGTGCCCTATTTCTTAGCCCTGCTTTTCGCCTCCAACCTCTTCTTGCTCCAGGGCCTCTACATGGCGAGCTTTGTCCTTCAACTCGGATGGTATCTTCTGGCCCTGGCCGGCAAGCTGATGGCGGCAAAGCAGGGCGAACGACAGAAACGGCAACGGCTGGCGCTCGAGGAGAGATGAGAAAAGAGGTAAGAAAGGCACTGCTCATACCTTACACCTTCGTCCTGATGAATTGGGCGGCGGTGGTCGGACTCTATTACTTCGCCCGCGGCAGAAAGGACGTATGGGTAAAGCCCGGCACTCCTCAGCTCAGCCCTGGGGAAAAGACCGGGCATGGAGCCAGTCGGCTATGAAACCAGCGCTAACCACAGCAACAGCGATGACAAGCGCTCTATCGGTTCCGCAATTGAGCGTCGAGACCATCTCGGACTACCAGGCTTTCATCGGGCTGGAACCGGTCTGGAACAGCCTGGTCGAAAGGGCGGGAGTCGACCATCCGTTCCTCACTTTCGAGTGGGTGCGCACCTGGTGGGAGTGCTTCGGGCAGGGAAACGAACTGAGGATTCTGCTGGTCAAAGCAGGCGATGAGCCGATAGCCATCGCCCCTTTGATGCTGAGCCGCAGCCGGATATACGGCCTCAAGGTGCGGCGGCTGGAGTCCATCTACAACGATCACACGCCGCGCTTCGATCTTATCGTGGCGGGACGGCACAGCGAGGTTTGCCGCGCCATCTGGAAGCACATAGCGGAACTTCAAGGAACCTGGGATGTACTGGCGCTGCACCAGCTTCCGGCCGGCTCGAAGACTCTGGAGGAGCTGCCACGGCTGGCCGAGGCCGACGGGTTCCTGGTCGGGTCATGGCGCTCGGGCGATTCGCCTTACCTGCCGCTTGCCGGTTCCTGGGAGGATTACCTCAGGAAGCTCAGCCGAAACCATCGCTCCAGCCTGCGCAACAAGCTCAACCGCCTGGGCCGGCTCGGGCAGGTGGAACTGGAGGTGATCGCTTCGCCCGGCGAGCTGGAGGGCGCGCTCGAGGAGGGATTGCGAATCGAAGCCGCTGCCTGGAAGGGCAAGGCCGGCACGGCCATTTGCTGCCGGTCCGAACTCAAGCTCTTCTACACCAGGCTGGCCGAGCGGGCGGCGCAGCGCGGCTGGCTGCGCCTGCACTTCCTGACCGTCAACGGCCGGAGGACCGCTTTCGATTACTCGCTTTATTACAAAAATAAACTCTACATGCTCAAGCTGGGCTATGATCCGCAATATGCCTCTTATTCCCCTTTCAAATTGCTCTGCTACATGATCCTGCGCGACGCCTTTCAACGCGGCATAGCCGAACGGGACTTCCTGGGACAGGACCATCGGTGGAAGCTCGATTGGACCAGGAAGACAAAAACGCACTGGTGGCTGTTCGTATTTCGAAATACTCTGCGCACGTGCCTGCTGCACCGCGTCAAGTTCCGCGTGATCCCGTGGCTGAAACGGCAGCGGCTCTACCCGGCGGTGCGCGATGCTCTCCTGGCGCTGAGAGATAAATCTGCGTAGGGGCAGGTTCTCGTGCCTGCCCTTGCTCGGGAAATAAATGAACGACGCGAAGGCCGGATCATGGCGCGAATATTGGGAGGCGCTCGCCACGAGCGCCGATCCGATCGCGGCAACCGATCTCTGGGACGTCGTGCGCTCCCGCTACTGGAGGATGTGCGGCGAGCTTGCCGCCCTGCTCGATGCCGGGCCGGCTGATCTGGTGCTGAATATCGGCTGCGGCACCGGGCTGTTCGAGCGCCGCGCCGCCGCGCCGGTGCGCGGCTGGGTGGCGATGGATTTCGCCTGGAACATGGCGCGCGCTGCCAAGCTCAACAACGGCGGAAACGAGCGGGTGCGCGTGGTGCAGGGCAGCGGCCTGGCGCTCCCCTTTGCCGGCGGCGTCTTCGACAAGGCGCTCGCCTACAGCGTGACCCATTACATGACTCTCGACGAGGTGGTGAGGATGATGCGCGAGATGGCGCGCGTGACCAGGCCGGGCGCCCTGCTCCTGGTCGGCGACATCGCCGAGCAACTGCCCGAGCGGAGCCTCTGGTTTCGGCTCTCGGCGGTGTATCGCAGCGCGGGAGCGAAAGGGGTGCTGCATCGCCTGCTCATGCGGCTGAGCGCGCCGGCGCGCCGGCTGCTCAGGCGCGCGAAATTCGCTTATCTGCTGGCGACGCGGCGGCTGGTGCCGGTGGAAAAGCCGACCCCCATCTCCTTCTTCTCGCGCCATGATTTGATCGAACTGGCGCGCGGGCTCGGGCTCGCGGCCGAAGCTTTGGAACAGGGAAGCGGCGCCTTCTATCACGGCCGCTTCAATTTGCTGATGCGAAAACCGTGAGGCGCAAGTCGTCAGGCGTAAGGTGAATCTCCTTTTCACCTCACGCCTTACGTTTCGCGCCGCACGGCCTTATGGTGGAGGATCTATGGGCAAAACAGTTGTCGTCGGCGCCGGCCTGAGCGGGCTGGTGGCGGCTCTGGAACTGGCCAGGCGCGGCGAAGAGGTTGTGGTGGTCGAACGCGCACCCGTGGTAGGTGGGCTGGCCCGCTCCTTCCATTACGGGGCCTTCAGCTTCGACGTCGGCGCGCACGCTTTCGATATGCGCGACCCGGTCTGCGCTCGACTCGTCTGGGAAGTGCTGCGGGACAATTACGTGGAATTCGACGCGCGCACCGCCTTTTATGTCTGCGGGCGATTCATGGGCGATCCCCTGGGGGACCTGACGCAGCTGGCGCGGCTGCCGCTCGGCCTCTTCCTGCGCGGCATGTGGGACATGCTGTGGCGGCCGAACGGGTACTCGCCCGAGAGCCTGGCCGAATACGCACGTTCGTTCTACGGCGATACGTTTTACCGCAGGCTGATAAAACCTGTAGTGGAAAAAAACACGCTGGCGCCCTGCGAGAGCATATCGGTCGATCTCGCCCCGCTGATGGTGATCAACTTTCCCAGGCAAAAAATAAGCACGCTGGACCTGCCGGTCAAGGCCGCGCGCAGGCTGGCGCGGCGGCTGAACGGGGCTAACGGTAACGGCGCCGAGCAGCCGAGATACCTGTACCCGGCCACGGGAGGATTCGCAGTATTAGTGAAGAGATTAGCAGAAATGATCAAAGAATCAGGCGGACGTATCCTGACCGGAACAGGCATCGCGAAGCTGAAGAGGGAAGGCGACAGGATAGCCGCCGTAATCATCGGCGAGGAGGAAACCAGGTTCGACTGGCTGGTCTGGAGCGGCGAGCTGGGAGCGCTCCTGGAACTGCTGGGCATGCCGCGCCCCAGGCTCGACTTCTGCTCGATGCTTATCTTCAACTTCGAGGTCAGAGGCGAACCCGTCTGCGATTACCACTGGGTGGAATGTTGGGACCCCGAGGTCTCGATGAAGCGCTTCTCGATCCCGAGCCTGCTCAGCTTGGACAACGCGCCTCCGGGCTGGCACGGCATCAGCGTCGAGCTGCCCTGCCGCTTCCAGGATGCGGTCTGGTCGGAGCCGAAGGCCGCCGTGGAGAGGGCTAAGGACGAACTGCTGCACATGGGCGTGGTGCGCCGCCGCGACGATTTCGCCCAGGTGCACGTGGAGAGAATCAAAACGGCCTACCCGGTCCTGGAGCTGGGATACCGCGAGAAGCTCAAGCGAATTGTGGCCTCTCTGCAAACAGCCGCCGCAAACGTAATACTGCTGGGCAACGCCGGCGCCCTCTTCGGAAAGATGCAGAACGATCAGATTCGACGGGCGATGGACGCAGTCGAATCGATTGCCGGAGGAGTCAGCAGCCTGAATAAGAGCGCCTAGCAAAACCGGGTGGAGAGGCTGCTTTCAAGCCCTCGGCCGTCAGCTGAAAGCTGACCGCCGACGGCTTGCCGCGTCACCCGCGATTTAGTGATGAGTGGTACATAATGTCTGAATTAGTAAGTACGCGCGGTTCAGCGGGGCCGGTTGCGGTCGACAGGATCGAGGATACGGCCGCGTTCGAGCGGCTGAGCGACGGCTGGAACGAGCTGCTCAGATCGAGCGACTCCGACTGTCTCTTCCTTACCTGGGAGTGGCTGTATACCTGGTGGAAGCATCATTCGGCGGGAAGGGAACTCTACATTATCGCCGTGCGCTTCGGCCGCGAGCTTGCCGCGATTGCCCCGCTCTGCTTGAGGCGGCGCAGGCTCGAGCGCCTGCAGCCCCTTCCCTCGCTGGAATTCCTGGGCACGGGAAGCGTCGGATCGGATTACCTGGACTTAATCGCCAGGCGCGGCCGCGCAGCGCAGGCGCTCGAGGCGCTGGCCGAGCACCTCGACGGCAAAAGATTGTTGATCGAGCTGGCACAGCTCAGGCGAAAGGCTTGCCTTGCCTCGGAACTGGCCGGGCGCCTCGAGCGGCGGGGCTGGAGCTTTTCTGAGGAAAAGATCAATACCTGCCCGTTCATAGATCTATCGGGGCACTCCTGGGAATCTTATCTCGCGCGGCTGGGCCCCGAGCACCGCTACAACTTCCAGCGCAGGCTCAAGAACCTGGCCAAGCAGTTCGAGGTGAGCTTCGAACTGGTCTCATCAGAAGAGGAACGCCGCAAAACTCTGGCCGAGCTTATCGCTTTGCACAACCAGCGCTGGCGCGGCAGCTCGAACGCCTTTAATCGCGCCGGCCTTATCGCTTTCCACGAAGAGCTTAGCTGTTTAGCGCTCGCGCGGGGATGGCTGCGGCTGGTGGTTCTCAGGCTCAATGGCAAAGCGGCAGCGTGCCTTTATGGTTTCAGGTACGGAAATAGCTTTTACTTCTACCAATCGGGCTACGACCCCAACTATGGCAAGCATAGCGTCGGGCTGGTCATCATGGGCCTGGCCATCAAGATCGCGATAGAAGAAGGCGCGCTCGAGTACGACCTGCTGCACGGCGACGAGGAGTACAAGTTTCGCTGGGCTCGAGCGGCGCGCGAGCTGAGTCGCATCGTGCTCTATCCGCCGGGCAGCCGCGGCCTGTTTTATCGAGAAACTTTGCGCCTGGGCCGCGCCGCAAGAAAAATGGCACGGCGTGTGCTCCCTAAGAATCTGACCGCCAGGATAACCGCGACAAGAGAGATCTGCTTTTGAGGGGAATTAAATGCTGCGCGCCCTGATTAAGATGGGAATTGCCTGGATGTTGCGCTCTACCGGGACCGACCGGGCGATAGGAGCCATGGTCGGATCTAAGGATGTGCCGCTGGTAGTCGGCTACCATCGAGTGGTAGATAAGTTCGCCCGCAAAGCCGAATCATCGATTCCCGCCATGCTCATCAGCCTCAAGATGCTGGAGAGGCACCTGGACTGGATAGGCCGCCGCTTTCGCTTCGTCTCGCTTGACGAATTGGGTCCACGGCTCGAAGCAGGAAAAAAATTCGCGCGGCCGGTTGCGGCCGTCACCTTCGATGACGGATACGGCGACGTCTACCACCATGCCTTTCCGCTGCTCAAGCGCAAAGGGATCCCGGCAGCCGTTTTCGTGGTGACCGACTTTATCGGCACAGCGCGCGTGCAGCTCCATGACAGGCTTTATCTCCTGCTGGCGCGCGCGTTCTCGACATGGCTATCTCAGCCGCGCGACCTGTCACGCTTCTTGCTCGGCATAGGAATATGGCTGCCGGAGATAGAGAGAATGGGCCGGGTCGGCTTCGGCCCGTTCGCCGCCATGCGCGCCTTGCTCGAAGCGCTACCCCAGGGCGAAATCGAGCGGATAATCGAGGCGCTCGAGGCCAGGGTTGAACTGAGAGAGAGCGAGCTGGAGGAGATGCGCCCGCTGACCTGGGAGATGCTCGCAGAGATGCAGCGCGCCGGCATCACCATCGGCTCGCACACCAGGACACATGCCCTTCTGACCAACGAGAGCCACCGAAAGATCATCGAGGAGGCGGAGGGCTCGCGGCGGCAACTCGAGGCGAGGCTCGGCATCGGGATTTCGCACTTCGCCTATCCCGACGGCAAGTTCAATTCGGCTTCGGTCGCCGCCTTGGCCGCTTCGGGCTATCGCTTCGGTTACACCACGTGCCAGCACCGCGATCCAAATTATCCGCTGCTCACCATACCGCGCAAGCTGCTGTGGGAGAAGTCGTGCCTGGATGCGCTGGGGCGATTCTCGTCGGCGATTATGAGCTGCAGTCTAAACGGAGTATTCGACCTGGCGGGCGGCTGCGGCCAGGACCACAGCTGGCCCGTTGCCAATACCATATGCTCTATGCGGGGCAGATAGGCCGTGAGCGGATTGAAGATTTTGAACGTGGTCGGCTGTCGACCGAACTTCATTAAGATCGCGCCGCTGGTCGCGGAGATGAAGAGGCACGCGGAGATTAATCCTCTGCTTGTGCATACCGGGCAGCATTACGATGGGAGCATGTCGGACGTCTTCTTCCGCGACCTCGAATTGCCCGAGCCCAACATCTATCTGAACGTCGGCTCGGGCTCGCACGCCAGGCAGCTGGCCCTGATCGTTCAGAGCTTCGAAGGCGTGCTGCTCGACGTCAACCCCGACCTGGTCCTGGTGGTCGGCGACGTCAACTCCACCATCGCCTGCGGGCTCACCGCGATCAAGCTCGGCTTTCCCGTGGCCCACGTCGAGGCCGGGCTGAGGAGCTTCGACCGCGAGATGCCCGAGGAGATAAACCGCGTGCTCACGGATGCCATCTCGGACTTGCTCTTTGCCACCGAGCGGAGCGCCGTGCGCAACCTGCTGCGCGAGGGAATAGCCAGGGAGAAGATCTTTTTGGTCGGTAATGTAATTATAGACACGCTTTTGATGAACTCGGAAAAAATAGCCCGTTCCGCGATCCTGGAGCGGCTGGGGCTCGAATCTAAAAGGTATGGGGCGATCACGCTGCACAGGCCTTCGAACGTCGACGACCGCGCGGCTCTCGCGCAGGTAGCGGCGGCCTTCGAGGAAATACAGCAGCACATCCGGCTGGTCTTCCCGGTCCACCCGCGGACCATGGCCCGCCTGGAACAGTTCGGGATATGGTCGCAGCTCGCCGCGCTGCCCAATTTCCAGGCGGTGGAGCCGCTCGGCTACATCGATTTCATGAGGCTGATGAAGGACTCGCTGTTTGTCATGACCGATTCGGGCGGAGTGCAGGAAGAGTCAACGGCGCTGGGCATACCCTGCCTTACGCTGCGCGAAAACACAGAGCGGCCAGTGACGGTGACCCAGGGGACCAATCGCATCGTGGGGAACCAACGCGAGAAGATCGTGGCCGAGGCTATGAAGATCATCGGCGGTGCCACGATACGGGGAAGGAGTCCGGAAAAGTGGGACGGGCTCTCCTCGCGCCGCATCGTCGATATCCTGCTGAAGAACCAGGAGAAAATCAAACAGCTTTACCGCTCGGTGAGAGAGAGAGGCATATGTCTGGATATCTCCAACCGCGCCTAGCTGGGGGAGCGCCGGCAACGCGCCGTACGGCGGAAGTGCGCTTTGCGCGGCCGCGCGCCGCCGGGGCTCCGCTCTCCTATCATCTTCTGCTCCTCTTTCTCATCTTGCTTTACGCCAACCCGGCCCTGCTCGTGCCGGCGCTCGATGCGATAAGGCCGGCGCAGCTGGTAGGCGGCGCGGCGCTGCTCGTGCTCTTCGTCGAGCTGTCGCTTTCGCGGCGGAGCTTCGGGCTGGTCTGGCCCGAAGGCTACCTTCTGCTCGGCTTGCTCGGAGCGGCGGGCCTCTCCTGTTTCGGCGCAATATGGATGCGCCTGGCTGTCGAGACCACTGTCGATTTGGTCAAGATAGTCCTGATCTTCTTCTTGATTATAAACAGCGTGGACAGCGAGTCGCGGCTGCGCCGCGCCATCTTGGTGATGGTCATCGGCGGACTGTTTCCGGCGCTCGGCGCCCTTTACAACTACGCCAACGGCGTGGTGATCGAGGGAAGAGCGGGTTGGATCGGGATATTCGCCAACCCGAACGAGCTGGCCTACAGCCTGATCATCCTGCTCCCGCTGGCCGCCGCCCTCGCCGCAGAGTCGCGCTTCTCGCTGCGCCTGACGATATGGGGAATAATGGCGCTTTACACGGCCGCGATCTTCGTCAGCTTCTCGCGCGGCGGAATGATCGGCCTCTTCATCGTAGTTGCTCTCCTCGTCCTGCGCCAGCGCGCCGCCTCGAACAAAGTCCTCATGCTCGGGCTGCTCGCCGCCGGCCTGGTCTTCATCGCCTTCTTCTGGTCGCGCGGCGAGGGCTTCAGCAATATCGGCCAGGACATGGCTTTCCGGCAGCGCATGGCGACGATCGAAGCGGGGCTGGCGATGTTCGCCGACCGCCCGCTGTTCGGAGTCGGACTGGGCTGCTCGGTAGTGGCCTGGCCCCTCTACGCGCCGCCCGACCTGGACTTCAAGGGATGGCTGGCCAACCACAATACCTTCATGCAGCCCTTGAGCGAAGTGGGACTGATCGGCTTCATATTCTTCGTCTCGTTTTTAGCAGCAGCTATATATCATGCTCGAAAAACAGCCGGCTCGCGCGCTCTATCCTCCGTTCGCCCGACACATCAGTTCGCCGCGGCGCTGGAGATCTCGCTCTGGGGATTCATGGTATGTGGGCTGTCGGGCGGTTACGCTATGAGCTGGTTCCCTTACATCCTCATAGGAATTATCTCCTCGGCAAAGAAAATTAGCAAGAGGAGCGGCGATTAGCTCGATGCGAGCTATCGATCGCGCTGGAAGCTGAAGAGATGGATTCGATTTTCAGGCCTGTTCTATGGCTGATGTCGGGGCGGGCTCTGGCCTTTGCCGCGACTTTTTTCATACCGGTGGTGCTGGTGCGTGTATTCGACCAGGCCGAGTTCGGGACGTACAAGCAACTCTTCCTTATCTACTATACCTTTTACTACATAGCTCAGTTCGGTATGGCCACCAGCCTTTTTTACTTCCTTCCCCGGGCCCCGCAGCGCGTAGGTAGATACGTCATGAACTCCATGCTCTTTCTGGCGGCATCGGCGGCAGCCTGCTTCGTTCTGCTCGAGTCCACGTCGGAGGGGATCTCGAGGTGGCTGAGCAATGGTGAGATTTCAAGGCACGCTGTCCTATTAGGCCTGTATCTGGTACTGATGATGACCTCCGCCGTGCTGGAAATAGTCTTGATCTCGCGCCGGCGCTACAGGTGGGCCTCCTTTTCCTACGCCTTCTCAGATGTTCTGCGCGCCGGCCTTTTCATCATACCGGCGCTCATCGCGGGGCGGCTCGACTGGCTGCTCTACGGTGCCGTGGCTTTCGCCCTGCTCCGCTTCTGCACGACTATCTTTTATCTGGCGCGCGAGTTCGAGCGCGAGCTGAAGCCCGACGCCCGGTTGCTCGTGGAACAACTGGGCTACTCGATCCCCTTCGGGCTTGCCGTTCTGGTCGAGACCCTTCAGGCCAACTTCCATCATTACGCGGTCTCGTACAGCTTCGACGCCGCTACCTTTGCTATTTACTCCGTGGGATGCCTCCAGATACCGTTCGTGGACTTCGTGGCCACTCCGGCCGCAGACGTGATGATGGTCAGGATGAGCGAGAAAATCAGAGACGGACAGGGCCAGGCCGTGGTGCAGATATGGCGCGATACGACCAGGAAGCTGGCCCTCATCTTTTTCCCCATGTTCTGCCTGCTGCTGGTCGTGGCGAAAGAACTTATCATCTTCCTCTTCACGGAAAGCTATATCGCCAGCGTTCCCATTTTCATGGTCTGGTCGGCGATCATCCTGCTCGCCGGGTTTATGACCGACGGCGTGCTGCGCGTCTACGCCCAGACCCGCCTCATGCTTGCCCTCTACCTGCTCAAGCTACTGATCATCGCCGCGTCGATCAAATGGTTCCTCTCACATTTTCATCTGCTGGGGGCTGTACTGGTCACCATTTCGGCGAGCCTGGTTACCAAAGGGCTGGCGCTCTTCAGGATCAAGGGTTTGATGGGGGTGAAGTTTTCCGAGCTTCTCCCCTGGACCGGCCTGGGGGCGATCCTGACCGCAGCGGTCGCAGCGAGCCTGCCGGCCTTAGCAGTAAAAACCATACTGCATATGCCACCACTGCCACTTCTTCTGGCCGCCGGCTCGGCCTACGCGCTCTCATACCTCGGCCTGCTCTTCCTCTTCGACCTGCTGAGCGCGGGGGAGCGCGCGGCGCTCACCGGCTGGCTGCAGAGGGCCGGCACCGAGACGGCAAGAGCCGGCGAGGCCAAGTGAGGTGGAAAGCCGATGTGCGGAATTGCGGGAATAGTCAGTCTTGATGGAGAATCCGTTTCGCTCGGCGAGCTGGAGCAGATGACAGCCGTTATGGTACACCGCGGGCCGGACGAAGACGGCTTCTACCTGGGCAGAGGTGTGGGATTGGCCATGCGCCGCCTGAGCATAATCGACCTCAAGACGGGCAGCCAACCGGTGAGAAACGAAGACGGATCAGTCTGGCTGGTGTTCAACGGCGAGATTTACAACTTCAAAGAGTTGCGCGCGGAGCTGGAGAAGCGGGGCCATTCCTTCTATACGGCGGCCGATACCGAGACCATCGTCCATCTTTATGAAGAGTACGGATCGGACTGCGTGCACAAACTGCGCGGCATGTTCGCATTCGCCCTGTGGGACGAAGGCCGCCGGCAGTTGCTGCTCGGGCGCGACCGGCTCGGAATCAAGCCGCTCTACTATGCCGAGGCGGGAGGCAGGCTGATCTTCGCCTCGGAACTCAAGGCCCTGCTCCAGCTCCCCGAGGTTGAAAGAAAGCTCAACTGGAGGGGGGTCAATCACCTGTTCACCTTTCTGGTAACGCCGCTTGCCGAAAGCATCATCGCCGGAGTGCGCAAGCTCGAGCCGGGCCACGTCCTGATCGCCTCGCCGGGCAAAAGGCTGGTGGTCGAGAGCTACTGGGACGTCCGCTTCCAGCCCGACTACGGTCGGAGCGAGGAATACTTTGCCGAGCGGCTGCGCGAGATACTCGAAGAATCGGTCCGTCTCCATATGGTGAGCGATGTGCCGCTCGGGGCCTTTCTGAGCGGCGGCATCGATTCCAGCTCGGTCGTGGCCGCGATGGCCCGCCTCGCCTCGGGCCCGGTCAAGACGTTTTCCATCGGTTTCCCCGAGGGAGACTACAACGAGCTGGGCTATGCCCGGCTCGTCGCCGAGCGCTTCGGCACGGAGCACCACGAACTGGTGCTCGAGCCAAATGTCCTCGAAATAATAGACGAAATGGTCTGGTACCTGGACGAGCCGTTCGGCGATTCCTCGGCTATTCCGACCTATATGGTCTCGAAGCTGGCCGCCGAGCATGTCAAGGTGGTGCTTTCGGGCGACGGCGGTGACGAGCTTTTCGCCGGGTATCAAAAGTACCTGGTCGAGAAGAGGGAAAGAAGATACCGCTTCCTCCCCTCTCCTGCCCGAAGGGCGCTCGGCGCGCTGGCCGCAGCCCTTCCTAAAGGCGTGAGGGGAAGAAACTTCCTGCGGCACATCTCGCTTTCAGGCTGGGAGCGATATCTCGATTCGGTGACCCTCTTTCGGAGAGAGGAGAGGAGGCGGCTGTTTCGGCCCGAGGTCTTCGAGCTGATGTCGGGCTACGATCCCTGGCGCGTCGAGCTGGAATGCCTGGAGGGGGCCAGGGGCGACTGGCTCTCGGCTTTGGAATACCTGGACCTGAAGAGCTATCTTCCCCTGGACATTTTAACTAAGGTGGACCGCATGAGCATGGCCCATTCGATCGAGGCGCGCGTTCCGCTGCTCGATCACGTGCTGGTGGAATTCGCCGCGACCATTCCGCCTGATCTCAGGCTGCGCCACGGGACAACCAAATATATTTTCAAGCTGGCGATGAAGGGGCTCCTGCCCGACGTCACTATCGATCGCCCCAAGCAGGGATTCGCCGTTCCGCTCGGGCGGTGGTTCAGAGGGCGGCTGTCGAGCTTCGTGCGCGAGCTTCTGCTCTCGGAAGAGAGCAGAAAGCGCGGCATCTTCAATCCAGATCACATCGAGCGTCTGCTGGCGCGGCGCGAAAAGGACCGCGAGCTGGATCTTGAACTCTGGACCCTGATCTCGTTCGAACTCTGGTGCAGGACCTTCCTCGACGGCAGGTCGAGTCGAAAGGCGGCGGGCGGCCGGCGCAATCCGCTATCCGCCGCGGCATGGGGGTGAGATGAGGCTCGTAGCTTTGCTTGCAAAAGCAGTGAGGGGCGGAAAGCCGGTATTCACGGTCGAGATCAGCCCGCCCGAGAATTATCGCGCGCTCTCGGGCACGGCTGAGACCCTGGAGCTGCTCAAGGGGCTGGGCCTGGCGGGCATCGCTGTAACCAATAATACCGGTGGCGGCTGGAGGCTCAGCCCGTTAGTGGTGGCCGGCCAGGTCAGGCGCCTGCTCGTGGATGTGCCGGTTGTCGTGCACATAACGGCCCGCGACGAGGGCTCGACGCGCACCATTTACGAGCACCTCGACCGCATGCAGGCGATGGGGGTCCCCGACCTGCTGGTGCTGCGCGGCGATCCCACGCCGGGCGGCTCGCGCCAGGCGGATGCTTATAAGTTCACGACCGTGGAGCTTGTGGCTATCATGCGCGAATACATAGAGCGCTGCGGCTACTCGATAGACATCCTGGTCGCCGGGCATCCCGAGTACCCGCCGGCCGCGCTCGCGAAGCATGCCCAATACCAGCGGGCGAAGATAGAGCGGGGAGCAGGCGCGATCATCGCCAATATCGTGCTGGTGCCCGAGACCTACTCGCGCTATCTCGACGCCCTGGCCGCGCGCGGCATAGGCGTGCCGGTCCTGCCATCGGTGATTCCGCCGGTCAGCGCGCGACGCTGCCGCTTCCTGAGGGAAAAAATACACGTCCCGCTGCCGGCAGGCCTGGAGGAGAAGCTCGAGCGCCTGTCGCGCGAGGAGGCGGCGCGCCTGGGAAGAGAAACGGCTGTGCGGATCGCGCTGGAGCTGCTGGAGCGGGGTGCGCCGGGGATTAATTTCAACGTCATCTTCCCGTCCGATGCCGAGCACGTGCGAGAGATACTGCGCGAACTGCGCGGCTACGGGACCATCTGGGAGAAATACCTGATCGAACCGGCTGAAGTCGAATACCTGGAAGAGATCAGGGGCCGGCTGGCGGTCAGGGCTGGAGGAGAGCATACGGCCTGGCCCTAAGGCGCCGGGCGAAAGGAGGCTCCAATGAGAGGCCGATTGCTGATTATAAACCTGCGCGGCTTCAAGCGCTTCGATCAGCTTTATCAGGAGCTGGCGTCCCTGGGTTGGAAAACCAGGGTGCTCGATTTCGAGGAGCCGGCGTTCCCCTGCTGGGCCGCGGCGGCGCGCTCTTTTAGCCCGAGCCTCGAGCGATGGCGCCGGAACCTGCAGCAAACGATCGGTCGAATGGCCCGCACGGCATGGGCCTTTAAATACAAGAGCCGGCTCTGCCGGAAGATGATCGAAAGGTCGCGCTTTGAGTACGACCTGGTCCTTCAGGCCGGCGGGATGTTCGCGCCCTCATGGCCTCTGCCTGAAAATCCATATGCACTTTTTCGAGACTGCACCGTGAAGCTGGGGGAGGGCGAGCCCCTGTCGGGGGTCGATTTCGCCTCCGAATCGAGCGCCGCGCGCTGGTACGCCCTGGAGCGGGCGCTCTACCGGAAGGCGGGCTGCATCTTCGCGGCCAGCGATTACGTCAGGCGCTCGCTGATCGAAGACTACGGGGCGAGGACGGAGCAGGTGCTGGTAGTGGGCGAGGGGTTCAACGTAAAGGCGCCTGATCCTTTAAATAAGCAGTATGACGGAAAAACAATATTGTATGTGGGCTATGAGTTCCAGCGCAAGGGCGGCGAAGTGCTTCTGGCAGCCTTCGAGCGGGTGGCGGCCACGATCGAGGGCGCGGAGTTGCTCATCGCCGGGCCGCGCCGCATCGGCCGGCCCCTGCCCGCCGGCGCCAGGCTGCTCGGCCCGGTCTCGCGGCAGGAGCTGGCGCGGCTCTACGCCCGCGCCTCGATATTCGTAATGCCCTCCCTGTTTGAGCCGTTCGGGCTGGTTTTCCTCGAGGCCATGGAGCACAAGCTGCCCTGCATCGGCAGCGACAGGTGCGCCATCCCGGAGATCATCGCCGACGGCCAGACCGGCCTGATCGCGCCGGCGGGAGATGCGAATGCCTTGGCCGAGGAAATCATCGATCTGCTGCGCCGCCCGGAAATTATGCGCCTGATGGGAGAGCGGGGCCGCGAGCGCGCGCGCCGGCTCTTCACCTGGCACGCCGTGGCGCGCCGCATGGACGAGAAGCTCGTCGAGTTGCTTGGTAGCGCGAAGGGCGCGCGCCGGGCTTGCCTCCAGCAGCAGGCATAAGGATCTGTTCGCCGCAGAGATCGCAAAGGGATTCCCTCTGCGATCTCTGCGAAGAATAACAGGTGGAGGGGTGATATGAAATACCGGCTCCTGGAATTACTCTGCTGTCCGGCCTGTGGCGGATCCAAACTGGAAGTTAGAAGCTTCAGGAGCGAGATCGCGGAGCCGCCCGCCGAGATCATCGATGGTATCTTGATCTGCGCGAACTGCGGAAAAATCTATCCGGTGGTCGCGGGGATACCCCGCATGCTCCCCGATAGCTTCGCCGAATACTATCCTTACCTTTCAGCTTACCACCCGAACTTGCCCAAGCCGCCCGGGACCGACGAGGAGGCGGCGCGCTTTAAAAAGCTGCACAAGTCTACACAGGAGAGCTTCAGTTTCGAGTGGCTCCGCTACCAGGTCACCGACTTCGAGGAAAACCTGGAATTCTTTGGGCAGGCGACAGGCCTCGCCCCGGCCGACCTCCGGGGAAAGCTGGTGCTCGACGCTGGCTGCGGCATGGGGCGCTTCATCGAGGTGGCGGCAAGCTGGGGCGCGGAGGTCGTCGGCCTGGATCTCAGCCGCAGCGTAGACCGCGCCTGGCGCGAAACGTCACACAGAGCCAGAATACACCTGGTCCAGGGCGATATCATGAGGCCTCCGCTCAAGCCCAGCTCCTTTGATTTTATATACAGCATAGGCGTGCTTCACCACACCCCGAACACACGGCTCGCTTTCCGCTCGCTCTGTCCGCTGCTGCGCCCCGAGGGAAAGATCGCAATCTGGGTCTACAGGACCTTTCAGCCGGAAATAGAAGTCGCCTTTTATAAGCGTGCCTTCGCCTGGCCTGCCGAATTGATCTGCGACGGGACCAGGCTTTTTACCACCAGGATGCCACACCGGCTGCTGCACTGCCTCTGCTATGCGGCTGTGCCGCTCGGCTGGCTGCAGCGCAAGATCTACGCTCACCAACCGCTCAAGTACATCTTCTGGCCTTTGCTGCTTCTGCCTATCTCCAGCCACGAAAAGTGGCAGGTGAGGCTGTGCGAGACATTCGATTGGCTCTCGCCCAGATACCAGTGGAAGCACACGACGCGGGAGGTCATCGGCTGGTTCCAGGCCGAAGGGTTGACCCAGATAACCCCTCTGGATAAAGCGGTGAGCGTCGCTGGAGTCAAGCCGACGCGCCGCATGGAAGAGGCATATGCCGCCGCCTCGGAGAAGAAAGCATATGCGGCCGAATAGGGACAAGCTCATCTATGCTCGGATCACTGCTGGAGAAGGAGGCTCCCTGAAATGACGCGTCTGCGTCCAAGCGCCATATTGTGGAAAGAGGGTGGGGGATACTACTCCGAAAGGGCGGAAAAGCTCTTGAGCGAACCTGTTCTGCCTGATCTCAGCAGGCTCCGCGACCGCAGAGTTCTGGAGCTGTTCGAGCGATATGGAAATCTGAGCACAGGCTCTCGCGTGCTGGAAGTGGGATGCGGATGCTCGCCCTGGCTCCCCTGCCTTGCGCGGCAAAAGGGTTGTTCGGCGGTCGGAATCGACATCGAGCGGTTCGCGGCCGAGCTGGCCAGAGCGAACCTGGCCGGCGCCGGCGCCCGCGGAGAAATCCTCTGCCGCGACGCCTTCGACCTCGGGCAAAACCAGGACCTGCTCGAAAAATTCGATCTGGTCTACTCGATGGGCGTCATCGAGCATTACGACGATGCGGTCGAGCGGCTGGCAGTGCTGGCAAAGTACCTCCAGGAAGGAGGGCGCATTCTGACAATGGTGCCGAACCTGCAGGGCGTAAACTGGCTGCTGCAGCGCCTGGCCAGCCTGGAGAGGCTCGAGATGCACGTCATCTACGATCGAGAGAGACTTTCCCGCGTCCACGAGCGCGCCGGGTTCGAGACCATCGCCGCCGGATATGTCGGCTTCTACGATGGCTACCTGACAGCCGTAACGGAAAGCACCGGAAAATTAAGGCGGAGGATACATAGGTGGCTGTGCTGGGGGTCGAGCATGTTCTGTGAGGCATGGCTGCGCGCGGGCCGGGGACGCGCTGCGCCCGAGCTGCCGTTGATTGCGCCTCATGTGTTCTATGTGGGCAGGCGAGCATCACATCGACAAGCGTTCAGCGGTCGGCAAGGCCAGAAAAAACAACGGCTGATGTGCAAACTGGACTTTTGGAAATTTGAAATCAGCTGCTCTATCTTGTAGCGGCTAGGGCGCAGTAAACTGCGCCCCTACAGCTCGCCAGGGTGGTACACCCATGGCTCGTACACATGGCGGCCTAAAGGCCGCCGCTACTGTTCCTAAGCTGAAGGCTGATGGCTGAACGCTTACATAAGACCTAAAGATGTCGTAAGGAGGTAGGGCTATGGGAACGATCAGACCGACGCTCATTTTATGCTCAGCCCTCTGGCTGGCACTCGGTCAGGGTTTGGCCTTTGCTTACGTGACGGATTCCAAGATCTACGTTCCACCCAACTATTACGACCTCCTGCCGCCTGATGCCGGAGGAAGCTATGTAGATCCAGCCTTCGGCACGGTTATCAAGCGCGTTTCCAATGCCCTGGGTACGCTCGACGTGGCTGATGGCAACCGAAGGCTTCCATTTATTATCAACGAGTATTCGACTATGAGCCCGTTTAACAGCGACAACTCGCGGCTGCTCCTCCTGCACCAGAGCTATTTCGCCCTTTAC